>Ga0154315_1045_pt1 | contig 32468 bp, 27 predicted proteins | sample RifGroA2_FD_105609 | JGI IMG/M metagenome (GOLD analysis project Ga0154315, IMG submission 105609) | Elusimicrobia bacterium GWA2_69_24
CCGGAGAAGGGGACGCCATCGGGGGACCCGGAGGAGCCGGCTATCCGGGGACCCGCTATGCCGCGAGCCTGGTCGCCCCGGCGAGCGTCAACGGGGTCGTCCTCTCCTCCATCACGGTCGACTGGCAGTGGAGCGCGGGCGGCGGGCTGGAGGGCTACCAGGTGTTCGCCGCCACCGGAGGCGCGCTCTCGGCGCCGCTCGATTCGGCGACGCTGAGCTATCTCAAGTCGGGTCTCGACCCCAATACGGGCTACGGGACCGTCATCCGGGTCCGGGGCTGCGCCGCGACCGCGGATGCCGCCGTCGCTTACAGCACGACGCTGGCCAAACCCGTCGCCAACGCCGCGGTCGCGGCCGTCTATAAGGCGAGCGCGAGTCTGACCTGGGACGCCTTGCCGGCCTCTCCGCCGAAGGATTCGGCGAGCGGCTACCGCGTCGAGGCCTCCACCGCGCCTGATTTCACCGGTACGGTCCGCTCCTCCCAGACCCCGAGCGTGGCCCTCAATGCCCTGGTCGTGGCCGCCCTCGATTCCAACACGACCTACTACTTCCGCGTCGCGACCCTGAACGCGGTGAGCGCGCTGAACTACGGGGCCGCGGTCCTGTCCACTTCGACCCTGCCTTCGGCCGTCCCGGGGCCGGCCGAAGGCGCTTTCCTCGGGGTCTTCGAGTCTTCGGCCGCCGCGGCCTGGGCCGCGGTGCCGCCCTCGCCGCGCTCCGCGAGCGCGGAAGGCTATGTCCTGCAGGCCTCCTCCACCGACTTCGGGGCGGCCGCTCCCGGAGGGGTCATCGTCTCCTCGCGGACCTACAGCATAGGCGTGACCACGCTGTCGGTCGTGTCGCCCGCCTTGGAGCGGAACACGACCTACTACTTCCGCGCCGCGGCCTTGAACGCCAACGGCGCGCCGGGGGACTTCCGCATCCTGGGCGCCACCGCCACCCTGACCCGGGCGGTCGGGCGGCTGGCCGAGGACTTCCTGGAGGTGGGGCTGACCTCCGTGACCGTGCAGTGGGCCGCGCTGCCCGCCCCGCCTCCGGCCGCGGAGAGCGCGGAGGGCTATCGCGTGGACGCGTCCACCTCGCCGGACTTCCTGGGGACCCTCTACTCCTCGGCCACGCCCAACGTGGCCTTGAGCACCCTGGCGGTGACGGGTCTCACGCCGGACGTCACCTACTATTTCCGCGCGGGAGGCCTGAACTGGAACGGCGTGCCCAACTTCGTCGTCCTGGACTCGACCCGGGCCGTGGCCGAGGAGATCGGGGTCATGGTCTCGACGCACGACCTCGACATCGGGGACGTGAGCGTGAACGCGGAGCTGGTCATCTCCACGAGTTTCATCGTGACCAGCCTGGGGAACGTCGCGCAGACCTACGAGCTCACCGCGGCGACGGTGACGGCGGGAAGCCCCTGGATCGTCTCCCTGAGTTCAGGGACGGACCAGCTCACTTTGCAGGCGCTGTTCAGCGCGGTCCAGCCCGCCTCCGGCGTTTTCGAAGACGCGGACAAGCTGCTCGATTCCCGGCTGCGCTGCGATGGCGTCCGTTTCGAATCGGGCCAGTCCTGCGCGGGCGTGGGGGCCGGCCAGGACCGGCTGCTGTGGCTGAAGCTCGGCATGCCGCGGATCACCAGTACGGAGGCCGAACAGGACCTGCGCATAACGGTGTTCGCCACCCCGCCGTAGCCGCCGGCCGCCCCGGGTCACTTCTTGCCGCTTTCCGCCGGTATGTCCACGTAGACGGCGGGGGTGCCGACCACCAACCCCTCCGGCGTCTCCAGGAGCACCAAAAACGCCGCGTCCTTCCCGGCGAGGTCGGCGGGGATGTTCAGGTGGAGCCAGGCCTGAGCCGAGCCGCGGGGCGGGATGACGAGGCGCTCCGGCACGACCGCGGCCCAGCGCACGTCTTCGGGGGTCGTGAATCCGCTGGGCAGCTTGCGGAAGAACTGCCGCCAGGGTACCGCCTTCGCCGTGAGTTCGAGCGTCTGGTCGGGGCTGGGATTGGAGATGCGGAAGGTCCCCAGCGCGAGGGAATGAGTGTCCAGGGGGCCGGGATCGGCCCGTTCCACATACAACGAGGCGGGCTGCACCCGGCACACGGTCCCGGCCTTCCCGCCGGCTGGAGCCTTGGCCGGTACCACGGAGAACCTGAGGTTCCCGGCGACTCCGGCGGCGAGGGTGTCCGCGCCCGTGGTCCGCGCCCAGACCTGGGCGTGGAAGCGGCGGCCCGCGAGTCCCGGATCCTCGGGCAGGGAGACGATGATGTCGCTGACCCCGGTCTCCCCGGGTTCCAGGCGGTGGTGGTCGGGGATGACCTGGATCCACCGCGGGTCCGGGATCGGTTCGGGAGCTCCCGCGCCGGAAGACTTCTCGGGGACCGCGGCTTCGATGAGGACGGTCACCGGGGTGTCGCCCCGGTTCTTGACCGAGTAGGGGCTTCCCCTCAGCTTGCCGACGTCATAGCTGCGTCCCGGTTCCAGTCCGTCCACCGAGACGTTCACGAACCGGGAGGAAAGCCCGACGCGGGCGTGCGCCGCCGGCGGCAGGCAGAGGGCCCCCGCCAAGACGAGCCACGAGATGCGCAGGGCGCGCGTCCGCGCGCTAGTGTAGTGATTCCAACGCTTCTTTACATTTGAAAAGCCGTCATACCGGCTGTCAAGGCCGTCATACCGGCGAAAGCCGGTATCCAGCGTGAGGAACGGATTCAAGAGACCTGTTTTGCTGCCTGGACCCCGGCTTTCGCCGGGGTGACGCCTGGTGCCTGGACCCCGGCTTTCGCCGGGGTGACGGATGTAATCGGACTTATGACTCACTACACTAGCGCCCATCGGCGGCCTCCACCGAGACCAGGAGCCAGGTGTCGCGGAGCAGCGTGCCGGAGCGCAGGGAGTGCGGGGTCCGCGCCGGCAGGAAAGCGGAGCCTCCGGGGCGCAGCGTCGTCTTCAGATCGCCGGCGCGGACCGCGAGCCGGCCCTTGACCACGACGATGGATGCCGGGCCCGCCCAGGCCCGTTCCGGGACGCCGCAGCGGGCCTTCAGGCGCAGGAGCCGGAGTTCCGACCCCGCGGCCGGGCCTTCGCGCAGCAGCGCCGTCGCCGCGCAGGGGGGCCAGACGGGATCCGGGCTCCAGGAGACCTCTTCAGGGATCGTGAACTGCACCGCCGAGCCCGGCTTGACGCCGATGCGCAGGGCGTAGGCCGCGGATGCGGAAAGCGCGGCCGCCGCCAGGAGCGGCAGGATGCGCCCCGGCGGGACCCGCCTCATCTAGCGGAGCGCTTCCCGGCCGGCGTCGTGGAAGGCCGCGATCAATTGGGCGGACACGCTGATCGCGATCTCGCGCGGGGACTTCCCGCCGATGGGCAGTCCGATGGGGCAGGTGACCCGGTCGAGTTCCGCGTCCGTGAATCCTTCCTTCCCCATCTCGCCGCGCATGGCCTGCCATTTCGTCCCGCTGCCGATCATCCCCAGATAGCGGCAGGGCTTGCGGATGACCGCGGTCAGGATCTGCCGGTCGAAGCGGTGGGACGGGGTCATGATGACGACGAAGGTCTTCTCCGCGCTCCAGCGGGCCGCGGCCACGAAGTCCGCCCAGCCGGTTTGGTGGCGGCGGGTGCCGGCGGGGATGCGGTCCGACTGCACCCACTCCCCGCGCTCGTCGACGAGGTGCACGGCGAAGGGGGCGTCCGCGAGGGTCTGCGCCATGGCCTGCCCCACGTGTCCCGCGCCGAAGACGTAGACTTCGGGCCGGTCGTTGACGAGCTCGAGGAACATCTCGACCTCGCCGCCGCAGAGCTGGTCGGCCTCCGGGGTCAGGGGGTAGGTGACTAGCTTGGAGGCGCCGGCCGCCAGGCAGGCTTTGGCGTCGGCCAGGGCCTTCAGCTCGCTGCCCCCGCCGCCCACGGTGCCGAAGAAGGTCCCGTCGGCCAGGACGAGCATCTTAGCGCCCGCCTCGCGCGGCGTGGAACCGGCGACGCGCACCACCGTGGCGACCACGAAGGGCAAGCCCTGCCCGCGCAGCTCAGCCGCCTTCTCGACCCAATCCCACATGGCCGGGGCCTCAGGGCGCGTCGTCGGAGGGCGGGTCTTTGGGCTCTTCGCTGAGGCCCTTCTTGAAGGAGTGGACGCTCTGCCCCAAGGAGCGCGCGACCTCGGTGAGGCGCTTGCCTCCAAAAAGGAGCAGCGCGATGACGAGGACGAGCAGCAGCTCGCCCATTCCCAGATTCGGCAGCATGTCAGCCTCCCTTCCGCTTTTCTACGAGGGCGATCGGCCCGATCACCATGTCCTGGTCCACGGCCTTGCACATGTCGTAGACCGTGAGCGCGGCGACCGACACCGCGGTCAAAGCCTCCATCTCGATGCCGGTGCGGGCGGAGCAGACCGCCCGGGCCGCGATGACCACGCCGTCATCCTGGAGCTCGAAGTCCACCCCGACCTTGTCGATGGGGATGTTGTGGCAGAGCGGGATGAGCTCCCAGGTCTTCTTGGCCGCGGCGATGCCGGCGAGCCGGGCGGCGGCGAGCACGTCGCCCTTGCGCACGCCGTTCTCGCGGATGAGGGCGAGCGTGGGCGGCTGGAGGAATATCTTTCCGCGCGCGACGGCCTCGCGGCGGACCACGGGTTTGGCGCTGACGTCCACCATGTCGGCCTTGCCGGCCTCGTTCACGTGTGTAAGGCCCATATCAGAAACAGTTTACCAAAACCATATTGCCCCCTCGACTACTCGCCTCCCCGTGGGGGAGGCGAGTGACACCAGTTTACTTTAAATTTACCTTCCCTTCATCGGGCCGCAACAGCGGAGGGGCATCCTTGGAGCGGGTGGCGGAGGAGGGGATATGAGAACGGTTTCCCTGGTTTTGGCGGTGGGCGCGGCCCTCGCGCTCTGCGCCGCGGACGCCGCGGCCGGCTACAAGATGCGCCCCGGCGAGAGCCGGGGGGCTTCCAGCGTGACCCAGCGGACCCAAAGCGTCTGCCGGGCCCGGGTCCAGGCCTTCCAGCGGGCTCTGCCGCCGGTCATCACCCCGGTGCCGGGGCCGACCACGCCGGACACCCCGGTCCCGGCGCCAGCTGCTCCGCAGGACGAATACGGCCCCCGGATCACCCCGCCCGAGGGGACCCCGCAGCCGGGGTTCGATCAGTGGGCCGTGCGCACCTTCCAGACGAGCGAGGCCGCGGCACCGGCCATGGGACAGCCCGCCAAGAGCATCCGCGACGAATACCTCGAACGCATCGAGAAGTCCCGGCAGGGGGATGACGGCGCCCAGGACCTGCCCTACACCCATACCACGGTCTGGACCCCGGCCCCCGCCGCATCATCCGGCGGGTCCGTCGCTTCCGGCGCCGCCGCGGCCGCGGACCCGTTCGCCTGGGCTCAGCCGGCCTCAGGTCTCCATAACCGCGACCAGGGCGGACCCGGCTTCGTCGTCCCGGCGAAAGCCGGGACCCAGGAGCTGCCGTAAGGGCTCGCAATGAAATAAGTGGCGCACTTCGGAGGCCCGATGTTGAGCCGATTTCTAGGCGCGAGGAGCGCGCATAGCGTGAGCTATGCAAGCGACGAGCAACGAAGAAATCGGCCAATAGCGGGCCTCCCCGGAGGGCCGGGGCGCTTTTGGGCTGCGCCTTCGCGCTGCTCGACTTACAGGCCTTAAGGCCTGCGCGTCTCGCATCGCTTCGGCTCGCCTCAAAAATCGCCTCCGGCGAAATGTGCCACTTATTTCATTGCGAGCCCTAAGAGCCTGGACCCCGGGTCAAGCCCGGGGTGACGACTCACGGATAGGCATTATGCCCCAGCCTCTTTCGTCGGGGTCGTCCACATGAGGATCCCGGTCCCCAGCGCGCGCACCGCCGCGTAGCCGAAGAGCAGGAAGCCGACCGGGAAGAGCAGGAGGATCCCGGTCAGGAGCGCGCCTCCCGACAGGGAGGCCTTGAGGTCGGATGGCGTCTCCTCCGACTCCAGGAGCTTGTGCCCGTACTCCGGCCAGACCCCCAGCGCGCCGCGGAACACCACCAGCCCGGCCGCGCACAGGATCAGGAGGGCCACGGCCTGCATGGGCTGGACCGTTTCGCCGGTCTTGGCCGCGACCACGAACACTAGGAAGCCGACGACGGCGTTTATCAGGCCGATCCAGAAGGTCTTCCATGAGGAATGATCCCGGAGGACCTGGTCCGCGGAGCGGGCCAGCTTGGGGAAGGTCATCCGTCCCCAGACCACGAACGCCGTGACTCCGATGCCCAGGCATAATATCGTGGCCAGCCCTTCCACCGGGTTCCGGGGCCCTTCCGCCCACGCGGCTTGCGGGAGCAGGCAGACGAGCGCGGCCATCCTACCCAGGACCTTCTTTTCAATCATCGTTCCTCCGTGCGGGGTGAAGCAGCAGCGTGCGCATCGTGGAAAGCCACAGGAGCCCGGCCAGCGCCAGCGTGCCGAGGGTGAGGGCCAGGGGCGGGGCCGAGACGCCGGCCAGGAGCGCGAGCTCCGGTTCCGGGAGCCGGAAGGCCTCGGCGAAGGGCGCGAGCAGGGACTGCCCGCCCCAGGGCCAGGCGAGACGCCACGCCGCGGCCGTCAGGGTGAGCCCGAGGAAGAGCCCGGCGGGGGTCGGCTCGGGTACCAACTCCGCGGCGCGTATACGCGCCAGGACCCTCGGGGCCAGGGACGCCGCCGGGGCCTCGGTCCGCAGCGCGCTTCGGATGAGCGCGTCCAGTCCCCGGGCCCGGTCCGCGTAGCCGCGGCAGGCGGGGCAGCCTTCCTGGTGCGCGCGGGCTTCCGGCGTCAGCGTGTCCGACACTGCCCCGTCGAGCCGGGACCATACCGCTTCGCGCAGGTCCTCGCAGTTCACCGTGTGCCTCCGGCCGAGAGCAGGGCCAGCAGGCTCTGGCGGGCCCGGAACAAGCGCACCTTGGCGGCGTTCTCCGTGAGGCCGAGTATCCCCGCGACGCCGGTCAGGGGCAGCCCTTCTTCATAATGGAGGGAGAGGACGGCGCGTTCCCCGGGCTGCAGGCGCGTCATGGCCGCGCGCAGCCGGGCCAGGTCTTCCTGGGCGGCCAGGGCCGATTCCGGACCCGGCGCGGAGTCCGGGACCCCCGCAGCCTCTTCGAGCGGCCGCTCCGCCCGGCGCCGGCTGGCGCGGGTCAGGGCGCGGTTGGCCGCGATCTTGAGCAGCCAGGGGCCGAACGGCCGCTCCGGGTCGAAACGCGCCAGGCTCCGATACGCTCTCAGGAAGGCTTCCTGCACCGCATCCTCCGCTTCGCTCCGGTCTCCGGTGATCCGCAGGGCCAGCCGCAGGGCCGCGCCCTCGAACCGCCGCACCAGCTCCGCGAACGCCGCCGCGTCGCCGGCCAGGGTCCGCCGGACGAGCTCCCGCGGTTCCGTGCCCTCCGAGCCGCTCAATCCGGCGTCCTCCCCTTATTAATACCCGCGAGCACGCCAGAAGGTTACAAAAAGCGCCGGGGAATTTTGCTATAAGAACGCAGGCTCAGGGAGAACCTATGCCCAAGATCGGCGTCATCCTGTCCGGCTGCGGCCGTTTCGACGGCTCCGAGATCCACGAGGCGGTGTCCTTGCTGCTGGCCATCGACCGCGCGGGCGCGGAGGCGGTCTGCATGGCCCCCGACGAGGAGCAGGCCGAGGTCGTGGACCACCTGTCCGGGAAGCCCGCGGCCGAGCGGCGCGGCGTCCTGGCCGAGTCCGCCCGCATCGCCCGCGGCCAGGTCCGGGCTCTGAGCGGGGTCCGGGCCGCCGACATCGACGCGCTCATCCTCCCGGGCGGCTTCGGCGCGGCCAAGAACCTTTCCACTTTCGCCAAGGACGGCGTCGGGTGCCGGGTTCAGACGGACGTCGCCCGGCTCCTCAAGGATATGCGCGCCGCGGGCAAGCCCATCGGCGGCATGTGCATCGCCCCGGCCGTGCTGGCGCGGGTGCTGGGCTCCGAGCATCCGGTCCTGACCATCGGCTCGGACGCCGGGACGGCGCAGGCCCTGGAGTCCATGGGCGCCCGCCACCGGACCTGCGCGGCCGCCGAGGTGGTCGTGGATTCGGAGCGCCGGATCGTGACCACTCCGGCCTATATGCTCGCCGGGCGGATCTCCGAGGTCTTCGCCGGGGCGGAGGCGCTGGTCGCCAAGGTGCTGGAGCTCGTCGGGGGGTGATATGGGATTCCGGATACTGATCGTTGACGACTCCCCGGTGCTCCGGGTGATGCTCACCGACATGCTCCAGGCGCTCGGCCACGAGGTCGTGGGCGAGGGGGAAAGCGTGAAATCCGGGCTCGCGGCCTTCATCGCCACCAAGCCCGACCTGGTCACCCTCGACGTCTCCCTGCCGGACGGCAACGGGCTCGACCTCCTGCAGATGATCCGCAAGCACGATCCCAACGCCCGCGCGGTCATGGTCACGGGCAACGACCAGGTGGCCCTCGAGAAGCGCGCGCTGTCTTTGAAGGCCCTGGGCGTCCTGCACAAGCCGTTCGACGTCGAGGAACTCTCGGCGCTCATCCAGAAGGCCGCTCCCTTCATCCGTCCCAGGCCCGCGGCATGAACCTCTCCCTCGAAGAGAAGCAGAGGATCACCCACCTCATCGAGGAGGGGATCATGCGCAGCACCGACCGCCTCGGGAAGATGTCCAAGACCGAGTGGGCCGTCATGTCCTCGAGCACCAACGAGGTCCCGGCCGTGCGCATGCTCTCCTGGTTCCAGCGCTCCAAGGACGAGCACGTGGCGGTGCACTTCCGCTCCGGGGAGGGAGTCCCCCTGGACTTCCTGATCATCTTCTCGGAGAAGAGCGCGCAGTCGGTGACCGGCGCGGTCACCAAGCCCTACGCCGCGAAACTCGACGGGTTCGCGAACCTGATGGAGCTCACCATCGGCGAGGTGTCCAACATCGTGGCCCAGTCCGTCATCGGCGCCATGGCCGACGAGTTCGACAAGACCATCATCCTTTCCATCCCCGAGGTGCACCGCGGCCCCAAGGCCAGCCTGCTGGGGGTCGTCCTGGAAGCCTATGACGGCCGGGAGGACGTTCTGCTCATGTCGCACGTGGAGATGTTCTCCGAGGACCTCTCCGCGGACTGCGCGATGGTCATCATCGTGAACGCGGACGTGCTGCACGAGCTCGTCCGCAATCAGAAGCCGAACTGAACGCACCGACCTTTCACCGGAGGGGCCCCATGTTCCACCGATCCCTGACTCGGCTCGCTCTCCTTTCCATTCTGCTGCCCGCCGCCGCCCGCGGCGCGTCCCTGCCCGAGGCGGACAAGCTCTTCGCCAAGGGGCTGCAGCAGGAGGCGCTCGGCAAGTACGAGGAGCTGGCGAAATCGCCGGACCCGGAGACGCGGCTCAAGGCAGTCTACCGCTCCTGCGAGGCCGAGGCGATGTTGTTCCGCTACGGCGAGGCCGTCGAGCGTCTGCGCAAGGCCGTGGTCCCCTCGGACCCCCTGTGGCGCGCTCGCTTCCTGCTGCTCAAGACCGAGCTCCTGAGGGAGTTTTTGAAGCAGTACGGCCACGCCGCCCCCAAGGAGGTCGTGGAGGGGGAGCCGGTCGACGTGTTCCGGGAGGCCCCGGCCCGGCTCCATGCCCAGGTCGCGGCCGCGTACTGGGAGCTCTGGAGCCTGCGCAAGGAGCTGGCCGCGCGCCCGATCGCCGACGAGGCGTATTTCGCGGACGTGGAGAAGGCGGACCGCGGCCGCTACCCGACCCAGCTCGACCTCGCGGTGCTCCGCTGGAGCGAGTACCTGCTCCAGGAGGCCCCCCTTCCCGAGGACCAGGTCAAGCCCAAGGCCGCCTCCTTCATAGGCCAGAGCTACGGCGTCCGCCCGGCTTCGGACCTGCCCGCCGCGGCCCTGGCCGGAGCCCTGATGGAGACCGCCTACGCCCTCCAGGGACCGGGCCGGGCCGAGGCGGCCGAACGCTGGCGCATCCGGCGCCTGCTCATCGCTTTCCGGGACTCCGGGCGCACCCTGCCCTTCGAGCAGTGGGCGGAGTCGCGACGCGCCGCCGTCGAGGTCCTGCGGCGCTGGCTGAAGGACTTCGCGCAGACCGAGTCCCGGGCCGAGGCCGGGTTCGAGGCCGCCGCGCTCCAGGAGTCGAGCGGGGAGCTGGATGCGGCCGTGCTCTTGTGCGAGGAGGTGTCGCGGCTGGGCAACGCCAGCCTCGGCGCCCGCAAGTGCGAGCAGTTGACCGCCCGCATCAAGACTCCGACCCTCTACGTCTCGGGCAAGGTGACGCCTCTCTCCGGCAAGGAGGCCTTGTCCATCACGGCCAAGAACATCCCCGAGGCCTTCTGCCGGCTCTACCGGGTCACGCCCGAGGAACTGAGCGCCCGGCGGGAATACGGCGATTCCTGGACCTGGTCCGGGGTCTTGAACCATGTCCCACCCGAGATGATCGCGGCGGCCATCGCCGGGAAAAAGCCGGTGCGCGCCTGGTCGGTCGCCTTGAAGGCGGACAAGCCCTATCAGAACGTCGGCCTCACGGCGGACCTCCCGGACCCGGAGCCGGGCCTCTATCTGGCGGTGGTCTCCGGCGACGCGGGGTTCGTACCCGGGGAGTCCATGCTCCACGGCGCCATCCTCAACGTGACGGACCTCGTCCTCGTGGGCACCGAAGGCCTGCAGGGGCGCGACCGCGACCTGGTGTTCCTCCCCGAGCAGCCCCAGCGGCAGGTCACCGCCCCGGCCTTCCATTTCTACCTGCTCGAGGGGACGAGCGGCCGCCCTGCGCGCGGCGCCTCCCTCCGCCTGCGGCATTACGGCCGGCAATCCAGCTGGCAGAGCCTGAATCTGGACTTCGACGAGCTGGGCCGGGTCCAATTGCCCGTGACCGTGACCGTGGCTTCCCCGTATCACTCCGAGAACTTCATGGTCGACCCGTTGGCCGAGCGCAAGGGGCAGTACGCCTACTGGAACGGCGCCGCGGGCTGGTATTTCAACACCCCGCCGCATCTGCGGGTGTTCGTTGAGCTGGACCGGCCCATCTACCGGCCGGGGCAGAAGGTCCGCTACAAGGCCACGGTGGTGGAGCAGACCCCGCAGGGGTTCCGGGTCTACGCGGGCAAGACGCCCGCCGAGGTCCGCGGCCGCGACGCCAACGGTCAGGAACTTCATAAGGAGTCCAAGCCCTTGAGCGCCATGGGCTCCTTCTCCGGCGGGTTCACCATCCCTTCGGGCCGGATGCTCGGGCGCTATTATGTGGAAGCCTCTCTGAGCGACGGCTTCCAGAGGTACTCCGGCCAGGTCGATTTCTCGGTGGAGGAATACAAGCGGCCGGAATTCGAGGTCACCGTGGAGGACGCCAAGGACGCCTGGCGCTTCGGCCGGGAGGCCGCGGTCGAGGGTTCGGTGAAGTACTATTTCGGCGGCCCGGTCCCGGACGCTCCCGTGACCTACAAGGTCTACCGCGAGACCTATCGCCCCTGGTTCTGCTGGTGGTGGTCGTGGATGGGGGATTCGGGCCGCACCGAGGTCCTGCGGGCCGAGACCCGTTCCGACAAGGACGGGAAGTTCCGCTTCGTCTTCACCCCCCAGGCCGCGGACGCGAAGAATAACGAGAACCCGTTCCCGGCCCGCTTCACCGTCGAAGTGGAGGCGCGCGACGCGGGCGGCCGGACGATCTCGGCCTCCAAGGGCTTCCTGGCGGGCAAGAACGCGACTTTGTTTCAGATCACCCCATCGGCCGGTTTCGCGACCGCTGGAAAGACGTTTCCGGTCGACGCGCGCCTGGTGAGCCTGGGCGGGGACCCGCTCAAGGGCGAGGGGAGCTTTGAACTGCGGCGTCTGGAGAAGGACCCGGTGTCCAATGATTCCGGGGTCAACTGGGGCGGGTTCTTCCCGGCCTCCCCGTCCCTGGAGCAGATATACCAGAACGTTCCGGACGGGGACAAAGTGCAGGGGGGGGACCTGGTCTTCGACAAGACCAAGCCCACGGTACTGTCCTTGGCCTCGCTCAAGCCCGGCGCGTACCGCCTGACCTTGCGTTCCGCGGACCCGTGGGGCGGCAAGGCGGAGCAGTCCGTCATCGTGCTGGCCGTGGACCCGACCGGGGCCAAGGTCCCCACGAAGATCCCCTCCTTGTCCATCCCCGAGCACTCCCAGTATCTCGTGGGTGAGACCGCGGTGTTCCTCATCGGCTCCTCGGAGCTCGACGCCTTGACGCATGTCGAGGTGTGGGGCGGGGCTTCCTTGCTGGAACGCCGCCCCATCGAGGGCGGGGGGATCCGGGTATTCCGTCTGCCCCTCACCGAGAAGCACAAGGGCGGCGTCACCGTGCGCTGGTTCGGCGTGAAGGATTTCAAGCCCCGCTCGGGCTCCCTCACGGTGGCGGTGCCCTGGAAGGAGAAGGAGCTTTCGGTGCGCCTGCGCCACGACAAGGTCCTTAAACCGGGACAGAAGGCGACCTGGTCCATCACCGCCAAGGACCAAGGCGGCCGTCCGGTGCGCGGCGAGGGCGTGGCGCGCATGTACGACCGTTCCCTGGAGTACTACGTCAAAGGCGGCGACGCCGCGGTGGAGACCCTGTACGCGTCCCGGCAGCGTCCGTCGGAGGCGCGGGGCTCGGTGTTCCCGGTCTACATGACGCAGGTGCGCATCGACAAGGGCTGGATCAAGAAGCTGCTGGACGCGTTCCAGCGCGCCATCGAGGAGCCCCGGGCTCCGGGCCTGCGCGTGAACCGCAGCCGGGTCTACGGCCGGCACGGCAACAGGTTCGGCATAGCCCGGCGGGGATACTCCGAGGAGGAGTCCGACGGGATGTTGATGGAGAAATCCATGGCGTCGCGCGCCGACGGCCCCATGCCCGCGGCCGCGCCCGCCGCCGAGATGCCCATGGAGGGCAAGGAGATGGCGGGCAAGAACGAGGCGGTCGGCGGCGCCAAGGACAAGAAGTCGCGCCAGGAGCCTGGGGCCGAAAAAGTCCAGGCCCGGGCCGACTTCTCCGAGACGGCCTTCTTCAAGCCCCAGCTCCCGGTGACTGCCGGCAAGGCCGCCTGGAGCTTCCGCGCCCCGGAACAGCTCACGAGCTGGCGCGTGCTCGGGAGCGTGCTCACCCCGTCGGCGCAGTTCGGGCGCTTCTCCGGCGAGACCGCGACCCGCAAGGACCTGATGGTGCGCGTCGAGATGCCGCGCTTCTTCCGCGAGGGCGACCTCGGGACCCTGAAGGCGGTCGTGCACAACGAGTCCGAGGCCGAGTTCTCGGGTACCCTGAGTCTCTTCGTGACCGAGGAGGGCAAGGACGCGCCCGAGCGGCTGGGGATCTCGGAGCTGCAGAAGCCCTTCACGGTGAAGTCCCACGGCCTGGCGGCCCTGTCCTGGGCGCTCAAGGTCCCCAACGGAGTGACCACGTTCAAGATCAAGGCCGTGGCGCGTTCCGGTGAGAGGGCGGACGCGGAGGAGCGCGACTTGCCCATTTTGCCTTCGCGCCAGAGGCTCATCGCGAGCAAGGTGGTGGCGCTCAACGGCGACGCCAAGGCCGACCTGTCCATGGCCGAGCTGTCGGAGAAGGATGACAGCCGCCAGAGCGAACTGCTCCAGCTCCAGATCGACCCCCAACTCGTGCTCACCGTGCTCAACTCCCTGCCCTTCCTGGTGCAGTATCCCCACGAGTGCGTGGAGCAGACCCTCAACCGCTACGTGCCCATGGCCATCATGAACAAGGTCTACGGCAAGCATCCGGCTTTGGCCAAGGCCGCGGCCAAGATCCCCAAGCGCGAGACCATCACCCCGGCATGGGACGCCGAGGACTCCAAGCGGCTCACCCAGCTCATGGAGTCCCCTTGGATCGAGATCTCCAAGGGGCGCAAGAGCTATTGGCCCGTCATCGACATGTTCGACCCCAAGGTGGTCGCGCGCCATGAAGAAGACGCCCTGGGGAAACTCCAGGCCGCCCAGCTTCCGGACGGCGGCTTTCCCTGGTTCCCGGGCGGCCGCGCGGACCCCTACATGACGCTCTACGTCCTGGCCGGGTTCTCGGAGGCCCAGCACTACGGGGTGAGCGTGCCCTTAGACAGCGTCCAGCGCGCCCTGCGCTACGTCATGAACGAGATCCCGCGCCATCTCAAGCCCGAGCCCGCGGACGTCTCGCTCATCCTGTACGCGGCGTATGTCGTGACCTCGTTCCCGGAGGAGCTCGGCCGCACGCAGATGACGGACCTGGGCCGGGCGCGCGACATCGCCAAGGCCTGGCTCGACTACGCGGACAAGCACGCCGAGGCCATGACGCGGCTGGGCAAGGCCTACGCGGCCTACGCCTACTGGCGCTTGGGGAACAAAGTTAAGGGCGACCTGTACCTGTCCCGGGCCATGGACGCGGCCCGCGAGGACCCCATCGCGGGCGTCTATTGGACGCCGGAGAAGTATTCCTGGCTCTGGTACAGCGACACGCTGGAGACGCACGCCTTTATGATCCGGATGCTGCAGACCCTGCGGCCCAAGGACAAGCGCGTGGCAGGCATGGTGCAGTGGCTGGTCTTCAACCGCAAGGGAACGGAGTGGAAATCCACCAAGGCCTCGGCCGCGGCCATCTTCGCCCTGCTCGACTTCCTGAAGGCGCGGGGCGCCCTGGACAAGGGCGATTCCTACGACGTGCGCTGGGGCTCGGTGAGGGATACGGTGCGGCTGGAGCCCTTCGACTGGCTGGGCAAGCCCCTGCGCTGGACCCGGAGCGGCATGGACATCACGTCGGAGTTCCATAAGCCCGTGATCGAGAAGAAGGGCCCCGGGCTGGCCTTTGCTTCCCTTACTTACATCTATACCACCGAAAAGCTGGGCGGCGAGTCCGCGGATGGCATGCTCAACGTGCGCCGCACCTTCTTCAAGAGGGTGAAGAAGGGGACCGAGTATGTCCTCATGACGCTCAAGCAGGGCGACGCGGTCAAGGTGGGAGACGAGATCGAGGTGCAGCTCAAGATCAACACGCGCAGCCAGTTCGAGTACGTGCATCTCAAGGACCCGCGTGGCGCGGGTTTTGAGGGTTCGGCCCTGCTCTCGGGCTGGAAGTGGGACCAGTTGGGCCGCTACGAGGAGCCGCGGGACTCGCTCACGAACTTCTTCATCTCCTGGCTGCCGCACGGCGAGTACGTCCTGCGCTACACGGTGCGCCCCACGACCGCGGGGCGCTACCGCATCGGCGCGGCCGTGCTCCAGTCCATGTACTCCCCCGAGTTCGCCGCGCACTCTGCCGGCTTTGAGCTGAGAGTTGAAGAATAACGGATAATTGGTTATCCGTTATTGTATGTTATTGCAATAACGGATACTATATTGTCTATTCAGCAAATTTCATGTATAATAAGACATGCGCGCGACACTCCTGACGCTGCTGGGTCCCATCGAGACGGGCGAAGCGCTATCTGAACGCATGCGCGCCCTCAGATTGAACAAGGGTTGGACGCGGGAGACCTTGGCGAAGCGCTCCGGCATTTCAACGGCGTCTCTCAAGCGCTTCGAGAACACAGGCCGGTCCTCCTTGGAATTGGTTCTCAAGGCCGCGCACGCCCTGGCCCGTCTCGAGGAATTCAACGGGCTGTTCCAGCCGCCTCGGGCGCGGAGCCTGGCCGAACTCGAAGAGCGCGCCGCCCCGCCGGCCCGCCGGCGGGGGCGGATCTGAAAAAACTCCAGGTCCGTTTCGCGCGCCGGCCCGGTGAGTCGCTCCTGGTCGGAGCCCTGGCCGAGGACCGCGGCCGGGTCTACTTCGAGTACGCGCCGGAGTTCCTGTCGACCGGCCTGAACCTCTCCCCCTTCCGCCTGCCTTTCGAGGGCGGGCTCTTCGAGCATGCGGACCGGGGATTCGGGCCGCTGCCGGGGCTCTTCGACGATTCTCTGCCTGATGGGTGGGGACTGCTGTTGATGGACCGTCATTTCCGTTCGCGGGGCTTGGATCCGGCGGGGGTGGGTCCGTTGGAGCGTCTTTCCTGGCTGGGCACCCGGACCATGGGCGCGCTGACCTACCACCCGCCGACCGAGCGGAGCGAGGGCGACGGCGGTGTATTCGATCTCCACGAGCTTGCCCGCCGCTCCCAAGAGCTGTTGGCCGGCGACGCCGTGGAGGTGCTGCCGCAGCTCCTGCGGGCGGGCGGTTCGCCCGGCGGGGCCCGCCCCAAGGTGCTGGTCGGAGTGCGCGGCGGGAGCCTCCGCTCCGGGGAGGACGACCTGCCGGTAGGGTTCGAGCATTGGATCGTCAAGTTCGCGGCCAAGAAGGACCTGCCGGACGCCGGACCCGCGGAATACGCCTATGCGCTCATGGCCGCGGCGGCCGGCATCGATATGCCTCCGGCGCGGCTCTTCAAGACCTCCGAGGGGGGGCGCTTCTTCGGCGTCAAGCGTTTCGACCGCGCGGGCGACCGGCGCTTCCATATCCACACCTTCGGCAATCTCATCCAGTCGGATTTCCGCGTTCCTTCGGCCGATTACGCCGACCTCCTCAAGGCCGCGTCGCTCCTGACGCGTGATCACCGCGACGTCCTGCGGGCCTTCCGGCGCATGGTATTCAACGTGGCGGCCCGCAACCGCGACGACCACGTGAAGAACTTCGCGTTCATCATGGACGACCGGAGCGGCGGCTGGGCGCTTTCTCCCGCCTACGACCTATCGTCCGCACCCGGACCTGGCGGCGAGCACAGCATGACCCTTGCCGGGGAGGGGAAGGACCCCGGACGGGCGCACATCCTCAGGCTGGCCGGACCGGCGGGGATCTCCAGAGCGCAGGCCGCCGCGATCATCGACGAAGTGCGCGCCGCCGTGGATCGGTGGCGAGGGTTCGCCGCTCAAGCCGGGGTCTCTCGGGCGGGCTCCCGCGAGATCGCGGCATCCTTCCCGAAGTTGTAGCGGTCAGGTCAGGACTTTGGCGAGGGCCGCGTTCAGGTCGGCCAGGTCCAGCGGCTTGGCTAGGAGGGTCGCGGCGCCCAGCAGGACGGCGTCCTGGCGCAGCTCCGAATCCGCGTGCCCGCTCATCATGATGACCGGGGCCTCGGAGAGCGCGGCGATGCGGGGCAGGGCCTCGAAGCCCGTGATCCCGGGCATCTCGATGTCGAGCAGTATGGCGCGGAACTCCGTGCCGGCGAGGATGGCGAGCGCCTCCTCCGCGCCGCCGGCCGAGCGCACCTCCCACCCCGCGGCCCCCAGGTGACGGCCGAGCACCTGGACGAGCGTGGGTTCGTCGTCCACGATCAGGATGCGCCGCGGCTCAGTCGGAGAATTTATAGCCGGACCCCCGGACATTGCAGATGTGCCTGCCGGCCTTGGCGCCGAGCTTCTTGCGCAGATGCGAGATGTGCGTCTCGACCGTGTGGGGGTCGTTGTAGTCGGCCACGTCGTAGCCCCACACCGTCTCCAAGAGGTAGGTGGTGGACAGCACGCGGCCCCCGCTGGAGAGGAAGAGCGCCAGGAGGTCGAACTCCTTGCGCGCCAGGGCGATGACCTGCCCGTCGATGCGGACCTCCCGCCGGGAGGGGTCAAGTTCGATGCCGAAGCGCTTGAGGCGCTCGTGGGTCCCGGCATCCTGATCGTAGCGCCGCAGGACGGCGCGGATGCGGGCCAGGAGCACCTTCATGGGGAACGGCTTGATGACGTAGTCGTCGGCCCCGCCTTCCAGACCGCTGACCACGTCCCGCTCCTCCACCATCTCTCCCGACATGATGATGACGGGGAGGCCCCGGGTCTTGGCGCTCTTCTTGAGCACCCGGCACAGCGCGTGCCCATCGAGACCCGGCATGACCGCGTCGGTCAGCACGAGGTCGGCCCCGGCCTCCTGGGCCAGGAGCAGGCCGTCGGAGCCGTTGGCCGCCGTGACCACCGCGAATCCGTTCTGCGTCAGCATCTTCTCGATCGCCTTGCGCAGCTCCGCGACGTCGTCGATCACCAGGATCTTCGGCATGGGCCCATTCTATAACATCGGGCCCGGGTCGCGGCGCCGCGCGATCAGGCGCTCCGCGGCGCCGCAGAGCTCCTGGATGTCGAAGGGCTTGGCTAGGTAGACATCCGCCCCGGCGGCCAGTCCCTCCTCGCGGTCCTCCGCCGAGTCGCGGGCGGAGAGCATGAGGATGGGGACGGCGCGGGTCCGGGGGTCCCGCCGCAGGAGGGCCGCGAGCGTGCGCCCGTCCAGCGCAGGCATCATGACGTCGGTGATGACCAGGTCCACTGGTTCGCGTTCCAGGATCGCCAGGGCTTTGCGGCCGTCGACGGCCATGAGCACCTCGAACCTTTCCCCCAGCAGACGGCGCAGGAGCCGCCGGATGTCGGGGTTGTCGTCGACCACCAGGATGCGGTCACGCCGGGCCACGCGCGCCGTCCTGCGGGGCCGGTGCGAGCGCCAGTCCCGCGGCCAGGGCCGGCAGGGATAAGGCGAAGCGGCAGCCGCCGTCCGCCATGTTCTGGGCGGTCAAAGTCCCGCCATGGGTCTGCACGATGATGCGCGACATGTAGAGCCCGATGCCCGTCCCCTTGCCCGGCCCCTTGGAGGTGGCGAAGGGCTGGAAGAGCCGGCCCAGCATCTCCGCGGGGATGCCGCGCCCCGAATCCTCCACGTGGAGTTCGATGCGGGTCCCTTCGGGGCCGACGCGGCGCCGGGCGCGGAGCGCGATGGAGCCGCCCTTGGGCATGGCGTCCTTGGCGTTGGAGAGCAGGTTGATGAGCACGCGCTGCAGCTCGTAGGGCCGGCCCATGACGGCGGGGAGCCCCGCCTCGGAGTCGACCCGGACCGCGATGCCGTGCTTGAGGAGCATGTCCCCGTATACCGCGAGGGCGCTGTCCACGACATCGCGCACGTCGCATTCCTGGACCTCGCCGGCGCGTCCCGCGGCTCCGTCGAGCACGCTGCTGGATAGCTGCTGGCAGAGCTGGGCCGACCGGATGATGCGCTTGATGTCCGGATGGAAGGCCTCCGGGAAGGCGGCGTTCTCCAGCAGGTATTGCGCGGTCCCGAGGACGACCATCGTGGGGCTCTTGAGGTCGTGCGCGACCGAGGCTGTGGCGAGGCCGACGTCCGCCAGCGCGCGGGCCTGCTCCAGGCGCTTGCGGGAGGACTGTCCGGCCCTTTCGAGGGCGGCCAGGGCTTCCCGGTCCGCGGCGAGACGCTCCATGCCGCGCCGCTCCCGTTCGGCGAGTCCGTGGGTGGTGAAGGCGGCGAAGGTCAGGATGGCGCTTTTGAGCGCGAGCAGGAAGGCGGCGGTATCGTCCCAAAGGACGACGTTGTGCGCCTGGAAGGCGAGGTTGAAGCCCACGGCCCCGAGCGTGATCCAGACCACTTCGCGGGTCCGGAGCCAGAGGCTCGCGGTGTAGATCGGGAGCAGATAGAGGACCCAGAGGTTGGACCGGGGGCCTCCGGAATACTCCAGGGCGAGCGTGATGACCGCGCAGTTGAGCAGGATGATGCCGGCCGCCAGCGCCCGCCGGGCCGGCCAGCGGCGCAGGCTCATCCCGGCCCCCAGGTTCAGGAGCAGGAGGCCCGAGAACAGGTGGAGGATCTGAGGGTAGACGAGGCTGGGGTTGTCTTTCCATAGGAAGGCCAGGAGCACGAGGAAGATGGAGAAGACGGTCTCGTAGCGGCACTGGGGCTCGGGGGTGGGCATGGGGGTCCTCCTCACGCGTCGTGTTTACTGAGCTCTTTGCGGCGGCTGACGTCCTGGGCGAGGCGGTCGAAGTCGCCGTAGCTGCCCGGGACGCACCAGACCTGCCCGATGGAGAGGCTGATGGCGATGGAGTCGGCGTCCAGGCCCTCGGCCTTGGCGATGCCGGCCAGCCGCTCCTGGAACTTGAAGGAGAGCTCTTCGCCGTCTATGGGGCGGGCGGACATTAAGACGAAGTCGTCGCCCCCGATGTGGCCGGCGAAGCCGCGCGTCTCGCCCGGGGTCTGGGCGGTCTCGCGCAGGAGCGCCGCGAGTTCCAGGATGATGCGGTCGCCCCACGAGAAGCCCATGCGGTCGTTGAACTCCTTGAAACGGCGCATGTCCACGTAGGCGAAGCCGAAGGCCCGTCCGGAGCGCAGGCGCGCTTCGGCCTCGCGGCGGATCTCGCGGTTGCCGGGCAGGAGTGTGAGCGGATTGACGCCGATGCGTCCCAGACTGCGCCGCAGGAGCGTGGAGGCCCGGGCCTTGAAGTTCGCTATGTCGAACGGCTTGCAGATGTAGTCGTCGGCGCCGATGTTGAGCCCGAAGAGCACGTCGTTGGGCGCCGCGCGGGCCGTGAGCAGGATGATGGGGATGTGGCGCGTGCGGTGGTCCCGGCGCAGGGCCGAGCAGACGTCGTAGCCGCTCATCTTGGGCATGTTGACGTCGAGGACGATGAGGTCCGGCCGGTCCTGGCGCGCGCGGTCGAGGGCGCCGGGCCCGTTCTCGACCTGGGTGACCCGGGTCCCGTCGCCGCTCAAGGCGCGGGCCACGAGCCGCCGGACGCTGTCGTTGTCGTCGGCTACGAGTATGTGCATGGATTCCATGGCGGGTCTCCTATCTCCTGCAGGCGGCCAGGAGTTCGAATGAACGGCGGTCCACGCTGATGAACCGCTTGATCTCGCTGAGCGAGAGCGGCCGGCCGGGCGCTTCGGTCTCGTCCTGGAGCAGCTCATAGAAGCGGGAGCGCAGGGCGGAGTCCGAGATGAGGTCCCCGGGCTTCAGGGGGACCGACTTGGATGAGAAGCCCGGCTTGCGGAGCCGGCGGGCCCAGTAGCGGGCCTTGAGCTCGAGTATGCTCTCCTGCAGGGAGTCGACGCGCTCGCCGACGCCGGTGCATTGCTCCGCGACCGAGTCGCGCAGGTCCCCGTCCGCCCAGGACCGGGCCTGGAAGAACTCGCCCCCGCCGGAGGCGCGCGCCGAGGCGAGCGATACCGGGGTGGAGCGCCGGGGGCGGTAGGCGCGGCCGTTCTGGGCCGCGTACACGTCGGCCACGGCTTCATCGGCCGAGAACAGGGCGGGGGCGGGGATGACCCCGCCCGCGGCGGGGAACCAGTCTCTATGGAGGCGGGCGCTGCGCGCGGCCAAGGCGACCCCGGAATCGATGCGCACCAGCCGGAGGTTGAGCTCGACCGCGTCCCCCAAGGTGACGAAGGAGCCGACCACCACGGCTTCGGCCTGGGCGAGGCCGCCCAGCCGCGAGAGGGTGTCCGGGTCGAAGGCTCCGGTGGCCCCCAGCCGGTGCTCGCTCATGACCGCCGGGAGCATGACCCGCTCCACGACCGACACCCGGCCGCCGCGCACCAGGCGCGTGGCGAGCTGCTCGGCGATGTGCACGCCCTCGGCCTCATCCGAGCCGTCCATGGCGGAGAAGGGGAGGACCGCGACGCGCGATATGCCCGCCTTGGCCGCGTCCTTGCCCAGCCGGGCCGCTAGGGAGTCGTAGGAGGCCGCTCCGGCGGGGAGGCTCGCCGCCGCGAGGAGGCCGAGGAGGAAGGCGAGGGTCCGGGGCTGCGCGTCCATCTTGCGCTAGTATGGGCCGCAAGATTCAGGCGGGGTTCAGCGCAAGCTCAAGAATTCTTCAAGTCCGCGGTCATTCCCAGAGCCGCGCGCGATTTCATATCCTGACGGCATGACGGATCCGGAGACGGCCGCCTTGCAGCGGCGCCTGCACGCCATCGAAGAGCGCATGTCCGTCTCGGCCCGGGAGGTCCGCGACCTGCGCGAGAAGCTGGCGCAAGACGCCCGGCGGGAACTGCGCGAGGTGGCGGACGAGTGGCGCGGGGTCCACTATAAGTGGTGGCTCGGTACGGTGGCCGGGCTCGTAGCCTTGCTCCTGCTCACCTACGCCTTCTACACGAAGCTGGGCTGGGTGGCCGACCAGAGGGCCCTGCCCGCCGGCAGCGACTGGCTCCTGCGCCGCCTGCCCCTGGTCAATACCCTGCCCGTCCTGTCCTGGGGCTGGTTCGCCCTGCACTTCTACGCGGCCGGCGCCGCGGCGGCCTACCAGCCCCGGCGCCTGCCGTTCCTCCTCTTCCTCTTGTCGGTATACCTGGCCGTGCGCACGGCCTTCGTCTTCCTTTCCCCTATCGGAGCGCCGGTCGGGATGGTGGACATGCGCGTCCATGACCTCATCTTCTCCCGTCTGCTGGGGACCTGGACCTTCACCAACGAGTTCGTCTTCTCCGGGCATACCGCCATCCCGTTCCTCTTCTTCCTGTTCTTCCGGACGCGCGGGTTGAAGGCGCTGATGCTGGCGGGTTCGCTGACCATGGCCGTCTGCGTGCTGTTGTCGCGCAACCACTATACGGTGGACGTGCTGGCCGCCTTCCTGGTGTCCTACTCGGTCTACGCGCTCTCCGAATCGGCCTACGGGCGCTGGGTGCGCCCGCTCTTTCAGGACCCCTGAGCGCGGCTCGCCGGGGGGGCGGCGAGGGGCGCCTGCGCCAGCGCCCGGCGCACGCGCAGGAGGAGAACTTCCTTGTCGATGGGCTTGCGGATGAAGTCCGCGGCGCCGTGGCGGAGACATTCCTCCTCGACGCCGGCCGCCGAGTCCGCCGTCATGAGCAGCACGGGGATGGGGAACCCCTTCTGCCGGACCATCTCCAGCAGCTTCATGCCGTCGAGTTGGGGCATGTTCATGTCGGAGAGGACCAGGTCGAAGCGCCGGCTGCCGAGTTCCAGCAGGGCGCGTACGCCGTCCTCGGCGCAGGCCACCTCGCAGCCGGCCCCCTGGAGGTAGGCGCGCAGGAGCTCGCGGGTGTTGGCGTCGTCGTCGACGAGCAGGATCGCGCGGCGGCCGCCTTGGGCGGCGGCCGCGGCCGTAGGGGGCTCCGCCGCGCCGCCGCCGCGGGAGTAGAGGTCGAGCTCCTCGGCGAAGACCTCGGCGCAGGCATCCGGCAGGGACGCGATCCCGCGGCGGACCTTGTCCAGGGCATGGTCGACGATGGTGAAATCCCCGCGTTCCCGGATGAACCTGCGGATCCCGCCGATGGGCTCCCCCGAGCGGATCCGCTCGGCTACGGGGGGATCGCAGTCCATGATCTCGCAGACGGCCTCCCGGCCGAGATAGCCGGAACCGCCGCAGGCCGCGCAGCCTTGGGGCCGGCGGACGAGCGGGGGAGGTGCGATCGCGAACGGGGCGAGGAGCCGGCGCTCTTCCTCCGCCGCGGGCGCCTCGCGGGCGCAGCGGGGGCAGAGCCGGCGCACCAGCTTCTGCGCGACGACGCAGAGCAGGCTCTCGGCCAGGATGGCGCGCGAGATGCCGAGACGTTCGAGCCGGAACACGGCGGACGCGGCGTTGGTGGTGTGCATCGTGCTGATCGTCAGGTGCCCCGTGCTGGCCAGGTCCAGGGCCGCCTTGGCCGAGGCCGCGTCGCGTATCTCGCCCAGGAAGATGACGTCCGGATCCTGGCGCATGGCGATCTTGAGCAGGGACTCGAAGGTGACGCCGGCCTTCTCGTTCACCTGCTGCTGCATGGCGCGGGGGATGCGGTACTCGACGGGATCCTCGACGGTCATCAGGCTCCGGGCGCCGCAGTCCACGCGGGAGAGCAGGCTGTAGACCGTCGTCGACTTGCCCGAACCCGTCGAGCCGACGACCAGGATGAGTCCGCTCTTGCGGCCGGCGTAGGCGGCCAGCCGGCGGGCCTGCTCCGGAGTCAGCCCGAGTTCCTCCGGAGACCGGGGCTTCTGCCGTGGCTCCAGGAGGCGCAGGACCAGGCTCTCGCCCTCAGGCGTGGCGGCCGTGGCCATGCGCAGACGGAAACCCCTCCCGGCGATGACGATGTCGAAGGAGCCGTCCTGCGATTTCCTGCGCTCGGCGATGTCCATGCCCGCCGAGGCCTTGAGGGACGCGACGGCGCGGGCCCCGGCGTCCTTGGAGAGAGTCCCGGCATCCTGCATAACGCCGTCGACCCGCAAGCGCACCATGACCCCGTCGGCCTTGGGCTCCAGGCGGATGTCGCTGGCCCCGGCGGACACGGCTCGGCGCAGCAGCCCATCGAGGATCGCGGCGGCCGGGGAGCTCGGGGGGCGCTCGGCCGGACGGGGCGAGAAGAGGCTCGCGATCGCCTCCGGCGGGGACACGGTCTCGCACAGGACTCCCTCGGAGCGCAGCGCGAGCCGGGCCAGCTCCAGGCCGCTCTGGCAGAATGGGTTGCTGAGCGCGAGCCGCCTGCGTCCGGGAGGACCGAGCGCCACCAGCGAATTGGCCCGGCAGAAGGCGGCGGGCAGCAGGCCGAGGGAGATGTCGTCGGCCGGGATGTCGGGCAGGAAATCCCAGCCCAGGAAGTCCGCGCAGAGTCGCGCCAGCTCGGCAGGAGCGGCCCCCGTGAGAGGGGCCGCGTCGTACAGCCGGTCCCAGGCGAGGCCTTGCAGCCGGGCGCGGTCGCCCGCTGGGGGCGCATAGCGCTCGATCAGATGGGCCTTGAAGCCCTCGAATCGTGGGAGGATCGTCCGCGTCGGGCCCGCCTCGGAGCCGGCTTTGATGCCGGCCCAGCGGCCATCGGTGGCCAACTGCTTGCGGATCGCGGCCAGGAGGGTCTCCCGGCGCAGGGGTTTGGACAGGAAATCCGCGCCGCCCGCCGCGAAGGCGCGCCGGCGGTCCTCCGCGCCGCCCAGGGCCGTCAGGAAGACGCAGGGGACGAAGGCCAGAGCGGCATCGTCCCGCATCCGGCGGCACAACTCGTAGCCGTCCGTGCCGGGCATCAGCACGTCCAGGAGGATGAGGTTGGGCCGGGCTTCCCGCGCCGCAGCGACCGCGCCCGCCGGGCCGCGGACCGGGACGAGGTCGCAGCCGGCCGGGGCCAGCCAGGCGCGCAGCAGGTCGAGCACGGCGGGGTCGTCGTCCACGGCGACGATGACCGGGCGGGGGCCGCTCATGAGGGCGCGACCTCGATCCGCAGGACGTACGCCGCGAGCTCCTGGACGCGGTCCCGGGCCGCCGCGACGTCCCCGGACTTGGCCGCCTCCTCCAGCAGGCCGCCCAGGCGGGTGATCTCGCCGCAGTCGAAGCTGGCGCCCGTCCCTTTCAGGATGTGTCCGACGGACCGCGCCTTCTGGAGGTCCCCCGCTTCCAGGCCGCGGCCGACGGCCCCCAGGTCCCGGCGCACGTTCTCCAGATAGCCGTCGACCAGGTGGCGGATCTCCGGGTCCGGCTGGATCAGGACCTTCTCGGCGATATCCATGGCATTTCCCTCCCGTTCATGCGTAGCGCCGGAGCGTCTCCAGGAGCGCGGCCCCCCGGATCGGTTTGGCCAGGTGTTCGTCGCAGCCCGAGGCCTTGGCCAGGGCGACGTTCTCCGGCATGGCGTCGGCGGTCAAGGCGACGATGGGGGTGCGTCCCATGCCGTTCTCGGTCTCCCAGGCCCGTATCCGGCGCGTGGCGGCGTAGCCGTCCAGGACCGGCATCTGCATGTCCATCAGCACCAGGTCGAATTTGCCCGAGCGGAATTTGTCGACCGCCTCCTCTCCGTTCTCCGCCGATTCCAGCCGCACCCGGGTCTTCTTGACGTAGGCCCCGACCAGGAGGCGGTTGTCCGCGGAATCGTCCACCAGGAGGATGCGCAGGGCCGGCACCTCTCCGCCCGCGGGCCTGGCCCCGGGCGCGGCCTGGGCGCCGGCTTGGCCGAGGACGGAGAGCACTGCTTCCCGGAGGTCGCTCTTCTTGACCGGCTTGACCAGGTATTCGGCCGCGCCCAGTCTCCGGGCCTGGGAGACCTCGCTGCCGCGGCTGTCGGAGGTGAGCATCATGACGGCGTCGACCCCGATCGCGGGGTCCTCGCGGATGCGCCGCAGGACCTCCAAGCCGTCCATGCCGGGCATGAGGTGGTCCAGGAGCACCAGCCGGAAGGGCCGGCCGAGCCGGGCGGCCTCCCGGAGCGCCGCGATGGCCGAGGGGCCGTCCGGCATCTCCGTGACCAGGGCTCCCCAGGAGGACAGGATCTCGCGCAGTATGAGGCGGTTGGTGGCGTTGTCGTCGATCACCAGGGTCCTGAGGCCGCGCAGCCGCTCGACGCCGGCCGGAGGCCGGGGAGCGGAATCGGTCGCGGTGCCGAGGCGGAGCGTGAAACGGAAGAGGCTGCCGCCGCCTTCCCGGCGCTCGACCTGGACCCCGCCGCCCATCATCTCGACCAGCCGCTTGGAGATGCATAGGCCCAGGCCGCTCCCGCCGTATTTGCGGGTGGTGGAGGAGTCCGCCTGGCTGAAGCGCCGGAAGAGCTTGTCCAGCTTGTCCGCCGGGATCCCGATGCCCGTGTCGGAAACGGAGAACTCCAGAAGGGTCTCCGCGCCGCCGGACTCGAGCGCCCGGACGTCCACCAGCACCTCCCCGGCGGAGGTGAACTTGACCGCGTTGCCGATCAGGTTCACCAGGACCTGGCGCAGGCGGACGGGGTCCCCGAGAGCGTCCGCGGGGACGCCGGGCGCGACGTGATAGGCCAGCTCCAGCCCTTTCTTGTGCGCGCGCAGGGCCATGAACTCGCAGACCTTCCCTACCGTCTCGTCGATCCGGAAGGGGATGCGCTCGATCTCCATGCGGCCTTCCTCGATCTTGGAGAGGTCCAGGATGTCGTTGATCAGGACCAGCAGGTTCTCTCCGGCGGATTTGAGCACCCGCACGTACTGCGCCTGCTCCTGGGCCAGTTCCGTGCCTTCCAGCAGCTCGCCCATCCCGATGATGGCGTTCATGGGGGTGCGGATCTCATGGCTCATGGAAGCGAGGAACTCGCTCTTCGCCTTGTCCGCGGCCTCGGCCGCCTCCTTGGCCTGGAGCAAACACTCCTCGCCGCGCTTGCGCCGGACCACGCCCGCGAGCGCATCGGCGCAAGCGGCCAGGAACGCCGTTTCCGCGCTTTCGCGGCGGTGGCCGTCGCTCAAGTACAGGTTGATGACCCCGAGGACTTCGCTCCCGGAGCGCAGCGGCACGCAGTAGTGGCCGTGCGGGGCCATGCCCGGATAGTCCACGTCGTGCCGATCGTCCAGGCAGGCCGCGTAGACGGTCTCTCCCGACCGGGCGGCGCGGCCGCAGAGGCAATGCCCCAGGGGGACCCGGGCGCACTCCCGCCGCACTTCCTGGCTCAAGCCGCGCTGGGCCTTCATCACCAGGGCGCCGGAGTCGGCCTCGAGCAGGAAGATGGAACCCTTCGGCTCCACCGTCAGCCAGGACACCCGCAGGATGCGCTCCAGGGCCCGCTCCAGGATGCTCTCCAGGGGCTGGTCCGACAAGGATAGAGACAACAGGTCGCCGATCACAGCGCGGTCCTCGGCGCCGCGCTGGATCGAATCGGCCATCCTGTTGAAGGCGGTCCCCAGCCGGCCGAGTTCGTCCGCGGAGTCCACGGCGTGCCGCGCGGACAGGTCGCCCTCCGCCATGCGCAGGGCCGCGCCCTGCAGGCGGAGCACCGGCGCGACCACGCGGCGGCGGACGATGAACAGCCCGACGGCCAGGAGGAGGACGTCCAGGGCCGCGAGTCCGGCCAGCCAGCGCTTCGCCCTCCGCCAGCTCGCCTCGGAAGCCAGCGTGAAGGCCCGGGTCAGGCTCTCGCAGGCTTCCAGGACCCTTTCCGCGCCGTCGTCCACGACGCCCACGGCGCGAGCCATATCCCGGCCGCCGGCGCGGGCGCCCGCGGCCGCCAGGGCGGCGCGGCGGTAGCCGGCCCAGGACTCGCGGACCAGGGCGATGGCGGGCTGCGCCTCTTCGGGGGCCGGGGCGAGGTCCAGTCCGCGCAGGCGCCCGCCGCCCCGGAGCGCGGCCAGGGCTGAGTCGAATTCGGCTACCAGGCGGCGCAGCAGGACCCGGTCCTCGTCGTGGCCGCGGGCCACCATGGAGGCCGCGTAGGCGGTCTTCTGGCTCAGCATGCGCTGGCGGCCGGAGATGTCGACGGAGGGGGCGTGTCGGCGCAGATCCTGCAGCAGGCTTCTATATATGAGGAGGTTGGCGCCGAACAGGGTCGTGAAGAGGAAGAAGACGGTTCCGAGCTTCGTTCCCAGGCCGCGGAGACCGGCGTTCATGCCTTGAGGGTAGCAGCGCAGCCTCCGGCGGCGATGAACGAAAGCTGAACTATTGCTGAGATCGGCTCCGTCCCGGTCCGCTCCCGGCGCGGCCGTCAAACTTGTATGATGCGGTCTCTGAACAAGCTCGCTACCTACGCCGCGCTGTCTTGGACCGCCTTGGCCGCGCTATCCTTGGCTTGGAACGTGCACCACGGGAGCCGGCAGGTGCTCGAGGTCGGCCGCACCCAGGCCCGCGCCGTCCTGGAAAAGGACCTCCTCCTGCGCCATTGGGTCGCCGAAACGGGCGGGCTCTACGCTCCGGTCGGACCGGAGCTCCCGCCCAATCCGTACCTGAGGGGAGTCCGCGACCGGGACATCACCGCCCCCTCGGGCCGCAGGCTGACCCTGGTGGATCCCGCCTACCTGACCCGCCGACTCCATGAACTGGGGCGGCGGAAAGGTCTGGGGGTCTCCGGGCATCTGACCAGCCTCAAGCCCCTCCGGCCCGAGAACGCCCCGGATCACTGGGAGGCCGAGGCCTTGCGGGAGTTCGAGCGCGGGACCGCCGAGGTGAGCGGGTGGGCGTTCGTCGCAGGGCGCCGGCGGCTGCGCTTAATGCGGCCGCTCAAAGTCGAAGCGGATTGCCTCCGCTGCCACGCGGCCCAGGGCTACCGGCTGGGCGACATCCGCGGCGGGATCAGCGCCTCGGTCCCCGCGGACCCGCTGCTGGAGATCGAGCGCCGGCACATCGTCAGCATGAGCGTCGGCCACGGCGTCCTATGGCTGTTCGGCCTGCTCGGCATCGCCTACGCGGTCCGGAGGCTGAGGTCGAGCGAAGAGCGGCGCCGGTCGCGGGAGGCCGAGATCGCCGCGCTCCTGGAAGGGGCCCGCGCGGTGCTCCCCCAGCGCCGCTTCGAGGAGGCGGCCCGGGAGATCCTGCGGGCCTGCGAGCGGATCACGGGCGCGCGGTCGGGCTATCTGGCCTGGGCGGGCGGAGGCGGGAAGGCCGCCGAGAAACTCATCCGGGAGCCCGCGGCGCTCCCGGACGCCGGGCCGGGACCGTCCTTCGAGTCCCTCCGCGGCTTGAGCGCGGAGGCGCTCCGGACCGGACGCGCCGTGCTCGCCGGCGATGCGGTCCTCGCGCCCCTCGTCATCCGGGGCCAGGCGCCGGCCCTGCTCGTGGTCGCCGGCAAGAGCGGGGGCTTCTCCGAGGGGGACCTGCGCATCGTCGAGGGCTTTGCGGGGCTGGCCTCCGTCGCGCTCGACAACAGCCGGCTGCTGGAAGAGGTGGAGGCCCATCGGGACGAGCTCGACAAGGAGGTGCGGCTCCGCTCCGGCCAGATGCAGGCGATCCTGGACCACTCGCCCGCCATGATCTATGCCAAGGACCTGGAGGGCCGGTTCCTGTTCGTCAACCGGAGCTTCGCGGAGTTCTTCCACGCTCCCCCGGACCGGATCGTCGGAAAGACGGATTCCGCCTTCCTTCCGAAGGCCGCGGCCGAGAGGTCCCGGGAGAGCGACCGCAAGGCGATCGACTCGGGCGGGCCGGTCTGGGCCGACGACCGCATCCCGCGGGAGGGCGGGGACCGCGAGCAGCTCACCGTGAAGTTCCCCCTGAAGGACTCCGAGGGCCGCGTCTACGCGGTCTGCGGCATCTCCACCGACGTCACGGAGCGCAAGCGGCTGGAGGCGCGGCTGTTCCAGGCCCAGAAGCTCGATGTGCTCGGCCGCCTCTCGGGCGGGGTGGCCCACGATTTCAACAACCTGCTCACGATCATCCAGAGCTATGCGGGTTTCCTGCTCAAGGGCCTGCCTCCCGACAGCCCCCTGCGCTCGGACGTGGGCGAGGTCATCGAGGCCGCGGACCGGGCCTCGAGCCTGACGCGCCGGCTCCTCGCCTTCAGCCGCGACCAGGCCGTCACGCCCCGGGAGTTCCGGCCCGCGGCGGCGGTCCGCGAGATGGTCAAGATGCTCCGCCGCCTCATCGGCGCGCACATAGAGCTGAAGCTGTCCGTCGCGGAGGACGCGGGCCCCTTGTTCATGGATCCGTCCCAATTCGAGCAGGTGATCATGAATCTCGCGGTCAACGCCAGGGACGCCATGCCCCAGGGGGGGACCCTGGAGATGGAAATGCGCAACGACTCCCCGGCCGGCGGCGTGCTCCTCCGGGTCACGGACACGGGCTGCGGCATCGCCCGGGAAGCCCTCCCGAACATATTCGATCCGTTCTTCACCACCAAGGGTCAGGGGGAAGGCGCGGGACTGGGCCTCTCCGCGGTCTACGGCATCGTCCAGCAGAACCGGGGCACCATCGAGGTGGAGAGCGCCCCCGGCAAAGGGACGACCTTCCGGGTCCGTTTCCCGCGCCGCGAGCCCGCGTAGCGCGGCCGCCGAGTTCAGCAATCGTTCAGCATCCGGCCAGCCCGGCGCGAGGGCGGAGGGCCATGCTGATGGGATGGAAGACCGGACGGCTGGCGCCCCCGCGGCGGGATTGGAGGAGAGCCTCTCGCGCGGCCGCAGGACCGCGGAGTCTTTGAACCGTCTCCTGAGCCTGGCGCTCAGCGAGGCTCCCCTCGATGAGATGCTCGGCCGCTGCCTGGCGGAGCTGCTGGCCATCCCCTGGCTCTCGGTCCAGGCCAAGGGCGGCATCTTCCTGGCGGACCGCAACCGCAGGAACCTCCGGCTGGCGGCGGAGAAGGGTCTGGGGACGGGGGTGGTCGGCGGCTGCGCGCGCGTGCCGTTCGGACGCTGCCATTGCGGCCGGGCCGCCGCCACCGGCGAGCTCCAGTACGCCGCCTGCGTGGAGGCGCGCCACGAGAACCGCTACGAGGGCATGGCGCCGCACGGCCACTATTCCGTGCCCATCCGCCTATCCGGGGAGATCCTCGGGGTCCTGGTCCTTTACCTCAACGAGGGCCATGCCTTCGACCCGGGTGAGGCGGAGTTCCTGCGGGCGGCCGCGGACGTGCTGGCCGGGATCATCCGCCATAAGAAGGAGGAGAAGAAGGCGGCGATGCTCGCGGAGGTGGCTTTGACGCTCTCCTCCGGGGAGGACCTGCGGGAGTCCCTGCGCGCGGTATTAGCCAAGGTCTGCCAGTCCATGGATTGGCCCTGCGGCGACGCCTGGCTCCCCGCGTCGGACCGCGAGTCCCTGGAGTTCGCGGCCGCGTGGTCGGCCCCGGGTCCGGAACAGGAGGCTTTCGCGCTCGGCGGCCCGGTCGCCGCCTTCAAGCCCGAGGCGGGCCTGCCCGGCCGGGCCTTCGCGTCCCGGGAGGCGGTCCTGTCTCCGGACGTGGCCGCGGACCCGCATTTCCCGCGCCGCGAACTGGCTCGGAAAGCCGGGCTGCGGGGGGGGCTGTGCGTGCCCGTGGCCGCGGGCGCGGGGGTGGAGGCGGTCCTCTGCTTCTATTCGCCGGCCGCCGACGCTTTCGACGCGCGGGACCTGCGCATGGCGGCCGCCGTGGCGGCGCAGGCCGCTCCCGTCCTCCAGCGCAAACTGGCCGAGGAGCGCCTGCGCCTCAGCGAGGAGAGCCTGCGCGAGGCCCAGCGCTTCGCGCAGATCGGGAACTGGGAGGTGCACCTGCCGACCGGCCAGGTCCGCTGGTCGGAGGAGCTCTACCGGATCTTCGGGCTCCCGCCGGAGTCGCAGGCCTCGCTGGGAGCATTCCTGTCCACCGTGCAGCCGGTGGAGCGGGAATTGGTCCAGAAGCAGATCATCGACGCTTTGGAGCAGGGCCGCTCCGTGGACCTGGAGCGGCGCGCCCTGCGTCCGGACGGGACCCTGGTCTGGGTCCACGAGAGGGCGTACGCGGAGCCGGGGCCGGACGGCAGGCCTCTGCGCCTCAAGGGCACGGTGCAGGAGATCACGGAGCGCAAGAAGCTCGAGGAGCGGCTGATGCAGGCCCAGCGGATGGAGTCCGTGGGCCACCTGGCCGGCGGCGTCGCGCACGATTTCAACAACCTCCTGACCGCGATCCAGGGCTACGCCGAGTTCGTGCTGAAGGACGGCGCCGACGCCGAGAGCCGGACCGCGGACCTCCGGGAGATCCTCGCCGCGTGCAAGCGCGCCACGGACCTGACGGGCCGGCTCCTGGCCTTCAGCCGCAAGCAGGTGCTCTCGCCCCGCATCGTGGACCTCAACGCCCTGGTGGTCAACCTCGGGCGGCTCCTCAAACGCCTGCTGGGCGAGAAGATGGAATTGCGCCTGGACCTCGCGCCTGGGCTCCCGAGCGTCCGCGTGGATCCCGGTCAGATCGAGCAGGTGCTCCTCAATCTCGCGGTGAACGCGCGCGACGCCATGCCGGAGGGCGGCAAGCTCGTGATCGCGACCGCCGTGGGGGAGCCCGCCGCGGGGAACGGCGACGGCGGCGGGGAACGCCCGAGCGGGTCGTGCGCGCTGCTCCTCGTGAGCGATACGGGGACCGGCATGGACGAGACGGTGCGCGCGCGGCTCTTCGAGCCGTTCTTCACGACCAAGGGGCCGGGGAAGGGGACGGGCCTCGGCCTGGCCACGGTCTACGGCATCGTCAAGCAGAGCGGGGGCGGCATCCACGTGGAGAGCGCTCCGGGCCGGGGCAGCGTCTTCACCGTCCGCCTGCCGGTCGTCGCGGCGGCTCCG
>Ga0154315_1036_pt1 | contig 32163 bp, 31 predicted proteins | sample RifGroA2_FD_105609 | JGI IMG/M metagenome (GOLD analysis project Ga0154315, IMG submission 105609) | Elusimicrobia bacterium GWA2_69_24
GGCCGGGCCGGGGGCCGGCTCGTCATCGGATGGGCGGAGCTCGGGCAGCTCTCCCGGGGCCATCACCAGCGTCCCCGCGATCTCCTCGGGAGTGAACCCCCCTTCGGCTTTCCCCGCCGGGGCCGCGGCCGGGGTCGGCGCGGCCGGAGCCGCCGGCGCCGCGACGGCCGGAGCGGGGGCGCCCCCCTGCATGACGGCTATGCAATCCCGCAGATCCTTGGCGAATCCCGCGCCCCGCTGATAGCGTTCCTCGACCTTCTTGGACAGGATCTTGTGCAGGACGGGCTTCACGGAAACCGGCATCCCCGGGTTGACGGTCATGGGATCCGGATCCGGCTCGTTGGCGATCTGGTATAGGAGGGTCCCGATCCCTTCCCCGCCCTTCCAAGGCTTCTCGCCGGTCAGGAGCTCGAACAAGGTCACCCCGAGGCTGAAGAGGTCGGAACGCCCATCCACCTTCTTGCCCGCGATCTGTTCCGGGCTCATGTAGGAAGGGGTCCCCATGACGGTCCCGGTGGCCGTCTTCGATGAGGCGGTGATGCGCGCGATGCCGAAATCGGTGACCCGGATGGAGCCGTCCTTGAGCAGCATGATGTTCGCCGGCTTGATGTCGCGATGGACGATGCCCTGCTGATGCGCGTAGTCGAGGGCCTCGGCGACGCGCGCCACGTAGTCCAGCACGGTCGCCGGGGGCAGGAGCTTGTCCTTAGAGGTGAAACGCACGAGGTCGTCTCCGTCGAGCAGCTCCATGGCGATGTAGCAGACGTCCTGCTCCTCGCCCGCGTCGAAGACGCGCACGATGCCGGGGTGGTTCAAGGTCCCGGCCGACTCCGCCTCGCGGAAAAAGCGCTCCTTGACCTCCTTCATCTCGGCCGAGCTGCCCACGTCGTCGAACACCAGGGTCTTGATCGCGACCTGCCGGTTGATCTTGGGGTCCTTGCCCAGATAGACGATGCCCATCGCCCCGCGGCCCAGCTCCTTCTCGATCTCGTAGCGGCCCAGGGTCGGCTTGGAGGCGCCGCCGGCGATGACCACCGTGCCTTCCTGCTTCTTGCCCCCGATGCCCCCGAACACGGCGCCGTCCGCCGCGGCCTGCAGGGTCTTGATCTTGGATTCGATGTCCTTGTATTTCGGATCCACCGCGGCGATGTGCTTGTACGTCTCGGCGGCCTTGGCGTACTGCCGCTTGCGCTCGAAATCGAGGCCCAGGTTGTAGAGGGTGTCCTTGAAGCCGTCGTCGATGAGCTCCTTCGGGACGAGGCGGAACTTCTCGAAGGCCATGTCGAGCATGCCCTGCCCCTGGAAGGAGAGCCCGAGCATCTTGTTGGTCTCGACCTGGGAAGCCTCGACCAACTCCTTGCCCCGCTCGGTGAGGAAGAAGCGCTTGGTGACGATCACCACGTAGGCGGCGGAGAGGAGGAAGCTGGGGTAGAGCACGCGCACCCATTCCCCCTTGAACTTGAAGAAATAGAAGCCGGCCCCCATCAGTCCGCCCAGGAGCAGGATGGTGACGAGCGCCCCGAGCAGGGCCCGCAGCCGGGGCAGGATGAACATCGCCAAGAGACCGATGAGCAGGATGGCGCCCGCTTCGGCCTGGAAAGCCCATTCGGGGCGCACTAGGAAGCGCCGGCTCAGGATGTTCTCGACCACGTTGGCGATGAACTCGATCGAAGGGAGGGCGCTGCCGACGGGAGTGGCGTACTGGGTCCCGACCCCGGCGGCGGAAGGCCCCAGCAAAACGATCTTATCCTTGAACACCTCCGGGGGGACCTTCCCGGAGAGCACCTCGTGGAAGGAGTAATAGCGGAAGGTCTGCTCCGGCCCGTTGAAGGTGACCAGCATGGACTGGGCGGCGTCGATCGGGATCTTCGTGTTCCCGATGTCGACCCGCACGCCCGGGGTCAGGGAGATATCCTCCGCCTTGAGCCCGAGCTGGCGGGCGACCAGGAGCAGGGCGTAGGAAGGGAAGAACTGCTCCCCGTACTTCACGGCCAGGGTCTCGCGCCGGACCAAGCCGTCCACGTCGGGGATGATGTTGACGTGCCCGACGCCCGCGCTGCCCTCGATGAACGGGGGGAGCGGGAAGAGCGCCTTGCGCGCCTCGACGAGGGTCGGGGCCTCGCCCTGGCCCGAGGCCAGCCGGATCGTGATGGCGGAGGTGGATAGGGACGGGGGCAGCTCCGGGGGCCGCCCGCCCATGGTCCCGCCGATGTCCATGAAGGCCATGGGCAGGATGATGTTCTGCGCGGAGGTCAGCGCGGCCAGGAGATGCGAGTCCGTGTCCAGGCGCGCGGCCGCGGAGGAGAACTCGGTTTCGAAGGAGACGCCGCGCTGGGAGATCTGCTTGGAGCCCACGAGGTCCAGATAGCGCCCCCGGATCCTCTCGAATTCGGCGAGGGCCGGATTGCGTTCCGGCTCGGAGTAGAGGATGTCCAGCCCGATGACGCGGGGCCTGGCCTGGGTCAACAACGACACCATCTCCGCGATCCGGGTCCGCGGCCACGGCCAGCGGCCGAGGCGCTCGATCGAGTCATCGTCGATAGCGATGATCACGATGTCCGTCGAGGGGTCCAGACTCATGCGGAACTGGGCGCGCAGATCGTAGGACTTGAGCTCGAGGCTCTCCAGGACCCGCCAGCGGAACACATAGGAGCCCGCCACAAAGGCCGTCAGCAGCAGGCCTATAAGGAAGTCCGAGACCCAGCCCCGCTTAGAATTCTGAGCCATGCCGCAGGAAGTTTACTCCTCCCCCCATGAGTCTGTCAACGAAAACCTCAGGAAATTGTATTATGGGGGGATGCGGAGCCTGACCCTTCTCCTCGTACTTTTCTGCGCCGCGCCGGCGCCGGCCCGGCTGGGAGCCGCCTCCTCGGACGTGGGCGAGGTGCTCCGCTCCAAGTCCCGGGTCCTGGGCGATTCGGCTTACTCCTTGAAGAAGCTCAGCGTGCTCCGGGAGGGCCGCTACAAGTGCGTCGTCGCCGGAGTGCTCTGCAACGTATGCACGCGCTCGATCGTGGACCAGCTCAAGCGGATAGCGGGGGTGAAAGAGGCTCAATTCGATTTCGAGGAAGGGTTCCTTTACATCGTGATCGACAAGGACCGCACGGTCCGCGCCGGCAAGGTCCGCCGCGCGCTGAGCCTCGCCGCGCGCAAAGCCAACCTGCACACCCGCTACGAGATCACCGACATCCGGTTCGTACCCTAAGGGCTCGCAATGAAATAAGTGGCGCACTTCGGAGGCCCGGGGTGCTTTTGGGCCTGCGGAAAGGAGTTACTCCCTGCCGCAGGTCCCTGCGGCGCTATCGCCGCAGGGGCTGCGCCTTCGCGCTGCTCGACTTACAGGCCTTAAGGCCTGCGCGTCTCGCATCGCTTCGGCTCGCTCCAAAATCGCCTCCGGCGAAATGCGCCACTTATTTCATTGCGAGCCCTAAAGGGGATCAGTCCCGATAGGCGGATACCGAAAGCTCTCCGTCCTCGACCTCGACCGCGAGCTGGACCACTTTGGCGCAGACCTGGCACTCCTGGGTCATGTCGACCCCTCCCTCGCTGGGATCCACGCGCACCTCGAAGGACTCCCCGCAGTAAGGGCACTCGACGTCCACCCACTGCAGGGGCGGCTTGGCCGCGGTCTCCTTCGACGCCTCGTCGAAGATCTTCTTCAGGGAGGAGAGATCCGGCCCGTCCTCCGACGTGCCGCCTTTCTTGCCGGCCTGGGGGCGCGGCTCCGCCTTCTTGACCTTCACCTTTGCCTTTGCCTTGGGCATGACAGGATCCTCTCTCGGGAGACGCTACCCAAGTATATAGACCCGAAACGCGGAATCGTCAAGCCCTATTTCCTACAATGCGGGCATGGCAATGCGCACGAAGGGCGGTCTGCGCCATCTCTGGTCCCTGGCGCCGGAGACGGCGCCTCTGAACCACGGCTCGTTCGGGGCCTGTCCCCGCGCGGTCCTGGATGAGCAGAGGCACCTGCGCGGACTCCTGGAAGCGAACCCCCAGCGCTTCTTCAGCCGCGAACTGCTCCCCCTGCTCGACGCCGCCCGCCGACGCCTCGCCGCCTTCGTGGGCGCCGACCCCGAAGGGCTGGTCTTCGTCCGCAACGCCACCGAGGGGGTCAACGCGGTGCTGCGCTCCCTCCGGCTGCGTGCCGCCGACGAGATCCTGGTGACCGACCACGGCTACGAGTCCTGCGCCGTCGCCGCGGCCGCGGTCGCGCAGCGCGCGGGCGGCCGGGTCGTGACCGCCCGGCTCCCCTTCCCCCCGGCCGACGAAGGCGAGGTCTGCCGCGCCGTCCTGGGCTCCGTCACCCCCAGGACCCGCCTGGCGATCCTCGACCACGTCACCAGCCCCACCGCCCTCATCCTCCCGGTCCGGAGACTCGCGGCGGAACTGGAAAGCCGCGGCGTGGAGGTCCTAATCGACGGCGCCCACGCCCCGGGGATGCTCCCGCTCGACCTGGACGGCATCGGCACGTCCTACTACACGGGCAACTGCCACAAATGGCTCTGCGCCCCCAAAGGCTCCGCGTTCCTCCAGGTCCGGGCCGACCGCAGGGCGGGCATCCTCCCCGCCGTCTCGACCCACAGCGCGAACTGGCCGGTCGGAGCCCGCACCCGGTTCCACAACCTGTTCGACTGGCCCGGCACGCACGACCCGACCGCCCACCTGTGCGTCCCATTCGCGATCGACTACCTGGGCTCCCTGGTCCCGGGAGGCTGGGACGAGATCATGCGGGGCAACCGCGCCAAAGTCCTGCTCGCCAGGGACCGGCTCCGGGCGGCCCTGCCCGCGACCGAGGAGGCTCCCGATGCCTTCATCGGCTCCATGGTCTCCTTCCTGTTCAAGCAGCCGCCGGCGGGATTTCCTCCCGCGACCGGGCTGGCCCATCCCCTGCAGGACCTGCTCTCCGACCGCTACGGGATCGAGGTCCCGGTCATGCGCTGGCAGGGAGGGCGAAAGGTCCTGCTGCGCGTTTCCGCCCAGCTTTACAACGAGCCCGGCGACTACGAGCGTCTCGCGGCCGCGCTCGGAGAGATATTCGATCGGAGGGGTCCATGCCCGAGTTGAGGCAGAATCTGGCGAACAAGGAGTGGGTCATCATCGCGACGGAGCGGGCCCGCCGGCCCGAGGAGTTCCACCAGGGCGTCCGGACCAAGCCCGTCCTCCCGGAGCGGAGCCCCGACTGCCCCTTCTGCCCCGGCAACGAAGCCGCCTGCGGCACGGAGCATTTCTCCCTCGGCAAGCCCGACTGGCGCGTGCGGGTCGTGGCCAACAAGTTCCCGGCCCTGGTCCCCGATCCCCCCCCCGCCCCCCCCCACACCGGGCTCTACCGGCACCTCCCGGGAGAGGGCATCCACGAGGTCATCATCGATTCCCCCTCCCATGCCAAGCATCCCGCGCTGCTGGACGAAGCCGCGCGCCGAGACCTCTTCCTGGCATACCGCGAGCGCTTCCGGGCCGCGGCCAAGGATCCCAAGGTCGCGTTGACCCAGCTGTTCAAGAACCACGGGGAAGGCGCCGGGACCTCGCTCGTGCACCCCCATTCCCAGCTCATCGGCTCCTCCGTCGTCCCCGCCGGCGTCCGCCACCGCATGGACGAGGCCCAGAAATACCACTACAAGCACAAGGTCTGCGTGTTCTGCGCCATGGCCGAGGAGGAGCGCCGGCTGAAGGTCCGCATACTCGCCGACACGCCCCATTTCACGGCCTTCGTCCTCTTCGCCGCGCTCTCCCCCTTCCACATCTGGGTCCTGCCCAAGCGCCACACGGCGACCTTCGGCGACTCCACGGATTCGGAGCTCGACGACCTGTCCCAGGTCATGGGCTCGCTGCTGCGCCGGGTGGACCGCGGGCTCGGGGACCCGGACTACAACTACCTCATCCAATCGTCCCCGCAGGACCGCGGCGAGACCGATGCCTTCCATTGGTACCTGAGCCTCATCGTCCGCCTCACCCGCACCGCGGGCTTCGAGCTGGGCTCCGGGATGTACGTGAACACCTCCCTCCCGGAGGAGAGCGCGCGCTTCCTCAATGGGATCCCCGACGGAGCATGAACTGAAGAACCTCTCAAGGGAGACCTGGGGCGGCCTGGCGGCGCTGGCCATATGGTCCTCCTCGATCGCCGTCGCGCGCGGTCTCAGCGAGTCCATCGGCACGCTGACGGGGCCCGCTTTGGCCTGCGCCCTGGGCGGGACCTTGGCCGTGGCCTGGGCGCGGGCCCGCGGGGACTCACCGGGGCTCATGCTCCGGCTCCCCCCGCTCTATCTATGGGGCTGCGGCGCCCTCTTCGTGTCCTGCAACGTCGGCCTCTATCTCGCCATCGGCGCCTGCGAGACCCGGGAGCAGACCCTGGTCATCGGGCTGGTCAACTACCTCTGGCCGACGCTCACGGTGGCCCTCTCCGTGCCCCTCCTCAGACGGCGGGCGCGCTGGACCCTGGCCCTCGGCTGCATCATCGCCGCGGCGGGGACGGCCGTCGCGATGGTCGGCGGCATGGGAGTCTTGGACTCCGGACTGGACCACTGGCGCACCCCGGCGGGACTGTTCGCCCTGTCCATGGCCGGCGTCGCGGCCCTATCCTGGGGGCTGTACTCGAACCTGGCCCGGCGCTGGGGGAGCGGCGAGCGGGGCGCCGTGCCGCTCTTCGTCCTGGCCACGGCCGCCGCCCTCGGGGCCCTGCGCCTCCTGCGTCCGGAGGTCTCGCATTGGACGCTCAAGGGCGTGCTGGAACTCTGCACGCTGGGAGTCGCCTCGCTCATGGGAGCGTACGCGCTGTGGGATTGGGGGATCCGCCGCGGCGACCAGGCCTTTCTCGGGGTGTGCAGCTACTTTATGCCCGTGGCTTCGGTGGCCATCGCGTCTTTGTACCTCGGCGTGCGTCCCGGCGCGCACGTGGCGGTCGGCTGCGTCCTGGTCGCCGCCGGCGCCTTTCTATCCCGCACCGACTCCCACAACAGCTCCCACAACGGTTCCGGGGATTAAGTTATTTAAGTAATTCGGTAGTGGGGGCAATAACTTAAATAACTTAATCCCCGGGACGGGGTTGGGGGGGGTGGCGGGCGGTCCAGGTTCCCGTAGGCCAGGTCTCGTTGGCGTGGCGGAGCAGGGAGGGGTCGCCGGGGATCCGCCCGATGAAATCCGCCACCTCGGCGGAAGCCCAGGCCGCCTGGTACGCCTCCCAGGCCTGCCGGATGGTCTGGGTGCGCAGGTCGGCGGGGGCGAAGGGCAGGGCGTTGAGGAGCTTCACCTTGCCGTTGGGCACGACCAAAAGCATGGCCTGGGGGCTGGCGAGGCGTTCCTGCGTCTCGCGCACGATGTCCCAGGGGTAGACGCAGAGGCGGATGTCCCCGCCCGCGCGCGCGGCGCATTCCCGCAAGCGGGAAGCCGCGGCGGACCAATCCGCCTCGGGGAGGGAGAGCTCGTCCCACGCGGCGGCGGCGCGGCCCAGGCGCATCATCGGCCCGGTCACGAAGGCGCGGCAGCCGGCGTCCACGGCACGCGCGAACGCCGCCTCCAGGTCGCCGATGTTGACGCGGTTGGGGACGAAGACCCACTCGGGGCGGATCCCGCGCATCGCGAGGCGCCGCAGGACGGCCAGGGCCCCCGCGAAATCGCCGCCGGGGCGGACGCGCTCGTGCATGGCGCGGCTGGCCCCGTCGATCGAGATCTGGACGCATTGCGCTCCCATCCGGCGCAAGCGGTCCGCGCCTTCGTCGTCGATGCCGAGGCCGTCGGTTTCGAGCTTCAGCTCGCAGCCGCCCCGGGAGAGGATCTCGAAGACCTCCCAGGCGTGGGGCACGGCCAGGGGTTCGCCGCCGCCGAAGGCGGCATAGGGGATGGCGCACGCCACGATCTCATGGGCGATGCGCAGGGATTCTTCCCGGGGGAGCTCGTCGGGCCAGGCCCGCTCCGGGCCGGACTCCTCGCAGCAGTGAAGGCAGCGGCCTCGGCAGCGGTTGGTGAGCTGCCAGGCGAAGAAGAGGGGGGCCTCGTAGTCCGTCACCGAGGCCCCCCTCTGGTTCGTCACGTGAAGCGGATGTACGGCTGAGCCATGACCCTCTGGGAAACTTCTTCGATCGTCGGCTTTTCCCAAACGGGCTTCTCAGCCGTCTCCTTCACGTTATTGCAGGCAGTCATGATGTCTCCTTTTTCTCCGTCGCCCAAGGAGACGACGGGCGACGAAACGGGCCGGGGAACGTCCCCCGAAAACTGGATACGCCTTACGAAGGCCCTGCGCCTGCGCTCAGGGCGCCTCTGCGAGGCGCCGCCGGACCTCCGGATCCTTCCAGGCCCGCCGATAAGCGTCCCAGGCCTCGCTGATGCCCTGCCGCGGCACGAACGCGCATCCCTCTTCCAGGAACGCCGACACCTTGACTGTCCCATCGGGGAGGATCAGAAGCGTCGCGGGGGGCTCCCGCAGGGCTTCCGACATCCCCTCCGCGATGGTGAAGGGATGATAGCAGAGTTCCATGGCGCTGCCAAGGACATCCGTCATCCTGGAGAGGACCGAAATCATCTTCGCGTATTCCTCCGGGGTCGGCTCCAGCTCCTCCCAACGCCGCGCCGCCCGCCCCACGCGCATGAGCGCTCCGGTGTTGAACCGGAAGGCCCCGAGGTCCCGCGCCCGGCGCACAGTCGCGGCGATCTCCCCGATGTTCCGGCGCGTGGGCGCGAAGGTCACCTCCAGGGGCAGACCCGCCTCCCGGACCGCCCGGCAGGCGGCGTGGGCCTTCTCCAGGGACGCCCCCGGCCGCTGGCGGGCGTAGACCTCCTGGGTGTCCCCGTCGAGGCTCACCTGCACCGACCGGATGGGCAGGGCCGCCAGCCTGCGGGCCTCCGCCGGTCCGAAACTCTGTCCGTTGGTCTCGATCTTGAGCTGGACTCCGCCCCGCCCCAGGACCTCGGCGACGGCGAAGGCCTGGGGCGCGAGCAGGGGCTCCCCGCCGCAGAGCATGACGTAGGGGACTTCGCAGGCGACGATGTCGCCCGCCAGGCGCAGGGACCCTTCCCGGTCCAACTCCTCCGCAGCGGCGCGATCCGGCCCGGAGTCCGTGCAGCAGTGGACGCAGGCCAGGTCGCAGGCGTGGGTGAGCTGCCAGGAGACGCAGAGCGGGGCGCGCAGGGCGCCGCTGTGGAACTCCATCTCAGCGGAGGCCCTCGAAAGCCAGGGCCAGGGAGAACAGCACCGTGCCCACCACGTAGCAGAGGACGATGCTCCGCACCGCGGGTACGAACTCCAGGGGCGTCTCGTAGGTGCCGGCGGCCGCGCGCCCGCTCTTCACCAGCAGGGGGACCGCCGCGAGGGTTCCGAGCGCGGTCCAGGGAAAGAGTCCCAGGAGCGCTCCCGCCGCGGGGATGGCCAGACCGGCCGCGGCCAGCCCCAGATAGATCCGCACCCCGACGCGGCGTCCGAAGCGCACCACCAGGTTGCGCTTGCCCACCAGCCGGTCCTGGTGGAAGTCCGGGATCTCGTTGACCACGGCGAGAGCGGCGATGAGGCAGGCTGGCACCATGGAGGCGAGCAGCCCCCCCCAGGAGAAGCGCTGCGTCTGCAGATGCAGGCTCCCCAACGTCATCCAGGGCCCGTAGGAGAGGGCGATCATGATCTCGCCCAGCCCGCGATAGACCCACCGGATGGGGGGCCCGACGTAGAACGCCGCAGCCAGCCCGCCCAGGCCCGCGTAAAGAAGCACGGGCCAGCCGGCCTCGCGCGCGAGGAGGATCCCGGTGACTGCCGCCCCGGCGAAAGCGGCCAGACCCAGCCAGAGCACGCCATCGGAGATGGGGGGCTCGTCGTTGGGGTTGAACACCCGGTCCGTGCCCAGGCGCGAGTCGAAGTACTCGTTGAAGGCCTCCACCCCGACCACGGAGAGGAAGATGCCGAAGAACCCGGCCCAGAAGACCCCGGGGCGAAAGATCCCCTCCATCCCGAAGCCCCAGGCCGCGCCCAGCAGGTAGGGCAGCAGCCCGGCGAACAGGAAGAAGCGGTAGCGCACGAGGCTGAAGATCCGGAGCAGGGCGACGGCCCAGGACGGCCAGGAGCCCGCGTCGGCGGCGCCCCGGTCCGGAGGCTGGAAATGCGGGGGGTCGTTTATAACCGGACCCATCGGTGCAGCTCCGAGGTTAGTTCGGGCCGGACTTCCATATCCGCGACGAAGCGGGCCACGCGGGGATCCCTCCACGCGGTCTTGAAATGCTCCCACACCGCGAGGAGGGTCTGCTCGCGCAGGTCGCCGCAGACGAAGGGTAGGGCGTTGATGAGCTTCACCAGACCGTTGGGGAGCACGATGAGGAGCGCCGCCGGGTGCTCAAGGCGGCACTTGAGCTCCGCGAGGAGCCCCATCTCGTGGAAGCAGATCCGCATCCGGTCCCCGTATTCGGCGGATTTCTCATGCAGGACCCGGAAGTACCCGGCGTACTGCTCCTCGGTCGGGGCGATGCGGTCCCAGGAGCGGACGGCGTTGCCGGTGTACATGGTCCGGCCCGTGAAGAAGGCGCTCGCCCCGCACTCGAAGGCGAGGTCCACGGCCTTCCCCACTTCGCCGGCATTGCAGCGCGTGGGGCTGAAATTCACCTCGGTCGTCACCCCGGCCTCGCGCAGGCGGCGCAGTCCGCCCAGGACGTCGTCCAGGCGCCCCCCGGCGCGCAGGCGGCCGTAGGAATCCTGGGTGACCCCGTCCATGCTCACCTGCACCGACTTGACCCCAGCGCGGCCGAGCCGGGCGCAGCGGGGGGCATCGAGGAGGACTCCGTTCGTCTCGACCTTGAGCTCGATCCCCCGGCCGCACACGGACTCCGCCAGCTCGAAGAAGGCGGGGTGCAGCATCGGCTCCCCGCCCGAGAAGGCCACATAGGGGATCTGCGCCGCGATGACCTGCTCCAGGATGCTCCGGCACTGGGCCTCGGACATCTCGTCGGGCATGCGCTTGCCCGGCCCGGACTCCTCGATGCAGTGCAGGCAGGCCAGGTTGCACTCGTTGGTCAGCTGCCAGGCGAGGTAGAGGGGAGAGCCCAGGTCGAAGGACGAGACGCCCTGCTCCATCTACCCCTGCTCGACCAGCCCCTTCTCCTTGAGAAAGGCCAGGAACTCGGTCGCCTCGCGCTCGATGGCGCCGCTGGGGTCCTGGAAGCGGGCTTTGAGCCGCGCGACGATGGCCGCCTCGTCTCCGCCGCCGGCGATCTCGCGCACGACCGCCGCCCCGGTGGGGCTCAGCGTGAAGACGCGCTCCGAGCGGGTCTCGAAAAGGACCCCTCCGAACTTCTCTTCGCGGAACTTGACGTACTGCGCCAGCTTCATAGCTCCCTCCACGATCGACGGATGTTCGGCCGGCCCCCGGAGCGGGTCGTACGCCTCCCGCTCCACGATCCACTCCAGCTTCGAACGCAGGAAACTCCGCAGCGCCTCCGCCTCCCCGCTCCCCGCTCCAGCCGCGTTCGGGGACTCCGGCGCCGCCTTGTACTCTCCCGACTTCCAGGACCGGCGCGCGAGCTCGTCGTACCGGGTCATCAGAACTCCCTCCGGAGCATCTGATCCAGGAAATCGCGCAACCGCCGGGTTTCCTCCGCCACGGGAAGGGATTCGATGAGGGGCTGGAAACGTCCCAGCATCCCCCGCGCCGTCTCCTTGGCGGCGTCCAGATGCCCCCGCTCCCGGAATAGCGCCAGGGCTCCGGGAAAGGACTCCGGGGCGTGGCGCCGCTCCCACAGCGCGACGAAGCGCGGCCGCGCGGCCTCATCGTCCAGGGCGAGTATGCCGGGCAGGGTGAGCCGGCCGTTGGCGAAATCCTGGCCCGGAGGCTTCCCGGCGACCTCGGCGGCGAGCGTGAAATCGTGGATGTCGTCGATGACCTGGAGGATGACGCCGGTCAGGCGGCCGAGCTTGGGCGGGTCTTCCCGGCGGTGCGGGAGGCGGCTCTCGCCCGAAAGGGCCTCCCCCATCCACTCGAAGAGGGCGCCGGTCTTGCGTGCGGCGATCCCGCAATAGCCTTCGACGGACAGGTTCAGGCTGCCGGACAGGAACTCCTCCTGGAGTTCCCCCACGGCCATCTCCCGGACGGTCCGGATCAGCCCTTCCGTGGCCCGGGCCGAGACGCGGGCCGCCTCGGCCATGCCCTCGGCGAAGGCCAGGTCCCCCAGCATGACCGCGGTACGGTCGCCGAACCGCGCGTTCGGGGTCGGGGCGCCCCGGCGCACGGAGGCGCGGTCGATGCAGTCGTCCTGCAGGAGCGAGGCGTTGTGGACGAGCTCGGCCGCGCAGCCCAGGCGCTCGCAGACCCCCGCGTCCACGCCCAGGGCCGCGCCCAGCGAGAGGCCGAAACGGGCCCGGAGCATCTTGCCCGGCCGGCCGATGGCGGAGGCCAGATGGTCGCCGATGCGCCCGCCGATGGCGGCCACGTGCCGGTCCAGGCTCTCGCGGATACGGAGGAGGGGTTCCTCGACGGCGGGGGAAGTCACCTGTAGATTCTACTAAAACAGCCGGATGCGGTAATACGCGCCGGCCATGAGTCCGGCTCCATCCCCGTGTAGTGAGTCCAACGCTTCTTTACATTTGACAGGCCGTCACCCCGGCGAAAGCCGGCAGCCAGCGCGTGGAACGGATCCAAAATTCCTGCTATGGCGCCTGGACCCCGGCTTTCGCCGGGGTGACGAATGTGATTGGACTTATCTAGGCTAACCCTGCTTAACGATGATGGACTCGATGATGTTGGCTACGTCCTCGCATTTGTCCATGGTCTCTTCGGTGATCTCGTAGATCTCCTTCCACTTCATGACCTCGAGGGGGTCCGGAGTCCCCAGGAAGAGCTTGCCGATGGCCTGCGTGTAGATCTGGTCCCCGGCGTTCTCAAGGCGGTTGATCTCGATGCAGTAGTCGAGGATGCGCCGCGACTTCTCCAAGTCCTTCATGCTGAGGACGGCCTTGCGCAGGTTCTCGGTGGACTGGCAGAGCACGTCCGCGAGTTGGACCAGCTCCTCGGTGGAATGCCCCACCCGGTAGAGCCTCATGCGGATCGAGACCGCCTGGATCAGGTCCACCACGTCGTCGAGCTCGCTGGCCAGGGCGTGGATGTCCTCCCGGTCGAACGGGGTGACGAAGGTGCGGTTCAGCTTGTCGATGATCTCGTGCGTGGTGATGTCGGCCTCATGCTCGATGTCGCGCAGGCGCTCGAAGGCGGGGGATTCCAGGTCCCACCTGGACACTAGGGCCTTGAAGACCTTGGCCGCCTCCACGCTGTGCGCGGCCTGGGACTCGAACAGCTCGAAGAACTTCTCTTCCTTCGGGATGAGGCTGAAGCCCATCGGGGGTCTCCTTGGATCCGGCCGCCGCCGGGGATTATAGTAATTGTCAGAACAGACCGAACCATTTCCGCCGGGAACGGCCGAAGCGCCGTTCCACCGCGTCCCAGGCCTTGCCCACGTCTTTGAGCTCGCGCAGGGCCGGGTTGAACGCCGACATGAATTCCTCGACGCCTCCAGAGGCGCGCTCCCCCGCCTTGGGCTTGCCGCCGCGGGACGCCTCGCGCAGGACCGCGCCCAGCTCCGCCTCGGGCACCGGGATCTCCCGAGAGAACCCGTCCTCGGTCCCGCGGCTCTCGAACACCAGGACCATGGCCTCCTGGCGCAGCACGCGGTCCATGTAGCCGGCGACGGCCGGGTCGGAGAGGTCCAGCACGCGGTGCACGAAGTAGGGCTGGTCCGGGATGTCGAAGAGCCGCAGCCAGCAGCCGATGAGCGCGCAGCCGCGGACCCGGAAGAGGCGGAAGCGCAGGTCGTGGCGCACGCCGCGGAAGCGCTCGGGCTGCGGGACCCGGATGCGCCAGGCGGACTTCCCCTCGACGACGAACAACTCGACCGCGCCTTCGCTCATGGCACAGGAGTATAGCATGGGTAACAACCCTGTTACTTTCCGCAACGCGGGTGTGAATTGACGCTGGGGCGGTTGCGTGGTATATGCGTGATGAAGCATCGTTTCAGGGCAAACCCCGCACTTGGACGAGGTGTGCGCCGGACCCGATGACGGATCGGACCCGGCGCGGAGAAATCCGGGGGACGCAAAGCCACGGGGCGTTCCGACCAGGCGCATCACGAAGACATCCGAGCCAGCCGGGCTGCCGATGGGATCCTACGAGGTCGGCAGCCCTATGGCCCACAACCGCCATACCGTTCTCCTGGTCGTCCTCACCCTCCTCTCCGGAGCCGCGCCCGCGCAGGCCGACCCCTACGACCGGCTCTCCCGGGACCTGGCCCTGGCGGCGCGCAAGAGCGGCTGCCGCCGCGTAGCCGTCCTCCCCTTGTCGCCGGTGAGTTCGGACGACCGGCACAGCGGACGCGTCCTCTCGGAACGCATCATCTCGCGGCTGGCCGGCGAAGAAGGGGTCCAGGTGGTGGAGCGCGCCCTGCTGGAAAGCGTCCTCCAGGAACAGCGGCTGGGCGCCCAGGGCGTCATCGACCCCCAGCAGGTGAGGCAGGTCGGCCGCGTGCTCGGGGTGGAAGCCTTGATGACCGGGACCTTCCTCCCCCTCTCCGGACGCCGCATCGAAGTGCACACGCGGCTCATCGACGCCCAGACCGCCCGCATCCTGGGGGTCGCCATCGTCCAGGTGGAGAAGGAGTGGGAGGACGAGACCTTCGTGGTCCCTCCCCCGTTCGATCCCATGGGCGAAACGGGGGACTTCCGGATGCCGTCGGTGCGGCTGGTCCCGGACCCCTTCCGCGACGCCCTCCGGGGCGGCCCGGACTGCGCCGCCTGGGAGCGGCGCGTCGACGGGCTCCAGGCCGACTCCCTGGAGCTCAAAGCCCGCCATTGGGCCGCGCGCCTGCGCGACCCGGGCTTCTCGTCCCACTCGCTCAAACAGAACCCGGGCTCCGACATCCGGAGCCTGGAGACCCGTCAGGCGTTCTTCGCCCGCCTCAAGGAGCTCTACAACCAGGGCGAGCGCCGGGGACTCACGGCCGACGAGGACGCGCGGCTGCAGCTCGTGGAACGGAAGGCGGGCGAACTCCGGCAGGAGTGCTACTGATCCGACGGCGGGATGTAGATGTAGCCGAAGCCCTTCACCGACTTGATGCGCTGCTGGAGGACGACGGGCAGGGCCTTGCGCAGGCGGTTGAGCAGGATGTCGAGAGAACGCGACAACTCGGGCTTCTTGGTGCCGGCCACAGCCGTGAAGAGGATGTCCTTGTCCACGGGCTCCGGGCTGCGCTCCAAAAGCACGTGGAACAGCTCGAACTCCTTGGGCGTCAGCGTAGCCACCAGGACGTCGCGGTAGTAGACCTTGCGGGTCTCCACGTGCAGCGAAACGTCCCCCTTGCGCACGATGTCGAGGTCCAGCTCGCGTCGGCGGAACACGGCGCGCAAAGTGGCCAGGAGCTCGGCCGGGTTCTCCGACTTCTGAACGAAGTAGTCCGCCCCGAATTCCAGGCCCATGATCTTGTCCTTGCGGTGCGCGGTGACCATGATGATGGGGGTGCGGCCCAGGGCCGGGATGGAGCGGACGATCTTGCACACCTCCATCCCGTCCATGTCCGGCAGAACCAGGTCCAGCAGGATGCAGTCGGGGATGGCCTTGCGGGCCAGCGCGATGGCCTCGTTGCCCATGCGGGCGAAATACAGCTCCTGGTAGCCCGCGTGATTGAGCCACACCTTGAACAGCTCGAGCCAGGGCTCATAGTCCTCGACGACCAGGATCTTCTGCGAGGCGGGCTGCATCCTACGGAGTCTAGCAAAATATACGACTGGATGCGGTCTAACGCGAACTGCCGGACTGCGTTGACTTGCCGTCGGGTTAGGAAGTATAATCACCTTTATAATACGGCGCTTTTCCGAAGTCGGAGGTACGATGTTCCGAATCAGGTCCTTTTGGGTCCTCTTGGCCTTCACCGGCGTCCTTTGCGCCGCGTGCACACCCAAGAAAGTCGTGAGGAAAGCCGTGGACGGCGACCTCTCCGCGGACGCGGACGCGCGCCGCGCCGGACTCAGCGGCAGCGGATTCGACGACCCTTCGGTGGACGTGCAGGAAGCCAGCATCCGCAGCAAGCAGTTCGGCGACGCCCCGGAGCTCAAGTCCGTCGGCTTCGACTACGACATGTATTCCCTGGACGACGCGGCCCGGGGTCTCCTGCGCGGCAACGCGCAGTACCTCAAGGAGCATCCGGACCTCGAGATCCTGGTCGAGGGGCACTGCGACGAGCGGGGCACCGCCGAGTACAACCTCGCCCTGTCCCAGAAGCGGGCCAAGGCGGTGCGCGACTACTACATGACGCTGGGCGTCTCCGGCAAAGCCGTCGGAACCCTCGCCTTCGGCGAGGAACAGCCGGTCTGCAAGGAAGCGACCGAGGACTGCTGGAGCCGCAACCGGCGCGCCCCGACCAAGATCCGCTCCCAAGTCTCCATGAACGGGATCCCGGGCAAGCCGAGCATCCAGTAAGTGAACGGATCCTCGCGCAGGTGCCTCCCGCTCCTGGCCCCCCTGCTGGCCTGCGGCTGTTTCGCGACGCAGCGGGACATCCTGGACCTCTCCCAGCAGTACGACAGCATCCGGATCCAGAACAACAGCCTCAAGAAGATCATGGGGGAGCTGCAGGGCAACCAGGCCGACCTCAACGTCAAGCTCGACGAGCTCCATAAGGGGCTGTCCGTCCTCAACGAGAACCTGAAGGACAACCGCGACGACATGTCCCGGCTCGCGGCCAAGATGGACGATCTCGGGGCCGTGATCGGGACGAAGGTCTCCTCCATGGGCAAGACCCTCGATGAGAGCCGCTCCCTCGTCCGCGCCACCGAGGAGAAGCTGGTCAAGGAAGGAGAGGAGCGGCGCAGAGCGGAAGAGGCGCTAAAGAAGAAGCAGGCCGAGGAGGAGGCGCGGCGCCAGGCGGAAGCCGAAGGCCCCAGTCCGAGCGAACTTTACCGGTCGGCCCGGGTCCAGCTGGACAAGAAGCAGTACGACCTGGCGGTCCAGGGCTTCCAGGTGTATCTCGAGAAGTTTCCCAAGGGCGAGGTCGTGGACATGGCGACCTATTACATCGGCCAAGCCCGCTATCTGCAGGGGCGCTGGAAGGACGCCGCCACCCAATACGCCCTGGTGCTGGACCGCTATCCCAAGAGCGAGGTGACGCCGTCGGCGCGCCTGCGCTACGCCCTCTGCCTCATCAACATGAAGACCCATCTCGACGAGGCGAAGCGCTACCTGGAGTCCATCCCCCAGGATTTCCCGAACACCCCCGAGGCCAGGAAAGCGCTGGAACTCAACAAGGAACTGGGGGCCAAGGCCGCACCCAAGAAGAAGCCGGCGAAGCCGCGATGAGCGGGCTCTCGGGCGTCCTGGCCCTGGCGCTGGCCGGGCCGTGCGCGTACGCGGCGGACGTGTTCATCGGCGTCGAGGGCGGCCCCTCCAAGCGCGCCTGGGTCGTGGGCCTGGACGCCTTCCTCCCCGCGGACCCCAAGAACCAGGAGAGCGCCGAAGCCGGACGGCTCCTGCGCGATACGTTGCGCTCCGACCTCCTCTTCTCCCGCTACGTGGACTTAGTCGAGACCATCCCGCCGGCCAACATCGCGGACGCCAAGGAGCGCGACCGCCGCTGGAAGACGGGCGGCGCGGCCCTGGTCCTGCAGGCGAAGGCCTCGCGCACCGCGGACCAGGTGGTCCTGGAAGCCGTCCTGCGGGACCTCGCCTCCGGCCAGGCCATCCTCTCGCGCTACTACCGGCAGAGCGCGGAGCATCAGCGCTCGCTGGCGCACCGCCTGGCCGACGACGTGATCAAGCAGCTGACCGGCCGCATGGGGATCGCCCACACACGCATCGCCTTCTCCAACGACCAGACGGGCTCCAAGGAGCTCTACCTGGCGGATTACGACGGCTCCGGCGTCAAGCCGGTCACGCGCAACCGCTCCATCAACCTCCTGCCGCGCTGGCATCCCGACGGCCGCTCGCTGGCCTTCACCAGCTACAAGGACGGCAACCCCGACCTCTTCCTGTTCGACCTGAACCGGGGCTCCCTGCGCACCCTCTCCGACCGGCAGGGACTCAACCTGGCCGGCGGCTTCTCGCCGGACGGGAACTCCCTGGCCGCGACCCTGTCGCGCGGGAAGAACCCCAACATCTTCCTGATCAGCCTCAAGAACGGCGCGGCCAAGGAGCAGACCTCGCATTGGGGGGTGGACTCCTCGCCCACCTTCTCACCGGACGGCAATTTCCTGTCCTTCGTCTCGGACCGGAGCGGCAACCCCCAGGTCTACACCCTGGAGCTGGCCACGGGCCGCACCAAGCGCCTGACCAACCTGAACTGGTGCGACACGCCGGCCTGGTCGCCGAGCGGGGAGTGGATCGTCTTCGCGGGGCGCGCGAACGTCAAGGACCGCATCGACATCTTCCTCGTCGACATCACGGGCACCCGCCTCGTCCAACTCACCCACGGCGAGGGCTCCAACGAATCGCCGTCCTGGTCCCCGGACGGGCGCTTCCTGACCTACTCCTCGACCCGCGACGGCGGGCGCCGGCGGATCTTCGTCATGGACGCCGACGGCAGCGCGCCCCACATCCTCGCGGACGTCCCCGGGAACTCCTTCAACCCGAGCTGGGGCCCCTGACCCCCCCACCCCGACCCTCCCCCGCGAGTGGGGAGGGAGCAAGGCCGTTGCTCTTGGGCCAATAGACCGCCAGGAGTCCATAGCCCAGCGCCATCCAGGCCAGTTCCCGGGCCCTGCGGATGAGTCCGTACGCCATGCCCGCGGCCGGGGGCAGCCCGAGCACTCCGAAGATGAGCACCCGGCTGCCTTCCAATACGCCGAGCCGGGCCGGAATGAAGAAGGTGACGTTATTGAAGAATAGGGCGAAGGTCTCGATGGCCAGGGCCAGGCGCCAGCCGGCCGGCAGGTCCAGGAGCCGCAGACAGATGTAGGCTTCGACGACCCCTCCGAACCAGCCCAGGACGTTGCACAGAAGGGAGAGGGCCGCGGCCCCGGGCTCGCGCGCGGCGAACTCCCGGACGCTGCGATCGGCCGATTCAGCCCCCGCGCGCAGCCCCGCCGACAGGGAGAGCCCCATGAGCCCGCTCCCGCCCTTGAGCAGGGGGCCGTAGAATCCCGTGCGGCGGGCGAGCAGGAACAGCGCGGTCACACCCGCCATGCCGAAGAGGACGACGGACGCCCCCCACAACCAGGGCCGCGGGAAGGAGAGGCCGGAGCGCGCCACAGCCAGGCCCAGGCTCAGGAAGAGGAGCAAGGAGACGAAATCGGAGGCCTTGTAGAGCGTCACCGAGGCGACGCAGTCCTCCACGGGGACCCGGTGGCGCAGGAGCAGGACTTTGACCGGCTCTCCCGCCGCGTTCGCGGAGGGGATGCTGCAATTGACCGCGTCCCCCGCCAGGAAGGGGATGACTATGCCGCGCAGACCGAGCTTCTTGCGCCACGGCCCCAGGGTCCAGTACCAGCCGCAGCAGAACAGGAATTGCGGGACCGCGTACAAGAGCGTCAGCCCGACCGCGGCGGTCCAGCCGATGGAGCCGATGGCCGCCCCGATGGCACCCCAGCCGATATGCCGGCCCAGCCAGAACACCGTCCCCAGCCCGAAGGCTCCCGCCGCGCCGTGGATGGCGACGGTCCAGAAGCGGCCGGGCGATGCCAGGCGGGATTGCAGCCAAGGGAGCACTTCCGACCAGCGGCGCAGGTTCAGGGCGCTGGAGAACGCGATGCGGAAGCAGGCGGTCCCCAGGAGCAGGCCCGTGGGCAGATCGAGCAGATAGTGCTGCTTGACGAAGAGCGTGGAGACCGTGATGAACAGGCAGAGGGCCCACATCCCCGCCCCCGATGCCGCCCCCCCGAACCGCCCCATGACGCAGGCGATGTAGGCCGTGTTCGCGACGTGCAGGCTCGGGAAGATGTTGAAGCCGTCGTCGATCTGGTACATCCACGACAGCGCCGTCCAGCTCAGCCCGGCCTCCACGACAGGGGGCCGCAGCATCCGCGAGGGCGCCGCCCAGAACACCAGGATGGAGACGAGGAACTGGATCGTGAAGCCGAGCGCCGTGCGCTGGAAGGTCTCGGCGTCGTCGCGGACCCGGCGCAGGAACAAGGGCGCGAAGCAGGCCGGGAAGTAGAGGAGATAGACCCAGATCCAGCCCGGGTGGAAAGGGATGGAGTCGTCCAACGGCAAGGACGGGCTCCAGAACTCGCGCCCGCGGGACGCGAGCGCCGCCATGTGCAGGTCCGTGGCGTAGAAGCCTAGGGTCAGCACCGCGGCCACGCCCACGGCGGTGGCGATCTGCTTTCCCCGGAACCCCGGCACTCGGCCGGAGAGGAGCGTCACGCGGCCGGGGTCCGGTCTTTTTCCCGCCGCATCGCGACGAGCAGCTCGGGGAGCCGCTCGAGCGCGGCGTTCATCTTGTGCATCTGGCGGGCGGGGCGGGCCGGCGAGCCGAAGTAGGCCTGCCCGGGCTCGGTGTCCTGGGCCACTCCGGACATCCCCATGACGATCGAGCCCTTGGCGATGCGCAGGTGATCCTTGATGATGACCATGCCCGAGATCATGGCGCCGTCCTCGATGACCACGGAGCCCCCGATGGCGGAGTTGCCCACGATGTAGACGTAGCGCCCGACCTGGCAGTTGTGGCCGATGTGCACCTGGTCGTCGATCTTGGTGAACGCTCCCACGGTCGTGCTCTCGATGGCCGCGCGGTCGATGGTGCAGGAGGCACCGATCTCGACGTCGTCGCCGATGACCACGTTGCCGATCTGCGGGATCTTGTACCGCCCGCCGGGCCGGTCATAGAAGCCGAAGCCGTCGGCGCCGAGCACCGTGCCGCCGTGGAGGATGCAGCGCTCCCCCACCGCGCAGTCATAGCCGACCACGGAGCAGGAATGGATCACGCTGTCCGCCCCGACCGCGGCGCGGGGCTCGATCACCGCGCCGGGATAGAGGACGGCCCGCGCGCCGACCCGGGCCCCTTCCATTACGACCGCCCCATCGAGGACGCAGGCCGTCGGGTCCACCGCGGCCGACGGATGGACCCGGGCTCCAGCCGCGATCCCCGGCTTGAAGCACGGGCTCTTGTCGAAGAGCTTGAGGAGCGCGATGAAGACCAGGCGCGCGTCCCCGTCGGGGGCGATGAGGCAGCGGGGGAAGCGCTCGGCCAGGGCCGCGGGGACGAGCAGGGCGCCGCGCTCGGCGGCCTTGGGGTGGCGCTTGTGCACGGCCGGGGTCTCGATGAAATAGACGGCGTTCTCTGCGAGTTCCGCCTCGGGCGCCAGGCGCTCGATGTCGCGCACCCGGTCGATGCGGTACTCCGGGTCTCCCTTGAGCTGTACGCCGAGCGCCTTGCCGAGTTCCGCTAGTGTCATAGTCCCTCCCGCCGAGTCTAAATCATAGCGCCTTTCGCGCCTCCGGTGCTATCATCTGGGAATCGATGCCCGCCCTCCTGGTCCTCCTCCTTTCCGCGTTCCTGCTGCCGTCGTCGGCCGCGGCCGATGAGCGCGAGGAGGCCGCCCGGCAGAGCATGGAGGCGCTCTACGATCTCGACTACGAGGACGCCATGGCGCACATCCGCGGCCACATCGACGCCGCCCCGGCCGACCCCTTCGGCTACCTTTTCGAGGCCGGCCTGCTGTTCTGGCGGGAGACGACCGAGCCCGGCGTCCTCAAGAGCAGCGCCCCGATGGAAGCGCGCTTCCTGGAGGACATCGACTTGGCCCAGGCCCTTTCCCACGACTGGCTCGCCTCGGACTCCGCGGCCAAGCGCGCGGACGCGGAATTCATCACCGGGCTGACGCTCGGCATCCGCGCGCAATGGGAGCTCACCTACGGACGCTGGCTCAAAGCCTATCTCGACTCGCGGAGGGGGAAGCGCCTCCAGGAACGCTGCCTTAAGAACGACCCCGGCTACTACGACGCCCACATCGGCATCGGGCTCTACCTCTACCTCACCGACCGCCTGCCCGGCATACTCGGCATCGGCGCCCGCTGGCTCATCCGGGGCGACGCAGCGAAGGGCAAGGAGTCTTTGCGCATCGCCATGGAGAAGGGACGCTGGCCTTTCGCGGCCAGCCAGGCCGCCTCCAACCTCCTGACCATCTACGGCGCGTACGAAGGCGACCTGCCGCACGCCTTGGGAGTAGCCCGCCATCTGCTCACGCGCTTCCCGAACAGCCCCTATTTCCGCTTCGCCGAGATCCTCATCCTGGCGCGCTCCGGGGACTGGACCTCCTCCCACGAACGCGCCCTGTCCCTCTACGACCGTGCCGCGCAGGACCCCGCCATCCTGGGGGGCAAGCGCAAGAGCATGCTCTGCGGTCTTGCGGGAGCGGACTGCCTCAAGCCCGAGACGCTGGGCCCGGTCGTGGACTGGTTCACGCGCGCCCTCGCGGCGCCCGGCCCCGCCCCGTCGGGCTGGCGGAGCCTCTGCCATCTTTACCGCGGGGTCGCGCTCGACATCCTGGGGAAGCGGCCCGAAGCCCTCACCGACTACCGCGCCGTCCAGGAACTCCCCGACCATGCGGACTTCCGCGCCGCCGCGCGCAGTTGCATCCTCAACCCCTGCACCCGGGACTCGGTCCTGCGCGAACTCCAGAAGTAAACCTGTTGCCTCTCCCGACGACCCAGGGGCACCCCCCCGGCCCCTGATCCGAGGCGCAGCATCGACTGTGCCCGGGCACAGTGCCGCTGCGGGAAGTCTAGCCGCGCTCGAAGCAGCGGCGGCAGCGGGCCTCGTACTTGTCCGCGGCGCCCACGCTGATGCGCTTCTTGGTCTGGGTGAGGCGCTGGCTCCGGTTGGCGGGGTTGCCGCAGACCATGCAGATGGCCAGCTGCTTGGTGACGAACTCCGCAATCCCCATGAGCCCCGAGGTCGCCTCGAAAGCCTGTCCCCGGTAGTCCTGGTCGAGGCCCGCCGCGATCACCCGCTTGCCCTGGTCCGCGAGCGTCTCGCAGACCTCGACGATGGCGGGCCCGAAGAAATGCACCTCGTCGATCGCCACCACCTGGGTGTCCGGCTCGATCAAGTCGAGGATCTCCCTGGCGGCTTTCACCGGCTTGGAGGGGATCTTCACCTGGTCGTGCGAGATGATGTGGTTGCGCCCGTAGCGGATGTCCAGCGCGGAGTTGAAGGCCTGGACCTTCTGCCGAGCGATCTTGGCCAGCCGCAGGCGGCGGATGAGCTCCTGCGACTTGCCGGAGAACATGCTGCCGCAGACCACTTCGATCCACCCGCACGGCACCTGGACCGGCCGCATGTGCGCTTCAGGCTCACGGGAATTCAGAAGGGTCGGATGCATGGCGTTCACCTCAGGGTCCGATACTGCTTGCCATAGTACTTCTTGAAGCCCCCGTGCCGCTTAAGGGGGCGCCACCAGGATGCGTTCTCCTGATACCACTGGATCGTCTGCCGCAGGGCTTCGTCGAAGCCCAAGGAGTGCTTCCAGCCGAGCTTGCGGAGCTTGGAGCAGTCCACGGCGTAGCGCCGGTCATGCCCCAGCCGGTCCGGGACAGGCTGGATGAGGGTCTTGGGCACGCCCATGAGCCGCCGCACCCGTTCGACCAACTCGCGGTTGTCCATCGAGAAGGCGCCCCCGATGTTGTAGATCTCACCCGGAGCGCCGCGGCGCAGGAGCAGGTCGACGGCGCGCACGTGATCGAGCACGTAGATCCAGTCCCGGACGTTGCGGCCGTCCCCGTAGAGCGGGAAGGGCTTGCCCTCCATCCAGTTGGTGATCATGAGGGGCAGGGCCTTCTCGGGGAACTGGTAGGGCCCGAAGTTGTTGGAGCAGCGGGTGATGATGACCGGCAGCTTGTGCGTGACGTGGTAGGCGCGGACCAGGAGGTCCGAGCCCGCCTTGGAGGCCGCGTAGGGGCTGTTGGGCTCCAGGGGGTCCCCTTCCTTGGACTCCCCCTTGGGGATGCTGCCGTAAACCTCGTCGGTGCTGACGTGCACGAAGCGGGATACCTTGTGCCGCAGGGCCGCGTCGAGCAGGACCTGCGTCCCCACCACGTTGGTGCGCAGGAAGGCGCCCGCGTCCAGGATGGACCGGTCCACATGCGTCTCGGCCGCGAAGTGCACCACCGCGCCCGCGCCCTTCATGGCGCGCTCCACGGCGCGGGGGTCGGCGATGTCGCCCCGGATCCAGGAGTAGCGACGGCCGCAGCGCGCGGCCACGTCCTTCAAGTTCGCGGGGTTGCCCGCGTAGGTGCGCAGGTCGAGGTTGACGACCGAGTCCTTGGGGTGCGCGCCCAGGTAATGGCGCACGAAGTTCGACCCGATAAAACCTAGCCCCCCGGTGACGAGCAGCCTCATTTCCGGGCCGCCTTCTTGAAGTACGTCTCCTCGAAATAGCGCCAGGTGTCGGACAGTCCCTTTTCGAAGTTCATGACCGGCTTGTAGCCCAGCAGCCGCTTGGCCCGGGAGATGTCGGCCCAGGTCTTGCGCACGTCGCCCTTGCGCATGGGATGGTGCCGGAGCACCAGCTTGCGGCCGGCGAAGCCCTGGATGACCGCGATGAGGTCCAGCAGGGAATAGGTCTTCCCGTTGGCGATGTTGAAGGCCTCCCCCACGCCGGTCCGGGTCTTGGCCGACAGGAGGTTGGCCTGGACCACGTTGGCGATGTGAGTGAAGTCCCGGCTCTGCCGCCCGTCCCAATGCACATCCAGGGGCTTGCCCAGGTAGGCCGCCTCCATGAACTTGGGGATGACCGCCGAATACAGGGATTCCGGGTCCTGCCGGGGGCCGAACACGTTGAAGTAGCGCAGGGCGACGGTCTCCAGCCCCATGTTTTTGGAGAAAAGGAGGCAGTAGTGCTCGCCGCACAGCTTGGACGCGGCATAGGGGCTGATGGGCTCCGGCTTCATGGTCTCCCGTTGGGGGAAGACCTTGGCGTCCCCATACGCCGAGCTCGAGGAGGCGTAGACCAGCCGGCGCACCTTGGCGTCCCGCGCCGCGACCAGCATGTTCAAGGTCCCGGTGGCATTGGCGTCGTGCGAATCGGTGGGCCGGTCCACGGATTTCGGGACCGAACGGATGGCGGCCTGGTGGATGACGTAGGTCGCGCCGCGCACCGCGCGCCGGCAGGCGGCGGGGTTGCGGATATCGCCGCGCTGCAGCTCGATGCGGCTGCGGAAGGCGGCCATGTGCTGGGGTTTGCCGGTGGAGAAATTGTCGAGGACGCGCACCGTCTTCCCCTGCTCCACGAGCGTCTGCGCGATGTGCGAGCCGATGAAGCCGGCGCCGCCCGTGACCAGCCAGAGTTCTTTGCCCATCCGATTCCTCTCCATGGGACGAATTAAGGGAATGCAGCGCGGGAGACGACGGAGCGATTATATCAAAATGGACTCCCTACCAAATCTCTCCAACCCCTGCTATCCTACGGAGGCGGCCATGGACCCCATGAAAGCCTTCCAAATCCTGGAGCTCGAGGCCGACGCCTCGTTCGAGGACGTCAAGCGCGCCTACCGGCGTCTCGCCAAGGAGTGGCACCCGGACCTCTACCCCTACGGCCCCGAGCTGCGCCGCCAGTGCGAAAGGAAGATGGCCCTCATCAACTCGGCCTACGCCCTGCTCCGGGAAGCGGCGAAGGCGTCATCCCCGCCGACGGCAGAGGCCGGGCCCGATCCCGAAGCGACCGCGCCGGACCCCCCGCCCCCGGCTGAGGCGTCCGCTGCCGAGGAAGCGGAGGCGGAGTCCGACCCCGGGCTCGAACCCTGGGCCGGCAAGACCGCCGAGCCCCGGCCCCGCTGGGACCCCTTCGTCTGGAACGTCCCCGAGGACAAGCCGGATTACCCCAGCCTCCTGCGCGTGGGGGCGGGCTTCGTCGCGTGCTCCATCCCCATGGGCCTGTTCTTCGTCCTCAAGCCCGCCAACGACGCCTATTTCGCCGTGGTCCGCATCGCGGCCACGGGCGCGGTCATCTACGCCGCCGTCTTCGGCTTCAACCGCGGCTACTGGGAGTTCGGCATGCTCCTGGTCCTGTTCGGCTTCGTCATGAACCCGTTTCTGCCCGTCATCCTGGACCTGTGGGAGTGGAAGATATTCTGCTTTTTGGCGCCCTTCCTGCTCACCTACATCTGGCTGGAATTCTACCGCCAGGAGTCCCGCCGGCGATGAAGGTGCTGCGCCCGCTCTTCTGGCTGTTCCTGGCCCTGGTGGCCGCCAACCTCGCGGTCCACCGCCGCCTATGGCTGCCCCAGCTGGCCGCCGCGCGGGAACGCTTCGACGGCATGCGCTTCCCCTGGAGCAAGCCACCGCCCACCGGACTCGACCTGGACATCCGCGTGAACGCCGAAGGCGAGGCGCTGATCCTGGACAACCGCGGGGGTCCGCTCCAGGACCTCAAGGTATACTTCACCGAGTACCACATCGAACTCCAGAGCATCACCAAGCTCGGCCCCATCCTCACGCGCGACGCCCTGCCCAACGGCGGACGCCAGCGCATCACCCTGGACTCCCTGGTCGGCCAGCTCACCGCCAAGACCGCCGACGCTCCGGCCATGGGCTGCTTCGCCATCTTCTTCACGGAGGGGACCCCGCCCAGGAAATACCTGCATCTCCTCCCCGCCAGCGTGATGGTGGCTCCGGAGGTCAAGATCATCGACCCCATCTTCAACGCCGCGGACCTGGCGGGCGACAACCCGTCCGACATCGTCGCGGAGCGCATCAACGCGGGCCAGGCGATGCTCGCGCACCAGCAGGCCGTCTGGGGACCTGAGTTCGAATACTACCGGCTCCCCGCCAAGCGCCTCCCGCCCATCGTCAAGGCCGACCTCCCCCCCGTCGAACCCACGGAGGAAGCAGCCCCGTGAAACCCCGGACCACTCCCGCTCCCTATCGCAGTTGGGGCCGCGATTTCGATTCGGAGGCGGTGCGGCAGATGGAGAACGCCTGCCGCCTGCCGGTGTCGATCCAAGGCGCGCTCATGCCGGACGCGCACGTGGGCTACGGCCTGCCCATCGGAGGCGTCCTGGCCGTGCGCGACGCCGTCATCCCCTACGCCGTGGGCGTGGACATCGCCTGCCGCATGAAGCTGAGCGTTCTCGACCTCCCGGCCGCGGCCCTGCGCACCGACACCGAGCGGCTCTCCCAGGCCCTGCTCCAGGAGACCCGCTTCGGCGTGGGCGCCGCGTTCGAGCGCAACCGCCAGCACGCGGTCATGGATGAGGACTGGTCCTTCAGCCCCGTGACCCGGCGGTTCAAGGACAAGGCCTGGAGCCAGCTGGGCACCAGCGGCAGCGGCAACCACTTCGTCGAATTCGGCCGGCTCACGGTCCTGGACCCGGCCGCGGGTCTGGCCCCGGGCGAGTACACGGCGCTCCTGAGCCACAGCGGCAGCCGCGGCACGGGCCTCGAAGTGGCCCGGCACTACAGCGAGCTCGCCCGGGACCGGAACCCGGGGCTCCCCAAGGAGCTCGCGCACCTGGCCTGGCTGGGGCTCGAAACCGAGGCCGGCCAGGAGTACTGGCGCGCCATGGAGCTCATGGGGCGCTACGCCGCGGCCAACCACGCCCTCATCCATAGCCACGTGACCGCGGCCCTCGGCGCCAAGATCCGGCTCGACATAGAGAACCATCACAACTTCGCCTGGAAGGAGCTCCGCGACGGCCGGGAGGTGATCGTCCACCGCAAAGGCGCCACTCCCGCGGGCAGGGGGATCATCGGCATCATCCCCGGCACCATGGCCACGCCCGGTTACGTGGTGCGCGGCAAGGGCCATCCCGACTCCCTCGACTCGGCCGCCCACGGGGCGGGGCGGCGCATGAGCCGCAAGCGGGCCAAGGACACCTTCACCCAAGGCGAGCTCAACCGCTTCCTGGCCGAGAAAGGGGTCAAGCTGCTCTCCGCGGGCCTCGACGAGGCCCCCATGGCCTACAAGGATATCGACCAGGTGATGGCCGCCCAGGCCGACCTGGTCGAGATCCTCGCCCGCTTCGACCCGCGCCTGGTGCGCATGGCCCCCGGCCGCGAGCGCCCCGAGGGCTGATACTGGCGGAGGCGGGGGCGGCGGGGAAGCGCGTTGATGCATTGCTTGCGGATGCTATATACTGCGACCATGAATAGATTTCGATTCCACCACCACCGTGCCCGGGCAACGCTTGTCATCCTCACTATGACCTTCATTGGGAATGCCGGCCATGCCTCGGAGATCCCGTCGCGGATGGAGAGGATGGCGAAGACCCTCGTCTCCGGGTATCAAGGGAAGCGGGGAGTCCCAGCGGGAGCGGTCATCGCCATCCTCCCGTTCAACTCGAGCCCTAGGCTTTCGGAAAGACACATCGGAGAGGCGGTCTCCGAACTCCTGACGCGACCCTTCGTGCTCGATTCCGGCTTCAAGGTGGTCGAGCGCGCGGCGCTCGCCAAGGTTTTGGAGGAACAACACCTTCAATCAAGCGGCGCCATCGATCCAGAGAGCGCCGTGCAGGTCGGGAGACTCCTCGGCGCCCGACTGCTATTGCTGGGCAGCATCGACAAGCTGGGGGACCGGTATCAAGTCAATGCCCGGCTGGTCGACGCCAACGATGGGGAGGTCCTGAGCGCGGCCTACGAGGATTTCGCCTCCCGTCTTTTCGAGGAGGAGGCCCGGCCCTTCCTCGCCGACGTGCCGGAGCAGCAGACGATCGGACTGTACCTCCTCTACAACTATCGCCGCAACGGGAACGACCTCGCCTCCTATCAAACCACGCAATCCGGCGCCTGCGTCGGCGGCAGTCCCTGCGGGGCGTCGGCGACCCCGCGCTCATTCTCCCTTGGGCTCGTCGGCGGCGGCATCCGCTACGCGCCGCTCAGGTCTTGGATATTGGACCTGAGCGTCGCCCTCCTCGCGAAAAACGTCCGCTTCGCCGACACGAGCAGCGACGCCGTGTTTTCCGGGGAGTTGACGAGCGGCGATGTCATCCTGCTCCGGGGAACTGTCAATCGCAGCTTCCACATGACGCCGCGTTTCAAAGGGTCGCTCGGGGCGGGTCTGAGCACTTATAAGATCTCGACACCGAGCGTGGACTTCAAGACCACCGTATCGCCTTCCATCCGAGCCGGCTTCGAATATCGACCTCAGCCCCGCGTCGGAGCCGGCTTCTTCCTGAATTACGATTTCCTGCTGCCGAAAGGGACTGATACCCGAACGCCGAGTCATGACGCCCTCAAGATCGATGGGCTGTCCTTTGAACCGACCCTCGCCGTATATTTCTGAGCCGACGGGTGGCCCTGCTCCCGTCCCACGGGGCTACAGACCGAGTTCGGAGAGCCCCTGCTGCCAAGGCAGGCATGACACGCCGGCGATCTTCTTGGGGATGGGATCCAACGAGAGGCAAAAGGCCTCAGAATTGGGGATGTCCGGCGACAAGCGCCCGAGCCCCCGGACTTCCTCCGGCCCGACGCGCTGGGTCGATTTGATCTCGACCAAGGCGCGCCGGAGACCCGGCCGCTCGACGATCAAGTCGATCTCGACGCCGTCCTTGGTGCGCAGATAGGACAGCCGGTAGTCTTTCTTCGCGTAAGACTGCAGGCGGAGGATCTCATTGATCAGGAACTGCTCGAAGGCCGCGCCGTATTCATAGGTCCGCGGCACGAGATCGACGGTAAGCGCATGGGACAGCGCGCGCTGTATCCCGGTATCGAAGAAATAGAATTTTGGATTCTCCCGCTGCCTCTTGCGGACCGATTCATGGAACGGCTCCAGGAGAAAACCGACCAGCGTGTCCTCAAGGATCTGGAAATAGGTCTGCACGGTCGGCACCGTGGTCCCGGCTTCGCGCGCGATCTTGGAGAAATTGATTATCCGGCCGCTCATTTGAGCCGCCGTGTAGATGAAGCGCCGGAAGGGCTCCAGTTTTCGCACCACTTGCTCCTGAGTGATCTCTTCCTGCAGATAAACATGGGCATAGCTGCGCAGGAAATCGCTCTTGACGTCGTCGCCCTTCAGCGCGAAGAGGCGCGGCAGCGTCCCCCAACGCAAGGCCTCGGCCAACGAGAAGGTCTCTCCGAGCTCCCGCGCGGTGAGCGGAAAGAGATTATAGACGAAGGCTCTTCCAGCCAGGAGATTGGCGCTCCCATGCCGAAGCTTGCGGGCGCTCGATCCGGTCAGGGCGAAGCGGATGTCCCGGGATTCGATCTGCTGATGCACGATGTCCAGAAGGGAAGGGAGCTTCTGGATCTCGTCGATCGCCACCCAGCGGGTGCCGGGCGCGAGCGCATCCAGCTGCTCGATGAGCGCTTTGGGACGGAGACTGAGAGTTTGGAATGTCTCGGGGTCGAGCAGATCGATGTAGAGGGTGGAAGGGGCGCGCAACCTTTCCTTAAGCAGATGGGTCTTCCCCGACCCGCGGGGACCGAACAGGAAGAAGCTGGAATCCTGGGGCAGGCGAATGTGTCTATCAAACATGGTTTAATTTAGTCCGCCGAATTTATACCATATTATAAGACAATCTGGCGGCGGATGGCACTGCGCCCCGGGCGGCCGGATCTCGCGAGCGGCGCAGACCGCATTCAGCGACGCGAGCGCTAAGCGCGACCGCAGGGTCGCGCGGTCCGGACGCTCGGGCCGCAGGGCCAGGACCCGCCGCGGGACTAATATTGGCGGAGGCGGGAGGCGCGGGCTTCGGGGGAGGCGTCGGTCAGGCGTTCCAGGCGCAGGGCGACGTTGGCGTAATCGATGTCGGAATCCTGGGTCCTGCCCAGGACCTGGCGCGCCAGGCCGCGGCTGACCAAGGCTTCGCCTTGGCCCGGGTCCGTGCTCAAGGCCTCGGAGAAGTACTCGTCGGCCGATTCCCAGCGGCCCCGGACCGCGGCTTGGACCCCCAGGTCGCTGAAGCCCTTGATGGCGGCGGCCATCCCCGGAGAATCGGGCGCCTCGGGGCGTTTCTCGCGCAAGAGGAGCGCCGACGAGTACATATAAAGGAACAGGATCGGGGCGAGCCCGGCCGCCAGGAAACCCCAGGCCGCTTTCTCCGCCATGGGCGGGTCTTCCCGGCGCAGGAACCGCGCCGCCCCGACGGCGGCGAGCACGCACAGGACGCCATGCACGGGCCGCACGAAGCGCGGGAAGACGCCCATGAGCAGATGGACGTTGAAGTAAAGGACCAGGCCGAGCAGGGCCAGCGTCTCGGCGCGGTGCCCTCTACGTAGAAGTACGGTGAATGACAATAGGAGGAACGGCCATTGCTCCCGCCACAGCACGGGGATGCGCTTGAGGCATTCCCAGGCGTAGGACGACGGTCGGGCCAGCAAGTTCCCCCGTACCCGGCGCCAGAGATCCCGGCGGCGGGCGGTCTCGCCTTGGGCATGATAGTCTTCGAGGACTTCCCCCCAATGGCGCTCCGCGATGAGACCCAGTTCGGTCGGGGCCTCGAGCCGGCCGACGGAAGCGGCCCATATCGCCATCATGGGGGCCTCGTTCTCGAGCGGGATGAACGCGTGGAACACGCGGAGGTTGCGCAGGCTCCACGGCAGGAGCAGACAGGTCGGGATCGCGACGAAGAGCAGGGCCGCGCGCCAGGACGAGCGCCAACCCTTGGCCAGGAACACCGCGGGGACCAGGCATACGGGGAAGAGCCAGAGCGTGGAGCGGCAGGTGAGGCACAGGCCCAAAGCCAGGCCCGCGGCGGCCGCTCGGCGCCCGCTCCGCGGCTCGCGGGCCCAGAGCGCGAGGGCGAGAGCGGTCAGGAGCACGAGCCAGCCGAAGAAGCAGTCCAAAGTCAGTTCCGGGACCTGCCCGAGCATGGGGCCGGAGACGGCATAGAGGGCCGCCGCCGCGGCGGCGGCCAGGGTTCCCCCCGTGAGGGCCCCCAGGACGTAGACGCCGCCGATGGCCGCGGTGTCGAAGGCGGCCTGGGCGAAACGCACCGCGCGCGGGCCCGGAACCGTCTGCCGCAGGACGCCGATGAAGGCGGGGTAGAGGGGCAGGCGGTTGGCGGTGGGCTGGAGACCGGGCAGGACGCGGAGCGTGCCGGACTCGGCCAGCTCCACCCCCATCCCGTAGTACTCCCACTCCTGCCAGAATTCGGCGAGACCCTGGGAGCGGCTCGCCGCGGCCCAACGCAAGGCGCCGCCGGCCAGCAAAGACGCGAGTAGCAGGGCCGCCGCGGCCCGGAGGCTCATTGACCGTCGGTCGGGGTGCGGCCCCGGCGCCAGGGGAACCACTCGCTTTCCCAATCCTTCTTCTCCACCCGCCGCTCCGGGTCCTTCTCGAAGCGCAGTTCC
>Ga0154315_1004_pt2 | contig 31677 bp, 25 predicted proteins | sample RifGroA2_FD_105609 | JGI IMG/M metagenome (GOLD analysis project Ga0154315, IMG submission 105609) | Elusimicrobia bacterium GWA2_69_24
CAGGGTGGCGAGCCATTGATAAGCGAGCCCCGCGGCCAGGGAAGGCAGCAGCCAGTGGCGGTGCAGGAACTCGCGGCGCGCCAGCTGGTCCAGCACCGCGGCCAGAGCGCCGTTGAGGGCTACGACGGCGAGGACCGAGCGGAGGTCCGCGGGCAGGTTCATGACGTCCGGGTCGCGAGCTCCGCCGGCCGCGCCATGCGCACCTTGGGGGAATGGGCGCCGCAGGAATCCGTATCCTGGACCTGGCTCCGGTCCGGGCCGTAGAAGCCGAATTCCTGTAGGACGGCCAGCTTGGGCAGCACGTTCCCGGCCAGGTCGTGATGGAAGAACCCGGGGAACATGTCGGGGTTGGCGCGGATGAACTCGAAGATGCGGGCGTGTTCAGGAGGCAGGCCGCAGCGCGCCCCGCGCAGGGCTTCATGGCCGGTGATCATATACTCTGGGAAGAGCTCGGGGCAGAATTCCAGCGTCCCCTTGTCCTCCAGTTCTTGATAGATCCGGGTCTGGGGCAGCAGGCAGAGGAGGCTGGGCAGGATGCGCGCGCCCATGGCCCGGAAGGCCGTCATCTGGAACACGGTCTGGTGGAAATCCTCCATGGTCTCGAAGGGGAACCCCCAGACGTAGAAGCAGTCCGTGCGGTCGAAGACGCCGACGGCCCGGCTGACCACCTCCACGGCCTGCTCCGCGGTGAAGCCCTTGCGGGTCCGGCTCAGGACCCGGTCGGAGCCCGACTCGATGCCGTAGCGGATCTCGCAGCAGCCCGTCTGGGCCATGGCCCGCATGGTCTCCTCGTCGGTCAGGTCCACGCGGCCGAAAGCCTTCCATTTGACCCGCAGCCCCGAGGCGGCCAGCTGCTCGCAGAACTCCAGGACCCGGCGCTTGCCGCTGACGAAGAACTCGTCCTGGAACAGGAACATCCGCACCCCATGCTCGGCATTGAGCTGCCGCATCTCCGCGAGCACGTGTTCCGCGGACCGGGAGTGGCTCTCCAAGTCCCATATCGGGGCCACCGAGCAGAAGGTGCAGGGATAGGGACAGCCGCGGCTGGTCACCATGCCGTAGCCTTCGTAGTCGGGCAGCCGGACCCGCGCGAAGGCCGGCGGCGCGACCGCGTCCAGGTCCCGGATGCGGGGCGGCCGGGGAGTCTCGACATAGCGCCCGTCGCGCAGGAAGCTGACCCCTGGGACGGTTTGCAGCGGCGTGCGTTCTTGGAGCGCGCGGATCAAGGCGGGTCCCGCGATCTCTCCCTCCCCCCGGTAGATGACGTCGATCCAGGGGCAGCGCTCCAGAATGAGCCGCTCCACGCTCTTGGAACCCACCCCGCCGAGCACGACGGTCTTCTCCGGATGCGCCTGTTTGAACTCCCGGAGCGCCAGCAGGGTGAAGGGCAGGAGGTTGGCCATGCAGCTCACGCCCAGGATGGGAGCGCTGCCGGAAAGGAAGCCCGCGATGGCCCCCGGAGCGAAGGGGTCGGCGCAGTCATGCGTCTGATAGTCGCGGAAGTCCACGCGCAGGCCGGCCTGTTCCAAGGCGGCGGTCAGATAGAGCGGGCCCAGGGGCAGATGACGCTCCCGGTCCGCGCGCCCGTCCGCGTAGCGGACGTAGAGCATGTTCAGATTGACCAGGGTGAGGTCCGCGCTCACGGCAGCCTCGGCTTCGCGGGCGGCTCGTCCGGCGATATCCCGGTCCGGACCGCCGCCACCCCCGACTGTCCTTTGACCCGCTTGGGGCGGGAGACCGCATCGGTCCCCTCCGGCTCGTCGGCCTGGAGCCCCTTGCTGATCCGCGCCCCCGGCGGCGGCTCGTCGGGACTGATCCCGCGGGTGACGGCGCTCAGATCCTCCGATTCCTCGGGCGCGGCCGGCGCGACGGGCTTGGGGTCGGGCCGGATCCCGCCGATGCTGCGGCTCGGGTCGCCGATCAGGATGCGGTCCTCCGGCTTCTCGGACGGCTGCGCCGGCGCGGCGGGAGCGGGCTCCGCCTGCGGCGGCCGCGCCTCCGGCGCGTCGGGAGATATGCCCAGGCTGACCGGGGTGAGGGCATCGCAGCCCGACAAGGAGGCCGCGAGCAGGGCCGCGGCCGCGCTGCCGGCCGCCATTTGCATGAGGGAAGGCCGGACCGGCGCGGATATCCGCTCGAAGGAAGCGATCATGGCCTCCAGGGTCTTGCGCGGGATGGACTTGAGGACGGCCTGTTCGGTCGCGGAGAGCTCCAGACCGGCCTCGCGCGCCGCGACCTCCGGACCCGCCAGGACCTTGCCGCGCCACTCGGGGCTCAGGGCGCCCAGGGCCACGAGGCGCTCGAGCCCGCGGGGCACGCCGGCGCGGCGTCCCCCGGACCCGCCCGGCTGCGGTCCGACGATGGTAGGGCGGTGCTCCGGATCGTTCTCGCTCACGGTGTCCCCCTGCTCAAGCTGCGGCCGACTGCTTATCCATCATGATGCCTACGATGGTGTCGTCCACCTTGGCCATCCCGATCGTGGAGATCTTGGCCAGGTTGCGGATGGTGTCTTCGGCGCGCCGGCCCACGAAGCCTTCGACCTCGGTGATGCCGTAGTGGTGGATGCCCATGTAGGCCGAGCGGATGGCGGTGTCGGTGGAACTCACCACCTTGAGGGCGCAGCCGCTCTTGGCCCCGTCGCAGAGCATGCCTCCGATGTCGCTGATCACGTTATTGATGGCGAGCGAGATGCCCCGCACGTCGGGGCCGTTGCGCTGATAGACGATGGCCGCCGCGGCCCCGACGGCGGCCGCGATGGCGCAGCCGCAGATCGGCGCGAGCCCGCCGGTGTGGACCTTCACGTAGGCGTTGAGGAGATGCGACAGGGCGATGCTGCGCAGGACGGTCCGCTCCGGGGTCTTGAAGGACAGGCCGACCTGCCAGGGGACGAGCGCGGCCACGATGCCCTGATTGCCGCTCTCGCCGCTGCTCATGACCGGCACGGCCGCCCCGTCCATCCGGGCGTCGCAGGCCGACGCGGCCAGGAGCTTGGTCGACGCGAAGACGTCGTTGAGCAGGTAGCCGCGCTTGAGCAGGTCCCGCAGGTAGTAGCCCACCTTGCGCAAACGCAGCCCCGCCTCGGCCGCGGCCAGGTTCATGGCCACGCCCTTGCGTATCCAGGCCGCGTCCGCCGCGTCCATCCGTCCGGCCCAGCGCAGGAGGTCCTTGAGGGCGGCCTTCTTCAGGGCTTCCTTGAAGCGCGGGACGCCCTTCTTCCCCGGGGTCCTCCGGCGCAGGAGCGCGCGCCCGTCCCGCTCCAGCAGGACGACCTCCGTATGGCTGCCGGCGATGACGCAGACCGAGCGGTGCCGGCGCCCGCTGAGCCGGGCTTCCACGTAGCTGTCGCGCCGGTCCGGCGCCACGACGCAGCGGACCCGCTGCGCCCGCAGCAGCGCCTGGGCCCGGCGCAGGACCACGGGGGTGGAAGCGCGGAGTATCTCCATGCGCAGGCCGGGGTCGGCGATGAGCAGGCCCAGCGCCCCCGCGAGCAGGTTCCCCTTCCCGCCGCGCGCGTTCGGGAGACTGACCCCCATCCCGTTCTTGTAGGTGCCTGGGTCCAGCAGGAACAGCGCCTCGCGCACGGGTTCTCCCAGGGCCTTGGCCGCGTGGGCCGCGCACAGGGCCACGGAGGCGGGCTCGGTGCAGCCCATGGCCGGATAGACCTGATGCCGGAGGACTTCCTTCAGCGCGTTCATTCGCTCTCTCCAGGCCGGCGGCCTAACGGCCCGTCTGCCCCCGCCGGCGGTCGAGCTCCTTGCGCATGTCCTGCTCCATGTCGTCGAGGTCTTCCGCGGCGCTGGGACGCTTCTTCTCGGGCTGCGGGCGGACGACCGGGGTCTTGGGGCGCGGCGCCGGACGCGGAGCTTCCTCGACCGCGGCCGGGGCTTTGGGGGCCTCCTCCAGATCGACCACCGCCGCGGCCAGCTTCTCATACAGGAGACCCATCTGGTGGTGCAGGTCGGCTTCCTTGTCCTGGGCGATGGAGGAACTGACCATCTGCGTCTCCAGGCCGCCCAGCGATTTGTAGAGATTGGTCACCCGCGAGGCCTGCACCTGCTCGTTCTTAGTGCAGCCCGTCGCGGCCGCTTTGCCGCCCCCGGTGCAGCGCACCTCGGCGTATTCGCACACGCCTTTCACGAGGTCCGAGCCCGCGGGACAGCGCACCTCCACGACCTCGCAGCGTCCATCCACCAGCGCCGTTCCCTTGGGGCAGTGCGTCTCGGTCGCCACGCACAGGCCCTCCAGCAGCTCCGTCCCCTTGGGGCACTTCTTGTCGGTCACCACGCAGATCCCTTCCAGGGATTCGGTCCCCTTCGGGCAGTGCTTGGCCGTGATCACACACGTGCCTTCGACCAACTCCGTGTCTTTCGGGCAGTCCTTCTTCGTGACCACGCAGCGGCCGTCCGACGCCTCCGTCCCCTCCGGGCAGTCCTTCTGGATCACGATGCAGCGGCCGGCATAAGGGGCGGTCCCCTCCGGACAATCCTTGTGATTGACTACGCAGCGTCCCGAGACCGGATTGGTCCCCTCGGGGCAATCCGCCTTCTGGATGACGCATTGGCCCGCGTGCGGCGCCGTGCCTTCGGGGCAGTCCTTCTGCGTGATGACGCAGCGGCCCGCCACGGCTTCGGTCCCCTTCGCGCACTCCTTCTCCGTCATGACGCAGCGCCCCTCATCAAGGAGCGTCTCTTTGGGGCAGTTCTTCTCGGCGATCATGCAGAGCCCGTCCGAGAACTGCGTGCCCTTGGGGCAGCGCTTCTCGATGATGACGCAGAGCCCGTCGATGGGCTCGGTCCCCTTCGCGCAGTCCTTCTGGGTGACAACGCAGCGGCCCTCCAGGGCCTCCGTGCCCTGGGGGCAGTCCTTCTGGACGATGACGCAGCGGCCCTCGTCGGGCTCGGTCCCCTTCGGGCAGTCCTTCTGCGTGATGACGCAGCGTCCCTCCAGGGCCTCCGTGCCCTGGGGGCAGTCCCGCTGGACGACGACGCAGCGGCCGTCGGCGGCCTCCGTCCCCTTGGGGCAGTCCTTCTGAGTGACGACGCAGCGGCCCTCGTCCAGCTGCGTGCCTTTCGGGCACTCCCGCTCGGTCACCATACAGCGGCCTGCGACCGCCTCCGTCCCCTTCGGGCACTCCTTTTGAGTGATGACGCAGCGCCCCTCTACCGCTTCCGTCCCTTTGGAGCACGCCTTCTCCGTCACCACGCACAGCCCCTCCAGCATCTCCGTCCCCTTGGGACAGCTCTTGTCGGTCACCACGCACAGACCCTCGATGGTCTCGGTCCCCTTCGGACAGTGCTTCTCGGTCATCACGCAGAGCCCGTCCGAGAGTTCGGTCCCCTTGGGACAGTCCTTCTGAAGGATGACGCAGCGGCCGTCAACGGATTCCGTTCCCTTGGGGCAGTCCCTCTGGACGACGACGCAGCGGCCGTCGGCGGCCTCCGTGCCCTGGGGACAGTCCTTTTGCGTGATGACGCAGCGGCCTTCCGAGAGCTCCGTGCCCTTGGGACAATCCCGCTCCAGGATCACGCAGCGCCCGCCCTGGGCTTGCGTCCCCTTGGGACAGTCCCGCTCCGTCGCCACGCAGCGGCCTTCGACGGACTCCGTCCCGGCCGGGCAATCCTTCCGGGTGATGAAGCAGCGGCCGTCGACGCCTTCCGTCCCTTTGGGACAATCCTTCTTCATGATCACGCAGCTGCCCTCGAGGGCTTGCGTCCCTTCGGGGCACTCCCGCTTCACGACGACGCAGCGGCCTCCCTGCGGGGCCGTCCCCTCGGGACAGTCCTTCTGGGTGATGACGCAGCGGCCTTCCGACAGTTCCGTGCCCTTGGGGCAGTCCTTCTCCGTGACCACGCAGCGGCCTTCGACCGGCTCCGTCCCGGCCGGGCAATCCTTCTGGATGATGACGCAGCGGCCCTCGGAGGCCTCGGTCCCCTTGGGACAGTCCTTCTTCAGGATGACGCAGAGGCCCTCGAGGGCTTGCGTCCCTTCGGGGCACTCCTGCTTGATGATGACGCAGCGGCCGGCGAACGGAGCCGTCCCCTCCGGACAGTCCTTCTGGTTGACCACGCAGCGGCCCGACACCGCATCCGTGCCCTCGGGGCAGTCCGTCTTGAGGATGACGCAGCGGCCCGCGTGCGCCGTCGTGCCCTCGGGACAATCCTTTTGCACGATGACGCAGCGGCCGTCGACGGACGCGGCGCCGGCCGGGCACTCCTTCTGAAGGATGACGCAGCGGCCGGAGACCGCCTCCGTCCCCGCGGGACAGTCCCGCTGAACGACGATGCAGCGGCCCGCGATGGCCTGCGTCCCTTCGGGGCAGTCTTTCTGGATCACGACGCAGCGCCCCTCCTGCGGAACCGTCCCTTCGGGACAGCTCTTCTGGACGATGACGCAGCGGCCTTGGTCGAGCCGCGTGTCCGCCGGACATTCCCGCGCCGTGACGATGCAGCGGCCTGCGACGGACTCGGTCCCCTGGGGGCAGTCCTTCTGGAGCATGATGCAGCGGCCTTCCTCCAGCCGCGTCCCCTGCGGGCAGTCCTTCTCGAGGATGACGCAGCGCCCTCCGTCGGGGCTCGTCCCCTCGGGACATTCCTTCTGCACGACCACGCAGCGGCCTTCCTCCAGCCGCGTATCCTTCGGGCATTCCCGCTGGGCGACGATGCAGCGCCCTGCGACGGCCTCCGTCCCCTGGGGGCACTCCTTCCGGGTGATGATGCAGCGGCCGTCGACCGCCTCCGCCCCTTCCGGACAGTCAGCCTTCGCCACGACACAGCGCCCCGCCTGCGCCAGCGTCCCGGCGGGGCAGTCCTTATCCGTCACCACGCACCGGCCATCCACGATGGCGGTCCCGGCCGGACACTCTTTCTGGACGATCACGCAGCGGCCTTCAGCGAGCGTCGTGCCCTGGGGGCATTCCTTCTGGGCGATGACGCAGCGCCCAGCCTCGAGCTGCGTCCCCTGGGGGCAGCTCTTCTCGGTCACGACGCAGAGCCCCTCGGAGGGAGCGGTCCCCGGCGGGCAGTTCTTCTCGACCATCACGCAGCGCCCGTCCTGAAGCTCGGCGCCTTGCGGACAATCCGTCTTGATCACCACGCAGCGCCCACCCTCGGGCGCCGTCCCCGCGGGGCAGGAGGTGTCGGCCACGATGCAGCGCCCGTCCGCCAGATCCGTCCCCGCGGGACATGCCGGGGGAGGCACGTATTGCGCAACCGGCTCGGAGCGGGAGCGCTTCTTCTTGCGCTGATTGTCGTAGATCAGGTAGCCGGCGCCGCCCACCGCGGCCAGGCCCATCAGGTTCGTCACCCACCCGGTCTCGGTCAGGGTCTCGGGGTTCACCGCCAGGTTCGCCGACTCCTCCCGGCTCACGCGCTGATAATCCGTGGAGTAGCGGGCGCTGGCGAGCGCGGGCGCCTGCTTGGAGGCCTCGCGGTATTCCAGCGCGGCGAGGGTGACGTAGGCGGAGCGCAGCACCTTGGAGCGGGACTTGAGCTCGCTGCGGCCGGCCGATTTGGCGGGCAGTTGCTTGAGAGCTTCCTTATATTCGTCCTCGGACACGCCCTGCAGGAGCAGGGCCAGCCGCTTCAGGCGCTCCTTGCGCTCCTGGGCGCTGGGGGCCGGACCGGAGGCGCCATCCTTCCCGGAGCGGGTCGCCTGCGCGAATGCGGCTCCGCCCGACTGCACGAGCAGCGCCGCGACCAGTGCCGAACTCAACATGCGTTTCCAGAGCGGGACGTTCTTCATGGGACTCTCCTCCGACTATCTTACGGTCAAGCGGCGATCTGCTCGAGGCTGCGGCCCTGGGTCTCTTCCCCCAGGGCGACCACGGCCAGGAGTCCGACCACGACCACGGCGGCGAACTGCGCGAAGACGATGTCCTGCCGGCCCTGCCAACGCTCCATGATGAAGCCCACCACGAGCGGGGCGATGATCCCGCCTATGCGCCCCACCCCCGCCGCCCAGCCCGAACCGGTGCCGCGCAGGGCCGTGGGATAGCTCTCGGGAGTGTAGGTGTACACGACGCCCCAGGCCCCCAGGTTGAAGAAGGAGATGAGCGATCCCCACAGCATGATCGACGACGGGGTAGCCACCCGCCCGAACACCAGGGCGCTGACCGCGCAGCCGACCAGATAGGCCACCAGGGTGGATTTCCGTCCCCAGCGATCCACAAGCCAGGCCGCGCTGAAGTAGCCGGGGATCTGCGCCGCGGTTATGACGAGCACGTAGGAGAAGGACTTGACCAGGCTGTGCCCCGAGGCGACCAGCAAGGACGGCAGCCAGGTGAATATCCCGTAGTACGAATACACCATGGCGAACCAGAGGATCCAGAGCATGACGGTCCGCCGGAGCATGGTCCCCGACCAGAGCGCCCGGAAACCCTGCGACTGCGCCCGCGGCGCGGTCCCGGGCTCCAGGGGCTCGGGGCTCTGGCCGCAAGCCGTCTCCACGGAGCGGACCACCGCCACCGCCTCCTCCCATCGCCCTTGGGACTCGAGGAAACGCGGCGATTCCGGGACGGCACGCCGCAGGTACAGGACATAGAGCACCGGCAGGCTTCCCAGGAGGAAGGCGATCCTCCAGCCGAAGCGGGGGATGAGCAGGTACGCGACGATCGCCGCGAGCGCCCAGCCGAAAGCCCAGAAGCTCTCCAGGATGACCACCAGCTTGCCGCGGTGGGCCTTGGGGGAGAACTCGCTGACCAAGGTGCTGGCCACGGGAAGCTCGCCGCCCAGTCCGAAGCCCACGAAAAAGCGCATGACGAGGATGGACCCGTAGTTCCAGGTCAGGCCGCAGAGCCCGGTCGCGACGCTGAACACCGCCAAGGTAGTCTGGAAGAGCAGCTTGCGCCCGAAGCGGTCCGCCACCATGCCGACGAGGATGGCGCCCGCGAACATGCCGACCAGGCCCATGCTGCCGATGCGTCCCACCTGCATCGGGGTCAGCCCCCATTCCTTGGCCAGGACGGGGAGGACGAAGGAGACCAGCCCCGAATCCATGGCGTCGAACATCCAGCCCATGCCCGAGACTGCGACGATGCTCCAGTGGAAGCGGCTGAGGGGGAGGGTGTCGAGGCGCTCGCCGAGGCGCATCAGACCCCGATCTGGAGACCGGTCTTCGCGAGCTGCACCTGCAGGGAGGAATGCTGCTTGGCGAGCTCGCCGCGGGTCTCGTCGAGGATCTCCTGGCATTGCTCGCGGGTGTAGTTGATGTCGAGGCCGAAGAGGACCAGGTCGCGCACGCCTTCCCGGGAAGCCGCCTCCGCGATGAGCTTGGACGAGGAATGCCCTTCTCCCGCGTGCGCGGCCAGGTCCGCGTGCCGGTAGCGCGCGTCGTGGATGAGCACCTCGGCGCCGCGGATGAACTGGAGGAACTTCTCGTTGAAATCGGAAAGGCTCTTCCCCGTCCCGATGCTGTTGGCGGGGCAGTAGACCAGGCTGCGCCCCTTGTGGAATATGCGGAAGGCCAGGGTCGCGCCCGGATGGTTGGAGAAGAGCGCCTGCACCGCCACGTCCGGCCACATGTTGAAGCGGCCCTCGACCAGGGTGTACAGGGACAGGCGGCTCATGTCGAAACGGTTGCCCAGGGAGTTCTGGATGAGGGTCTTGAAGGGACGCCGGGTGTCCGAAGTCCCGCCGATGTGCACCCGCCCGGGGAACTGGAGCGCGGCGAGGTTCGCTATGCCCGAGATCTGCTCCCCGCCATGCCCGCTCAGCAGCACCCAGAGATCCCCCTGGAGGGGCTGCCGGGACTCCACGAAGAACCGGAGCCCGGTCCCCGCGTCCAGGATGACGGTCCGGCCGCCGAGGTCCAGGGTCACGCAGTTGGTGGGCTGGATCGCGGGATCGCCGCCCACCGGGCCGCGGAAGCCCCAGATCTGCGCGAAGAACACCGGGGTCTGCGGCATGCCGGGGAGTCCCGTCGGGAGCAGGGCGGCCTGGCCGTTGGGACCCAGCAGCTCCTTCAGCCTCTGGCGCAGCTTCTCGATATCGTCGGTCTTCGACATGAAAGCCAGCGCGCCGACCCTCTCGGCCTCGGACTTCTCCTCTTCGAAACCCTTGGCCGATAGGATGAAGACGGGGATCGCGGCGGTTTCGGGCAGGGTCTTGATCGCTTTGCAGAGGCTGAGCCCGTCCATCCCCGGCATCATGATGTCGAGGATCAGGACCCGCGGCTTCACGCGCCGGATGACGTCGACGGCTCCCATGGCGTGGTAATGCTTCTCCACGGTCCAGCCGTCCTCCTGGACCATCGCGGCCAGCAGCTCCGCGAAATGCGTGTCATCGTCGAATATCAGGACATCCATGCGACCTCGGGTTTATCTTACCAAAATGTTATATTCCTCCCATGTTCTTTTGGGAGATCGGCCTCAGCCATTTCCTGGCCCTTTGGTTCCTGTCGGCCCACCCCGCCCTCCTCCCCGCGCAGCCGCCCGTCCCGGCGGGCCCCGCCGCGCCCGCCGCCGCCGAGGCGGCCGCTCCAGCCGCGGCGGACGAACCGGCCCCGCCCGAGCATCCCTGCGCCGAATTCTCCGCCAAGCTCTGCCAGAAGACGCGCGATCCCCTGGACATGCTCCTCTGCATGAAGCGCAATTCCGACGGACTCTCCCCCGCGTGCCAGGAGGAACTGCGCGCGCAATGGCAGGCCAACCCCTGCCAGCCCGACGCGGCGATGTTCTGCAAGGGGGCCAAGGACCCGGAATCCCTGCAACGCTGCTGGATTGAGCATCTGGACGAGATATCGTCCCCCTGCCTGAATTTCCTGCGCGAGACCAACTTCCCCAAGAAGCTCTGCCGCGACGACGCCAAGAAGCTCTGCCCCGCCGCGCAAGGCCGCGGGGAGAAGCAGGAGTGCCTGCTGAAGAAGCTCTCGGCGCTCTCGCCCAAGTGCCGGACGATCCTGTCGCGCTACACCGAGGAGCACCCCTGCCGCGTGGACAAGGAGTTCTACTGCAAGGACGCGGGCGACAACGCCCTCGGGCTCCTGCGCTGCCTGGACCGCAACCGCGACAAGGTCACCCCGGCGTGCCTGGAGCACGCCAAGAATCTCTCCGACCAGCAGCCCTGCCTCCGGGATTTCAAGAAGCTCTGCAAGGACGCCTCCATCGACGAAGCGAAGTCCTGCCTGCAGGAGCACGGCGACGCACTCTCGCCGGCTTGCCGGCAGTCCCTGATCCAGAAGAAGAAGGCCCGCGGGGGCAAGGGCCGAGGCCGAGGCGGGAAGAGGAAACGCCCCGATCGACCCCCGAAATGAGACTGGCCGTCCTCTTCCTGACCCTCGCCTTCCTCCACCGCCCCGCCGAAGCCCGAACCGCGAACGCGCCGCAGCCGGGCGCCTACGCCGGCTACAACCTCATCGTCCTCTCGCTCGGGAACGTGGGCACCGGGCACATGAGCCTCTTCGGTTACGCCCGCAAGACCACCCCGCGGCTCGACCGCTGGGGCGCGGACGCCCTGGTGTTCGACAACGCCTTCTCCCCGGCCTCCTGGACCCTGCCCGTGGCCGCCTCCTGGCTCACCGGGCTCTATCCCTTCAGCCACCGCATCCTCAACCGGGTGAGCGAGAACCTGCTGCCCCCCGGCATACGGACCCTTCCGGAGCTGCTGCGCAGCCGGGGCTATCGGACGGCCGCTTTCACGGGCGGCTTGGATTACTACCGGGACTTCAGCACGATGCGGGGGTTCTCCGAGACCGATTCCAACCCCAATTTCACCGGCTTCGGCACGACCCTCGCCCAGGCCCAGGCCTGGCTCGCCCGGAGGCCGCGGGGACCGTTCATGCTGTTCGTGCACGGCTATGACGCCCATTGCCCATTCACCCCGCCGCCGGACCTGCTCGGCACCTTCAGCGACCCGAAGCGGACGGGGATCACGGTCGACTCCTCCCGCTGCGTCCGCGGCGCCTGGCGGCCGGAAAAGGGCGACTTCCAGGCCAACTATACGATGCTCTGGTCCACGGCGCCCGTGGCGCGGGTCCCGGAGCCCGTGCATCTGACGCAAGCCGACATCGACTTCCTGGGGGAGCTTTACGACGAGGAGGTCCTCTCCGTCGACGCGCAGCTCGGCTCCTTCCTCGCATCCCTGGACCGGAAGCTGCGGGAAAAGACGATCGTCGTCGTCTTCTCGGAACACGGGGAGATGTTCGCCAAGCACGGCCGCTTCGGCAGGGCCGGCGCCACCCGGGGGACGCTCTACGACGACGTGATCCACGTCCCCCTCGCCATCCGCGTCCCCGGCCTGAAAGGCCGGCGCATACCGGCCCTGGTGGAGTTGACGGACCTCGCGCCCACCCTCGCCTCTTGGCTCGGGGTCGCCATCCCTTACGCGCCCCAGGGCAAGGACCTGTCCCCGCTCCTGCGCGGAGCAGGCCGGATCCACGACCACATATTCGCCGGCCTGCCCTTCCTCTGGCCGAGGAATCCGGAACGGCCGGAGAGCGTCAACGACAGCGTCCGGAACCGGGAATGGAAGCTGATCCGGGAAATCCGATGGAGCACGTCCCGCTGGCGGCGCTGGCTCGGGCGGCCGCCGAAGACGACGCTCGAACTCTATCGCATCGCGGCCGACCCCGAGGAGCGCCGGAACGTGGCGCCGGAGAACCCCGAAGTCGTCGAGGGACTGCTCCGGGAGCTGGACGCGTGGCGGACCGCCTGCGGACGCTTCCTGCCGCGCGCTCCCGGCACCCGGCCCGTTCCCGCCCAGCTCCTCGAGGATGCGAAGAACCATGGCTACTGGCCATGAGGCGCCCCTTCGCCGCCGGCTGCGCTCTGACGGTCCTCCTGGCGGCGAGCTGCCGCCGCCCGCCCGGCGCACGGCAGGTCCGCGCGGCGTTCTTTTCCGGTGAGGAGACTTCGTTCGGGATCCCCGATGTCCGGACCCGGGAGGCCTCTCTCTGGTGGCTGGAGCGGAGCTATCCCCTCGCCGCCTACCGGGTCGAACTCAAAGAGCCCGTCTTCCTCCAACTGCGGACCTTCGGGACCCTGCGCCTGCTCGTGCTCTCCGGCCGGCTGGACCTGCGCGTCGGCCCCGCGGCGACAGTCGTAGGGGCCGGCGCCTACGCGTCGGTGCCGGCCGGGACCTCCTACCGGGCACGACCCCTCGGCAAGGACCCCGCGCGTCTCCTGGTCTGGCTCATGCCCGACCGCCAGAACGCCGTACCCATCGAAGCTCCTCCCGAGGACGCCAGGGGGGAGCGATGAGTCGCCGGACCTGGCTGCTCCTGCTGATACTGACCTGCGGCGCGGGCCTGCGCCTCGGGGGCCTGGACAGCAGTCTGCGGGTGGACGAGATCGAGATCTGGGCGCACGCCCGGCAGCCCTTGGGCGACATCCTGGCCGACCATTCCCGCCAGCCCCACGCGAGCGTGATCAGCCGCGTCTCCAGCGCCGTCCTCGGGGACTCGGAGACCGCGGTCCGCCTGCCGTTCGTGTTGTACGGGATAGCGTGCCTGCCCCTGCTCTTCCTCCTGGGCCGGGAAGCCTTCGATGAGGAGACGGGGCTCCTGGCCTGCCTCCTGCTCGCCTTCTCCCCTTACGGGATACGCTTCGCGCAGGAAGCGCGCTACTATGCCCCCCTGATGTTCTACTCCCTGAGCGCGCTGTACTGCATGCTCCGGCTGCTGCGGCTGCCGGCGGACGCGCCCCCGCGGGTGAAGGCCTTGTGGTGGACCGGGTTCGCGCTCTCCCATGCGTTCAACCTGCAGCTGCACCAATTCGCCCTCTATCCCCTGACCCTGTGCGCCCTCGGCCTCCTCGTCCACGGCATCCGTGCGAAGAAGCTCCCCCTGGCCGGGGCCGCGGGGACCCTGTGCCTGCTCTCCGTCATCCTCCATCCCCGCCTCTTCTCCCTGTGGAAATCCCTGCAGCTGGAGGCCGTCGCCCCCGGGAACCTCACCTTGGGAGAATCCTATCTGCGCTGGCATCATCTGCCGCCCCACACCTTCGTTCTGTGGGAGGGGATCAAAGACTACAGCGACGGCGCCCTGCTGGGGGCGCTCTGCCTGGGCCTCGCCGCCGCCGGGATCCTTCTGCGTCCGGCCCGGCTGCGGACCTCTCTCGGGCTGGCGCTGTGGGTCCTCCTGCCCCTGCTCAGCATCTTCGTGCTCCGCGCCAAGACCCATTTCGAATTCCGCTACCTCATCTTCATCCTCCCGGTCTGGCTCCTGCTGGCGGCTTCGGGATTGAGCGCCGCCGCCGGCGACGGCCGTTCCCGCCTGCGGCGGAGCGTCCTCTTCCTGGGCGCCGGACTTATCCTGTCGCTCGACGCGGCTTCCCTGAGCGCCTATTATCGGAATCCCCGTTCGCGCCTGAAGGACGCCTTCTCGACCATCGCGGCCCGCTGCGCCAAGGGGGACGCGGTCATCCCTTATCCCGGTTGGGACGTCCTCTGGCAGGGCTACTACGCCCTGCCCGAGGGGTGCCGTCTCCTCCATCCCTCGATCCTCATGGAGGGTGCTCCCGCCTTCTCCCTCTCCCGCCTGGTCGCCGCGCATCCGCGGCTCTGGCTGACCGCCACCTGGATCGAGGATCCGGAACGCGCCCGCGAATTCCACGGGATACTGGGTTCCCTGGAGCGCTATTATTCGGTGCGGGAAGAGCCCCTCCTACGGAGCTCGGATCACAACGACGACCAGCACGTCTGGTCGCTCCTGCGACGGACGGACGTCCCGCTCCCCGCCCTCGCCTCGCCGCCGGCGGGCGCCCCCCGCGAAAAGGACTTCAGCCGCGGCTTCGGCGGCGGACGGCGTCCCCGCATGACCCTGAACATAACGGAGGCGGCGGAGAGCCTGTCCCGGTCCGGGACCTTCGCGCTCCCGGCCTCCCCCGAAGCGACCCTGCTCGTCCTGCCGAAGGACTCCGCAGCCGGACGGCGGGCCGCCGAAGTCTGCGGAACCTCCTGCCTGCTCTTCGCCTGGTCCGGCGCCGGGACGCTGGAGCGCGGCGGGACGCAGGGCGCGTTCCAGCCCGGAGACCTGCTCTCCCTGGCGGCGGGAGAGCGGCCCTGGACGGGGCGCGCTCCGGGGGGCGCCGTCCTCCTGCGCATCGTCGCGCCCGCCCCGCCGGCCCCCGAGTCCGGCGCCGCCGTCCGTCTCCTGGCCAACGCCGACCGGCCCCCTCCTCCGGCGCCTGCGCTCCATGGCGGACTGGAGGTCTCCATCGTGCCGCTGGGCCCGGGGGAGCGCCGCAGAGACGCCGTGACGCGCTCCCAAAAGACCCAATGGGTGACCGGCATCGTGCTGAAGGGGACGCTCCGGCTGGAGAAACGGATCAGCGGCGTCGATTTCCAAGAAGGAGACGTCTACATCCATCCCCGGCACTGGCCCAGCCGTTGGACGGTCTCCAATCGCTCGGCCGGCGCGGCGGTGCTGCTCCAGATAGTCAAGCCGTGGCAAGCCGCCGATCGCGCCGTGCGGCGCGAAGGGGCCGCTCCGCCGCTCGGGGCGTCGCCGCCGCCCCTGCCTTTCCGCTGAGACCAGTGTATTGCTTCATAAGTTCATTTACATTCGTCACCCCGGCGAAAGCCGGGGTCCAGGCGCCAGACGTCACCCCGGCGAAAGCCGGGGTCCAGGCGCCAGACGTCACCCCGGCGAAAGCCGGGGTCCAGGCGCTAGACGTCACCCCGGCGAAAGCCGGGGTCCAGGCGCTAGACGTCACCCCGGCGAAAGCCGGGGTCCAGGCGCCAAAATAGATTCCCTTGCATCCATTTCGCACGCTGGATACCGGCATTCGCCGGTATGACGGCTAGCCCGAACCTTCTGGGCGACTGTGCCCGGGCACAGTCCGGGGGGGCCCGTCGCTGGATAAAATGGACGAGCCAGACGCCAGACGTCACCCCGGCGGAAGCCGGGGTCCAGGCGCCAAAATAGATTCCCTTGCATCCATTTCGCACGCTGGATACCGGCATTCGCCGGTATGACGGCTCTTCAAATGCAAAGACGCGTTGGAGACACTACTAGCTGCTCTTCCGGGTGAAGCAGGCCGCCAGGAACCGTCCGCTCTCCCGCCACAGCAGATGGTAGCCCCGCACCTGGAACTCGTTGTAGACGCCGCCCTTGAGCAGGCGGCGGAGCTGGGCGATGAGGAAGGTATTGAAGAAAGCGGGGCAATAGCGGATCAGGTCCCAGCGCTGACAGAGCCGGATGAACGCATCCGGAAGCAGCGGCAGGAGGGTGATGAAGGCGTGATAGCGCCGCGCCAGGGCGTCCCGCGGGATGTCCCCCTCGCGATGGATGCCGGCGGCGCGCGCCTGCGCCGTGCCGGAGGGCAGGAGGCCGCGTTCCTTCGCCAGAGCATAGATCTCCGTCGAGGGATAGTACTGCAGCCAGAAGGCGTAGGTGCCCCACGGCCTGCCGCGGCGCAGGAGTTCGACCGTCTCGTCCAGGTCGGCCTTGGCCTCCGTGGGAAGCCCGAGGATGAGGTCCACGTCCGTCCGGATGCCGTGCTCGCGCAGAGCCCGCATCGCGCTCTCCATCTGCCGGTTGGAGACCCGCCGATGCAGGACCTCCGTCCGCATGCGCTCGGAGCCGGACTGGATGCCCATCTCCACGGCGTCGCAGCCGCTCTCGGCCAGGAGGCGCGCGGTCTTCGCGTCGATGGTGTTCGGGCTCACCCAGGCGAAGTAGCGGAGCCCGAGCTTCTCCTTGAACAGCGCGCAGAACTCGCGCAGCCAGCGCTGGTCATAGCCGAAATCCTCGTCGTTGAAGCGGAAGTGCCCGGCGCAGTAGCGCGTCCTGGCCCATAGGAGCTCCGCGATGGCGCGCTCCGGACTGCGCCGGCGGACCCAGCGCTTCGCGAGCCCGTGCTCCGCGTACAGCCGGGCGGAAGAGTTGTTGTCGCAGAATGAGCAGCGGTAAGGACAGCCGCGCCCCAGCATCGTGATGTAGCCGTGGTTCAAATACGGCATCGGGCCGTAATGGAGGTCCTTGTCCGGAAAGGGCAGGGAGTCCAGGTCCGGGATGAGCGGCCGCATCGGGTTGATGCGGACGTTCCCTTGGTCTTTGTAGCCCAAGCCGAGGATCTTCGAGAAGTCCTTGCCGCGCCCCAGGGCTTCGACCAGCTCCAAGAGCGTGAGTTCCCCCTCCCCCCGGACGACGAAGTCCACCTCCGGCCGGCCGAGCACCTCCCGCGGGTGGAAGGTCGGGTGGCAGTTGCCGAACACGATCGGGATGTCGCAGCGCGCCTTGAGGCGGGCCGCCCAGGCGCGGGCCCAGCCGTAATCGTCGGAAACGACGGGGAAACCGATCAGGTCGGGGGAGTGGGCCGCGACCGCGGCCAGCCCCGCGTCATGGACATAGGACGCCCCGTCCGTCCGTCCGATCCGCACCCAGGGGTTGTCGAAGAGACGGGGGTCGTTGAACAGGGCCGTCTGATGGCCGGCCGCCTTCAGGGTCGCGGACAGGCACTGCAGCCCGAGCATCTCCTGCTGGGGGTTGAAGAACAGGACCTTCATCGGGAGAGCCAGGCCCGGACGAGCCGCGCGAACTCCCACACGGAGCCGTGGTAGATGCGCAGGTGATAGTCGTCGAACATCCCACCCCGGAACAGCCGCCGCACTTGCGCCAGGACCATCGAGTCGAAGAACGCGGGGGTGAAGCGGACCAGGTCCCAGCGCTGACAGAGCCGGATGAGCCAGTCCGGCAGGAGCGGCATGAGCAGGATGAAGGTGTGATAATGCCTTGCCAGGCTCTCGCGCCGGAGGTTCCCCTCCCGGTAATAACCCGACCCGCGGGGGCTGAAGTCCCGTTCCGCGCAGGCGATTTGTTCGGACGAGAGCAGCCCCCGCTCCTTCGCCAGGGCGAAGATGTCGGTGACGGGATAGTAGCGTAGCCAGAAGGGATAGGTGGCCCCGGGCCGACCGCGGCGCAGGAGCTCGACGGTATCGTCCAGGTCGGCTTTCATTTCCGTAGGGAGCCCGAGCAGGAGGTCCACTTCCGGCCGTATGCCCGCCTCGCGCAGGGACCGCATGGCTTCCGCCATCCTCTCGTTGCTGACCCGCCGATGCAGGATGTCGGTGCGCAAGCGCTCCGATCCGCTCTGGAGGCCCATCTCGACGAAGTCGCAGCCGCTCTTCCCCATGAGGCCCGCGGATTCCGCGTCGATGGTGTTCGGGCTCACCCAGGCGAAATAGGGGACCCCGACCTCGGCCTTGAGGAGCGCGCAGAACTCGCGCAGCCAGCCCCGGTCATAGGCGAACTCCTCGTCGTTGAAGCGGATGTGGTCGTAGCCGTAGCGCTCCTTGGCCCACAAGAGCTCGGCGATCACGCGCCGGGGACTCTGGCGCCGCACCCAGCTCTTAGCCAGCCCGTGCTCCGCGTAGAGCTTGACCGAGGAATTATTGTGGCAGAAGGTGCAGCGGAAGGGACAGCCGCGCCCAGTCATGGTGCTGTAGCCGTGGTTGAGATAGGGCATGGGACCGTAGTGGAGGTCCTTGTCCGGGAAAGGCAGGGAGTCCAGGTCCGCGATCAAGGGGCGCATGGGATTGACGCGGACGCTCCCATGGTCCTTATAGGCGAGGCCGCGTATCTTCGCGAAATCCTCCCCTTTCCCCAGGGCCTCGACCAGTTCCAGCAGGGTCTCCTCCCCCTCCCCCCGGGCTGCGAAATCCACCTCCGGCTGGGCGAGCACCTGCCGCGGATAGAAGGTCGGGTGGCAATTGCCGAACACGATGGGGATGTCACACCGTTCCCGGATGGCCGCGGCCCAGGCGCAGGCCCACTCGTAGTCGTCGGACACCACGGAGAATCCGATCAGGTCCGGGGAAAAAGCCTCTATCGCGGCGAACCCCTCCTCCCGGACATGGAACAGCCTGTCCAGCCGCTCGCTCTGCAAGAACAGGTTCATGAACAGGCGGGGGTCGTTGAACAAGGCGGTCGCGTGTCCGGCCCGCTTGAGATAGGCGGACAGGCATTGCAGACCTGCCATCTCCTGCTGGGGGTTGATGAAAAGGACTTTCATGCGGGGGCTTCGCCCTCAGAGCGTCAAGAATGCTTTAATCCGAATGACCATGCCGGGAGCCCAGCATCCGACGGACGCGAAGCGCCTCGTCCTCGAATGCGCCCTGGTATTCCTGATACTTTTCGTCCCCCTGCAATCCTTGTTCGACGTCTCCCGCTTCACGATCTTCCAGGCCCGGGACCTCGACCGGGCCCAACTGCTCGCCATGGGACAGCTGATCCTCTTCGGCCCGGAAGCCAGCGGCGGCGGTCATCTGCCGGGGAGTTTCTACTATTTCCTGTTAGCGCTCCCCATGCGGCTCGGATTCGGATGGAAGGCGATCTGGCAGCTCCAGATCGCCATGCTGGCGGCCGGGGCCTCGCTGCTCTGGCTGTTCACGCGCCGCCGCTTCGGAGTCTTCCCGGCCTGCTACGCCCTGCTCTGCGTCGCCTTCTTCGACTTCAAGACCCTATTATACTGCTTCAACGCGAGTTTTATGCCGCTGTTCGCCGTCGGGTCGCTTCTGGCCCTCTGCCTGGCTTTCGCCGGGGAAACCCGGCGCAACGGCGCGGTCTGGTTGCTCTTCTGCCTTTCCTGCGGCCTGGGAGTGCAGCTGCACGCGACTTTCTACCTCCTCCTGCTCTCCGGGCTCATCCTGCAGACGACCGCCCCCCGACTCGGGCTCCGGCCCCTGTCCTGGCAATGGTTCATCGGGGGCCTGGGGATGTTCTTTCTCACGCTGCTCCCATTCCTGATCTGGAGGGCGGCCGGGGCCTTCTCGCTGCAGCTGGGACAACCCGCCGCATCATTCGCCTCCCATAGCCTCAGCCTGAGGGAAATGCTCCCGCTGATGCTCGCGCACGGCATAGAGGAGAAGCACTTCGACTCCCCGCTGTCACTGCTCCGCCGGTTCATGATCCTGCTACCCTTCGAGGCCATCTTCCCCTTCCTGATGCTCCGGATCTCGGCGACAACCCGCGCAGCGGGGACCGGAGAGTCGGCCGAGGAGGTCCGCGGCCGCTTCGCTGGGGGATGCGTGAAGGTCTTGTCCGTGGCTTCGGCCGCGGCCTTCCCCGCGTACGCCATAGCCCTCGCCCTTTCCCCCACCCGGTACTCCATCATCCCCCGATTGTGCCTGGACCTGCTGGCGACCGCCTTCCTGGCCAGCCGTGCGGCGCGCCTGCGGCCGGGAGTCTTCTATCCCGCGCTGGCCGGGACGCTCTGCGCGTTCACCCTGGCCTGGCACACCCTGCTCTGGTCCTACGGCCGCGCGCCGCTCGATGCCGCGCATTTCCTGTTCCCGATCCTGGCCGGCGCGGCTTTCGCCCTGCTCCTGCGCCGCGCGGCGGACCCCGAGTCCGGCCGAGCCCTCCTCTCCCTGGCCCTGGCCCTGCCGCTGGTCCTGTCCCTGGGGGTCTACAGCTACGCATACGGCAGCGGCGGGAGGTCTTTCCCCGGGCTCCGGGACCTCGAAGCCCTGTCCCGCGCAGTCCACGCGCAGACGGGCTGGGACTACGGCGAGGCGAAACGCCGCATCTTCTACGTGGACATGCACACGACCATCACTCCCGCGCACGTGTACCGTACGGTCGAGAGCGAGGGAGGGACCACCCCGCCTCCCGGGGAGGTGGGCCTGGGCCGCATCGACGGCTATTTCGCGGTGCTCCTCTCTCGGGCTCCGAAGGGGACCGTCGACGCGAAGGAGCTCCTCCTGAGCCATGCCCTCGCCGGGACCCCTGCCGCCGGCATCGCCTCCGGAGGCATCCTGCTGGGCAAGCCCATCGCCTGCGGCCGCTTCCTCGCCATCCCCTACGAGGTCAAGGACCACGAGGGCTTCCCCCCCTATTTCCACAACGGCTCCGAAGCCTATTCCTTCGACATCCCCATCCTCTCCCCGGGTCCGGGGGAGACGGTGTCGCGCTTCGTGTTCAATGATTGCCCTTCGCGCCGGCCCTGGTGCGAGGTCACCGCCGAGGTCCTGGTGGACTGGAAGAAACGCGGCCGCCGTCCGGTGCGGGTCCTCTTCAAGGGAGAACCCATCTCCCAGGCGGACGAATGGGTGAGCTTGGAATGGGTCCAGGCGCTGACCCGCCCTTATTTCACCGCCTCCTGCGCCGGGACGGAACGGCGCGTGCTCCTGGCGGAATCCCTGGGCCCCATCCCGGACGGCCGCACGACCATGAACCGGTCCCTCCTCGCGCCGTACGAGCGCTCCTTCCACGTGGATTGCCCCGGACCCATCACGGAGGTCTCGGTGGGCTACGAGGACTCCCTCGCGTACGTCAACGGACGGCCGGTGGCCCCCCGCATCCCGGGGCGCCGGCTGTCCGCCGGAGGCTGAGACCCGCATGCCCGCCCAGGAGCGACCTCTGACCCGCGCCCCGGACTGCGTGGCCGACGACTGGGGGATGTCCCCCGGGGTCAACCAGGGCATACTCGAATTGGGAGAGGCCGGCGTGGTCCGCTGCGTGTCCCTGCTGGGAAGCCATGAGCACCTCGCAACCGGGCTCGACCGGCTGCTGCGGCTGCCGGGGATGCGGTTCAGCCTGCACCTCAACCTCACCCAGGGCCCGCCGCTGAGCCCCCCGGAGGAGGTCCCCTCTCTGTGCGGCCGCAACGGCCTCTTCTGCGGCTTGTCCGCCCTGCTGCGCCGGGCCCTCGGCGGGACGCTGTCGTCCGCGGAGATCGGGATCGAGACCGGACGCCAGGCCGGACGCGTCAAGGCTCTCGGGGTCCCGCTCACCGGGGTCGAAGGCCATCACCACGCGCACCTGCTTCCGCCCGTGTTCGCGGCCGCGGCCGCGGCCCTGCGGGACGCGGGCATCGACTGGGTCCGTCTCCCCGCCGACCCCGGCCACGCCCCCAGTTTCCTCGCCGGCAAGGCGTTCACGGGCTGGCTGGGCTGCGCGGTCACGGCGCAAGTATGCCGGGGCTTCCGCCTCCAGCGGACCCTGTACCTCAACGCCGCCGACCGCCGCTCGGCCGCCGCGCTGGACCGGAAACTGCTGAACGCGGACGGACTGCCGGTCATCGTGCATCCCGCCCAGCACGACGACCTCGCGCTCATGAAGCATACCGACTCCCTCCGGGAAGAGCGGGTCGCCGAGTTCCGGAAGCTCCTCGCCTGGTCCCGCGAGCGCCGGGTGGGACCCGCCCATGCCTGACGCCGACGAGAGGACCGCTTTCTGGGACCGGAACATCCTCCGCTGGGAGGCGGCCCGCTATTCCCTGCTCTCCAGCTTCAATCCGTTCGCCTGGACGGTGCGCCGGAGGATGGAGGCCGCCCGGCGCCTGGTGCGTGAGGACTTCGCGGACCACCCGGACGTCCTCGATCTCGGCTGCGGGAGCGGGATCCTCGCGCACGCGCTCATCGACCGGGAGGGGCGGAGCTACCTGGGGATCGACATTTCCGGGGTCGCCGTCGCGGCGGCGCGCAGGCGGTTCGCGTCCCAGGCCGGCCGGATCCGGTTCGAGCGCAGGGACGTCCTGGCGGCGCCGGCCTGGGACGCGTCGCTCATCGTCGTCCTCGGGCTCCTGGACTGGATCGACGAAGCCGAGGCCCGGCGGCTGTTCCAGCGGCTGCGGGGACGCAGCCTGTGCTTCTCGTTCACCGAGACGGAGAGCGGCGGCGCGAGCCTGCTTTACCGCCAGTACCGGCGCTGCATCGACCGGACCTACCGCGCGCGCGATTATCGCCAGTCCCAGGTCGTCGCGGCCGCGGAGGAGGCCGGCTATCGCGTGGACAGGGTCCTCCGGCTCTCCCGCTGGGACCCCGGCCGCCTGGTGCTGGCCTCGAAGCCATGACCACCGCGCCAGGCTCCTACTTCGACCGCGCCGCCCCCGACTACCTGGCGGCCAGCGGGCGCGGGCTCTGGGGGCTCGTCCGGGAAGCCGAATGGCGCGCGCTCCGGGACCGGCTGGACCTGGCGCCCGACCTCGCCGTGCTGGACGCCGGCTGCGGAGCCGGTTATCATACCCTCCGCATGCGCGAAACGCAAGGCGTCCGCATCCACGGGATCGATGCCTCCCCGTCGATGATCGAAGCGTATCGGACCCACGGGTTCGCCGGGACCCTCTCCGCCATCGAGGAGTTTCAGGGCGAACGCCGCTATGACCGCATCCTGCTCGCGGGGGTCCTGGAATTCGTCGCGGAGCCGGGGCGCGTACTGGAGAGCCTGGCGCGCGGGCTCAAGACCGCGGGGAAGATCGTCTGCCTGGTCCCGACCGCGGGTCTGGCCGGCGCGCTCTATCGCCTGGTCCACGAGCAATGGGGCTGTCCGACCTTCATCCGGGAGCCGGACTGGTACTTCCAACTGGCCCGGCGGCACGAGCTCCAAGCAGGGGAACTCGCGGCCGTCTTCCCCATGAGCTCCGTTTTCTCCCTGCGGCGGGCCCCATGAAGACCCTGCTCTTGGCCTGCGGCAGTCTGGGGCTGGGGAATTCCACCCGCATGCTCGGCATCGTTCAGGTCATCCGTCATCGCTTACAAGCCTCCCGCCAGGACCTGCGCATCGTGGTCTGCGCCGGCGGGAACTCCGCCCGTTTCTGGGCGGCGCATTCCGCGGCGGCCGCGGTCGAGGTCCTGCCGCTCGACGTCTACGAGTTCACCCCGCGGCAGTCGGAGAGCCCGCGGCTCCGCTGGTCCGGCTTCCTCCGCCCCCGGACCGCGGGGGTCTATCTCCGCAACAGCCTGCGGCTGCGTTCGTTCTTGAAGGCGAATCCGGTCGATCTCGCCTTGATCGATTCCGACTACCATTGCCTTCCCCTCCTGCTGTCCCGGACGTCCATCCTGGCCCTGGGGCAGGCCTGGGACGTCGTGCGGCGCTATGAGGAGATCCGCCGCCAGGCGGAGATCCCTCCCGCGAGCATGCTCGTGGAAAGGCTGGACCTGAGGTTCCAGAGGCTGGTGAGCCGCCGCATACTCGCCCCCTCCTTCCAGGCCGACGCATCCGGAGCGACCGACATCACGGCCGTCCCCCTCATCGTGCGTGAGGAGTTCACGGCGCCGGCCGGGCCCGAGCCGGGAACCGGAGCCGCCATCCATGTCCTCCTGAGCGGCTCGGGCATCGGCGCGGCGCCGATGCTCGATTACGCGGAGCAGTACGGCCTCCCGGTCATCCGCTCCCTGCGGGACCGGGATTGGGCCCTCGACGCCGGAGGGCGGCCGCTCATCGACCGCGCCCGCGCCGTCATCGTCCAGGGCGGTCTCAGCTCCATCTCCGAATGCATCGCCCGGCGCCGGAAGATGCTGGTCTGCCCCATCGCGGGGCACGCCGAGCAGTTGGCCAACGCCTTCGAGGTCGAGCGGCGGGGCCTGGGGATGCGGACGGCGGAGCTGACGCTCCCGCCGGAACTCCTGCTTGAGCGGCTGGACCGCGTCCTGGCCGCGGCGCCTAAGAGCGCCCCGCCGCGCTGCGACGGGGCGGAAGTGGTCGCCCGCCTCCTCCTCGAACCGCTGGGCCTGGCCGCCCGATGAGGACGCTCCTCCTCCTCGCGGTCCTCTCCGGCGCGGCGCAGGCCGCCCAGCCGAGCACCGCCGCGGTCCGGCTGGGCTACTTCCACGGCGGCCGGACCGGCCTCTTCTACCGGGTCTGCGTCAACGGCTGCTTCGCCGCCGCGGGGATCCGGCTGGACCTGTACTCCCGGCGCGGCATGCGCGACGCCGGCTTCACCCGCATCCCGATGGGCCTCTGGCTTGACGACGAAGGCCTCGCCAAGGCCTCCGGGGTCGACATCGTGGACCGGATCGCGGCCGGAGAGCTCGACGGCGGGACGATCGGGGAAGCCTCCTTCCTCGACGCCGTCGACCGCGGCCGGCCCATCGTCGCGGTAGCGCTGCTCGGCCATCAGACCACGGACAATCCCTCGCACGCGATCCTCATCCGCCGCGGCCTCGAGATCCGGAGTCCCGAGGATCTCAAAGGCAAGACCCTCATCTCCCGGAAAGCCGGGCCCATGGACGAGGCACTCCTGCGGGAGTTCGTCCGCCAGGAGGGACTCGACCCGGACAAGGACGTGAAGATCCTGCCGCAGGTGTACAACGACGAGGCCAAATCCCTGCTCATCGCGGGCAAGGTCGACGGCGGCCTCTATCACCTTCTGGCGGCAAAGAAGCTCATCGAGAAAAAGGCCGCCTACCTCTACAGGCCGATGGATTGGGCCGACCCCGGGATGCTGCAGGCGCTGCTCGTCTTTCATAAAGACTATCTCCGCCGGAACCCCGACACGGTGCGCCGGATCGTCGAAGCCTACACCCGCCGCATCGCCTTCGAGCGCGCGATACCGGAGGAGAAGAAGGACCGGTCCTTCTTCCGGGGGCTCATGATGGCGGGGGATTTCGAAGGGCTGAAGGTCCCGAGCCATTCCCTGCCGCCGCGGGTCCGTCTGGAACCGCTCGCGCAGGCCCAGCAGCTCCTGCTCCGCTCCGGCGCCCTGAAGAAGGCCTCCAAGCTGGAGCCTTTCATCGACAACCGCTTCGTCGACCAGGCCGCGGCGGCCCTGGCCGCGGACCCGGCGCCGCGAGCCTGCCTGCCGCACCCGCGCCTGCCCTTCCAGAACATCCTGCTCATCCGATGGGCCGGAGCCTCCCGCGCCGGCGTGCGCCGGCAGATGGGACTCGGTCAGCTCCGCCAGCTCCGCGAACTGAGCGAAGACGGGGCCTTCGTCGACATCGCGCCGGACTCGGACCGGCCCGGGGGGTCCTGGTCGCCGGCGATGCTGAAAGATCCGCTGGGACGCGGCGGCATCGCGACCCGGGACCTGGATGCGGACCCGTCCCAGGACCGGCTGGCCCAGATACGGCGACTGGGAGCCGGGAGATTCCTGCTCTCCGCGCGGTTCCGGGATCCCATCGGCGAGGCGGACGTCTGGCTCGGAAGGATCACCGAGGTCATGCGGGAACGGAAGCTCTTCGAGAAGACGCTCATCTACGTGATAGGGGAGGATTTCCTGGCGACCAACGACCGCGCGGTGAGCGCGGAGGAGGGTCGCCTCCAGGACATCGCCACGACCTTGCTGGACCGTTTCGGGGCCTGGCCGCGCTCCACCCCGGGCCGCGCGGAGGGCCGCTCTTTACTCGCGCCCGCGCCCCCACGCTAGCGCCATGCTGCGCACCTGGGCGGGCAGGCTTCTACCGGGACTGGCCGCCGCGGCCCTGTACCTGCTCCTGACCTTGCCCAACCTGGATGCCGTCGGCCTCTATTACGACGAGGCGAACCAGGCCCCCGCCGCCTTCGCCTACGTAGGCCGGACCCCGACGCGGGGCACCGCCCTTTCCGCGGGCCCGGTCCCCGTGCTCAACGCCAGCTACATCGGCGCGCTCAAGTCCGGAGTCTACGGCTTATATCTGAGGATCTCCGGGAGGCCCTTCAGCGCGCGCAGCTGGCGGATGACCGGCCTGCTGTTCGTCGCCGCGGGCCTGGTCGCGTTCTCAGCGACCGCGGGCGGCTCCCTGGGCTCCGGGGCTCTGGCGCTGTTCTTCGTCCTCCTGCTCACGGATGCGAACTTCCTGCTGACCACCCGGCACGACTACGGACCCGCGGCCTTGAGCTTCCTCCTGCGCCTGCTCTTCCTGTCCGCCTGGCTCGCCCCGCTGCCGCCGGGACCGGCCGCGGCGCGCCGGCGCGCCGCGGTCATGGGCGCCCTGCTCGGCGTCGCCCTGTTCGAGAAAGCGACGGCCGTCGTCCTCCTGCCGAGCCTCTTGATCTGCCTGGCCTGGGGCCCTGGGCGGACGGAGCGCGGACGCTGGGCCGCGGCCGCGGCCGGACTTGCGGTCGGCCTCATCCCTCTGGCCGCCGCGAACCTCTATACGCTGCTGGCGGGGCAAGGCTTGATCTCCCTCATCCGCATCGCCAAGCCCTGGCGAGGCCTGCCTTCGCCCATGGAAGCCTTCTGGTTCCTGAGAGAATACCTAGGTCTGGGCCAGGGGCTCCACGCGGCCTGGACCATCCTGGACGTCCGGCGTCCGAGCGCGCTCCCGGATGCGGAAGCCGTACTCATGGCGCTGCTGCTGGGGCTCATCCTCTACGAAGGCCTGCGGCGCCGCGGCTCGGACGACGGAAGCGCCGCGCCGGCTGCCGCGGCGGCGTTCCTCGGAGTGGGGGCTGCCATGCTCCTGCTCCCTTACCGGCTGGACTTCCACCACTTGGTGATCGCGACCCCCTTCCAGTACCTCGCCTTAGCGCTCTGGAGCCGGCACGCGGCCCGACGCACGGCCGGGCTCGGCCGCCTCCCCCGCCTGCTGCCTTTCCTGCCCGCCTTGATAGTGCTGCTGCGCCTGCCCGGTCTCGCCGCCGTGGGACAGGCCCAACTATCGGGCCGGACCGGCGTCATGTGGGACCGTTCCTTCACCACGGTCGCGGAATTCGCGGCGCGCAACGCGTCGCGGGCCGTGTTCGTAGCCGCGGATTGGGGCTTCGCCAATCAGATCTACTGCCTGAGCCAGGCGCGGGAAGGAGTCGTCTTCGAACCTTTCTGGGAGGATGGCCGGCCGGGAGGGCTGGATGCGGCCCTGGCCGCGGCCGAAGGCAGGGCGGCGATCTACGTCCTGACCCGGAAGTTCCGCCCGCCCCTGCGGCCGGAAAGGACCCGCGCCGCGCTGAGCGCCATCGCGGGCCTGCCGGGCTGGGTCCCGGCCGAGGTGGAGCCGGAGCTGGCTTCCTCGCGGGCCATCGGCGTCCTGAAGTACGTGCCCCGGCGCTCCGGCGCCGCCGCTACGCCTTAGGCTCCGCGGGCTGGCCGGAGACGACGCGGAAGGTGTCCCGCGCGATGAGCAGTTCTTCGTTGGTGGGGATGACGTGGACCTTGAGCTTCGAGTCTTTGTTCGAGATGAGGCCCCCCTCACCCTGCGCCACGCGCTCGTTCGCGTTCTTGTCGAGGCTCAGCCCCAGGCACTCCAGCCCCTCGCAGATGCGCCTGCGGATGACCGCCGAGCCCTCCCCGATGCCGCCCGTGAAGACCACCGCGTCCGCCCCGCCCATCTCCGCCAGGTAGCCGCCGATGTAGCGCTTCACCCGCTGGCAGAAGATGTCGATGGCCAGGCGGGCCCGGCGGTCCTGGTTCTCCGCTTCCTCCGCCAGAAGCTCCCTCATGTCGTTGGTCAGACCGGACAGTCCCAGCAGTCCGGATTGCTTGTTGAGCATGGAGTCCACCTGGTCGATGCTCAGGCCCTCCTTATGCACCAGGAAATCGATGATGGACGGGTCGATGTCGCCGCTGCGCGTGCCCATCAGCAATCCCTCCAAGGGGGTGAAGCCCATGGAGGTGGCGAACGACTTCCCCCCCTTGATGGCGCAGGCCGAGCAGCCGCTGCCGAGGTGCAGGGTGATGATGTCCACCTGCTTGCGCTCCAACTTGTACATCTGCCGGTAGCGGTAAGCGATGTACCTGTGGGACGTGCCGTGGAACCCATAGCGCCGGATCCCGTGTCTCCGGTAAAGCTGGTACGGTATCCCGTAAAGGTAGGACGTCTCCGGCATGGTGGAATGGAACGAGGTGTCGAAGACCGCCACCTGGGGGATCCCTTCTCCGAGCAATTCCGTCGTAGCCCGGATGCCCTTCAGGTTCGCGGGGTTGTGCAGGGGCGCGAGATCGATGCAGTCTTCGATCTTGCGGAGGACCTCCTCGTTGATGCGCGCCGAGGTCCGGAAGCGCTCCCCCCCATGCACGACCCGGTGCCCCACGGCGTCGATGCTGGCCAGCGATTTGATCCGCTCGATCTTGGACTCCGGCGAGATGACCCACTTGAGGACCATGTCCACGGCGGCCTTGTGGTCCCTCAGGGGCACCGCCTGCTTGACCGGCCTCTGGCCCTCGGTCTGCAACGTCACGAGGCTCTGGCTGCCGATCCTCTCCAGCAAGCCCCAGGCGAGGCGGCGGTCCTGGTCCGCGCCGATGAGTCCCGTGTCGGTCTCGATGAGCTGGAACTTGACCGTCGAAGAGCCGCAGTTCAGAACGAGTATGTTCATGGTGCCGCGATTATACGAAGTGCCGCGCGGCGGCGCCAGCGGAGTCTCTCTTCCCCGATCCTCGGCTAAGCAACTGTGCCCGGGCACAGTTGCCCCGTTGTGCCGCCGCTGAAAAACAGCCCGCCAGCTGCGCCGTCGCCGCCCTTCGAGATTCCGACGGCCCCTCACCGGGGTTCGCAGGGTCGTATGGCGCGCCTACTTATCGCTTAGCCGAGGATTGGGGTCTCTTGAAGGGGATGTGAGCGGCCCGTGAGTGTGCGTTGAGGCCGCCCGCGCAGACTATACCGGGGGAGCGAAGCAGGCGAAGGAGGTCGTATGCCCCAAGTGCAGGAGAAAACGGAGATCAAGAACTTCAACTACCCCGACGAAGTCCGCAAATTCGACAAGGGCAAGCTGGAGCTGCTCGACATCGGAGGAACGCTCGTAGGCAAGGCCACGTTCCAGCCCGGGTGGCGCTGGTCGGAATCGTTGAAACCTCTAGTCAACACCAAGAGCTGTCTGGCGCCGCACTTCCAGTACCAGCTCTCGGGGAAGCTGCGCATCCTGATGGACGACGGGACCGAGCTGCTCAGCAAGGCGGGCGATGTCGCACGGGTGCCGTCAGGCCATGATGCCTGGGTGGAAGGCGATGAACCAGTCGTGGTCGTGGACTTCCAAGGGATGGTCGACTACGCGCGGCGGAAGGGCTGAGCCGCGCTGGCGCCGTCAGGCCTGCCTGAGGCGCGCCGGCCGGCACCAGTCCGCCCGGCTGTCGGCCGCGTTGGCCGTGGAGGGGGAAGGGACGAGACCCTGGTACACCCAAAGCCGGAGGAACAAGCACGCGCTGATGCGCCTGCCAATGACCCGTCGGGGGTGAACGACGGGGTCAAAGTGTTATATTCCCGGTCATGGGACCGGGGACGAGGAAGTTGCGCCCTTTCCTGCTGCTGGCCCTGGCCTATGCGATCGCCTGGGCTCTCATCTACCTGCTCATCCCCCTGCGCAGCGCTGACGATTGGTATCGCACCTGCCTTTGGATGACGCCGACCAAGGCCCTGGCTTTCGGCGGACTGCTGTATCTGGACCGGAGAGCCGGGATGGCCACGGCCTGCGGACTGTTCCGGACCCATGGCCCGCGCCCGCTCCCCCACGGCCTGCTCTTGACCGCGCTCTGGGGCCTCCTATGGAGCCTGAGCAGCGGTTTGCGCTGGACCTGGACCCAGACCCTGGCCGGGGCGGCGGCTTCCCTGGCCATCGGCTTCTTCGAGGAATACGCCTACCGCGGCGTCGTCATGGACGAGCTGCAGAGACGGTGGGGGGCCCTCCCCGCGGTACTGGGCAGCTCCGTGCTCTTCACCCTGTCGCATCTCAGGCCGCAGGCGATCCCCTCGTGGCCGCACATATTCCTCACGGGAGCCGTGTTCGCCAACCTGCGGCTCCGGGGCATGGGTCTGGGACAACTGGCCCTCATCCACGCCGCCTTGGACACGCTCTTCTTCTTCGTGGGCAAGGACATGGTCCACGAGCTGGGCGGCGCGCGCTACCATCTGATGCTGGCGGGCCTGTTCGTCTACGCCGTCTGCACCTGGCCCCGGGATCCCCGTGCCGCGGGCAACGGCGATATTGCTAGACTGTAGCGGCCGCCAGCGAGAACTATTCCCCCCGCAGAATGTCCAAATTGAGCGCCGAGGAACTGGTACGCCTGACCCTGGACCGAGCCTATACCTTGGCGCTCCGCTTGACCGGAAACGAAGCGGATGCTTGGGACCTCACCCAGGATGCGCTGCTCAAAGCGATCTCGGGACTCGACGGCTTCCGCGACGAGGCGGACCCCAGGACCTGGGTCTACCGGATAACGCTCAACGCCTGGAAGAACCAGGTGGGCTCTCGGCTTTGGAAATGGTGGCGGCGTCTGGCGCCCATCGATCCGGCGAGCGGGGATCCGCCTTCCCGGGAAGACTCGCCGGAGCGCTCCCTGGACGCAAAGGAAAGGGCGCGTGAGTTCGAGGCCGCGCTCTCCGGCTTGGATCCAGAGGACCGGGCGACCCTCGTCCTGCGGGAACTGGACGGGATGCGCTATGCGGACATCGCCCGCACCATGGACGTGCCCATCGGGACGGTGAAATCGCGGCTGTATCGGGCCCGCGCCGCGTTGGCGCGGCTTCTGGAGAAATACGATGACGCATGAGATAGAAGCGGAGGAACTGTCCGCGTACCTGGACGGCGAACTCACCCCGAAAAAGAAGGCCGGCGTGGATCGCCACCTGGAAGCCTGCGCCGAGTGCCGGGACCGGTTGGAGTCCCTGCGCAAGGCCTCCGCGCGCTTCCGCGCCGAGGCCGCACGGAAGGCGCCGGAATCCCTGCGCGAAGCCGTCCTGGGCGGCGCGCCGAAGGCGGAAGCCGCTCCCTCCTCGCCGCTGGGCTTCGCCCTCGCGCTGGCCGTCCTGTTGCTCGTCCTGCTCGGCGTAGGCAAGCTGTTCAAGCCCCAGATCTCGCAGGTGTTCAATCAGGTCATGGCCATGGTCTCCGGCGCGGCGCAGAGCGTCGGCTCCGGCAACTGATCCCCCCAAGAACAAACCGGGCGTCTTCCTGTCTAAGTCCGCAGGAGGCGCAAAATGAACATCCTCGCCAAGCTGCTCCGGGACAGGAAGGGTCAGGGCACCGTCGAGTATCTGATGATGATCGCGGTGATCGTGGGGGTCATCATGGTGATCGGCACCATGTTCAAGCCCCAGATGAGCGGCATCTTCAACTCCGTCATGGAGAAGATCCGCGGCACCGTGGACTTCGTGGGAGCCCCGAGATAGG
>Ga0154315_1075_pt1 | contig 31578 bp, 23 predicted proteins | sample RifGroA2_FD_105609 | JGI IMG/M metagenome (GOLD analysis project Ga0154315, IMG submission 105609) | Elusimicrobia bacterium GWA2_69_24
AACGACGGAGCGACGGGAACCGACGGCAAGGTCGGACCGTACGAGATCGAGCGGATCGATTTCGGGGCGATCGTAGATCGCTTCTTCTTTGACACCGACTTCCTCGTGGGCCCCATGCTGCTCCAGGCCGAGGAGAAGGCGCCTGGCCGGCTCCAGATCACCAAGGAGGCCTGGAGGATTGCCGCGGGTTTGACGCCGACCGCTCGGGATTCGCGGATAGCGCGGGTGAATCGCCGTGAGCTGGCTGAGCTGCGCTGCGAGCCGCCGCCCACGGTTCCTGCGTCCGGCTACGTCGGGCCCTACCCGCTTCGTGAGCGGGAGCCGAGCGAGGACGCCGAGTAGACTCACGGAGGTTGGGTCAGGTCCGGCCGCGTAGGGTCGTTGGTCGCCTCGACCCTGCTGACGACTTGCTTCGCCGGATCTCGCGCGGCTTCGCCTGAGCGCCACGGGGCCGGCCGGACGGCGTGGCGCGCGCTCGTGTGCGCTTCCCGACCCGCGTGGGATCGGGCGGCTCGGCCTCGATCTCGATCCCGAACACGTCGGCCAGCTTCTCGGCGGCGATCCGCTTCCCTGCGCCTGCGCCGGCTCGTGAGACGGCACCGGCCGTGGCCGAGCTCAGCAGCTCGGTCTGATCGACCTGGCGCAGGGTGAAGAACAGCTCGGGCTTCGCGTCGAGGCGCGCGCCCACGCCGTAGAGCACCGCCGCGACGTGCTTGCACATATCTGCCCAGTCCGGGCACGAGCAGTCCATCGTGATCTCGCGCGGCGCGGGGAACAGCCCCTCCTTCGGGTCGGCCAGCACCGCCAGGACCTCGCCGGACAGCTCCCCCCGCAAGAGCCCCACCAGGGACCCGATCCGGCCCGTGCAGCGGGTCACGACGCGGCGCCAGCGCGCCCGCTTCATCTGAGCGATGTGGACCGTCACCGTGTACAGCTCGCTCCCGGCGACACGCGCCTCGACCCTGCCCCGCGCAATCGCCAGATCCACCACCGAGCCGTTGCGCACGTAGGTGCGCCCGCGCGGCAGCCGGTTGGCGAAGTCCATGTAGCGCTCGAGGTTGTCGCACCAGGCCTTGCCCCAGAAGGTCGTCGCGATGCCCCGCCCGCGGCGCTGGATCAGGACCGGCTCGGCAGCCCGTCCGCGCTTCTTGGCGATCCTGGCGATCGCCTTGGCCGCCCGAGCCCTCTTTTCCGCCACCGAGACGTAGGGGCGGAAGCTCCAGCCGCCGTCACCATACCAGGCCATCGTGTCTCCTCGTGCGCGCCCCGGGGTTCACGCCTCGGCAGTGGCTCGATCCAGATCGAGCGCCACTATTGCCCTCGGCTTCATGCAATCAGCGCAGGGGAAGGTACTCGACCCGGCCAGCAAGGTCGGCGAGGTCTGCGGCCACGGCGATCAGCTCCAGGTCGTGGACGCACTGGCCGATCGTCACCTGGAGTTGATGGGCGTACACCAACCCAGCAAAGGAGCGGCCCGCTCGCTGCCGCTGCGTGGCCTCTGCGAGAAGGTCCGCGTCCCTGGTGAAGAGGACGCGCCCGAGCGCGCCGGCCCGGTCCAGAAGCTCAGCGTCGGTGAGCCGGCGGGCACCATCCTCGTGAGCGGTCAAGACGTCGATGGAGCGGAGCCGGAGCCCCTCGGTGATGGCCCGGGGCACGTGCACATCCATGTAGAAGCGAACGCTCAAGGAAGCAGGCCGCGCGCCTTGAGCCGTGCCGCGAGGGGTGAGTCTCCGGCCTCCTTCTGGAGCTGACGGGCTGTCTGCTCCTGGCGGGCGATCTCGGCGTCCAGCGTCGCCTGGTGGTCGTAGTAGTAGGCGAGGGCCGCGTGAATCTGAGCCAGCGAGAGGTGGACGTGCTGGAAGTGGATCTCCTCGGGGCTCCAGCCGTAGGCGAGGCGGTCCACGACGACCTCGATGACCTTGACGTTCGCGTCGTCGATCCAGGCGACGCCCCGTTCGTCCAGCTTGATGTGCGGATGGGCAAGCATGGCCATGGGTGTGTCCCTCTGTTCCCACCCACAGACTGCCCCAGGAGGGCGGAGGGAGTCAAACCTCAGGATGGGCGGCGCGTCGTCACGCGACGCGCCAGCGGATGATGGCAGTGATCCCGCTGAGTGTCCTCACTGTGGGTCAGTGGAGGCTCGCCGTGTATTCTCGCCGGCCGCGATTCTCAGCGGAGCGGATAGCGGATAGCGGATGCGGATAGGCGACATAAAGCCCGTTCTCGGTGGTTTGGTTTGGGCGGCAGGCGAGCCGCCGGCCATTTGGGCGGCAGGATATGGGACAGCATTATTCCTGCTCTCAAGGCACATAACTTCCGCGTTTTTGCGCCGACACTCAAGGACGAGCACAGCAGCAAGGGATGACGCCGCCGCTCGCCGAGCCGAATGCCTTTAAGGCGCCGGGGGGTCCGGATCGAGCCATGACCGCTTTCGGGGATCTCGCCAGACGACGAATGGCGTCCCGACGCGCGCTGAGAGCGGCAGCGGTCGCCTGCGGCTGGCTGCTGGCCTGGCCCGGCCTCGGTGGCGCCGCGCCGCCGATCACTGTCGGCTCCGTCTGGGCCGCCCCCGAGGGCGCCGTGCAGGAGATCCAGTCCCGATGCGGGCCGGTGCAGGCTGGCCGGGTAGCCTGTTACCGGGCGGTCGCCGCGCGGTATGGCGCCCCGCCGGCTACCCTCGACGCCATTGACCTCCTCCAGGGCGAGGGCCACGTCACCGGGTTCCGAGCGGCCGGGCGGGTGGACCTGGCGGCGGCGCTGTTCCCGTTCCGCCCCAACCAGAACGCGGTCCTCCTGGTCGTGAACGGCGATCCGCCGGTAGTGGACGTGGACGACGCGGCGCGCCTGGCCCAGACGTGGGAGCAGGCCCGCGTCGGCGGCACACCGCCGCCCGTCTGGCTCTTTCCGGGCGACCGGGTCCCCCTCGAGGCTGTCACGATCGAGGCGACTCCCGACACCGGGCTGCGCCTCCTCCTTCCCTACGAGCTTCGTGCCTGCCGAGCGTGCCCGACCCTGGTGACGCTCTGGTACCACCTCACCTTCGACGCGGCAGGGCGCTTTGCGGCGTTCCGCTTTGTCTCGTCCGCGGGCGAGAAGACTGCGCTCGGCGATGATCAGGCTACGGCGCGGATCGCCCCGGGCAGCGTGGTAGTGATCCGCCTGCCCGCCAACCCGTCCACGGGATACCTCTGGGTCCCGGAGGCCCTGCCCGCCGATGGGCCGCTGCGCATGCTCTGGCATGCCTACCGGCCGGCCGCGTCCCCCCGGCTCGGCGCCCCCGGCGAGGATTTCTGGTGGCTGGAGGCCCGGCAGCCCGGCACGGCCACGGTCATGCTGCGCTCTCTCCGGCCCTGGCAGCCGGATCCCAACGCGCCCGCGCGCCAGTTCGCGATCGAGGTGGCCGCGCCGTAATAGCCTGTTGGCGGCGGATGTTGTCGAATCACTGGATCATCCGGAAAGGAAGGAGGTTCTTGATGTCCAAGGTGGTGGACATCCCGACGGCGCTGCTGGAACACGTCCGCCAGTCAGTAGTAGAGGAAGCGGAGCGTCCGCCGGAGAATCGTGCGGAGCGAGAACGGGTCTTCCCAGCGCTCCAGACTCACGTCGCCCTCGCGGAACTCCCTGAACATCTCCGCGCGCCCGAGATGGAAGAACACGGCGTCCAGGTTGGGCGCGGGCTTGAACTCGCCGAGCCGTCCCTTCAGCTCCTCGAGGTCCTTCCGCGGCGGTGCCACCTGCGGCTGGGCGCCCGCGAGCCGGTTCGTGAAGCTCGGCGCCCGTGGGGTCAGGAGAATCAGCACCGACTTCGTGAAGTCGACGGTGGCCTCGTTGGAGAACAGGTACTGCACGCCCGGAATGTTCTTGAGGATCGGCACGCCGTCCTTGATCCGCTCCGTCTCCTTCTCGCTCAGGCCGCTCAGGATCAGGGTCTCGCCGAACTTGAGAACGACGCTCGCCGTCACCTTCGTGCTCGTCGTCTGCGCGAACTGGCTGAAGGTCGTCGTGGCCGTCTGGTTCTCGATGAAGGTCCGCGACGCCTCGACCTGCAGCTGGACCGTCTCGTCGTCGACGAACGCCGGCGTCACCGCGAGCTTCACGCCGACGGGGATATCCTGCAGGGTGCCCTGACTCCCCGCGGCGCCTCCGATCAGGACGTGGAGCGTCCCGCCCGTGAAGAACTCCGAGGGCTTTCCGTCCACGGCCGTGAGCGTCGGCCGCGCCATCACCTCGTTCTGGTCGTCGTTGTCGTTGAAGATGTTGAGGTTGTAGGTGATCGCCGGCATCGTGATCGTCTGCAGCAGCACTCGCGCCAGCGTGTTCAGCGCCGTCGAGGTCTGGTCCGGGGGGTACACACCGGTCTGGCTCCGCGTTCGCGCCAGGCTGCCGGAGAACTGCAGCGACAGGCCGGTGAGAAGGTTGACCCCCCGATTCGTCGTGTAGCGCTCTTCCGAGCGGATGAGCACCACATCGACGAGGACCATCCTGGGCTGCGTTGCTGGCCGTGCCGGTGGCGCGACCGCCGCCGGCGCCGGTGGTGGGGGACGGTCCAGCGGGCTCGGCTGCGCCTGCGCGAGGGTGGCGTTGCCGAGGCGGCGGTGGGTGTCGCGCCAGTCGTCGAGCCGGCGCGTGAGATGCTCGAGCCGGGAGGTGTCGCTCGGGCTCAGCGCGCGGAACCACGCCACGTCACGTTGCGCCTCGTCGGACAGTCCCGCGGCGGCCCGGATGAGGGCTCCCGTCTTCAGGAGGACGAGCTTCTGCGGCTGCAGTCGCTCGGCGGCCTTGAGCGCGAACGTGGCCGTGTGGAGGTCCTGGGCGTGGTAGGACGCTGCCGCGAGCGCCAGCCAGAGCGCCGGGTCCTTCTGATCGAAGAGGAGGGCGGAGGCGAAAGCGTTCTGGGCCTCGCCGAACCGGCCCTGGCTGAACTGCAGTCGCCCGAGCTGCGTGGAGGCCACGTAGAGCGTCGGCGAGAACTGGAGCGCCAGGTGATAGCCGACCTCGGCGAGCTGGTACTGGCTGCCGTCGCCCGCCGCCGCGCGGAGGTGATACGCGAGGCCGTTCAGGAAGTGGAGGGCGCCGTTCTGCGGGTCGAGCTTGATGGCGCGGCCCAGGGCCTTCGAGGCTCTCACGTAGTCGCCGCGAGAGAGCGCCTCGACGCCCGACCGTACCAGCGGCACGCTCAGGCGCCCGTCGCTGGGCACGAGCGCGGCGAGGTCGGCCGGGGTTGGAGCGGCATCGCTCGCGGCAGAACCGAAACGAGCGCCCGTCCCGCAACCGGCGACGAGCAGTACCGCGGCGGCAACCGCGAGCAGCCGTGTCATTGACCGAGGCCAGTCTATCCGAAGTCCCTGAGCAGCCACGCATGGAATGTGCTTGACTCGAATCCGGCGAGGAACGTATGAAGGGCCAACTTGCGCCCGGCGCGTGCCACGGGGGGACACCATGGACTCACTTCACGTCTTGGCTTGCCGCCGGTTCCTCGTCGCTCTCACCGCCCTGGCTGTGCTGGTGGCCTCGCCCCTTCTCGGGCGGTCGCACGCCCAGGGGCCGGGGGCTCAGAATGTCCAGCAGTTGGCGGGGTGGCAGGTCCCCGGGCTGGCGGCGGTGCCGGTCAGCAACGTCACGGCCGGCGCCGGCTTCACGTCCGCGGTCGTCCGCATCAATGGCGTCTCCGCCACGCTGGTGGTGTTCAAGGGGACTGGGCAGCAGAAGGCGAACGTCGCCGTCCTCTTCGCCACCGACCTGAAGCCCTCCACCCTGGTCCCCGCCGCCGCGGGCACCCCGCTCGACGACCTCACGTTCAAGCGGGCAGCCTTCGTCGTCGCCCCTCAGGAGAACGCGGGCCTGAAGGTCGCGACGCCCTCTCCGCTTTCGTCCTACGTCACGGGTCCCCAGCTCACCCTGGTCCAGGGGGTGACTCTCACGGCCACCGTCGATCTCTCGGGCAACCTCCAAGCGCTCCTGTCCCAGGTCAATCTGCCGGGGACGGCGCTGCCGTTGAGCGGCGGGATCGACCCCGGTGTCTTCAGCGGATCCGCGGGACGCCCGCTCGCGCAGGCGTTCATCGACAACCTCGACCTCAGCGTCCCCTTGCCCAACATCAGCCCGGCCTGGAAGCCGGGGTTCCTGACCTTCGTCGACAAGACCCCGCGGCTGTTCGTCAAGGGCGTCGGCGGCAGCCTGGCCGCGGGCGTCAGCGCCAGCGTGGACCTGAACCTCGGCGCCGGCGCGCCGCTCAGGTTCACCAGCGTGACCATGAGCCGGGATGCGGCCAGCGCGAGGCTTTCGCTGTCCAGCGCCCCGGTCACCCAGGTCCCGGCCGGGCTCGTGGCTCTTCCCGTGGCGGGCGCCCGGCTCACCAGCCTCGCGTTCACCGCCGGGATCGCCGGGAACACGGCCACCTTCACGCTGCCCGGGACCTTCACCGCCGGGGGCGCCTCCTCGAGCTTCACGGTCACGCTGACCGGGGGTGCTCCGGCGACGGTCTCCTTCACGCTCGACCGGATGAACCTCGCCGATCTCGCCGGCTGGAGCGTGCCCGGGCTCGGGAACGTCTCTATCAGCAACGTCACCATCAGCCCCGGGCTCACGTACGGCGCCGTGACGGTCAACGGAATCTCCGCCTGGCTGGCCGCCTTCAAGGGGGCGGGGCAGCAGAAGGCGAATATCGCCGTCCTCTTCGCCACCGACCTCAAGCTGTCCTCCCTGGTGTCCGCGGTGAAGGGCACACCGCTCGACGACCTGGCGCTGAAAAAGACCGCCTTCGTCATCGCGCCCGCGGAGAACGCCGGCCAGACGGTCGCGACGCCCTCGCTCCTGTCGTCCTACGTCACGACGCCCCAGCTCACCCTTCCCCATGGCGTGAGCCTCATCGCCACCGTCGACCTCGCGGGAAACCTCCAGTCGTTACTCTCCGAAGTCAACCTGCCCGCGACGGGCTTACCGCTGAGCGGCGGGATCGACCCCAGCGTCTTCACCGGATCGGCGGGGAGCCAGCTCGCCCGGGCGTTCATCGACAATCTCGATCTGAGCGTTCCGCTCCCCGGCATGAGCCCCGCCTGGAAGCCGGGATTCCTGGGCTTCGTCGACAAGACGCAGCGCCTGTTCGTCAAGGGCGTCAGCGGCAGCCTGATCGCGGGGATCACCGCCAGTGTTGATCTGAATCTCGGCGCCGGCGCGCCGCTCAGGTTCACCAACGTGACGATCAGCCGCGATCCGGCGACCCGGAAGCTGTCCTTCTCCAGCGATCCGATCACGCCGCCGGCCGGGCTGCTGGCTCTTCCCCAGGCGGGAGCGTCGGTCACCGCCCTGTCGCTGGCCGCCGACATCGTCGGGGGAATCCCGACGTTCACGCTGGGCGGGACACTCACCGTGGCCGGCAAGCCCCAGAACTTCACGGCCACCCTCTCGGGCACCGCAACGGCCTCCTACTCCATCACCCTCTCCGGGGGAAAGCTTGCCGACCTCACCGGCTGGACGGTGCCCGGGCTCGAGAACGTCTCCGTGACCAACGTGGCGGTGGGAACCGGGTTCACGTCAGGGACGATCGGCGTGGGCGGCCTGACCTTTGACATCGCCGTCTTCAAGGGCGCCGGCCAGCAGAAGGCGAACGTCGCCCTGCTCTTCGCGGCCGACCTGAAGCTCTCGTCCCTGGTCGCCGCCCTCAAGGGCACCCCCCTGGACGACCTCACGCTGAAGAAGACCGCCTTCGTCATCGCTCCGGCCGAGAACGCCGCCCCGAGTGTCAGCGTTCCGGCCCCGGTGTCCGCGCTCATCGGGAAGACAAGCCTGGCGCTCAAGGCGGGCGTCAACATCAGCGCGGGGGTCGATCTCAGCGGGGACCTCAAGACGCTGTTCGACAGCGTCGGGCTGGCCGCGAGCGCGCTGCCGCTGTCCGGGGGCATCGATCCGAGCGTCTTCAGCTTCGGCGGCGCTGGCGGCGTGGCCTCCAGCCTGGCCGCCGCCTTCCTCGCCAACCTCGATCTCAAGATACCGCTCGGGACTATTTCGATCCCGGGAGCGCCCAGCTCCTTCGCCGCCAGGAACGCCCAGCTCGCCATCAAAGGGGCGACGAACGGCATCACCGCGGCCATCACCGCCGACACCTCGCTCGCGATCGACGGCCACAGCTTCGCGATCGCGGGCACCATCGCGCTCGTCCGGAAGGACGGGACCCAGTCCATCTCGCTCACCGGCGCCTCCACGCAGAGCTGGCGGAAGCCGTTCGGGATCGACTGGCTGAGCGTGGACAACGTGTCGCTCGCCGTGACCCTGGGGCAGAACGCGTCGTTCGGCGTCTCGGGAGTGACCGACGTCGGCAAGATCCGGAACCTCACCATCACGGCCCGCATCGAGACGACGGGTGGCCAGGTCTCCAACATCGGCTTCGAGCTGACCGGCGCCGACATCCCGCTGAGCGAGATCCCGGCGGTGAACCAGATTCCCAACCTCAGCGGGATCGCACTCCGCGACGTGACGGTCTCGACGCAGGCGATCGGCGGGACGATCAAGAGCGCCAAGATCAAGGTGCTCGACGGTCTCAGCGCGGTCCTGTTCCAGAGCGGCGGGCAGTGGAGCTTCGCCGCGCTGAAGGAGAACTTCGCGCTCGCCGACATCCTGCCGATCCCGGCCCCGGCCCAGCCGATCCTCGGCAAGGTCAAGCTCAACAAGGCGGCCCTCGTGGTCAGCGCGGCCGGCATCAACGCCAAGCTGTCCGATCTCCCCGCCGCCGCCCGGCGTGAGCTGGTGGCGATCTATGGCAGCCCGAACCGGAACATGCAGCTGGTGAGCGGCCTCAACCTGATCACGGCGATCGATCCGACGGCGCTGGGCCCCGCGCTGGGGGGGCTCGGCGTCAGCAAGGACGGCCTGGTGCTGGAAGGCGCGATCGGCGGGCTCTTCGGCGGCCCCGTGTCGCTGGACCTCGCGGCGGCGATTCCGCCGATCACGCCGCCGAAGGCGCTCGCCTTCCTCGTGTTGCCGCAGAACTTCCAGACGTCGTTTTATATGCGGCTGCAGCCGCCCTTGGTCGCGGTTGGCATCGCCCTCAGCACGGACCTGAGCGTCAAGACCAAGGCTCAGGCGCTCGCCTTCACCACCAGCATCGACTTCCAGCTCGATACGTCCGGTGGCTTCACGATCGACGTCCAGGGGAAGACCGACAGTCCCTGGGCCAACGCCCTGGGCATCCGCGGGTTCACGCTGGATCCTGGCACGCGGATCCAGGTGTCGGTGTCGGCGACCACGGAGGTGACGCTGACGTTCGTCGGCAAGTCGCACATCGGCGCCCGCGAGGTCGACCTGATCGCGAGCGCGAGCGTGCTCGCCTCGGAGGGGGTGATCGACAAAGGGGCCTTCGAGGGCAAGGTGAGCGAGCTGGACCTCGAGGATCTGGTGGCGCTGACCAACGGCGTGGTCGGCGCAGCCGGTGGCAAGCCCCTCCAGCCCGACTTCCCGAAGGTGCGGCTCACCAACGTCGATGTGGCCTTCGCGTCCCCCGGCGTGTCGATTCCCGAGATGAACCTGCCCAACGGCGGGATCCGGCTGGCCGGCGACCTCTGGTACATGCTGAAGAACGCGCCGCTCGGCAAGTTCAGCGCGCAGGTCTCGGAGAACGGCCTCAGTATCGACGGGGCGATCTCGGACGTCGCCATCGGTCCCGTGGCCCTCAGGGGCAACACCCTCGACGTCAAGGCGCAGATCATCCCGCCGGCGCCACCCTCCTTCAAGATCAAGGGCGGGGCGGTCCTGTTCGGCAAGAGCCAGAGCATCGCGCTGATCGCGTCGCTGACCGGCATCGAGCTGGCGACCGACCTGGACCTCGGCGAGCTGGCGAAGCTCGACTTCCACGCCTCGGCCGGGGCGCCGGAGACGAGCGCAAGCGGGCTCGCGAACGCCGACCTCGGCCTGCACGCGCGCCTCGCCATCGACTTCTCCGCCTGGCTGCGGGGTCCGGCACGGCAGCCCCTCACCGCCGTGTTCTCCGGCTTCGCCGCCGACATCAGGGCGACGCAGGATGCGCTGACGGCCGCGTAGAAGAAGGTTGACGATCTCAACGCCCAGATCGCCACGGCTCGGGCGAACGCGCGCAAGGCGCAGCAGTCCGACGCGCAGGCGCTCGCGGCGGCGCAGAAGAAGGTGGACGACCTCGCGGCGGCGCTGACCCAGCTCGACAAGGACATCACGGCCGCCCGGGGCCGCATCACGACCTGCGACTACACGGTCAAGACGTGCGTCTGGCGGAACCTCTTATCCGGCAAGTGCACGAAGCACGTGGACGCGCCCGACCTCTCGCGCGACGCCGCGTGCGCGAAGGACAACGTCGCCTACCAGGCGACCGTCGTCGCGAAGGAGGCGCTGCGGACGACTACCCAGGCCGCGAAGACGGCGGCCGACACGATGCTGAGCGACCTGAAGAAGGGCGTGACCCCCGGTGACGTCACCGATCTCGACCCCACCGTGGTGACCCTCACCACGGAGCGGGACGCCGCCACGCTCGTCCTGACGCAGGCCCAGCACATGGCGGCGGGCCTCGAGACCGTGGACAAGCAGATGCAGGCCGCCCTCGACGCGCTGAGCCGGCCCGACGCCTTCGTCCTCGTGGACAGCCTCATCCAAGGGAGCCTCAGAGGCTGCCTCGCCGGCAAGCCGGTCGCCCTCGGCCTCGATTTCACCGTATTCGGGACGTCGTACAAGAGCGGCTTCGCATTCAGCGTGACCGATCCCGCGTTCACCGCGGACCAGCTCGCGAGCCTCGCCCTGCTCATCGCGACCAAGGCGGTGGCGGCCGACCAGAGCGCGTCGCCCGCCCTGGTCCAGCTCCTTCAGGACGCGTACGCCAAGAAGCGAGAGCAGGTGCAGGCCACGCTGGACCAGGTGCTGAAGGCCAACGGCCTGGAGTGAGATTCCGGTGAGCCTCCTCGCCTGACCCGGGCGACAAGGGGGGGAACGCGCGCGCGCCACCGCTTCGGTCATGGCCGCGTTTCTGCGGGCAAGCGAGCGAGGACGGCGTCATAGACCTCACGGGCCAGCGCCAGCGCCTCGACGATTTCCTCGAGAGCGTAGGCGGTCCAAAACCCCTGTCGCGCCGGCCGAGCCTGCCAACCTTTCCCCCTTGGCCCTTGCCGCGAGGCAGGATCCCGCTGCTGGCCGCCAACGTCAAGTGCCCTGGTGGGGTCGTGACCGTCAGCGGTGCTCAGAAATGGGGAGAGCGGCCGAGAACCTTGCCCTCGTTCACGGACCAGCCGGGCGCGACCAAGCCGAGAGCGACGGGGGTGGGCAGACCAGGGAGCGCGGCCCGGGGCCGGGCGAGGGACTTCCGCGTGGGGGGGCTTATGTCAACCGGATGGCTCCGGGGCCGGCCGTGAGGAGCGATCGCCGAGCCCCAGTCGCTCCAGCAGGTCACGCAGCCTCTGCCCTCCGGAGTAGACACCCACGATTCGCCGCCGGCCTCCGCAGCGCGGGCACAGCAGAACGTCCAGGGCGAAGACCCGTTTCATCAAGGCCGCCCACGAGAGACCCGTCGAACCCGAAGACGGCGGCGACCCATCGCCGGCGACCGGCCTCAGGCCTGTCCCTGCCGCCCCGACGTCCTGGTCGACAGCTTCTCGCATGCTGGGGATAATCTGCGAGGCGGATAGGCGACATAATGCCCGTTCTCGGTGGTTTGGTTTGGGCGGCAGGCGAGCCGCCGTCGGCGTAGGAAAGGCGGCTCCGTCGCGACCATCGGCACGTCGCTCGTGAGCTTCAGCGGGACCGGCAACGCGCTCAACGTGACGAACGACCTCGCGCCGACCGCGCTGATCGGCGGCATCCCGAGTCTACCGGCGAGGTCTTCGGCGTCCGCGCGGACTACGTGTGGTGGCGGACGGAGGACTGGGAGTCGTCGGCCGGCTACTCGTTCTTCACGACGTACAACAACGACCTGCCGAAGTTCAACGTCCTCGACCATCTCGTCACCGCGAGCCTCTTGCGCAAGCTCTCGCTGGGCGCCTTCCCCGGGCAGGCGGGCGTCCAGTACTCGTACGACTGGCTCGGCCTCGAGGGCGATGAGTTCCTCACGCGCCACACGGTGACGCTCTCCGGCGCGGTCGTCGAGGGCGAGATGAACCTGACGCAGGGCTTCTTCCGCTATCAGTCGAAGGATTTCGCCGAGGGCTTCCCGCGGCCGGTCAAGCAGGAGCAGCGGGACGCCGACAACTGCATGGTGGGGTTCCTCCACCTGCTGCGCTTCGCGCAGGACCGCCACTTCATGAAGGCGGGGTACCAGTTCGACTACGACCAGACGTCTGGGCGGAACTACGAATACGCGGGCCACCGGTTCAGCGCCGGCGGCCAGTACACGCTACCCTGGGGCGGGCTCCGGCTGAAGTACGACTTCGACGTGCAGCTACGCAACTACCAGCACAAGAACACGATGCTGCCGTCGTACGCGCCCGCCACGAAGCGCCGCTACGACGAGGAGTTCACGAATACCGCCCGCGCCGAGCTGCCGCTGCCGTCCAACTTCACGCTCGCCGCCGAGTTCCTGGTGACGAACGCGCGGTCGAACATCGAGGTGTTCGACTTCGACCGCCACGTCTTCTCGCTCGTCCTCTCCTGGACGTACTGAGCGCGCGGCCCGCGCTCAGCGGCCGATCGTCACCGACCCGCCACCCTGGACCGAGACGAGGCTGCCGTTGAAGTTCGCGAGCGGCGTCGTCGGCGTCAGGGTCACGCCGTTGATCTGAATTGTCCCCGCCGTGCCCAGGCCGGCCAGCGGCGTTGCGCTCGTGATCTGGAAGCTGTTCGCTGGCCCGTAGACCGGTCGGCCTCGAGCTCGAGGGCGCGCTTGAGGTTGGCCAGGGCCGCGTCGTACCGCCGCTCGTCGATGTCGATGATCGCCTGCGCGACGTAGACGTCCGCCTCGGTCGTCTGGGCTGCGACGCGGGGCGCTTGACCAAGCAGGAGGGCCAGGACGAAGACGGCAATCGCCGGAACGGCGCGGTGGTGGCTCACGCTGCCCCTTATAACTCGTCAGTTTCTCCGACGCAACAGCCTCGGCCGGGCGGGGCTGAGGGGCCGCCACGGCCGGTCCGCGCCTCGGCGTCGGACGCCGACCAACTGGGCATCATTCGAGGTCCCTGACGGCGTCTCTGAGCTGGTTCAGGTGCGCCGCTTTGATCCGCGTCTGCTTGGCGACGATGCTCGGGTCCGTGTACGCCGGCGCCGTCAGCCCGGCCTTGTCATAGGCTTCGCTCAACGCGGTCCGGAGCTCGGTGAGGTGCAGCCGCTTCACCGCGGTACTTCCCGCAGCCAGCGTCGGATCGGTCCACGCGAAGGCCTCCAGCCCGTTGACCGCGCGAAGACGGTCAATGGCCTCTCGGAGCTCGGTGAAGTGCACGGCCTTGACGGTGTTGCCAACCACCAGGCTCGCGTCGGTGAAGGTCTTGGCGAAGACCGCATCGACCGTCTTATTCGTGTTCAGCGTCACGGTGCAGGACGCCCCGCTGCACGCCCCGCCCCACTGCTTGAAGGTCGCCCCGGCGGCCGGCGTGGCCGTGAGGGTCACAACGGTGTTCACGAGGTAGCTCGCCGAGCACGTGGATCCGCAGTTGATGCCGCTCGGACTGCTGGTCACGGTCCCGCTGGCCGAGCCCTTCCGGACCACCGTGAGGGTGAACATCTGCTGCGAGGCGGTGAAGGTCGCGGTGATCGTAGTGGCGGCGCTCACGGTGACCGTGCATGTGCCGGTACCGCTGCATCCACCGCCGCTCCAGCCGGTGAACACGGAGCCCGAGTTCGGCGTAGCCGTGAGGGTCACCGAGGTCCCGCTGTCGACAGACTCCGAGCAGTCTCCGCCGCAGCTGATCCCGGTTGGGCTGCTGGTCACCGTGCCAGTTCCGTTTCCGGCCTTGCTAACCGTGAGGGAGAACTGGACCGCCTTGCCCGTGCCCGTCACCGCGCGTGAGATGTCGCCGCCGTTGGACGTGAAGCTGACGTTCCCCGAGAACGTCGTGACCGAGGTCGGGCTGAAGCGGACGACGACCGTCTGGCTGGCGCCGGCCCCGAGGCTGAAGGAGCCGCCGGAGACGATGCTGAAGGGCGCCGAGGTGGAAGCGCTGCCCGTCAAGGTGGGGCCACCGGTATTCTTGACGGTGAAGTCGCGGTCGGTGGAGGTGTCGACGGTGACGCTGCCGAAGTCCGTGGTGCCGGTCGGCGTCACGCTGATTGCGGGCGGGCTCTGCGTTCCGTAGATCCCGAGCTTCCAGCTCTTCCAAGTCCCCACGTCCTGGGCGACCCGATCCGCGACCTTCAGCGTCCAGGTGCCGGCGGCGACCTCGCCCCAGTGGCGGACGGACCCGAAGCGCCAGGACGCGAAGTTGTCGCCCGAATCGTTGCGAACCGTCGCCAGGCGGCTTGAGACGCCCGCGGGAGACGTCAGCGTCACCTCGAGATCCCCACGATACGTGTGCGTGGCGTCGAACACGACCTCCACGCGCTCGACGGTGAAGTTGGAGAACGAGCTGGCGATCGTGACGTTGTCGCTGACGCCGGTCGCGTTGTTGTCCGGAATCGTGACGTTGAGCGTGCGCGTGACGGCGGGGACCGAGGCCTCGGCGGCCACGTTGGTCCAGGTGGTCGCGAGGTTCACGGCCGCCTGGGCGTCCACCAGGCCGAAGCCGAACTTCTCGTTGTGAGCGAACTCCCCGGTGGTCCACCCGGAATCTCCGGGATTGATCTTGAAGGCGGACTCGACCAGGATGTGCTGCACGTCCCGCCAGGTCAGCGCCTGGTTCCGAGCGAGCATGAGCGCGATGACCCCGCTCACCAGCGGCGTGGCCGACGAGGTGCCGCCGAACGTGCTCGTGTAGTCCGTGGTCGTGTAGCCCGGGGCACCCACGAGGTCAGTGGTCGTGACGCCCCGGCTCCCCCCGCTTGAGGGAGCGGTCACGAGCATGGCCGCGCACGGCTCGCTGTAGGAGGCCTGGGTGCCCGTGTCGGCGAGCGCCCCTACCGCGATCACGTAGCGGCTGTTAGCGTAACCGTCGAAGTTGCAGTTGTCCTGGCTCGCCTTGCCGTTGCCGGCGGCCCAGGTGAAGATTCGTCCCTTGCCGCTCCGGCCCTGGGTGATGGCGGTGGCGATCGCCGACTGCGTGAGCGGCCCCGGGCCCGCGAGCGTCTTACCGTCGTCGGCGGGGCCCCAGGAGTTGCTGCTGATGTGGATCGCGTTGCCCTGATGACCGAGCGCGTCGGCCTCCTGGGCATCGGTGGCGGCCGCCGAGATCAGGCGAAGCCCGGCCAGGGTCGCCAGGGGCGCCGCCCCGCTCACCCCGATCCCGTTGTCGCCTCGGGCCGCGGCGACTCCTGCTACCGCCGTGCCATGGTGATCCACCGACGTGTTCGGGCTCGGGTCCGAGTCGTTGAAGTTGAAGTCGAAGGAGAGCGCGCTCGAGTAGTTCGGCTGAAGATCGGGGTGCGTGTGCTGGAGCCCATCGTCCACGATACCGATGACGACCCCGGAGCCCCTGGTCGTCGGCCACACGGCCCGCACATTCGCCCCGGCTGGCTCGGCGCTCCGCGCCTTCAGGTGCCACTGCTGCTCGAGAAGGGGATCGGCCTGCCCGGCGACGCGGGCAGGGAGCAGCGCGCCAGCGACCCACAGGACCGTCGCGCCCCACGCCGCCAGACGGAGCCTCGGCCAGCACGATGTCCGCGGCGTGCGAACGACGATCATCGGGGAAACTGCTGACGCTTCAGCAGGGGATAGGCGTTCCTTACGCCCCCGCGCTGGCGAAGCTCGTCCGCCAGCTCCACCGCGGCCAGCGGCTCCGCCGCCTCGACGACGTACCCGTCGGCGACGCCCGGGACGGCGCGGAGACCCCCGCCGGGGAGGCCGGCGAGGACGCCCTGGGGCGACGTTCCCGGGTCAAGCAGCATCGCGACCTCGCGCGTGAGGAGCCGGCGCGTCGCTTTGGTTCGAGGACGTCCGGGCTCGTAGAGCACCAGGTAGTAGTCGGCGCCGGGATTGGCAGCCTGCAGGGCTTTGGCCCTCGCCGACAGATCGGCCTGATCGAAGATCCCCGAGACCCTGAACGTTGCGCGCTGGACGTCGGTGTCCACCACGGCCGCCCCAGCGATCGCGGTGGCATAGTGACCCGGCGCCGCGCTCTTCGCCGTGGGATCGCCACTCCAGTCCAGCTCGACCTCGTCGAGCGCCACCTCGAACTGCTCCGAATGGGGGGCATGGATCGTGATCAACGGCCCGGCCGGCGGTGCCTTCTTGATCTTCGGCTGGGCGAGGGCCGGCTCTGCGGCCAGCAGACACGCGGCCAGGAAGACGACGAGGCGGATAGGCGACATAAAGCCCGTTCTCGGTGGTTTGGTTTGGGCGGCAGGCGAGCCGCCGTCGGCGCAGGAAAGCGAGCGCGCTGGGCGGAGGGCGCTGGGCGAACCGAGCGCATCACCCTCACCTGCTGGTCGAAGCACGCGCATTACCCTCTCTCCCCGCGGGCACGCGGACAAACATATAGCGCCGCGTCACCGCGCATGTCAAGACCGACGGAGTGGCGCGAGGGCGATCAGGCGGGCGTGTCCGCGCAGAGGATCGCGGGAGGCGGGTGGGCGGGGTCCGCCCGCACCCGCTCGCTCGGCAGCCCGAGGTAGGTGAGGAGTTGCTCCACGACCCGGGGATCCTCAATCGTCGCCAGCAGGCGCATCCGATTCCCGCACTGCGGACACGCCAAGACGTCGAGGTCGAAGGATCACCTTTCATACTGCACCTCCTACAGGGGATCTGTCCTTGGCACCCGGCGCAGCATGTTCGCTTGGAGGCCTGCCGTCGGATGGACGTGTTTGCTGGGGAGCATACAGCCACTGGCCCATCTCGTTGCAAATCCGGGCCTCAAGGCGCCCCTCGCGGCGCCACCGGCCGATGGTCGTGCGACGGACGCCGAGCTGGGCGGCGATCTGCGTGCCGGTCAGCATGCCGGCGGCGAGCAGGCGTTCCTTGAGGCTGGTGAGGCCTGCTGACGATCGGACCCACTGGACGCTCACCGCATTGAAGGCCTCCCCAGCACCGGTCCGCAGGCCCTGCTCGTTGAGGATCGCGGCGACCTGGGCATCGGTGTAGTCGTCCAAGAGCGCGTTCATCTGCTGGCGGGCCTCAGCGCTGGTGGTGCGCAGTTCCCAGGCGGTCAGGGGCCGGGGGAGCGTCAGGGTTGTGGTCGCCCCGCCGCGGAACCGGACATGGGCGGTGACCTGGCGCTGCTTGAGCAGGGTGACATCCTCGACGAGAAGCGCCAGCATCCGCTTGCGCTCGCGCTGAGGGGTGTTCGGATCGCGCCAGACCGCGGGGACGTCGACGGCGAGTGCGAGGATACGCGCGCGTCGCTCCGGGTCGACGGTGGCGCGATCGGCGGCACGCTGACGCTGATACTCCGCCTGCGCCTCGGCGAGGGCGCGCAGCCGCGCGTTCCACTCGGCTTCCAAGGAGTCCGCGACCAGTCGGTTGGCCGGGTCCACCTGCATGTAGCGGTGCCGAGCCCGATCGGCCTCGTACTGGGCGCGCTCGACCTGCCGATGCCGCAAGCGATCGGCCTCGTCGAGGCGGGCCTGGATCTCGTGCTGGACGGCGAGCGCCAGCTCGAGCGCCATCGGCGTCACGGCCTCGACCAGCAGCTGGCCGACGGCGGCATCGATCTCGGTGCCGAGGATGCTCTGGCACAGGGGCTCGGCGTAGCCCCGGCCGCGGCCCGGGCACACGTAGTCCGGGACGAGCTGGCCCCCGCGCCGGGGGCGGTAGCGGATCTGCATCCGGCTGCCGCACAGCCCACAGACGACGCGGCCCTGGAGCAGGGCGGGCCCTTCGCGGGGCGGGCCCTGCCGGCGCTCCCAGCCCAGGGCCTTCGTGCCCGCGGGCAACTGGTGCTCGATGCGCTCGTGCTCCTCCCAGGAGATGTAGGCGGGGTGGGCGTCTCGGAGCAGCGCGTGCCACTGCTCGCGCGGCACGCGTTCCCGTCGTGTGCGTCCGTCAGGCTGCTTGCGCCAGCGGTGCCGGCCGAAGGCGTAGGCGCCGGCGTACCAGGGATTGTGCAGGAGATGGACGGCCCGGCCCAGGCCGAGCGGCGTCCACGCCAGCTCCCCCTTGCGCGCCCCCGCGGTCAGGCGGATGGGAAAGAGCAGGCGCTCTTCGCGGAAGTACTTGACGGTGGCGTGCGCCGCCCCCGTGCGCAGGAAGGTCTGAAAGAGCAGCCGCACGCTCTCCTGGACCTGCGTGTCGGGATCGAGGGCCACGCGGCCGTCGGGAGTGTAGACGAAGCCGACGGGCAGATGGCCGTGCAACTCGCCCCGGCGCGCCTTGTTCAAGATGCCACCGCGCAAGCGGGCCCGCAGCACGTGCAGCTCGGCCTCGCTCATCGTCCCCTTGAGGCCGAGGAGCAGCCGGTCGTTGAAGTGCGCCGGGTCGTAGACCCCATCCTCGTCGAGGATGAGGGTGTCGGTGAGCGCGCAGATCTCCAGCAACCGATGCCAGTCGGTCGAGTTGCGCGCCAGGCGCGAGACCTCCAGCCCGAGCACGATGCCCGCGCGGCCCAGCCCGACATCGGCGACGAGCTGCTGGAAGCCGGCACGATCGGCGGCGGAGGCGCCCGACTGGCCGAGGTCGGTGTCGATGACGATCACGCGGTCATTGGGCCAGCCCAGGGCGACGGCCCGCTGCCGGAGGCCATACTGCCGCTGGGTGCTCTCCGTGTTCTCGAAGACCTGCCGCACCGTCGACTGGCGGATGTTCAGGTACGCGTCCCGCTTGAGGTGACTGGCGGTGACTTTCTGGGACGCGTCGGTGCTCATGGGTTCCTCTCCTCGCGGCCGCCGAGGGCCATGCTCGCCAGCACGCGTACCACGGCGGCGTGGATCGCGTCGGACACGCGGGGCGCCGCCGCCCACCGTTCCGGATGCCCCGCTGGCTCGACCGAGGCGCCCGCTGGCCCGTGGGCCATCCAGGCGGCGAGCCCGTCGCGCAGGAGCACGACCAGGCCGCCGGCACCGCCAAAGGCCGCGCCCGTGAGGACGCGGTGCCGGAGCGCCTCGTAGGTGGCCCCGAACACGTCGCCGCCCGTGGGCGCCGCGTGGGCCGCGCTCACGGCCGTTTTTTTTCCCGGCGCGCCAAGGCCCGCTCGACGCTGCGTGGATGGACCGTGCGCCCGAACCGCGCCCGGACCCGCCGCGCCAGCTCCGGGGGGCGCAAGGACGGATCCGCCGTACGCGCCCGATGCAGGAAGGCCACCACCTCGGGGCTCAGCTTGTGCGCGCGCCGCGGACCGGGCTTCTTCGGCACGAGCGCGGCCAGCCCGCCGCGCGCCACGGCGGCTTGGGCCTGGTAGAGGGCGGGCCGGGAAAAGCCGAAGGCCGCCGCGCTGCGACTGACCGGCTGCCCGTCGACCCGCACGCGGCGCACCATCTCGTACTTGACCTGGACCAGATCGCGGGCATCGAAGAAGTCGCCGCCAGCGAAGAGTGGGTCCTGGACCCGATCCGGGTGAGCGTTGAGGCTGCCATACAGCCGGAGCGCGTCGATCTTGGGGTCCGGGGGCTTGGGCTTGGCCATGGACCTCTCCGGGGCGGCAGGCTAGATGTGTAACTATATTTATGCCATAACGGAGCGTGCTGTCAAGAGAATATCGCTGGTGAGGCCAGCAGTTGCCGAGGGAATACGGCCCAACCACCACGAGAGGCGGCGCGCCTCTGACCGTCGCGTCCGGCATAATCGCTCTTACATGGCCGGCGAAATTGCCCTTACAGTCCCCGGCCTCGGCCTGCGCTGCCATCATGACCGCAGCCTCAGGACCAACGCGGCCAGATCGACCAGGTCCGGGACCCGAAACCGCGACCGGCCCGCCGCGACGGCGACGAACGCGTCCTCCGGGACCGCGCTCGTCCAGCCGGCCGGCAACGAGGTCAGGCGCCCATGGCCATCACGGTAGTAGACGCGGTCCTCACCCCAGTTGTGCCGGTGCATCACGACGTCGAGCGCCTGCCCGAACAGCGGATGGAAGGGATGCGTGACCCGGACCGGCGCGGTCACCTCCCCGGCGTGAGTTGCAGTTGATCGGGTGGGCGAAGGCGCGCCGCAGCAGATCGGCCCACCGCCAGTGGCGCGGCGGCTGCGGCCGGCCGGTCGTGTCATTCCCCGATGCGCCGCGCGTATCGTCGAGGCGGGCTCCCATCTCGAGGGTCGGCGCCTCCGGTCCGGGGACGATGCGGCTCCGCCACCGGGCGTGCGGGCCCAACACTCCGTGGTACAGGAGCAGGTTGATCCGTGGGCGTGGCGTTAGCGCCGCCAGCTTCTCCAAGAACTCGAGCGGCTCGAAGAGCAGGTGACTCGTGCCGTCGGCCCACACCCGCTTGAGTTGCACCAGCACGCGCCCGTCGGCCAGCAGTCGCAGGCGCTCTTGGGCCAGGGGAGGCCGGAGCAGGTATCGACAGAGGTGCTCGAGCCGCTTCCGGTCGTGACCGGCCACGCGCAGGTCAGCGTGGAGGTCAAAGCCGTCGAGGTGGGCCTGGCGCGGGCCCGTGGAGGCAATCCACGGCGCGTCGGGCTCCGATCCGAGACGCCAGACGCGCGCGCCGGCGCGACGGCCGACCGCCACCTGGCCGAGCACCGACGCGCTCGTGATGCCCGCCAGCACGGGTGACTCCTCCACGAGCGGGTCCTGCGCTGCCTCGGCGTCGGGCCCGTAGCCGCGGCGTTCGAGGAGGCGAAGGACGCGCTTGCGCACCGTGACGACCACGCGGCCCACCTCGGCGTCGCTGGGCGGCGGGGCCGCGTGGAAGACCAACGGCTCTCCCGGCACGGGTTCCGTGAACACCCCGTCGAGCACGAGCGTGTGGAAGTGGACGTTCAGGTTCAGCCCGCCTCCGAAGCGCTGGATCACGGTCAGCGTGCCCGTCCAGCCGTCCGCGGTCCCACGCCGGCGGTAGAAGTCGAGCAGCGTCCGCGCGAAGACGCCGAGCACCGCCCGGCATAGCTCGTGGTCCCACGTGAGCACGTAGCGCAGCCGATACGGCAAGCTCAGCACCCATTGGCGCACGGGCACCCGCGGTAGCACCTCCGTCACCAAGTGCGCCGCCCGTTCCGTCATCCGCCGGCCTCCGCAACTCGGACAGAATCCGCGTCCCTTGCACGAGAACGGCAGCAACCGCTCGAAGGCGCACGTGTCGCACCGCACGCGCGCGAAGCCGTGGGCCAGCACGCCGCACGTCAGGAAGTCCCGGAACTCGTGCTCGACGAACTCGGGGAGATGGCCGCCGCCTGCCGCGCGGGCCGCCTCCGCGAGAAACGTCTCCAAGTGCTCGCGGACGACGCAGTGGAGAACGCCGCGCTCGGTCGCGCGGGGCTGGTACGTGGGGGTCGCGGACGCCATGTCTCGGCAGTACTGCGAAACGCGGCCTGGGGGAATGCCGAGAATGTGATACGCGAGAAAGAACCGCTACAGGTCGAGCAAGGCGGGCGGGAAGACCACGGAGCTCCACGAGCGAGGAGCCGATGACGGCGCGCGTGGCCAAGGTCGCGCCCCGGGGTTCACGCCTCGGCGGTGGCCCGATCCACATCGAGGGTGACCATGGCCATCAGCTCCTCGTTGCTCATCTCGGTGAGCAGCGCCTCGCCGCCGCCCTCGAGCACCCCCCGCACCAGCGATTGTTTGTCCTCGATGAGCCGATCGATCCGCTCCTCGACGGTGCCGCGGCACACCAGCTTGTGCACGAGCACGTTCCGGTGCTGCCCGATGCGATAGGCGCGATCGGTCGCCTGGTTCTCGACGGCGGGGTTCCACCAGCGGTCGAAGTGCACCACGTGAGCGGCTGCGGTCAGGTTGAGCCCGGTGCCGCCCGCCTTCACTGACAGCACGAAGAACGGCACGGCCGGGTCCTCCTGGAAGCGCCGCACGAGTGCGCCGCGGTCCTTGACCGGCGTCTGACCGTGCAGGACGAGCCCCGGACGCCCGAACACGCCCGCCAGGAACGCGGCCAGCGGCTCGGTGGCCTCGCGGAACTGGGTGAACACCAGCGCCTTCTCCTGCTTGGCGGCGACCGCCTCGGCGATCTCGCGCAGCCGGGCGAGCTTGCCGCTCCCCGCCTCGTCCCACGCGCCGTCGCCGAGCCACTGCGACGGGTGATTGCAGATCTGCTTGAAGCGCATGAGGTAGGCCAGGACCAGCCCGCGCCGCTCGATACCCTGCCGGAGGCCGGCGAGCGTGCCTTCCAGCTCGTGGACGGCCTTCTGATAGAGCGCCGCCTGCGGGCGCGACAGCAGGCAGAACGCCTTGACCTCGGTCTTGTCTGGAAGATCGGCCACGATCGAGCGGTCGGTCTTGAGCCGGCGCAAGAGGTAGGGCTGGATCAGGCGGCGCAGCGGCGCGTACGGCTCCTCGGGCCGGTCGGCCAGCCGCTTGACGAACGCCGCGAACCGGGTCGCCGAGCCGAGCAGGCCCGGGTTCAAGAAGTCGAAGATCGACCAGAGGTCGCCGAGGCGATTCTCGACCGGCGTGCCGGTGAGCGCGACGCGGGCGCGCGCGCGCAGGGTCTTGACCGCTCGCGTCTGCCTGGCGCCGGGGTTCTTGATCGCCTGCGCCTCGTCGACGATGGCCAGCGACCAGTCGCGCGCCCGCAGCGCGTCGATGCGCGCGAGGGTGCCATACGTCGTGATGACGAGGTCCACCCCGCCGAGTTCGGCGCTCCCCAGCTCGGCCAGTTCGCGCGCGGGCATGGCCGAGGGGTGGGCCACGCGCGCCGTCAGGGACGGCGCGAAGCGCTCGATCTCGGCCTGCCAGTTGGCCAGGAGCGAGGCGGGCACGATCAGGAGATGCGGCGGATCGCCGCGGGTGCGGCGCCGCTTGTGCAAGAGCAGCAGCCCCAACACCTGGATCGTCTTGCCGAGGCCCATGTCGTCGGCCAGGCAGACGCCTAGCCTGAGTGACGAGGCGAACCACAGCCACGACACGCCGGTCTTCTGGTAGGGGCGCAGCGTGCCCCGAAAGTCGCGACCGAGATCCGCGCCGTCCAGCTTGTCGGGCCCACGGAGCCCGGCCAGAGTCTGGGCGAGCCACGCGCCGGCCTCGACGCGCGACCAGCCCCCGCTCCCAACGGTCGCCCCGTCGTCGCGCCCCGCCTGGGAGGCCCCGGCGAGCAGACGCATGCCCTCGAGGAACGACAGGCCGCTGGTACCGGCGCCGCGCCGCACACGCTCCCAGTGGTCCAGAAGCTCGCGCAGGCGCTCGCGGTCCAGCTCGACCCACCGGCCACGCACCCGCACCAACCCGTCGGCCGAGGCCAGGAGCGCGCGCACGTCGGCGGGCGACAGCTTCTCGTCGCCCAGCGTGACGTCGACCGAGAAGTCGAGGAGAGCGTCCATGCCGAGCAGGCCCGGTTTCTTCTCGCCGACGCGCACGGTGACCTCGGGCCGGGGCGGGTGGCGCGCGCGCCACCAGTCGGGGACGCGCACGACCAGCCCGGCCGCCTCGAAGGCCGGGATCTCGCGCAGGAAGCGGTGGGCCTCGGCGGGCGTCCAGGCCAGCGGATGGTAGACCGCGCCCGACTCGACCAGACCGGCCAGCCACGCGCTGCGCTCGGCCGCGCGCTGCAGGGGTACGAGGAGGTGGAGGAGCGCTCGCCGGTCACCGCGCGCCGATGATTCCTCGACGGCCCGCGCGAGCGGGCGGTGCTGCACCTTGCCGCCGGCGGTGGCGCGGACCACGTAGGTGGCGAGGAACGCGAAGGGATGCTCGTCGTCGCCGCGGTTCTCGGCCAGGTGCAGGCACACCTTGCCGACGAGGTGCCACGACGGGTGGCGCGCGTGCAGCCACTCGGCGACTCCACCCCGGTGGGCGCGCATCTCCTCGGAGAAGGCGCGGCCCATCTCGGTCCAGCGCGCGGCGATCCAGTCGGCGCCGACGTACTCGGCGCCCGGCATGGGCGGCACGGCGTTGGCCAGCCGGGCGCGCTCGTCCGCGGGGCAATCGATCTCGACGCGCTCGGGCCGCTCCGGGAGGTCGGGCGTCGCGCAGAGCCGGGTGGCGAAGGCGCGGCCGAGGTCACGCAGAAAGGCCAGGGCCGGAGCCAGCGGGGCATCGAGCTCGGTCGTGCCAAGATCGAGCAGGCCGTGGCCCGGCCCGCGACTGAAGGCGGCGGCGACGCGGGCCCGGGAACCGGGGGTGAGGCCGTCGCCGGGCTCGTCGGCATCGGCCCCGGCCGTATCGACGAGCAGCGCGCCCGATGGGGCGACGGCCACGCGGAGCCGGGTGGCGCCCTGGGCGGCCGGCGGAGAGCCCGTCACGGACGCCGTCGGGGCAACCATTGGACGGCGACGAGGCCGGCGGCGGCGAGCGGCTTGAACTCAGGGTCTCCCGTCATCAGGACACCCCCGTGGTCCTGCGCGGTGACGACGGCGAAGGCATCGGCGTACGAGATCGGGAAGCAGGCCTTGATGTGGGCGGCCGCCAGCACCGTCGCCCGTGAGACTCCAACGATTTCCACCGGGAGCTGATCGACAGCCCCGAGGGTGCGACGGGCCTGGACGAGGCCACGCTCACGCTCCGTGATGTAGAGTGCCTCGCCGAGGTTGATCAGCGACAGGTACACGGTGTGGCGCTGCGCCTCTGCCCCCTCGAACACCGATCGGACTCGCGCCATCCCTGCCTCTCCCTCGAGGTAGGCCAGCAGCGCGAAGCTATCGAGAACATAGGCCGCCGGACTACCGGCCACGCGAACGCTCTCTCCTGTGCTCGGTGAGTAGCGCACGGGTGAGAGACGTCCGCCCCTTCAGCATGCCGGCGGCCTGCCGAACGGGTCTGGCCATCGCGGGGACGAGGGCCAGGACGCCCCCGTAATCGACGACGGAGACTTCGGCGCCCGGCCGCAGGTTGTACTTCTTCCGAAGGTCGGCGGGAATGACGACCCAGCCCTTCTCCGAGACCGTGACGGACATAGGACCTCCTGGCTCGTTATACAATCAGGCGACAATGTATAACAGGCGGTCACCCCGCGCAACGGGCGCCGCGCCGAAGAAGGGCCCGCGCTTGCCCCCGGCGCGGGGCCTTCTCCAGCGAGCCTTGGGTGCAGACCGTGGTTGCTCCTGCCACTGGTCTCCGCCTATCGTGCGTGTGCGGTCGATGTTCGTGTCGGCTGCGGTGGGAGAGCGTCTCGCGATGGAGACAGAGCGAGCCCGGTGTCGCCCGTCGGTCTCACGGTGCTTCGCCGCCATGGCGGCGAGCGTCGCCCTCTTCCCGACGGTCGTCCTTGCCCGGACGGGTGGGCCCACCTCGACCATCGCCGACGCCTGCTTCGGGAAGGACGGGGACGTCCCCACGTGTGCCCAAGTGGTCTGGGCGCTCGGTGGCTGGCCGCTGCTGGTCCTCGTGGGTGTCGTCGTCCTCGCCCTGTGGCTGTGGTTGAGCGCCGTGACGAGCATCGGGGGGTCGGTCAAGGAAGCCTTCCGAAGCGGCACGGCGTGGCTCGTCCAGCGGGGCGAGATCGCGCGGGCCAGGCGGCGATATCTGGACGCGGCGCTCGCGGAGTACGCGGAGCTCGGATTCCGGGTGCAGGGGATCGGCCGGCTGAAGCTCGGCCGCACCTATGTCTCACTGCGCCTGGCGCCAGGGTCGGAGCAGGCGCGTCCCGACGCCGCCGACGGCAGCGCCGAGTCCGAGGGTATGAGGGAGCGCGCCGGGCGAGCGGAGCCGGCGCCGGTCAGCCTGGCCGAAGCCGTGGGCGATTGCTCCAGGCTGGCGATCGTCGGCGCGGCCGGGTCCAGCAAGAGCACGCTCCTGCGCTGGGCCGGGTTCGCCGTGGCGCAGAACCGGCTTGGACGACGAAGGAGGCTTTCCGACGAGCAGCGTGAATTCCTCGACGCCCTGGGTCGCCGACGGCTGACCCCCGTCCTTGTCCCGCTCAAAGAGTTCAACCGCAGCGTCAAGGATGGCGCCGCCGCTCTCAGCCCAGACGGACTGCTCGCTTTCCTGCAGGAGCGCGCGAAGCTCCTCGACCTGCCCGCGACCTTCTTCAGGGAAGAGTTCCGGCAAGGGTGCCTGCTCCTGCTCGACGGCCTCGATGAGGTCGATCTCAGCGACCGCCATCTCGTCCGGGAGATCATCGAAGAGTTGATCCGCCGGCCCTTCGAGAACGGGGGTCATCGCTGCCTGCTCACGTCTCGGATCGACCCCTATCTGAGGACCGAGGTCAGCGGCCTTCGCGCCTGCACGGTCGAGCCCCTGACCCCGGCTCAGCGGAACGTGCTGATCGCGAATGTGTACGCGGCAATCCACGAGAGCCAGCCCGAGGAGGCCAGCCGCAGGACCGACGACCTCCAGAAGGAGATCGACCACAACGATCCGGTCCGGGCGCTCGCGATCACGCCGCTCATGGTGACGATCTTCACCGCCCTGCACGCCCGCCCAGCCCGGGAGGGGAGGGGCCTGCCCCGCCAGCGCTCGGAAGTATACGAGGAGGCCGTGACGTACTTGCTGACGGCGAAGCATACTCCGGGCGAGCCGAGCCTCTCCAGGGACGAGATCGAGCCGCGCCACCGGGGCCTCGCCCTCGCCGCCTTCGAGCTGCACCAGCGCGGTGACCGGGGTGACACGGCGCGACGGGACGACATGGTCGAGCTGATCCACCCGCTCTTCGGCGCCGCCCCGGAGGCCGCGCGCAAGGCGGCCGTCGTGTTCCTGGAAGCCGTGACCGACCGCGGCGGCCTCCTCGAGGAGAGGGACGGATGGTACGGGTTCTACTCGCACCCGACCTTCCGCGAGTTTCTCGCCGGCTGTCACCTGGCCGCGCTTCCCCCTGAGACCCAACGGTCCTTCCTTGCGGCGCGCCTGGGCGACGACCGGTGGGTGGAGCCGGTGCGGCTCGCGGCCGGCTACCTGGCGATCACGAGCGCCGAGCGCCCCAACGAGTTCGTCCAGCGTCTGGCCGCCCTCGGCGAGGGCGCCGAACAGCGGGCCCACGCCCTGGCGCTGGCTGGCGTCGCGCTGTCCGACCTGCCACGCGAGGTCGTCAACGCGGAGACGACGAAGGCCGTGGCCGGGCCCGCCCGGGATCTCTTGGAGACGAACCCTCCGCCGGTCGCGCCGCAGCTTCGCCGGGGCGTCGGCTTGGCGCTTGGCTGGGCCGGCGACGCGCGGCTCAAGCCCGGGGCGATCCCCGAGCTGGTGCGCGTCAGCGAGGGGCGGTTCCGCATGGGATCGAACGCGAAGGATGCCGAGTTTCTCGCCGCTCAGGATTTTCCCGTCCGGGACTACGAGCGGACCGCGGGGGATCTGCTCATCTTCGTCTCGGAGTTCGAGATCGGCAGGTACCCCGTGACCAACGCCGAGTTTCGCGCCTTCTGGCAAGGCACGCGGCGCTACCAGGATCTGGGAATCTACCTGAGCCCCGAGGGCCGGCAGTGGCTGGCCGGGGACGGACGGCGAGAACCCGGTCTCTGGGATGATCCTCGATGGAACGCGCCCAACCTGCCCGTCGTGGGTGTCACGTGGCACGAGGCGGATGCCTATTGCCGGTGGCTCGGCACCGTCACGGGGCAGCCGTTCCGCCTGCCGACGGAGGCGGAGTGGGAGAAGGCCGCTCGGGGCGAGGACGGTCGGCTCTGGCCGTGGGGCAACGAATGGCACGCGGCGAAGTGCAACTCCGACGGCTCGCTGCACGGCACGTCCCCGGTCGGCATGTATCCCGACGGGGTGAGCCCCTACGGCGCGCTCGACATGGTCGGCAACGTGTTCGAATGGTGTCAGGACGGGTGGGACGAGAAGGCTTATGAGAAGCTCGTCTCCCGACCGATTCCGGATCCGGGCAGTTCAGGTTTCGGAGCCGGCTCAAGAGTGGTGCGCGGCGGCGCGTGGCTCAACTCTCGCGGGTTCTGCCGCGTCGCCTCCCGGGACTGGGACGTCCCGTCGAACTTCCATGACTACTTGGGGTTCCGGGTGGTGCGCGCCCCTGTGCGAGGCTGAGATCCTGGGTGCTGGATGCTGATTTCTGACGTAGCCATCGCCGGGATCGCGGTGAAACGGGCTCGCACGTCAGGACGGGCGGCTCCAGGCCCGCCCACTGCTCGGTGGTCCACCGGTGGTGGCGGTCACGGCGATTGAGGAGCGCCACGAGGGGGCCGGTGTCGAGCAGCACGGCCCGGGTCAATGGCCGAGCGTCTTCAGATAGGCCTTGTTGACCGACAGGTCGGCTGGGCCGGCGACGCACCCGACGAGATCGCGGACCAGGTCGAGCGCCGAGCCGGGTTTCGGCTTGCCGGGTTCGCGGAGCACGCCCTCCAGCGCCTTCCGCGCCAGGGCGGACTTGCTCGTCTTTCGCCGCCGCGCCACTGCCGTCAGCCTGGCGTCGAGCCCGTCCGGGAGCTTGACCGAGAGCGTCTTCATCCAAGACCTCCTGGTCGTTCCATCATGCCAGACCGGTCATACCGCCCGGACGGCGAGCTTCGGCTTCGTGCCATCAGCGCCGCGAGAGGTACTCGAGCGCGCCCAGGGAAAGGCACTCAACCCGGCCAGCAAAGTCGGCAAGGTCCGCGGGCGATCTCGGCGTCCAGCGTCGCCTGGTGGTCGTAGGAGTAGGCGAGGGCCGTGTGGATCTGAGCCAGCGAGAGGTGGACGGGCTGTCCTTGGGGCTCCAGCCGCAGGCAAGACGGTCCTCGACGACCTCGATGACCTTGACGTTCGCGTTGTCGATCCAGGCGACGCCCTGTTCGTCCCGCTTCATGTGCGGGTGGGCGGGCATGGCCATGGGTGTGTCCCCCTGTTCCCGCCCACAGACTGGCCCAGGAGGGCGGAGGGAGTCAAGCCTCAGGGGTCGTCACGCGACGCGCCAGCGGATGATGGCAGTGATCCCGATAGGCTGGCCTCGTCCTCGGCCAGAATGATGCGGATGCGCCCGGCGAACCGGCGCCGCTCAGCCTCGAGCAGGTGGCCCACCACCTCCTACGCGCACCACTCGCCCGGCGCGCGGTGCCAGCGGCGCAGCGGCGCGGGCATCGCGGCCATCTCCGCGCGGATCGCGGCGGGGCGGCATCGAGCACCGTCGCGACTTCCGGTGGCGTCAGCGGTATCGAATCTCTCGCTCCGGCGTCACTCGAGCGGGCGCACGGCCGCGCGCAGCTCGTTGAGCTGGGCCCGCGTGATCAGGGTCCCGGCCGCCATGGGCGTGGTGGTGAAGCCGGTGGCCCCGGGGATCGCCGCCAGCGCCTCGCGCAGCGTGGTCAGCTGGCTCGCCAGGACGGTGCCGCCCGCCGTCGGCGTGATCCCCCAGGTGGCCGCCGACATCGCCAGCACGGCCCGCAGCTTGTTGATGGCGCCGAGCAGCTCGGTGAAGTGCACGGCCTTGATCAGCGTGCCCGCGGGCAGGGCGTCGCCGGCGCCGGCGTCGGTGAAGACCACCGCGAAGGTGGCCGTGACCGCGCGCGCCTGCGTCATCGAGACCTGGCAGGTGAGCGCCGTCCCGGCGCAGGCGCCGCTCCACTGCTTGAAGGTGACACCCGCTCCGGGCGCCGCCGTCAGCGTCACCGAGGTCCCGCTGGTATAGACCTCCGAGCAGTCGGTGCCGCAGTCGATTCCGGCCGGGCTGCTCGTCACCGTGCCGCTGGCCGAGCCGCGGACGGTCACGGTGAGAGTGAAGACGGCCTGCGTGGACGCCGACGCCTCGTTGGAAAAGTTCGAGCAGCCCACCGCGTTGCAAGCCCGCACCCGGTAGACGTAGGTGGTGTTTGACGTCAGGCCCGTATCGGAGAAGCTGGTGACGTTCGCCCCGACCGTGGCGATCTGCGCGAACGTGCCCCCCGCGCCGGTCTTTCGCTCGATCCGGGTCTCGGTCTCGTTGCCGTTGGTGTCCTGCCACGCCAGGTTGATCTGGCTCGCCGACACCGGCGTCGCCGTCAGGCCCGAGGGCGCGATCGGAGACACCGAGATGCCCGTCCCGGTCAGCGACCGGCTCGTCCCGCCGGCGCCGCTGAGGCTGACGCTCCCGGCGAACGTCCCGGCCGAGGTCGGGGTGAAGCGGATGGTGACCTGCTGACTCTGGCCGGCGGTCAGGGCATAGGAGCCGCCGGACACAACGCTGAACGGGGCGCTGGTGGTGGCGCTCCCGGTGAGCGTGCCGCCTCCGATGTTCTTCACGGTGAAGGTTCTGTCCTCCGAGCTGCCCACCGGGACCTTGCCGAAAGCCCGGGAGGTCGGAGTGACGTTGAGCGTGGGCGCCGTCGGCGCGGCCGTCACCGTCCACAGGAGCGCCGTGTTGTTGTTCAGGCTCAGGCTATTGAGGCTGAACTCAGTGCCGAGGCTCGGGCCGACCTGGACCCCGACCGTGGCGGAGCCACCTCGATCGGCAAACGTGCACACGCCGCCGAAGAAGACGTCCGCATAGTTGAAGAGGATGCTGCTGCTCCCCTCGAAGAACACGACCTGGAATTTCGTGGTGGCCGCGCTGTCGAGCTGGCAGATGAAATACCGGATGTCCCTCCATTCGATGACCAGCTCCCGGTTGGGAGCGCTTCCCGTCACCTCCCAGAAGACGTTCTGGCTCGTCCCGACGACGGGGAACAGGTCGTCCCACCACGGGGCCACGAGGGTCGTGGCGAGCGAGGTCGGCATGGGTCGATTGATAAAGTCGTTGAAGGAGCCGGTGAAGTTCACGTAGCCGTTGTCGCTGACGAACAGCGTCGTGAAGCTTCCCCCGCCGAACAGGATCGGGAAGGGCGAGGTGATGGACGCGGAGGTGTCGTCGCCGAGGTTGAGGTTGGTGCCGGTGATGTTCCGGTAGCTGAAGGGCGTGGAGACCACACTGTAGTTGGCGAGGGCCTGTACCGTCACGACGTCGCCGCCTGGGAAGGTGAGGGTGAAGGTGCCGCCGGCCGTGGGCGTCCATCGGCCCGAATAGATGCCGTCCCCGGACGCCTGATCGGAGTCGAGGCCGTCGTCGACGAGGGAGATGACCGCCCCTCCCGGGTTGACGGTGACGGAGACGTTGCCATTCGGATCGGCGCAGTTGATGTGCAGGGCGGCCAGGTCGATGGGCGTCCCGACCGAGCCGCTGATGGTGGTGGCGACAGGGAGCAGGCGCGAGAGGACGGTCGAGTTGGAGCAGGTAAGGGCACCGCGGGCGTTGAGCCGCTTCTGGGTGATGGTGGTGGTCGCCAGCGCGGCGATGGCGTCACCGCCGGCCAGGATCAGGTTCTTGATGGCCCGCCAATCACGGTCCGGATCCTGGGCTTTGAGCAGCGCCGCCACCCCCGTGACGTGCGGCGTGGCCATGGAGGTTCCGTTGAACGTGCTGTAGGTGTTCCCCGGAGTCGTGCTGAGGATCTGGCTCCCGGGCGCGCCCAGGTGGACGGTGCGCCGTCCAAAATTCGAGAACGAGGACCGCCCGTTGGTCCGGGTGGTGGCTGCGACGGAGATGATATTCGGCAGGTAATAACTCGATGGGTAATGAGGCGCGATGTCATTGTCGTCTCCAATTTTGGTTCATCCGGCTTCTCAGTGGGTAGCCGGGTGGTGTAAGGATGGCTCCAGCTCCATCTGGTCAGGAGGGCTGGCGCCATGCGCGATGTCG
>Ga0154315_1064_pt1 | contig 30155 bp, 28 predicted proteins | sample RifGroA2_FD_105609 | JGI IMG/M metagenome (GOLD analysis project Ga0154315, IMG submission 105609) | Elusimicrobia bacterium GWA2_69_24
TCAATGGTAGAGCGCCTGGCTGTGGCCCAGGAGGCTGCGGGTTCGATCCCCGTCGGTCACCCCAACTTGCACAAGCCCCGCTTCCCATGATTCTTGGGTGGCGGGGCTTGTGCAAGGTGGGGTGTAGTGTACCCAACGCTTCTTTACATTTGAAAAGCCGTCATACCGGCGCCAGCCGGTATCCAGCGTGTGGAACGGATTCAAAATCCTGTTCTGGCGCCTGGACCCCGGCTTTCGCCGGGGTGACGAATTTAATCGGACTTATGACTCACTACAAATAGGGGAAGGGGTGGCTGACTCAAAAGCCATCATCTCGCAGTTCGACTCGAATGGGGATACGCCCCCTTGATATCCCCCCGAACAATGAACGAGAGCCGGAAGCCTCTGGGCCCTTAGACCTAGAAAGGCCCGGGTCATGAGACCCTGAAATTCAGGCGCTATTCCCCTTACACTATCACCGAGGGGTAAAGACAAATGCAGCGATTCAGATCGCCACTCGTCGCCATCCTCGGACTCGGGCTCGTCGTGCCCGCTTCCGCATTCACGAAATCCTCCGCGCCGCCGCCGGCCCCGGGCATGCAGTACGCGCCCGCCGCGCAGACGTACGCCCCGGCCGCACAGCAACAGGCCGCCCCCGCCCAGACCGCGATTCCGCAGACCGCTGCGCCGCAGGAAGCCGCCGCGATCCAGCCCGAGGAGACCCAGGAAGCCCAGATCCAGACCCAGCCCAAGAAGCGCTCCCTCCGCCGCAAGAAGGCTCCCCGCAAGGCCGTGCGCAAGGTCGTGCGCAAGACCGCCGCCCAACTCCGCTCCGCGACGCAGATCGTCCAGGGGATGAAGGAGATGGAGGCCAAGAACTACTCGGCCGCGGTCGCGCTCTTCGAGCGCGCCGCCCGCTCCGATCCCCGGTCCCCGGAAGCCGCCTTCTTCCTCGGCCAGGCCTACTTCCAGCGCGCCTTCACCCGGACCGCGAACGGAGTCCCGGACCGCGACGACGCGGAGAACGCCATCGAGGGCTACGAGACGGCCCTGGACCTCGACCCCGAAGGCAAGCTGCTGAAGGATTCCTTCCTCCTCTATCACGGCCTCGCGCAGTGCTATGAGGCGGCCGAACGCTACCCGGAGGCGCTGGAGGCCCTGAAGCAGGCCTCCAAGGTCGCCCCCCACAACCCGATGCCCCAGCTCTACAGCGCCAAGATCCGCTACAAGATGCGCGATTGGGACAGCTCCTCGGCGAACTTCTACTACAGCGTCCGCCGGGCGCGGAAGTCCCGCATGTTCCCCCAGCTCGCCAAGCTGGTCAAGACCGACCCCGGCTTCTCGAACCTCCTCGCCGTGCCCCAGAACAAGGTCATCTTGGACTCTTTCGAGGCGGTCGATGGGGGGATGATCTCGGAGGCCGAAGCCAAGGAACGCATCCGGGGGACCGACAACTACCGGGACTCGATCCGGGACGTCCCGGTCGCCCCGCGGCCGCAGGCCGTGGCGGTCATGCCCATGCAGGACCCCGAGATCCTCCGGAAGATCGACGCCGGCCACCTCTCCTACCACGCCCAGACCTATCGCGACGCCATCGAGAGCTACCAGGCCGCCCTCAACGCGGACGCGAAGAAGAACACGCTGGACTCGGTGCAGAAATCGCTCGTCTACGAACGCATGGGCGCCGCCTACCGCCATCTCGGCCTCTCCGGGGAAGCCCTGCGGGTGCTGGAGCGGTCCGTGGCGGAACTGCCGCAGAACTCCTCGGCCTACTACGAGATGGCGCTCTGCTACGCCGCCGGCGGACAGCTCGGGACCTCCCTGACCTTCCTCAACAAGGCCCTGGAGAACTCGACCAGCCAGGCCCAGCTCAAGCGGACCCTGATGATGGCCAAGACCGACACCGAGCTCGAAGCCGCCCGGGACTTGGAGCGCTACGAGTCTATCATCAACGCGCACTCAGCCAAAGTCCAGTACTGACCGTCCGGCCCCGCCTCCGGGACACCGGGACATCCCATCTTCCTCTGTGCCGTCGTTATTTACTATCATTGCATATCGTTCGGTAGGGGGGCAGGGCCGGTCCATCCCTGAGGGGCGGACCCTAGGAGACGGTATCTGCGATGGGATTCTCAAAGAAAGAAGCGCCGAATTGCGAATGGTGCAAGTTCCGGGCCAACTGCTTCTACGACCTGCTGGACGACGCCTCTTCCAAGAAAGCCTGGCGTGAGATGCGTCTCGCCAACCGGTTCCGGCCCGGCGAGACCCTCTTTTACGAAGGCGAGAAGCCCAACGGCGTGTACATCGTCTGCACGGGCAAGGTCAAGATCCTGAAGGCCAGCCGCTCCGGACAGCAGCTCCTCATGCGCATGGAGTATCCCGGCGACCTGGTCGGACACATCTCCCTACTGGCCCAATGGCCCTACGCGGGCAGCGTCGAGACGATGGTGGAGTCCGTCATCTCCATGTGCGACGAGGAGACGCTCCGGAAGTACCTCCTGAAATATCCCAAGGCCTCGCTGGCTCTCCTGCGGGAAGTGTCCCGGGACGTGCGGCGCGGCGAGGCCATGGCGCGCGACATCGCCTTCAAGCCGGCCCGCTCGCGCCTGGCCGGGACCCTCACCCGGATGATGACGCAGCCCCCCGGGAAGAACACCTTGCCCGTCGTAACCCTCCTCAAGCGCAAGGAGCTCGCGGAGATGGCCGGGCTCACCATCGAGACCACCGTCCGCCTGCTCAAGGATTTCGAGACCCGCAAGCTCATCCGCAAGAAGGACAAGGACATCATCCTGCTCGACGCGGAGAAGCTCAAGCAGATGTCCACGCACTTCTCCTGAAGCTCCCCCGGCATTGACCCGACTCATTGACCTGGATCAATAAACCCAGTTGACCATGGTCATCGGGGCCTAGACGCGATCTGGGTACAATAGTCCTGTAGTCGCCGAGAAGGGAGAGACCAAAATGCTCGAAATGATCCTGATCCTGTCGATGAGCCCGCTGATGAGCGGCGCCGACCAGAGCGCGCAGTTCAAGCCCTGCGTGTGGCCCAACTCCTGCGGTCGCCAAGAGGCGACCGTCCTCGAAGCGCTGCCTTTCTCCTCTCGCGTAGAGGACGGCGGCTCGGTCGTAGCCCAGTTCAAGCCCTGCGTTTGGCCCAACCGCTGTGGCGGCGTCCAGGCCGAGACCCCGGTCCTGGCCCAGTTCAAGCCCTGCGTGTGGCCCAACTCCTGCGGCGGGCGCGAGGCCGGCCTCATCCAGATCTAGTACCACCCGAAGCAAAACCACCACCGAAAGGCAGCCCCTGGAAACAGGGGCTGTTTTTTTGGGGGGACTCGGCATGAATTTCTTTACGGAGCCTTACTGTCGGTGCTGGCCGTCGTGCTGCGGCGCGTGGCCGTGCTGGGCGGGCGCGACAAGGCCCTTCTCGTAAGCGCTGTCGAAGGGATCCCGGGGATGGGGCTGTCGCGCCTCAGCACCGGGACATGGTATATAAAGGGGATGTCGAACGGGATCACTCTGCTGAGGGCCTGGTGGCTCCTCTTGAGCCTTCACTTTCTGGGAGCGTACCACTGCTATTTGGCCGCGCTGTCCGACCGGGGCAACCGGATGACCCTCCTGTGGCAGCGAAGCGACATCTGGGACCTGTTCCTGGCCCTCGCCGTGCCTGCGGCCGCCGCTGCGGCCGCGGGGCTCCTCATCAGACGGCGCTGCGCCGGGGAGCCGGGACGCCGGGCCTTCCACCAGCTCTGGATCCTCTACGCGGCCGTGGCCGGGTGGTCGTTTCTCGGCCGCGCCAGCGCGGTGCAGGTCTTCCCGCGCCTGGCGGAGTTCCTGCCGCTGGGAGGCGGGGTGGCGGCGATCCACGTCATCGAAGGGGCGCTCAAGGCCGCCGCCCTGGGCGCGGGGGGCTACTGGGCCCTGCGCGGCCCCGTGCGGCTTTCCAGGCTCCTGCAACTCCTCATCCTGGTCCTCTCCCCGGTCGTCCCCATCGCACTCGGACAGGCCCTTTTCCTGCGAACCTACCGCGTCACCTCAGACGCCCCGACAGCGACCCCCGCGCCCGGCCCGGGGGTGTATCTCTTTCTGTTCGACGAATGGTCCTATGAGAGGACCTTCTCCGGCAGCCGTCCGCGGCCGGACCTGCCGCGGCTTCGCGAGCTGGCTGGGCAGGCGGTCGTGGCGCACCGGGCCTTCTCGCCCAGAACCATCACGCTGGAGTCGGTGCCCAGACTCCTGTCCATGGCGCCCTTGGGTCTGGTCCAGCACGACGCCATCACCTTCGACCGCCGGATGTCCGAGGTCCTGTCCGACAACGTCTTCCGCATGGCCAGGATTCATGGGTTCGCGACCTATGCCGCGGGCTACTATCTCCCCTACGCGGACTGGTTCGGCGCGGATCTGGATCACGCCCGGTGCTTCACGGGCCTCAAGCCCCGGGACCTGCCGGCACGGTTGCTGCACACGCTCTGGCGGCTCCACCGGGACAACCTGATCCTCCGGATCCCGCCCTTGGACGCCTGGCTCACCCGTCGAGTCTACCGGGACCTGTGCCTGGCCCGGCTTCAGGGAGTCCATTCCGCCGCGCTGGGGGAGGCCGGGCGACCCGGGGGCCGCGCCTTCGATTTCTTCCACTATCCGCTCCCGCACGACATGGTCACGCAGAACCGGGAATTCGGGGACGCATCGGGGACCGGCGGCGACCCGGCCGCGCTCTACGGGGCGGCGCTGCGCGACGCGGACCGCCTGCTCGGAGAACTCATGGACGGTCTGAAGTCCGCGGGCAAGTGGGAGGACTCCCTCGTCGTCTTCACCTCGGACCACGGCTGGAGGGACGATCCTCAGCCCGTTCAGCCCGAGACCTCGTCTTGCCACGTCCCCCTCATCATCAAGCTGCCCCGGCAGCGCCGGGGCGAGGACAGCCTAGCGGCCTTCGACACGAGACGGCTGCGGGAGATCCTGCGCGACGCGGCCCGCGGCGGCGTCTCCGAAGGCGCGCTGCGGGCGAGCGCCGCGGTCCGGCACCTCCGGTCCGGGCGACGGGACGAGCTGTCCACCTGCGACCGGCTGCCCTACCCGCCGTTATAAGAAAGTCACCGCACCAGCAGGAGATCGATCCCACTCTCGGAGCCGCGCGGCTCGAAGACGGAGCCGGCCAGGGCCAAGCGGTGTTCGTCGCGCAGGATGTCCGAGGTGAAGAAGACGGGGTCGCCCGGCGCGCGCAGTCCGGCGACCCGTTCCCGGAGCTCGGCGCCGCGGCCCTGGTACGGACCCAGGATGAGGGGACGGCGGTGAGCGAAGTAGGGGATGTACACCTTGTCGAGCCCCTCGCTGGCGATCCAGGCGTTCTCCGGGGTGACCTTCTCCAGCCAGAGGGCTTTCTGGAACGAGCGGTTCATCGCGGGGTCGCTCACGGGCCGGATGCCCCGGACCCCGTTGACGGCAGCGAGGGCCAGGACGAAGGCGGCGGCCCCGAGCTGCGCCCTCCGGCCCCGGAGCCGACGCGCCGTCCCGACGGCGGCCAGGAGCCAGAGCGGGATCAGGTCGGTCATGTGGTAGTCGAGCTTGTACGGCTCCCAGAACAGGAACAGCGCCGGGTAAGAGGCCAGCCAGATCCAGCCCGAAACCGCCGCGGTGCGGAACTCCCCGAGCCGGCGCGGGTCCAGGGTGGACGCGGCCGCGAGCCACACCGGCAGCGCCAGCCAGAGCGCGGGCGACACGATCCCGACCGAGGCCTTGAGCCAATCCCCAACGGCCTGGGCCGGAGAAGAGAAGCCGATCCACATGGGAGTACGGCCCGGCCCCAGGGCCGCGCTGCCCAGGAGCCAGACGCGCAATTCGTCCAAACCGGACGGCCGGACCCAGAGGACGGCCGCGGCCGCGTAGCTCGCCGCGACCAGCAGCGCCGCCGCGCAGAGATAGACCCCCGCGTCCCGCTTGCAAGCCGCGGCGGGGCGGCTCCGCCAGAGGGAATACAGGACCAGCGGCGTGAGAAGCGCGTGCGAGGCGTGGGAAAGCATGGCCAATCCGTGCCAGAGCGCGAGCCGGTAGGGCCGGGGCGAAGGCCGCAGGGCCTCGTCCAAGCACCAGACGAGGAAGAGCGCGGCCAGGACGTACACCTGGGCGTCGACGCTGCGCAGCCACCAGATATAGGAGACGCCCAGGCCCAGAGCCGCCAGGACGGCCGAGCTCTTCCCGAAGCCCGCGCGCAGGAGCAGCGCGCACATCGAGCCAGCGCCCCAGGCGCCCAGCGCGCAGCCCATGAACTGGAGTGCGGCGATGGCGCTCCAGCCCAACCCGGCCGCGGCAAGGAGCCGGTGAAATGCGAGCCCCGTCAGGCCATAGACCAGATGGTTGCCGTGGACCAGGTGCTTGAGGTCTCCAAGCTCCACCGCGATGGCGCAAGCCACGCCGTCGAAGTTGAAGAGGTAGGAGGGGAGGGAGACATAGACCGCCACCAGGGAGCAGCCGGTCAAAAACGGCAGCCAGCCCGGCCGCTCCGTCCAGGAGGGACTCCACCGGGCCGACCGCGGGTCTTGCGAGGTGCCGTACGCCATGGACCAGGAGATTGTCCCTGATTTGGACGTACCTGCCAAGCTCGATGCTCGATGCTCGATGCTCTTCCCTAATCCTCGGACAGTCGAAAAGTCGACCGAACGGATCACTTCGTTTGCCGGCTTGCCGCTGCTGACAGAACTGGCCCATCGAAGCAAGCTGCTCAAGGATCCGGGTCAACGCACGGCAGGTCAGGCGAGTGCTGGCGCAAAAGGGTCCCGGACACCTGACGTTGGATGTCGACTCCAGCTTGATCGAATCGGGTTGGACGTTATGGAGTACTGCCTCAAGCACGGCATGGAGTTCTCCATCACGGCGGACCTGGATTGCGCGGTGCGGGAGGCCATTGATCCCCTTCCGGCCGACTAAGGGCTGGCAATGAAATAAGTGGCGCATTTCGCCGGAGGCGATTTTGGAGCGAGCCGAAGCGATGCGAGACGCGCAGGCCTTCAGGCCTGTAAGTCGAGCAGCGCGAAGGCGCAGCCCCTGCGGCGATAGCGCCGCAGGGACCTGCGGCAGGGAGTAACTCCTTTCCGCAGGCCCAAAAGCGCACCCGGCGAATCATGCCACTTATTTCTTTACGAGCCCTAAGCGCCTTCGCGAGCAAGTGCGGAGGAATCGCGAACGCTTCCCGGATGACTTTATGTTCGAGTTGACGGTCGAGGAGGCGGAGATGGTGGTGCCGCAAAATGCGGCACCATCTCCCCGCTCTCTCCTGGGCGGGCATCTCCCTTTCGTTTTCACTCAAGAGGGCATCGCGATGCTGTCCGGCGTCCTCCGAAGCCCACGCGCCGTGCGCGCGAACATCGAGATCATGCGGGCTTTCGTTTATGCCAAAACGCGTGAGCGTTGGCGTGGCGCAGCTCTGACCAAGCTGGAAGAGCTTGAGCGCAGGTTTCTGGGCCATGATCGCGATATTGCCCGTCTCTTCGAGGCTCTCCGCGATCTTATGGACCCGCCTGAAAAGCCGCGACGCAAAATAGGGTTTCAGACGGATTAGAGCGCAGCCAGGTTCTGGCATCCCGGCTTTCGCCGGGATGACAAAGCGGGTGCCCGGATGACGATGCGGGTGATGGGGACCAGCGACTAGGTCGTGCCGAAGAGGCGGTCGCCCGCGTCGCCGAGCCCGGGCACGATGTAGCCGTGCTTGTTGAGGATGGGATCGACCGCCGCGACCACGATGCGGACGTCCGGATGGTCCCGGTGCACGCGGCGGATCCCCGGCTTGGTGGCCACCAGCGAGACCAGGACGATGTGCCGGGCTCCGTCCGTCTTGAGGATCCGGATGGCCTCGGCCGCCGAGCCCCCCGTGGCCAGCATCGGATCCAGGAGCAGCACGAAGCTGTCCTTGAGGCCCTTGGGGAGGCGCACGTAGTAGCGGATGGGGTTGAGCGTCTCCTCGTTGCGGTAAAGGCCGATGTGGCCGATCCGCGCCCGCGGCAGGGCGCGGGAGATCTCGGGCAGGAGACCCAGCCCGGCCCGCAGGATCACCGTCAGGACGATCGGGTCCTTCACCCGGTGCGCCACCGCCGTGCGCAGAGGGGTCTCCACGCGCCCGGGGTGCGTCTTGAGTTCCTCGAGGGCGCGCAGGCCCAGGAGCAGGCCGGCCGATTCCATGTTCTTGCGGAACTCCTCGGGGGGGGTGTCCTTGTCGCGCAGGCGGGCGAGGGATTCCTGGAGCAGCGGGTGTTCGACGATGAGGAGCTGGGACATAGGCGCTATCTCCAGACCTTCCGGATGATGGGCACGGCCCGGGGACGCTTGGGGCCGACCTCCACCCCGCTGGACAGCAGGGCCAGACCCTGCCGCAGGCGGGCGGGGTCGTCGGCGAGGACCCGGGCGATCTCGTCGCCGGCCTTCACGGGGTCACCCACTTTCCGGGACAGCAGGATGCCGGCGCCGAAATCCAGCTTATCCTCCTGACGGTCCCGGCCGGCCCCCAGGGCCACGGCGGCGCGGCCCGCGGTCAGGGCGTCGAGACGGGTCACGAAGCCCGACTTGCGGGCGGTCAAGGGCAGGCTGCGCTTGGCCGAAGGCAGGTATTTGACGGGGTCGTCGGCCACGCGGGCATCCCCGCCCTGGGCGCGGACCATGGCCTTGAACCTGGCCAGGCCCTGGCGGTCGCGGATGAGCTCCTGCAGGCGCTCGGCGCCCTCTTCCCAGCTGCGGGCCTTGCCCGCCAGATGCAGCATCCAGCCGCCCAAGGTGAGCAGGACTTCGACGTAGTCCGGGCTGGAGGCGTCGCCGTGCAGGACCTCCACGGCCAGCTTAAGCTCCAGGGCGTTGCCGATGCTGCGGCCCAGCGGCTGGTCCATGCCGGTCAGGACGCCGACGCACTTGAGCTTGAGGGCCTTCGCCGTCCTAATGAGACCCTGGGCCAGGCCTTCGGCCTCGGCGGCGGTCTGGAAGATGGCGCCGGTGCCGCACTTGATGTCGAGGACCAGGGCGTCGAGGTCCTCGGCCAGCTTCTTGGAGAGGATGCTGCCGCAGATGAGGGGGAGCGAGCCCACCGTCCCGCTCGCGTCGCGCAGGGCGTAGAGCTTGCGGTCGGCCGGGGCCAGCTCCCCGGACTGCCCGAACATGCAGACGCCGTGCTTGCGCACGATGCGCTCCGCGTCGCGGACGGGATAGCGGACCCGAAAGCCGCGGATGGATTCCAGCTTGTCGAGGGTGCCCCCGGTGTGGCCGAGGCCGCGCCCGGACATCATGGGGACGCCGACGCCGGCGGCCGCGACCAGAGGCGCCAAAGCCAAGGAGATGCCGTCCCCTACGCCGCCCGTGGAATGCTTGTCCACCTTCTTCATGCGCAGGGCGGAGAGGTCGAGGCGCTTGCCCGAGCGCGCCATGGCGTCGGTCAGAGCCACGGTCTCGGCGGGGGTCATGCCCCGGAGCACGACGGCCATGAGCCAGGAGGTGAGCTGATAGTCCGGGACGCTCCCGTCCGCCGCGGCTTGGGCGATGAAGGCGACCTCCGCGGGGATATGCTCCCCGCCGTCGCGCTTCTTGGCGATCAGATCGAGCATTCTCATGGGAGACCTCACAGTTCCGGGAAGAGGGCCTCGAAGAGGCCGCGCAGGCGGCCCGCCACCTTCTCGCCCAGCGCCAGGACCTCGGCGTGGTTGAGCGGGTTCCTGGTCATGCCGGCGGCCATGTTGGATATCCAGGCCAGGCCCAGCATGCGCAGGCCGATCTGCTTGGCGACGATGACCTCGGGGACGGTGGACATGCCGACCACGTCGCCGCCCAGGATGCGGAAGGCCCGGATCTCGGCGGGGGACTCGTAGGACGGTCCCGGGGTCGCGACGTAGACGCCCTCGCGGGCGGGGAGCTTGTTGCGGCGGCAGGCCGCCAGGGCGATCTTGCGCAATGCCGGGTCGTAGGCGCCGCCCAGGTCCGGGAACATGGTGGGGCCGTATTCCGAGGTATGGACGCCGCGCAGGGGGTTGAAGCCCATGAAGTTGATGTGGTCGTTGAGCACGCAGACGTGACCGGGCTTCAGGGTGTTGCGCAGGGAGCCGACGGCGGCCGTGAGCACCACCGTCTCCACGCCCGCCTTGCGCAGGGCGCGCAGGGGGAGCGTGATCTCCGACATGGGGTAGCCTTCGTAATAGTGGAACCGGCCCATCATGACCGCCACGCCCAGGGGGCCGCCCTTGCGGCGCGGGTATTCCCCGAGCACGAGCCGGCCCGCGTGCCCGCTCACCGTGGACTTGGGGAAGCCCGGGATCTTGGAGTACTCGATGGTCTTGGTGCGCACGAGCTTGGGGAGGGCGGCGTTGAGACCGCTCCCCAGGATCACGACGACCTTGGGCTTGAGGGAGCCCGCGCGCGCCCGAATGAAAGAGGCGGCGCGTTCGACGGATTTTAAATAGTTTTTGTCTTTCATTTTCCGTTGGATTCTAGCATTTTGTAGAATGGCTCCAATGGACCAGACAATGACGACCCTCGACCCCAAAACCCTCGCCCAGGAACTCCGCGGCGACATCCTCCGGATGACGCACGCGGCCAAATCCGGCCATCCCGGCGGCTCGCTCTCCATCGCCGACGTCCTGGCCGTGCTCTACGCCCGCTTCCTGTCGCATCGCCCGGCCGAACCGGATTGGCCCGACCGCGACCGGCTGGTCCTCTCGAAAGGACACGCCGCCCCGGCCCTCTACTCGGCCATGGCGCGGACCGGCTATTTCCCGGTCGAACAATTGCTGACCCTGCGCAAGCTCGGCAGCCCGCTCCAAGGGCACCCGGACCGCCTGCGCCTGCCGGGCATCGAGGCCTCCACCGGGTCCCTCGGGCAGGGGCTGTCCATGGCCATCGGCATGGCCCTGGCGGCCCGGATGGACCGCCGGGACTCCCACGTATGGTGCCTACTCGGCGACGGGGAACTGCAGGAAGGCCAGGTGTGGGAGGCTGCGATGTCCGCCCCCAAGTTCAAGCTGGGGAACCTGACCGCGATCGTGGACCTCAACGGGTACCAGATCGACGGCTCCGTATCCGAGGTCATGGACATCGAGCCCATCGCCGACAAGTTCCGCGCCTTCCGCTGGGAGGTGTGCTCCATCAACGGGCACGACCTGGCCCAGATCGAGGAGGCCCTGCGCAACGCCAAGAAGCGGCGGGAGCTCCCCCTGGCCATCCTCGCCCGCACGGTGAAAGGCAAGGGCGTCTCCTTCATGGAGGGCGGCTGCGAATGGCACGGCAAGGCGCCCAACAGCAGCGAGCTCGCCCAGGCGCTCGAGGAGGTGTCCCGTGGCTAAGGCCACGAGGGCGGCTTTCGGCGAGGCGCTGGTCCGGCTGGCGAACACGGTGCCGGAGCTCGTGGTCCTCGACGCGGACCTGGCCAAGTCCACCATGACGGCGGACTTCATGAAGAAACACCCGGACCGCCATTTCGAGATCGGCATCGCCGAACAGAACATGATCGGCATCGCGGCCGGGCTGGCCCTCAGCGGCAAGATCCCCGTGGCGGCCAGCTTCGCCTGCTTCCTGGTCGGACGCCTGGAGACCATCCGCGTCGCGGTGGCCTACACCGGCGCCAACGTGAAGCTGGCCGGGACGCACGCCGGGATCGGGATCGGCGACGACGGGGCTTCCCAGATGGGCCTCGAGGACGTGGCGGCCCTGCGCGCCCTGCCCGGGATGACCGTGCTCCAGCCGGCTGACGAGCTCGAGACCAACGGGGCGGTCGAATGGATGCTCCGCCACCGCGGGCCGGTCTACATCCGGCTGACCCGGCAGAAGCTGCCCGAAGTCCACAAGCCGGGCTACCGCTTCCAGATGGGCGTCGCGGACGCGGTGTACGAGCCCGCGAAGAAGCCGGAAACGCACCTCCAGGCCACGGTGTTCGCGAGCGGCGGGACCGTCGGCGAAGCCGTAGCCGCCGCGGAGGACCTCGGCAAGCGCGGCTTCCTGGTCCGGGTCATGAACGCCGGCACATTGCACCCCTTCGACGCCGACGCGGCGGTGCGCGCGGCCGCCGACAGCCAGCGCATCGTCACGGTGGAGGACCACAACGTCACCGGCGGCCTGGGCAGCGCGGTCTGCGAGGCCCTGGCCGAACGCGGGACCCCGGTCCCGGTCGTGCGGCTGGGCGTCCGGGAGTTCGGCGAATCCGGGGAGTCGGCTGAACTCTACGCGCGGCACGGCATCTCCGCGGGGCACATCGCCGAGGCCTGCCTGCGCAACCTGGGTTAGGGCTCGCGACGAAGGTGCTCCGCCGCGCGGCCGTGGCCGGACTTCTTTTGGCCTGGACGGCCGCTCCGGCCCGCGCGCAGATACCGACCCTGCCCCGCTTCGAGGCGGGACAGACCTCCATCGGCCTGCTCCTCGGCCCTTCCTGGCCTACCGGGACCAACGGATTCGCCTCCGTCGCCGGACGGGGTTACGGCGCCGGCCTCCAGCTGCTCTACTACCCCTGGGACTGGATCGCCTTCGGCCCCGCCTTCGGGATGACCCAGTTCGGCAAGCAGGACATCCGCGCCGATTCCGGGCGCATCACGGGCCTCGGCAAGGCCACGGTCTCGCATCTCTCCCTGCTGACCCGCCTCAATATGGTGCGGGGGGAATCCTGGACCCCCTACCTGCTGGGCGGGGTGGGCTACCATCTGTTCTCCCACACGGCGGACGCCCAGGGGTCCGCCGGCGCCGTGGTCTGCGCCGACACCTCGGCTCCCGCCACCTGCGCCGCCCAGAAGTCCTTCACCACCACGGCGGAGGGGCTGCTGGTCACCGGAGCCGCGGGCGCGGAATTCTTCTACGGGACAGGTCTGAGCCTCAGCCTCGAGACGCGCTACCAGCGTTTCCAGGTCCCCAGGATCCCGGCGGCCAGCATCCCCCTGCCTTCGGGCGCCGCCGAGAGCGTCACCGTCAACCTCGCGGCGCACCTCTGGCTGGGCCTGTAACAAGGACGGACTTGAAATCCGCACGCGACCTGTTATCCTGAAATCCATGCGAGCCCGGACCCTCATCCTCCTCGCCGCGGCGGCCCTCTGCCTGCCGGCGCCCGGCCGCGCCGAGAGCGTCCGGATGACCCAGTTCCAGAGGGGGATGCGCTCTTTGGGGACCAGCGTGGGGCTCGCCGCTCCCACGGCCACCAGCGGCTTCGACGACGCGGTGCGGGACGGCCCCACCGCGATCCTGCGCTACACGAGCTACCGCTGGGACTGGATCGCGCTGGGCGTGGAGTTCGACTACGCGATGTTCCGGCAGAAGTCCCTGCGCGGACAGGAGCGGTCGCTCTTCAGCGTGCACGACGCGGCGGTGCTCGACCAGAAGCTGGACGCCATGGCCCTCATGGCCTTCGCCCGGGTCAACCTGCTGGAGGAGCGCTCCTGGACGCCCTATCTCCTCGGCGGGGCGGGCGTGAGCTACATCCAGGCCTCCTACGCCGCGGTCCTCGGCCCGCCCCATCCGCCCGACACCACCGTTTCCGGCAGCGCCTCCTGCAGCCGGCTGACGGTCGCGGCGGGAGGCGGGCTGGAGGTGTTCCTGGTGCGGGACATGAGCCTCACGGCGGAAGCGCGCTTCCGCCGCTACCAGCTCGACGCGGGCCGCTTCAACGCCACCGCGGCCGAGTCCCTCAGCTACGTCCTCGGCTTCCACTACTGGTACGGCGTCGACTAGCGCCGCCATCCCGGCGAAAACCGGGACCCAGGAACTGCCCTGGACCCCGGGTCGGGGTGACGACTCCTGGAGGGGAAATGTTACAGGGTGCCGCCATCGTTGGGGGGCAGGGTGTCCGGGGGAGGGACGTCCGCGGGGGGTGGTTCCGAGGTTGTCCCTTCAGAGGAGGCTTCGGGGAGGGTTTCCGGGGCGGGGGCCGAGTCCCGGGTGGGGAGGGGGGTCGTCGTCGAGACATTGGACGCGATGCGGTCGGAATGGCGAATCATCCAGAAGATCGCGAAGAAGATCCAGAGGACGCAGATCCCCAGGAACACCCACGCCCCCTTCCTCACCGCGGGAGGGACCGCGGGGAGGGCGCCGCCCGTGTCCAGGCCCGCGAACTCGGCGGGGATCCCGCCGCTGGGAGCGGAAGCCGGAGTTCCCTCCGCCCGGACGGACATGAGCTTTTTCCAGACCTCATCGGGCACGGGAACGGTCTTGGCGGGGGGAACGGACTCCCCCTGGGGCGCCGCGGCCGCGGGCGCCGCCGCCGGCCTGCGCTTGCGCAGGGGCTCCTTGCAGAAGTCGCACCACGCCTGTTCGTCCGGGGTCTCGAAGCCGCAGGCGGGGCACTTCACAAGGAATACCCTTCCGCCTCGAAGGCGCCCCGGATGTGGCGGCAGCAGTCGGGGCCGTCGAAGACGAGGACGTCGAAGCGCAGCGGCCGGTCCTGGATGCCCTTGGACTCCAGATAGCTGAGCGCCGAACGGATCAGGCGCCCCTGCTTGGACCGCCCCACCGAGGACTCCGGGGCGAACGCTCCGGCCGCGGCGCGGGTCTTGACCTCGACGAAGACCAGGGTCTCACCGTCGCAGGCCACGATGTCGAGCTCGCCGAAACGCGTCCGCCAGCCGCGTTCCAGGATCTTCCAGCCCAGACCCTGCAAAACGCGCGCGGCGCGCGCCTCGCCCGAACGGCCCAGCGCCAGGCGCTCCCGCGTCATGAGGGCTCCAGGAAGCGGCCGAGGAAGCTCCGGCGATGCAGGGGGGAAGGGCCCGACTCGGCCAGGGCGCGCAGGTGATCCGGCGTCCCGTAGCCCTTGTTCCGGGCGAAGCCGTAGGCGGGATAGAGGCGGTCGAGCCGGCGCAGCCAACGGTCGCGCAGGACCTTGGCGACGATGCTGGCGCTGGCCACGGCAAGGGAGCGGTCGTCCCCGCGCACCAGGGCCCGCTGCCGCGGCCGGAGGCCGGGGATCTCCTTGTCCCCGTCCACGAGCACGAAGGTCCCCGGGGCGTCCACCCGGAGCCGGGACAGGGCCCGCCGCATGGCCAGGAAGGTGGCCTGGAGTATGTTCACCTCGTCGATCTCCCCCGGCAGGGCCCAGCCCACGCCCACGCCGAGGGCGGCGGCGCGGATGTGCTTGGACAGAGCTTCGCGCCGGGCGGGGCTCAGTTTCTTGGAATCGCGCACGCCGCGCAGCGCGGGGAGGGGAACGGGGGGGAGGATCACCGCGGCCGCGACCACGGGCCCCGCCAACGGGCCGCGGCCGACCTCGTCCACGCCCACGAGCACCAACACCCCGTGGACGGAGCGGAACTCCGCGTCGAAGCTTTCTAAAGAAGGACCCGGCTCAGACGGGAGCGGCTTCCGTCTTCTTGGGAGGGGTTTCCTTGGAGTCTGAGGCGGCGGGAGCGGCTTCAGCGGGTTTCTCCTGGGCGGCGAACTCCGACTTCAGGGTGTTGCCCCGCGTATCCTCGGCCAGGCGGGCTTCCTTGCCGGCCAGATCGCGCAGGTAATACAGGCGGCTGCGGCGCACCCGGCCGCTGCGCGCCAGCTCGATCTTCGCGATGCGCGGCGAGGTCAGCGGGAACGTGCGCTCCACGCCGACGCCGAACGAGATCTTGCGGACCGTGAAAGTCTCGGAGGCTCCGCCGCCGCGCCGGCGGAGGACGACCCCCTCGAAAATCTGGATGCGCTCGCTCTCCCCTTCGATGACCCGGACGTGCACCTTGACGGTATCGCCGGACTGGAACGGGGGGACTTGGGATTTATCCTGTGACGCTGCCATCGTGATCTCCCGAATTCAGACGTAATATCCGGATAGTATAGCTTATTTTCGCAGCAAGTCGGGCCTTTTCCGGCGGGTCGCCGCCAGCGCGGCCCGGGCCCGCCACGCAGCGATCCGGCGATGGTCCCCGCTGAGCAGGTCCTCCGGGACCTTGCGCCGCCGCCAGACCCGGGGCCGCGTGTACTGCGGAAAATCCAGCAGCCCCGCGCAGAACGACTCCCGCGCCGCGGACTCCTCCTTCGCCAGCACCCCGGGGACCAGCCGCGCCACCGCGTCCGCCACGGCCAGGGCCGGGATCTCGCCGCCGGTCATCACGAAATCGCCCAGCGACAACTCCATGTCCACGGAGGCCAGCGCCCGCTCGTCGATCCCCTCGTAGTGCCCGCAGACCAGGACCAGGTGCCGGCGGCGGGACAGCCTCTGCGCCAGCGCCTGGTCGAAGCGCGGCCCCTGCGGGGACATCAGGATGACCAATGACCCCCGGCGCCGCACCTGGTCGATAGCGCGGGTGAGCGGCTCGGCCATCATCACCATCCCGGCGCCGCCGCCGTAAGGGCGGTCGTCGACGGTACGGTGCCGGTCCTCCGTAAAATCCCGGGGATTGACGAAACCGACCGACAAGAGCCCCTTGGCCCGGGCCCGCTTCAGGATGCTCTCCGAAAGCGGGCCGGCGAACATGGCCGGGAACAGCGTGACCACGTCGATGCGCAGACGCGGAGCGGCCATCACTCCAGGTCGAGCATCACCTTACGGTCGCTCTTCGCCGCGGCGATCCCGACCACGGCGCGGATCGCCTTGATGACCTTGCCCTGCTTGCCGATGATCTTCCCCTTGTCGGGATCGGCCACGCGGACCGTGACGCGCACTGAGTGCTCGTCTTCCGCGGAGCTGACCTCCACTTGATCGGGGGCGTCCACGAGGTTCTTGGCTAGGTAGCTGGCCAACTCCTTCATGCGGCCTTCTCTTCGGCCTTGGGCGCGGCGGCAGCGGGAGCGGCGGCCTTCGCCTCTTCCTGGCCCTTCCTGCCCTTCTTGACCCGCTTCGCCGGGACCTTGTCCGCGGACGGCTTGGACAGCGCCCGCAGCAGCGCGCCCACGGTCTCGGACGGCTTCGCGCCGACCTTGACCCAGTGGTCGTAGCGCTCCTGCTTCACCTGGAACTTATCCTTCGCCTTCTCGGCCCGAGGGTTGTACGATCCGATCACTTCGATCGGCTTCCCGCAGCACGGCCGGCGGGAATCGATCGCAACGACCCGATAGTAGGGCTGCTTGGGCTTTCCGATCCTCTGCAGTCTGATGGCTACCGACATGTCGCTCCTCCTGTGCTTCTTAAAAACGCCCTCTGCGCCGACGTCTCCAGGGCCCGCAGCGCAGCAGCGGGGTTCCCGGCCCGGAAGACGGCGCTGCCTGCCACGAGCGAATCCGCCCCCGCCTCGGCGGCCAGCGGGGCGCTCGCCGCGTCGATGCCGCCGTCCACCTGCAGCCAGACCCGCCGGCCGCTCCGTGCGATGGCGGCCCGCAGGGTCCGGAGCTTGGGCAGCATCGCGGGCAGGAAGCGCTGGCCGCCGAACCCGGGCTCCACCGTCATGACGAGCACCAGGTCCACTTCCTTCAAGAAGGGCAGGAGGCGCGCGGCCGGCGTCCCGGGCTTGACCGCCAGCCCCGTCCCGACGCCCTGGTCGCGCAGGGCGCGCAGGAGCGCTCCGGGCCGGGCGCAGGCTTCCAGGTGGAAGATGACCCAGTCCGCGCCGGCCTCGGCGAAAGCGGGGGCCAGGACGGCGGGGTCGTCCACCATCAGGTGCGCGTCGAGGCGCACCCGGTTGTCGCGCTTGAGCGAGCGGATGAGGTCCGGACCGAAACTGAGGTTGGGCACGAAGTGGCCGTCCATCACGTCGACGGAGGCCCAGCGCGCCCCCGCGGCGGCCATAGCCGCCAGGTCGCCGCGCAGGTCGGCGGGGTCCGCCGCCAGCAGAGACGGCACCACGCGCACGCGGCCGTCGGGCAGGGGCCGGCGGCCAAAGGGCCGCCGCCCTAGGAGCGCGGTCGTGCTCCTCTCGCGGATAGGGCGCGGAATCTTCACAGGTCGCGCTCTTCGACGAGGATCCCGTTCAGGAATATCTTCACCCGCGCGTTCCCGGCGCCCGGCACCGACAGGTCGATCTTGCTGCCCGGGGTCCGCAGGCCGTTGAACAGCTCCCGCTCCCCGTGCTGGTCCGCGATCAGGATGCGCACCAGGCTCTCGGCGCTCCCCTGGGGGACCTGGTACTGGAAATTGAGCTTGGCGGTCCGGTCCTTGCCGTCGGAAGGCCGGCCGCTGACCGTCATCTTGACCTGCGTGTCGTCGGAGACGACCGCGTCGGACTGGGGCTCCTGCGCGAGGATGGTCCCGTAAGGGAAGAGGGACCCCGGGTCCTTGGCTATGGTCAGGGGGACCCCGACGGAGGACGCCCACTGGGACGCCTCGGTGATGCTCTTGCGCAGGAAGTCCGGCATCAGGACGATGTTCTCCGGGGGCGCGCCCGCGGACACGACCACGTTGACCATCGAGTTGCGCTCCACGCTGGACTCGTGCGCCGGGTCCTGCGACAGGACCAGACCCTTCTCCAGGCGCAGGGAGTACGATTCGGTCACCTCGCCGAGGAGGAGCTGGTTCTGCCGCAGGAGCATCTCGGCGTTGCGCAGCGGCAGTCCCGCCACCGCCGGAGTGAACACGGTCTCCCCGCCCTGGCTGACGACCACGTGGATAGCCTTGCCTTCGCGGACCTTGGTCCCCGCCGCGGGGGTCTGGCGCACGATGGAGCCGATGGGGACGGCGGCGTTGAACTCCGCCCCGTCCTTGAGGAGGGAGAGCTTGAGCGGCGCCAGGATGTCCAGGCCGCCGCCGATGGACTTGCCCTTCAGGTCGGGGACGACCTGCACCGGCCGGTTGTGCACGGCGCCCTCGATGCCGAACTGGAACATAAAGACGACCAGCCCGGCGAGGCCTATCAGCACCACCAGCACTTCGACCTGCAGGACGCGGCTTCCCTTCGTTGACGTCATGCTTCCCGTTGTCATCCTCACAAAAGAATATCAGGCTGGACGCAGACGGTCGCCCGCCCGCAGACGCCGGCCGTTGAGGAAATCGGCCCCCGACAGGGGCTTCTTCCCTTCCGGCTGGACTTCCCGGATCCACAGACGACCAGGGCGGCATTGTACCAAAAACCCTTTTTCGCGTTCAACGCGAAGGATGGTCCCGGGCGGCGGCGGGGGACCGTCGCCGGAGTCCCCGTCGTCCAGCCCCGTCCCGAGCAGCGCCACCCGCTCCGGGCCCGCGAGGACCAGCGCCGCCTTGGGCGCGGCCCGCAGGGCGCGGACTCGGTTGTGGACCTCCGCCGCGGACATCCCCAAGTCCACGCGGGCGGTCTCCGCCGTCACTTTGGGCGCCAGGCTGGACTCTCCGGCCTGGGGCTCGCGCCGGACCCGCCCCGCGGCGACGTCCGCCAGCGCGCCCCCGAGCTCCGCGACCCCGAGCGACTGGAGGCGGGGGAACAGGGCCCGGGCGTCCTCGTCGGGGCCGATGTCCAGCGCCGCGGTCCGCTGCACCGGTCCGCTATCCATCCCTTCATCCAGCCAGAACAGGGTCACGCCGGTGCGCCGCTCGCCGTGCAGCAAGGCCCACTGCACGGGCGCCGCCCCGCGGTACTTCGGCAGCAGGGAGAAATGCACATTGAGCAGTCCCAGCCGGGGGATGTCCAGGACCTCCCGCTTGAGGATGCGGCCGTAGGCCACGATGACGCCCAGGTCGGCCCGCGCCTCCCGGAGCTCCGCCGCGGCGGCCGCGGGCCGGTCCGGCTGGAGGACCGGCAGTCCCAGACGGAGCGCGGCTTCCTTGACCGGGGGCGCGCGCAGGCGCAGGCCGCGGCCCGCGGGCCGGTCGGGCTGGGTGACGACCGCCGCGACCGAATGCTCCCCCGTGCGCAGGCACTCTTCCAGGAAAGGGACCGCGATGGCCGGCGAGCCGAAGAAGAGGAGTCTCACGGCCCCGTCACGCCCACTGCTTCTTGAGTTCTTTGAGGACGGAGGCGACCTTCAGCCGCTCCCCCAGGTCGAGGTGGTCGATGAAGAGCCGGCCGTCCAGGTGGTCGACCTCGTGCTCGAAGGCCCGGGCCAGGAGCCCGTGGCCGGTGCGCTCCCAGGCCTGGCCATTCTCGTCGAGCGCCCGGACGCGCACGGTATCGTGGCGCGCGATCTTGGCGTAGAGCCCCGGCAGGGAAAGGCAGCCCTCTTCGTTGAGCACCTTGCCCTCGCGCAGGAGTATCTCGGGGTTGATGAGCACGAGGCGGTCCGGCTTGCCTTCCGGACGCGTGTCGATGACCGAGATGCGCAGGGGCACGCCGATCTGCGGGGCGGCCAGGCCCACCCCGTTGGCCGCGTACATGGTGTCCCACATGTTCTGGAGGAGGTCGGGAAGCTCGTGCCGGAGGGCCGAGAAGTCCACCGGCTCGGTCCGGCGCTTGAGCAGGGGTTCTCCGTGCTTGGTGATGCGCAGTATCATCTCAAGCCTTCAACCGCCCTGCTCGGCCCTCTCGATGAGCTCCAGTATGCGCGCGGGCTCGGGCTCCTGCAGCATCGCTTCGATGAACGCGGGCTGCAAGAGGGACGCCACCCCCCGGAGGAGGTGGAGATGCCGGGTGACGGCTTCCTGGCGGTTGGGGGAGAAGAACAGGAACATGGCCCGGATGAGGAGGTCGGGCTGCTTGGGGTCCGCCAGGCCCTGGGGCACCAGGCCGAGGATGGCGACGAAATCCTCGAGGCCGTCGATGCGCGCATGGGGAGCGGAGAGCCCCGTGTCGAGAGTGGTGCAGATGCCCTGCTCGCGCAGGAAGACCCTGGAGAGCAGGGGGGCGGGGTCGCCCAGTCCGCGCCGCTCGCAGAGCGTGCGCCCCAGGTGCCGGATGAGTTCGTCCTTGTCGAGGGCGGGGGGGGAGACCAGGATCAGGTCCGCCCGCAGGAGCTCCCCGATGCGCACCCGGGGCTGGGTCGGCTTCAAGACCTTGGGTGAGGACGGCTCTTCTTCCTCCTTTCGGAACCAGGACAGGACCATCGAACCGTGATTATAGCTATTTTTTCGCCTTTGCTATATAATCGGAGCCGTGAAACCCCTTCGGGGACGCACGGTACTCCTCACCCGCCCGCGGTCCGGGTCCGAGGACCTGGCCGCCCCGCTGCGCGCCCTGGGAGCGCGCATCCGGTACGCCCCCGCGATCCGGATAGTCCCGCCCGGGTCCTGGAAGCCCCTCGATCGCGAGCTGCGGCGCCTCGCCGGCTACGACGCCGTCGTCTTCACCAGCGCCAACGCGGTCCGGTATTTCTTCGCCCGCGCCCGGGCCGTGCTCGGGCGCGTCCCGCCCCGGCCCCCCGAGGTCTGGGCCATCGGCCCCGCGACAGCGCGGGAGCTGGCCCGCCGCGGCTGGCGCGGGGGCATCCGCGTGCCGGAGACCCACGAAGGCGGGGCGCTGGCCCGCGGCCTGTCGGACGTCCGGGGCCGCCGGATCCTGATACCGCGCGCGGCCGTCGCGCGTCCCGTCCTGCCCGACACCCTGCGCCGGCGAGGCGCCGTCGTGCGCGTGGTCCCGGTCTACCGCAACCGGCCCGACCCGGCGGGGCGGCGCATCCTGCGCGGCGCCGCGCGGGACGGGGGGGCGGACTGGGTGACCTTCACCTCCGGCTCGACGGTAGACGCCTTCGTGAAGGCCATCGGGGCCGCGGGGGCCAGGCGCTTCTTCCAGAAGTCCCGAGCCGGCTCGATCGGTCCCGTCACCTCCGCCGCGCTGCGCCGGCACGGGATCGTCCCCGCCGCCGAAGCCCTCCCCGCGACTTCCGCCGGGCTGGCCCGCGCCATCGCGGCGCGCTCCGCCGCCGTCCCGGTCCCGCTCCTCGATGCGACCCTGCGCCGCGCCCTGCGCGAAGCGGGCGCCATCCTGCGCCGCGGCTTCGGGAAGGTGACCCTGCGCTACAAGGGCCGCGCCGACATCGTGACCGAGTCGGACCAGGCCAGCGAGCGCCGGATCCTGGGCCTCATCCGCTCCCGCTTCCCCGACCACGACTATCTCGCCGAGGAGAGCCGGCCCCGCGCGACGGGCTCGGAGTACCTCTGGGTGATCGACCCGCTGGACGGCACGACGAACTACGCCCACGGCTTCCCGGTCTGCTGCGTGTCCATCGGCCTGCTCCACCGCGGCGAGCCCCTGCTCGGCGGGGTCTACGACCCGTTCCGCGACGAGTTGTTCATCGCCCGCCGGGGCGCCGGGACCACGCTGAACGGGCGCCGCATCCGGGTCTCGGGGCAGCGCCGCCTGGAGCAGTCCCTGCTGGTGACCGGGTTCGCCTACGACCGCCACAAACTCTCGCGCTACTACCTCGAGTTCTACCGGGTGTTCATGGAGCGCTGCCACGACGTGCGCCGCAGCGGCTCCGCCGCCCTGGACCTGGCCTGGGTGGCCGCGGGCCGGCTGGACGGTTACTGGGAATTCCACCTCAAGCCCTGGGACGTGGCGGCCGGCATGCTCTTGGTCCGGGAGGCGGGGGGGACGGTCACCGATTTCTCGGGGAAGCCCTGGGCCGCGCCCGAGTCCTTCGGACACGAGACCCTGGCCTCCAACGGCCGGCTCCATCCCCGGATGCTGCGGCTGATCCGGAAGAACCTCTAGAGGAATCGCACGCCGAAGGTGATGCGGTGCGTCGACCCCAGGACGCCCATGGGGACCCAGGCGTAGTCCATGCGGAAGCGGCGGAGGTCGAGGCCCGCCCCGACGGAGACGCCGGCGAGCCCCTCCAGGTCCTGCCCGCCGTCCAGGTCCCGCTCGTGGCCTACGTTGTAGCCGCCGCGGAGGCTCGCGGCGAACCCCTCGCTGAAAGGGAAGCGCCCCTCGATCCCGCCGCTGACGTAGAAGTCCCGGTCCACCGGGAAGTGCAGGTCCATGAGCAAGGACAGCTTGGGGCTGATGCGCCACAGCCCCCCGGCCTGCAGCTTCAGGGGCAGAGGATCGGCGATGGTGCCGACCTTGATGGCCGGGCCGAGGTTGCGCAGGCTCAGGCCGACGTCCACCGGGCCGTCGCCCCAGGTGGCGGCCCGCTCCAACTGGCCCCCCAGGTCGACGGCGAAGGTCGTCCCCGCCGCGTCGGCCACCTGGCTCCGGATGAGCTTGAGTCCGGATCCGACGCGGAACCGGCCCAGGGTCTTGGCGTAGGCCGCCGAGGCGGCCAGGTCGCGGGTGGTGAACGAGTCGGCCGCGGCCCCGGACTCGTCATAACCCTGGATGGCGCCCTGGGAGGCGTAGATGAAGGAGCCCGCGACCACGCCGCCGCGCCGGCCCAGGGGCATGGCGAAGGCGGCTGAGCCGGAATAGGCGGTCTCGAGGAGGGAGTAGTAGCTGAAGCAGGCGTCCGAGACGCCGCCGGATTCCAAGCCCGCCAGCCCCGCGGGGTTCCAGAAGACGGCCTCGACGTCATCCACCGCGGCGACGTAGGAGGCGCCCAGCGCGTCGGCTCGGGCCCCGACCGGGATCTTCAGGAAATTCGCGCCCGTGGTGCCGGCGGCCTTGTCGGAGAAGGCGTCCTTGGGCAGCACCCCGCCCCACGCCGACGCCGGAGCCAGCAGGGCCGCGGCCAACAGGACGGACCTCATCACACTGGCCAGACCGGTCCTTTGCTCTTCGGGGGCCGCAAGGGGTCGTCTTCCGGCGCCTGGGTCGCGGGCGCGGCCGCGGGCTCCAGGGTGAGCGCCGGCGACTCCGCGGCCGCCGCCGCGGGCTCCTGCGCAACGGCGTCCGGCAAGGTCAGGGTCAGGGTCGCGGCGATGTCCTCGGCGGAAGCCGCGCCGGAGACCTCCTGGGGCGCGGCTTCGGGAGCGGGGGGCTCCGCCGCGGCGACGGGAGCCTCCTGCGGGGCGGGTTCCGGGGGCTCGGCGGCAAGGACCGGAACCGGCTCCGCGGGAGCGGGCTCGGGAGCGGGGGCTTCCGCCGGAGCGACGGAGATCTCAGGCGCCGGCTCCGGCGCCGGGACCACGACCGGCTCCGGGGCCGGCTCGGGAGCGGGACCGGCGGCGCGGGCGCGGCGCTGCGGCTTCGGCTCCGGCTCCGGCGCGGGGGCGCGGGTCGTCGCCTGCTGCAGCGCCGCCTGCGTCGCGTCCATCTGCTGACGCACGTCTTTCTGAAAATCGCCCATCGTCTTCAGGAGCACCAGGAATTCCTTATCGTGCTTCTGGGATTCCTTGTCCTGCTTCTGAGCGAAGCCGAGCAATTGGGTGCGCAGGCCCTTGACCTCACCCTCGAAATGCTCCATCTGGATCTTCAGGTTCTGCAGATACACCACCGCGGGGCTGATGCCGCCGGTCGTCGTCGCGGAGGCCGTCCCCCGCCGGGGCGCGGCCTCCTTCGGCGGCAGTTCCGGCTGGGCCGCTGCGACGGACGCCTTGAGCGCGGACTCCGCGGCCTCCGGCGAGAGCCGCATCGTCTTCTCGGCCTGCGGCAGCGCCGCCGGCGCGGACGCCCTGTCCTCGGCGTCGGGCAGGGGCGCGGCTGCCTTCTTCTTGACGGGCTCGGCCAAGGGGATGGGGCCCTCTTCCTTATCCAGCAAGGCGTCGAGCCCCCCGGCGGCGGGGGACTCGGCCGCGGGGGCGGCGGCGCGGTATCTCTTCAGGACGAAAGGGAACGCCGCGATTCCCGCGAGGACAACGGCGGCGCTGGCGTAGACCGAGGGATCACCGAAAATCGCGTTCATGGTCCGGAGAGTTTACCCAAAGAAAATTAAGCTGTCAATTGTCAATATGGGCCGGATGAAAAAAGACCTCCCCTGAACATCTTAAAGCCTGGCACCAACACCCCGGTGCCTTGATTTCCCGACATTGACCTGCGTCAATATCTTTATATTAAAAGTCTAAAGTTTGACACGCTTTTTCGGTTGACGCCGGGCCGCAGTTTTGCTACGATAGCTCTCTTGAATGGACAGTCCACACACCGAGCGGCCGGCAGGCCAGCGGCCCTTGACCCCCACCGTCTAGTCTGAGGAAAAGGATACCCATGGCAACTTTCATCGACCCCACTGAACCCATCGCGATCATCGGTCTCGGAGGAGTGTTTCCCGGAGCCAAGGACATCCCCGCCTTCTGGAAGAACATCATCAACAAGGTGGATTCCATCACCGAGGTCCCCAAGGACCGCTGGGACTGGCGCCTCTACTACGACGCGGACATGAGCGCCCCGGACAAGACCTACTCCAAGATCGGCGGCTTCGTCACCGATTTCGAATTCGACCCCCTCAAGCTCCGCATCCCGCCCCCGGTCGCGAACCAGATGGACGGCCCCCACAAGCTCGCCATCGGCTCCACGGCCATGGCCCTCGAGGATGCCGGCTACGCCCAGAAGCCCTTCGACCGCGCCCGGACCGCCGTGATCTTCGGCAACTCCATGGGCGGCGCCAAGAAGGAAGCCAGCGACCTGCGGGTCTACACCGCGGTGTTCCGCGACAAACTGCTGCACGCGCCCTCCCTGGCCCACATGCCCAAGAGCGCCCGCGAGGCCATCGCGGTCGAGACGGTCGCGGCCATCAAGGCCGGTCTCACCACGATCAACGAAGACACCATGCCGGGCGAGCTCTCCAACGTCATCGCGGGCCGCGTCGCCAACGTCTTCAACCTCAACGGCCCCAACTTCACGGTGGACGCCGCCTGCGCGTCTTCTTTGGGCGCCCTGGCCCAGGCCGTCAACGGCCTGCGCTTCCGCCAGTTCGACATGGTGGTCACCGGCGGCGTGGACCAGATGATGGCCGCCCCCGCCTACGTCAAGTTCTCCAAGATCGGGGCCTTGTCCCCCGACGGCTCCCGCCCCTTCGACGCCGACGCCAACGGCTTCGTCATGGGCGAAGGCTGCGGCGTGCTCATCCTCAAGCGGCTCACCGACGCCGTGAAGGACGGGGACCGCATCTACGCCCTCATCCGCTCCATCGGCGCCTCCTCCGACGGGAAGGGCAAGGGCATCACGGCCCCCAACCCGAAGGGCCAGAAGTTCGCCATCGAGCGCGCCTTCGAGACCCTGAACTACCGTCCCGAGGACGTCGGCCTGCTCGAGGCCCACGGCACCTCGACCCGCGTCGGCGACCTGTCCGAAGTGCAGGCCGCCTCCGAGGTCTTCAAGGACGCCGCCCCGGGCTCCATCGCCCTGGGGTCCATCAAATCCCAGATCGGGCACCTCAAGGCCGCGGCCGGAGCCGCCGGGCTCGTGAAGGCCGCCCTGGCGATCTTCCACAAGACCCTGCCCCCCAGCATCAACTACCGCAAGCCCAACCCCGGCGTGGACTGGTCCAAGTGCCCGTTCTACGTCAACACCGAGCCGCGCCCGTGGGACAGCCAGGGGAAGGTCCGCCGCGCCAACGTCTCCGCCTTCGGCTTCGGCGGCACCAACTTCCACGTCACCCTCGAGGAAGCCACCGAGCAGACCCGCAGCTGGACCCCGGCCCTCCACGCCGTCTCCCAGCAGGCCCTGGACGCGGCCGCCGCCGGCCGCACGCCCGAACTGCCGGCCGCGCTCGGCGGCGAGACCTTCTGCTTCGGAGGCGGCGACCCCGACTCCGTGAAGAACCGTCTCTCCGCGCTGGCCAAGGACATCGTCCCGGGGCCCCTGACCCGCCTGGCCTACCAGACCAACCTCGCCTTCCAGGCCTCCGGCGGGGAGTACGTGCTCTCCCTGGCCGCCGAGTCCGGGGACCGTCTGCGCGAGAAGATCGCCCTGGTGCTGGGCGCCAAGACGCCCGTCTGGGAGAAGACGCCCCCGTCCTTCAAGCCCAAGAGCCTGTTCGTCGGCCGCCGGGCCGCGCAGCGCCCCAAGATCGCCTTCCTCTTCCCCGGGCAGGGTGCGCAGTACGTGGACATGCTCAAGGACCTGGGCCAGAAATACCAGGTCGTGGCCGACACCTTCGCCGAAGCCGACAAGATCATGACCGAACTGGTCGGCGAGAAGCTGACCGACGTCCTGTTCACTAAGGGCGGCGAGAGCGAAGAGACGCTGCGGGCCATGCAGGAGCGCATCAAGCAGACCGAGATCACCCAGCCCGCGGTGCTCACGGCCGACGTGGCCATCCTGCGCCTGCTGGCCCAGTTCGGCGTGGAGCCGGACGTGGTCGCGGGCCACAGCCTCGGGGAGTACGGCGCCCTGGTCGCCTCGGGCGTCCTCTCCTTCCGGCAGGCCCTCACGGCCGTGAGCGCGCGCGCCAAGGAGATGTCCGGCCTCAAGATCGACGACAACGGCCGCATGGCCTCCGTCGCCGCGCCCGTGGACCGGATCGAAGCCATCCTTAAGAAGGTGGACGGCTACGTCATCGTCGCCAACAAGAACTGCCCGAGCCAGTCCGTCATCGCCGGAGCCAGCCAGGCGGTCGAGGACGCGGTGAAGCTCTGCCAGGCCGAGGGGATCCAGTGCCAGTTCATCGAGGTCTCCCACGCCTTCCACTCCTCCATCGTAGCCCCGGCCACCGAGGCCTACGCCGCCTTCTTCTCGCGCATCAAGCCCAAGGCCCCGCAGATCCCGGTCCTCTCCAACGTCACGGCCGACTACTACCCGGCCGACGAGAAGGACGTGCGCGACCTCGTGACGCGGCAGATCGCGTCCCCGGTCCAGTGGATCCGCCAGATCGAGCGCATGTACGCCGACGGCATCCGCGTCTTCGTCGAGGTCGGACCCAAGCGCGCCCTGAGCGCCTTCGTGACCAGCACCCTGGAGGACAAGAAGGACGTCATCGTCTCCTCCTCCAACCACCCCAAGCGCGGGGGCATCCACGAGATCAACGACCTCCTGGCCCGCCTGAGCGCCGCGGGAGTGGCCGTGGACTATTCGGTCACCGACCTCGCCTCGGGAGGCTCGCTCTACACTCAGGGCTACCGGAACTGGGCCTCCCAAGGCACGGCTCCGGCGGCGCCCATGGGGGCGCCGTCCCCGCAGGCGAAGGCCGTTCTCCGCGCAGACACGTCCTCGGAGCAGTCCCTCATGGACCGCTGGGACCTGTATCTGGGCCCGGTCATGATCAGCGGCGTCTCGGCCGGCGTCCCCGGCACCTGGGACCGCCTCTTCCGCGAGAGCGCCCTCGACGACGTGCTCGCCGGCAAGAACCTCATCGAGCCCCTGCCCGAGAAGGCCCTCCACGACCAGCTCGAGAAGAACCTCGAGCGGGTCGTCAAGTCCGAGACCGGCGACCACCGCTTCGAGCGCATGGAGAACATCGCCCAGGTGATCCGCCTGGCCGGCCAGGCCGGGAAGTTCGACATGTCCGAGGAGTTCGGCATCCGGTCCAGCATCACCAGCCTGATGGACAACTCGGGCAAGATGGTACTCGCCGCCGCGATCCTGGCGCTCAAGGACGCCGGGATCCCGCTCGTGCGCCACTACAAGAAGACCACGACCGGCAGCTTCATCCCCACGGGCTGGGGCATCCCGGAGCCTCTCCAGGCCGAGACCGGGCTCATCATGGCCAGCGCCTTCCCGGGCGTGGACAGCCTCGTCGACGACGTCTCCCGGTTCTTCACCCACAAGTACTCCGGCAAGCCGGCCGCCAAGGTCGCCGAGCTGTACGACCGGATGATCTCCACGCTCAAGGACCCGGCGGACCGCAAGGCCCTGACCGACTGGTACTTCGAGTTCCGCAAGGAGAACCCCGTCTCCGCCGACCCGGAGTCGACCTACAAGTTCAGCCGCTCCTTCCTGTTCCGCGTGCTCTCGCTGGGCCACGCCCAGACCTCGCAGTACATCAAGGCCATGGGGCCCTGCACGCAGATCAACGCCGCCTGCGCCTCGACCACCCAGGCCGTCGGGATGGCCGAGGACTGGATCCGCACCGGCCGCGCCAAGCGCGTCATCGTGGTGGCCGCCGACGACATCTCCAACCCGACCCTGATGGGCTGGATGGGGACGGGATTTTTGGCCACCGGAGCCTCGAGCACCAAGGACGTGGTCAGCGAGGCCGCCCTGCCCTTCGACCGCCGCCGCAGCGGCATGATAATCGGGATGGGCGCGGTGGGCATGGTCATCGAGGACGGCCGCCAGACGGCCGCCCGGGGCATGAAGCCGCTGGCGGAGATCCTGGCCACCCAGTTCGAAAACAGCGCCTTCCACATGACGCGGCTCCAGCAGGACCACGTCTCCGCGACGATGAACCGGCTCATGGCGAAGGCCGAGCGCCGCCACGGCATCTCCCGCAAGGAGATCGCGGCCAAGATGCTGTTCATGTCCCACGAGACCTACACCCCGGCGCAGGGCGGCAGCGCCTCGGCCGAAGTGGAAGCCCTCAAGGCTACCTTCGGGCCGGAGACGGCCCGCATCACCGTGACCAACACCAAGGGCTTCACGGGTCACTCCATGGGCGCGAGCATCGAGGACGCGATCGCCGTGCGCGCGATGTACGTGGGCAAACTGCCCCCGATCGCCAACTACCAGGAGCCCGATCCCGACCTCGCCGGCATCACCCTGAGCCAGGGCGGGGATTACGACATCGAATACGCCCTGCGCCTCGGCGCCGGGTTCGGTTCCCAGATCGCGATGACCCTGCTCAAGCGCACCTGCAAGGCCCCGGAGCCCCGCGTCTCGGACCCCGGCCGCAACGCCCAATGGCTGCGCGAGGTCTCGGGGATGCCCGATCCCGTGCTCGAGGTCGTGCAAAACACCCTGCGCATCAAGGACGCGGGCAAGCCGACCTCCGTCTCCGTGCGCCCGGGGAAGACCGCCCCAGCCGCCAAGCCGGCCGCCGCGGTGAAGCCGGCGGCAGCTCCCGTTCCGGTCACCGCGATGGCGCCGGCAGAAGCCGCCCCCTCCGCGAAAGGAGAGACAGCGCGCTCCGGGGACGGCGGCCCCATGGCCGCCGATATCACCAAGGCCATCGTCGCCCTGGTCAGCGAGAAGACCGGGTACCCGGCGGACATGCTCGAGCTCGACCTCGACATGGAAGCCGACCTGGGCATCGACACGGTCAAGCAGGCCGAACTCATCGGACTCATCCGCGACAAGTACGGCATCGCGAAGTCCGAGAACCTCTCCCTCAAGGACTACCCGACCCTGCGCCATGTCAGCCGCTTCGTCATGCAGCAGACCGGCGTCCCCATGTCCGCGGCTCCGGCCGTCGCCCCAGCCCCCGCGGCCGCGACCCCCGCGCCGCAGGCCGCTCCGGCTGCAGCGCCCGCGGCCGCTCCCACAGGTCTCGACGCGAACTTGACCAAGGAGATCGTCGCCTTGGTCAGCGAGAAGACCGGATATCCGGCGGACATGCTGGAACTCGACCTCGACATGGAAGCCGACCTGGGCATCGACACGGTCAAACAGGCCGAGCTCATCGGACTCATCCGCGACAAGTACGGCATCGCCAAGACCGAGAACCTGTCCCTCAAGGACTACCCGACCCTGCGCCACGTCATCGGCTTCGTCATGCAGCAGACGGGTGTGGCA
>Ga0154315_1026_pt2 | contig 30123 bp, 21 predicted proteins | sample RifGroA2_FD_105609 | JGI IMG/M metagenome (GOLD analysis project Ga0154315, IMG submission 105609) | Elusimicrobia bacterium GWA2_69_24
ACAATGCCTGAATCGGCGGCGCGCAGCCCGGAGTGCGCCGACGGTCCTCTGTCCAAATGGAGCTATTATTGTTCGAGGGCCGCGGCCGCAGTATCCGATGTTAGCCATCAATCTCTCGCGGTTTTGGGGCCAAGACAGCGCCCAACGTTGTCTTGGCCTCACGTTCAGTTACAGTCCCGACTTCTTGCTTCTTCGTCTGCAGAAGCTCTGGTTGGCTTAATGGACGCAGTGCCTCTACGACATCTAGTACAGCGAAGTCTCGTCGATCTGAAAGGTAACTTGCCACCTGCCTCTCCGCTGGACGGGGCAGCGCCACTTCTCTTGGCAATTTGGCGTCCGCGTTAATGAACTGCTGGACGATGCCCCAGCCCTTGTAAAAGACCTCCATGAAAGCCGCATCATGCGGGATTGGGCATACAATCATGTTCTTGTTCGCATCTTTATAGATCTTGTCACTCTTGCCTTGATGTGAGGGCACGATTCCGAGACGAAGTCCCCGAGCTGCCTCTAAATCTCGAGGATTAATTTTCACCGATGTCCCAATCCAGCGATCCGTGTCCGTATGGCCGACGAAGAGGTCGGCCTTCCAAAGACCAGATATGCTGTAAGGCAATGCAAGGCGAACTTCAGGCCGCCGAAAAGCAGCGCCTAACAAGTTGAGATAGCGCTTTAGCTTCGCAGGCTGGCCAACGTCGCCGACAAGCACTCGCGAATCGTCAGTGAGGATTGTGCTGGCAGTATCAATCAATTTCAAAGCTCCGGACTTCTCGGCGCCGAACAAAATCGAGGCCGGATCCTCTCCTGGGACCTTGCAGTATCGCTTTATCGCTTCCGCAATCCGATCCATGATTAGGGCGTCTTTGCGATTCATGGCATCGTGCACTGCCCATTCGAAACATAATCCACAATCACCGTCACCGGGGCGATATGCCCGGGCGAGCATCTTCAAACTGATTTTCTCATGCCCGCCGAGTTCAGAGACAATGTCCCCCTTAAGCGCAAATAGGGTGCCCTCAAGAATAGGACGGACGACTGCCGTGAGGGCTGAAACTTCGTCGCCAACAGCGTTTTGCTGACTTTCAATACGGAGGGGTAGCTTGTTTTCTTCCATTTCTATCTTACCTACCTCGGTGTATGGCTAGCGAATGAGCCACTTGACCAGTATAGCACGATGAACGGAAGGCACAAATCGCGGATTCTCCTTATATTGTCAGGATATGACGGGGCGCGACTGCCGGGATGCCCCCCCACCCTGGCCCTCCCCCACCAGGGAGGAGGGAATTCTGAGAACAAGGGGGGAAGGAGATAAAGAAAAGGCCCCGGCCGCAAGGCCGGGGCCTCTTTCCTGCGGGACGAGTGCTTAGTCCCGCAGACCGCCTACCCACTGCGCGAACTTGGGCCACTGGGTGGCCGCCGCCCACGACAGCGTATTGTACGACGAGTTGAACCCGTAGTTCGGCAGGTAGATCGCCAGGCCGTTGGCGCCGGAGTAGTTGCTCCCGGTCACCGCGTTGGCCGTGATCACCTCGCCGAGCAGGAACTGCTGCAGCTCGGCGCCCTTGGACTTCACCGCCGCGTTCGCCGAAGTGTCGGAGACGCGCTTGACGAAGTCCACGAGGTCCTTGTTGTCGCTGATGTAGAAGTCCTGCGCCGCGCGATGCGCGGCCTTCACCAGCTTGCCCTCGTTGGCCGCCATGACCGCCGCCGTCCAGCCGTCCAGCAGGGCCGGAAGCCGGGCCAGGGCCGCGGAGCGGACCACCGACTGGGTCGCGCCCTGGTTTATGGCCGCGTAGTGGGCCGTGAAGGCCTCCGCGGTCACCCGCGCCAGTTCGCCGGCCGACATCGCGGGGTTTCCCGCGAGAGGGGCCAGCATCGTGTTGTAGGTGTAGCCGTCGCCGGGCTCGGTCTCCTCGGCGCCGACCACGTACTCGGTGTAGTCCTTGAGCTGATAGGAGACCTCGGCCATCTGCATCAGGCAGGCGTCGGAGGCGTAGATGTCGATCTTGCCCATGGACGCGAGAGCCTGTCCCAACTGGGGCGTGCTGATGTGGTTGCCGGTCTCATCGTCGTAGGAGATGCCCTGCACCCCGACGTCGGCCCGCTTCTTGTCCCAGCCGCTGCCATGGTTCCAGACCACGAGCATATACTTCTTGGCCGGAGCGGCGGCCTTGGCCCAGGTCACGAACTCGACCAGGTGCCGCCAGTCGCCCATGTCGGCCGTGGGGATGTCCTGGAGCACGGGGCTCGTGATGTTCTGGAAGTCGCCGTCCTTCTGGATGACGTAGCGGCGCTGGCCTTTCCACGCCGCTTCCTTGTCGTTGCCCAGCCGGCCCAGTTCGACCGCGATCTTCACCTTGGAGTTGGAGCCCACCACTTCCATCTCGTTGGTGTCGATGACGCCGAACGATTCCAAGTTGTTCTTCGCGTTGATGTAGACCATGACGGTCCACTCCGCGATGCCCGCCTTGTCCTCTGTCGCCTTCTCCTGAGCCACCTTTTCCTGCAGGGAAGCGACGATGCCCTTAACGTCGACGCCCTGGTCGAAATCGACCTTCTCGGCGACGACGGTCCTGGCGCTGAATAGCGACGCGACGGCTACCACCCCGATCAGCCATTTCCTAAGCATGCTTTCCTCCACCTCCGGATTTAGCACTCGGCGACCTGCCTTACCGGCCCATCATAGCAGACTCCAGTCCGAAAGACCTAGCGAAATCGTGGGCCCTTTGGACCGGCCCAAGAAGTGCTAGAATGGGGGCTGGAGGATGCGGGAATGAAGCCCAATCAGAAGCTGACCATCGGCCCCATGGACCTGGACTGGCTCGCCGAGGCGCTGAAACTCGACGATCTGAGCTCCGAGGCGCCGGCCCTGGAGCGTCTGCTGGGCAGCCTGCCCGCCCTGCGCCTGGAAGGCTGGTCCAAGGGCGCGGAGATCCTCCGCGAGGGCGACACCGGAGACGACTTCTTCGTCCTGCGCTCCGGGACCGTCTCCATCTGGCGGCTGGGCTCCGGTCCCAAAGCCCAGAAGGTGGGCACCCTCAAGAGCGGGGATTTCTTCGGGGAGATCGGCTTCCTCCTTGGAGGCGCCCGCTCCGCCACGGTGCGCGCGGAGACCGATTCCCGCACCTTCCGCTTCCCCGCCAAGGAATTGTCCGACCTTCTGAGCAAGCACGACATCCTCGACCGCTGGGTCAAGAAAGTCGCCTGCGCCCGCCTGGAAAAGCTCTTCCGAAAAGATTAAGGGCTCGCAATGAATTAAGTGGTGCATTTCGCCGGAGGCGATTTTGGAGCGAGCCGAAGCGCTGCGAGACGCGCAGGCCTTAAGGCCTGTAAGTCGAGCAGCGCGAAGGCGCAGCCCCTGCGGCGATAGCGCCGCAGGGACCTGCGGCAGGGAGTAACTCCTTTCCGCAGGCCCAAAAGCGCCCCGGCCCTTCGGGGAGGCCCCTGCCGCTATCGACCGGCAGGGACCGTGCAAGAGAATGTTCTCCTTACGCACGGCCCGCCATTGGCCGATTTCGTTGTTGCTCGTCGCTTACATAGCTCACGCTATGCGCGGTCCTCGCGCCTAGAATTCGGCTCAATTTCGGGCCTCCGAAATGCGCCACTTAATTCATTGCGAGCCCTAACGGCGTCCGGACAGCTTTTTCCGGATGCGCGCCCGCGCCGCGCGGGCTTGCGCGTTTCCGGGCTGCAGGCGCAGAGCCGCGTCCACATGGGCCGCCGCCTCCAGCAGCCCTCCATCGGCCTCCAGCGCCTCCGCCAGGTTGATGTGGGCGTTCACGTATGAGGGGTTCAGGCGCAGGGCCGCCGCCCAGCAGGCGACGGCCTCCGCGCGGTCGCCCAGCGCCTTCCAGGCCAGCCCCAGGTTGTGGAGGGCGATGGGATCGGGCCGCAGGCGCAGGGCGGCCTGGTACCGCGACACGGCCTCCTGGGGGCGCCCCCGCTGGGCCAAGGACAGGCCCCAGTTGTTGTAGCCCATGACCGAAGGGTTGAGCCGCAGGGACTCGGAGAAGTGCGCATCCGCCTCGTCGAAACGGCCCAACCCGGACAACGCGAGACCGAGGTTGTTGTGCGCGTTGGCGTGCTTCGGGTTCAGACGCAAGGACTCCTGATACTCGGCCACGGCCTCCAGGGGTTTGCCGCTCTCGGCCAGGGCGAGGCCGAGGTTGTTGTGGAAGCGCGCCTCCTTGGGCTCGGAGCGCAGGGCCTCCCGGTATTGCGCGATGGCCTCCGAAGTCCGGCCGCGGTCCGCCAGCGCGTTGCCCAGGTTGTTGCGCGCCTGCGCGTTGCCGGGCTTGATGCGCAGAGCCTCGGTGTAATGGACGACGGCTTCGTCCAGCCGTCCCCGCTGGGCCAGGGCCAGGCCCAGGTTGTTGTGCGCGACGCCGTTGCCGGCGGTCACCGCGACGGCGCGCCGGAACACCGCCTCGCTGTCCCGCCAATGGCGCAGCTGGAGCGAGGTCACGGCCGCGCTGGCCGCGAGCGCGCCCGCGGCGAGCGTCCAAAGAACCGGCCGGGGCGCGAGCCGGGCGGCTCCCCAAGCCGCCATGATGAAGACTCCCACGAGCGGGACGTAAGAGTAGCGGTCGGCCATCCCCTGCTCCCCCACCTGCACCAGGCCGATGACGGGAAGGAGGGTCGCGACGTACCAGAGCCAGCCGGTCAAGAGGAAGGGATAGGACTTGCGCAGACGGAACACGCCGACGGTGACGGCGAGGACCGCGATAGCGGCCCCGGCGGCGGACCCCAACGGGATGGCCCCGCCCGGGTGGGGATAGAGGATGGCCAAGTCGGCGGGCCAGAGCGTCTTCCCGAGATAGCTCATCAGCGAGACCGCCGCGTTCTCGAGGCGGAAGCGCAGAGGCAGGCCCTCGAGTGACGAGACCGAACGCGGCAGGTTCGCCAGGAACGCCAGGACCCCGGCCCCGGCCGCCAGGGCGAAGAGCGGCAGCTTCTCGCGGACCCGGGCCCAGGACTCCTCCTTGCTGGAAAGGCGTCCCAAGGGCCAGTAGTCGAGGAGCAAAAGGACGATGGGAGCGGTCACGAGCATGGGCTTGGACCATAGCCCCAAAGCCAGCAGCGCCGCGCTCCTCAGGGCCCGGAGCGGCGACGGGCGCGCGGCGTATCCGGCGTGGCTCCACAGCAGGGCGAACCAGAAGGCGGCGCAGAGGAGGTCCTTGCGCTCCATGACCCAGGCCACGGATTCCACGTGCAGGGGATGCAGGCCGAAAGCCGCGGCCGTGAAGGCGCTGGCCCAGAGGGATCCGCTCAGCTTGCGGAGCGCCAGGAACAGGAGCAGGGCGTTGAGGACATGGAGCCCCAGGTTCGCCAGATGATGCCAGAACGGTTCCATCCCGAAGAACTGGGCCACGGCCATATGGGATAGGAAGGTGACGGGGATCCAGGACTCGCCGTAGTATTCGGTGCGCAGGCCCACGGAGAACGCCCAGCGCACCCCCTCCCAGGCCAGCCCCCCCTGCACGAAGGGGTTCCCGGAGATGAACAGGTCGTCGTCGTAGTTGAGGAAGGCGCAGCGGGTGACCGGCCAGAAGACGACGGCGATGGCCCCCGCCAGGGCCAGGCAGACCCAGGGCCCCGTCAGTCGGGGATCAGCTCTGGGGCCGGCCGGGGTCGATGCCGAGCCAGCGCAGGAAGGCTTTCTCATCGGGGTCGCGTCCCAGGAAGTCGCGCAGCAGGATGTCCTCGTCGACGCTCGAGCCGCGCTCCAGAATGGCCCGGCGGTAGCGGGCCCCGACTGCGGGGCTCATGACGCCCGCGGCCGCGAAGGCGGAGAAGACGTCCTGGGCGAAGACGCGGGACCAGAGGTAACTATAGTAGCCGGCCGCGTAGCCCCGGATGATGTGGCTGAAGCGCAGCGGGAAGGTGGACGCCCGGTCCACGGATTCGCCGGTGAAGGACTCCATGACCTTGCGGTAGACGGCCAGGATGTCCTTGGGCACCGCGGAATGATATGCCAGGTCCATAGCGGCCATGGCGGCCTGACCCAGCGTCTCGGAGGCGGAATGGTAGTTGCGCGCGGCCAGAAGCTTGTCCATGAGCGCCTGCGGCAGGGTCTTGGACGGATCCTGGTAGTGCCCCGAGAGCCGCTGGATGACCTGCGGCTGCCAGATGAAGTTCTCCATCATCTGGGACGGGGTCTCCACGAAGTCCTGCGCCGTGGAGGAGCCGGAGAAGCTCCAGCGCTTGGTGGTGGAGAGGGTCTGGTGCATGACGTGCCCCAGCTCGTGGAAGAGGGTCTTCACTTCGCCGTGGCGCAGCAGGGCGGGCTGACCGGGGGCCGGGCGCGTAAAATTGGCGACCACGGCCGAGACCGGCTCGCGGAAGGTGCCGTCCGACAGCTCCCGGTACTGGATCAGCGAGTAGGCGGCCGCGCCGCCGCGCTTGCCTTTGCGCGGGAAGAGGTCCAAGTAGAAACGGCCGATGCGTTCGCCGGTCTTGGCGTCATGGATCTCGTAGGCCTGCACGTCCGCGTCCCAGACCGGGACGTCGAGCTTGACGAAGCGGAGTCCCAGGAGCTCCTCGTAGATCCTGAGGGTCTCGGGCACGATCTTCTCCACCGGGAAGTAGGCGCGGACCTCCTCCGGATCGAAGCCCAGGGCTTCCTCGGAGAGCTTGCTGCCGTAGTAGCCCATATCCCAGGGCTGGAGCTTGGCCGCGCCCGGGACTTCCTGGCGCTTGCGCGCGAGGACCTCGGCGCTCTCGGCGTCGGCGGACGGGCGCAGGAGCTTCTTGAGGCGGAGCAGCAAGTCCCATACGCGCTTGGGGGCCTTGGCCATGCGGCCGTCCAGGGCCTTCTCGGCGTAGTTCTTGTAGCCGAGGAGCCGGGCCGACTCGTGGCGCAGCTTCAGGGCTTCCTGCATGATGGGGAGATTGGCCTTGGCGGCGGTCTTCTCGCGGCGGTAGTACAGCCGCATGCGCAGGCGCGCGCTATCGGCCTTGCGCATCACCTGGGAGTAGACCGTGGGCTCGACCGAGACGCGCAGGCGCCCGTCGGGGAGCTTCTCCAGCCCGTCCACCACCGCCTTCGGGACGCCGCCGAGTTCCTCGGGCCTCACCGCCAGCCCGTCATCCCATTCGCGCAGGTTCTTATCGAAGGCCTGGGCCAATTCGGAGAGGCGCTTCTCGATGGCCATGTAGCGGGAGCGCTCGATGGCCGGGAGCTCCATGCCGGACTTGCGGTAGTCGCGCAGCATCATCGCCAGCAGGCGCGCGTCCTCACCCTGCAGGGCCTCCCCCTGGTCCGCGTAAGAGCGGACCGCGCGGTAGAGGTCCTCGCGCATGCTCTGGTCCACCATGAGGTCGCTGAAGCGGGCGCGGATGGAGTCCGCCGCGCCGCGGATATTCTCGTCCGGGGACACCGCGCCGAGGAAGTGCACCGGCGCCATGGCCTCCGAACACTTCGCATAGGCGTTGTCGATGGCGAGAACGGAGTTCTGGAAGGTGCGCTGCCCCGCCGGGATGGCGGCGATCCCGTCGAGGGTCCGCACGAGCTCCTGGGAAGCGGTCTGGAACAGGGTATCGAGGCGCGGGGCATCGAGGGTGAAATCGGGGTTGGCGGGAGTCCGGGCGCCGAAAGCGGCCGAGCCCGCCTGAGCGCCGGACAGCGGCGCCCCGGCCATGGGGATGTTGACGGAGACGGAAACGACGGCGTGGAGGCCCGTAGGACATGCCAACGCCAGCGCCAGGAAAGCGCTCAGGAATCTCATTAAGACAATGATATAGGGAAACGCCTGCTTTCGGATGAGGCGAAGGCCCTACGCGCGGCCCGGAATTCGGCCTAGGCCCCCCCGGGAAATGGGCTAGAATATCGGCCCATGCTCACCCCCTGGAAGGACGTCTGGAAGCGCGTGGGCGCCTCCGTCCCGGCCAAGGGGGTCTTCCTGGCCCTCTTCATGGCCGGCCTGTTCGCCCTCCCGGCGCTGGAGCGCTTCTTCTGGTTCCTGGACGGAGCCAACCTCATGATCCATGAGGGCGGCCACTCCTTCTTCGGGATAGTCGGTTCGCATTTCCTCATGGTCCTGGGCGGGACCTTGGCCCAACTGCTCGCCCCCCTGGGCTTCGCCCTGGCTTTCCTGAGCCGCGGACAGGCCCTGTACGCGGACGGGGCCCTGTTCTGGTTCGGGCAGAACTTCCTCGGGGTCGGCACCTATATGTCGGACGCCCGGGCCCAGAAGCTCGACCTGTTCAGCCCGACCACCTTGGTGGGCGGCAAGGACTCCCATGACTGGACCTATCTGCTCAAGACCACCGGCCTGCTGCGGTTCGACGAGCCGCTAGGCACTCTGACCAAGGCCGCTGGGGTCGCGGTCATGGTCTTCGCCCTGTTCTGCCTGGCGCAGCACGGCCGGGAGAAACTCGCCGGCATCGGAAAGAAGTAAGGGGTCAGCGGCGGTGCTTGCCCGGCTTGCCCTGGCGGGGCGAGCTCTCCAGGAAGAGGAACTTCACGGTGAAGCCGTACTTCTTCGTCAACTCGGCTTCGCGGGCCTGCAGGTACCTCTCCAGGCCCTTGTTGGAGCCCACGTCGAAGGAGAAGACGACCTCGTCCACGGGCGCGCCGATGGCCGAGGTCAGGAGCGCGCGGTTCTTGGAATAGTTCTCCAGCTTGGCGACCACCTTGTCGTGCAGGACCTGCTCGAAGGGGAGCGGCACCCGCGCGGACTTGGCCTCCACCAGCGAGACCCGGCCGGTCCCGGGGTCGCGGACCACGGCGTCGAGCTCGGTCAGATACTTCCGCTCGTCGTCGAAGAGCTCACGACCGCTCTGCAGGACCTCGTAGCCCTTCGCGAGGTAATGCTCCAGCGTGCGCAGCTCGAGCAGGAGGCCGACGTAGCGGCCGTAGACCACGCCTTCGATGATCTTGCCCAGGCCTTGGACGCCGCCGTAGCGGGAGATTAGGGTGTTGAGCTCCTTGCGGACGGCGTCCTCGGAGCCGGGCATCTCGATGAGCTCGTCGAGGAAGGTGAAGCGGAAGCGCTTGCCCGCGACCGCCGAGATCTCCTTGGCCCGGGCCCGGATGTGCTCCTTGATCTCAGCGTAACCGCGCACGTCGAAGTTGAGGACGACCTCGTCGACCCCGCCCAGGGCCTCGTCGGCTTTCCCCCCCGCCGCGAAATACGGGACGACCTCGCGCAGGTAGCCGTCCACCCGGCGGTTGCCCTCCTCGATCTCGGAACGCGGGTTGGGCGAATGGTGGAAGAAGACCCGGTTGGTGTTCACCGCGACTTTCTTGTCCCCGTCGCGCAGGACGCCGTCCACCCAAAGCAGGGTACCGTCGAGATGGGTGTTGTGCTGGGCGACGCTGCGCTGGGCCGCGATGGCCTCGATGCCCCGGAGCTTGGCCCAGGCGTCCCCGTAGCTGTCGTCCATGACGTCGAGGCTTTCCTTCAGCTCGGTCTGTCCCTCGAGTTTCTCGATCAGCTTGCGCACCTGCTGGTAGTAGTTCAAAGCGCGGCCGTAGATGCGGATGCCCTGGTCGTTGACCACGGTCCCGGCCTGGGAGTCGCCCAGGAATATCCCATCCAGCGCGGCCATGGACGCCATGCCGGTCTTGTCGTCGACGCCCGCCTCGGCGATGGCCCGGCTCTGCACGGCCAGTTTCTCGCGCAGGGATACAGCGGCCCTGGGACCGCCGTCCTCGAAGCGCTGCCGCCCCCCCTTCACGGAGAAACCGGCGCCGCGCATGGCCTGCGGCGCGACGGCGGCCGAAAGCCCGGCGGAGGCGACCGGGGAGAGCGTGGGCGCGGCGAGAGTGGGGAGCACCGGGAGCATCAAAGACGAGGCGCCGAGGCCGGAGAAGGGAGAGAAGCTGCCCGGCAGGGCCGACGCGAGGCCCGGCCCGAACACCGCTCCGGTCCAGCCGATCGGGGCGATGAGGCCTCCGCTGGGATTGACCGGGGTCACGGGAGAGACCTGCACCCCGGCCGCGGCGGCAGCGCCGGCCCCGGCGGACAGGACTACAACACAGAGAAGGGACGCCGGCAGCCGGGAGCGCGAGCTCATAAGGGAAGGATAGGCTTACCCCGCGGAAGGCGAAGGGGCCGAACGGGCATCAATCCCCCGGAATAAGGCCTATGCTAAGATAGGGCCGCAGACATGATATCCTTCGCCGCCGCGGCACTCGTGTCCGTCCTTCTGCTCGGCGCCCGCCCCGCGGCCCCGGAGAACGTCGCCGACGACCTCCGCTACTGGTACTACGACATCCACGACCCGTTCTTTCGGCGGGAGAAAAGCCCAGCCGGAGAGACGCTCTGGGTCAACGCGCGCCCGCAGTCCCGCCCCCTGCGCTTCGCCGAGCCCAAAGCGCTGGAGACCTTCCGGGTCTTCATCCTGGGCGGGTCCGTGGCCCATCTGTTCGAGATCTCGGGGGGGACGCGCGGGCCGACCCTCGCCCAGGCGCTGGAGCGCCGGCTCCCCGGCCGCCGCGTGGAGGCCCTCTACTGCGGCATGCCCGGCTACGACAGCTGGCGCGAGGGCCTGATATTCGACGAGGTCCTCGCCCATGAGCCCGACCTGCTCATCCTGATGTCGGGCAACAACGACTTCATGCCCAACGCGGGCCCGCCCTCGCAGTGGCTGACCCTCGCCTACAAGACGCGCCGGGCCCTGGGACTCCCCCCGCCGCGCCTGACCAAGAGCCCGGGCGCGGGGACGCCTCCCGCTCCGGAGGCTCAGCGAGAGACCTTCGCAGGGAACCTCCGCCGCATGGCGCGCGCCGCGCGGGAGCGCGGCATCCCCCTCGTCCTATGCTCCTTGCCCCGTCGTCTGGGCCACCCGCCGAACGCCCCCCTGCCCCTGTGGGAGAAGCCCGTATTCGAGGGCTGGTCGGCATGGCAGGCGGGGGACCTCGCCCAGGCCCGCCAGCGGCTGGGTTCCTTCCTGGCGGAAAACCCTGACAGCCCCACCATCCGTCACGCCCTCGGGCGCGTGCTGGAAGCCGCGGGCGACGCGACCGGGGCGCGCGCCGAATACCGTGCCGCCCTCTATCCCGAGCCGAACCCCATCCTGCGCCGGGTGGCCGCGGAAGAGAAGGTCCTCTGGGCCGACCTCGAAGCGGCTTTCGAGGCGGCCGCCGACGGAGCCAGCCTGGAATCGTTCCTGCCGGACCCTGTGCACTGGTACCGCAGCGGGGATACCCTCGTCGCCGCGGTCATCGCCGCGGCCTTCCAGGGCGCCCCCCTCGAGACGGCGCCCCCGCTCCGTCCCGACCCCGCCGAACTGCGGGACACCTTCTGGAAACGCCTCGCCACGGCCTTCCTGCAATCGGCGGCGTCGCAGACGTCGGGCGAAGGGAAAGGCCGCCTCAGCGAGGAGCCCATCGCCCAGTTCGATGGGCTCTGGCGGGAGGACCCCGGCCTCATGGCGGCTCTGGAGATGAAGCGCGCGCAGGTGGCGGCGGCGTACCGCGAGAGCCGATTCCACATGGGGGTGTCGCAGGATTTCGAAAGTATGTGGCCCGCCGGGCTGGCACACGCGGCCGAGACCTGCGCGCGGCGAGGGGAGTACTCCCTGGCCATCCGTCTCTTCGACCGGGCATTGGAGGCTAGGCCCGGCTTCACCGGGGCCGCCCTGCTCCGGAGCGTCGCCCTGGCCCGCGCCGGCCGCCGCACCGAAGCCGCCGCAGGATTTCGCGCCCTCGCCCCCTTGGAAAAGGACTTCCCCGAGATCACCCTCTACCGCCAAGCCCTCGGCCTCTAGTATGATGACGGCAATGAAGCCGCTGGTCGTCGTCACGCGCAACATTCCCCAGGCCGCGCTGCGGCTGCTGAGGGACCATTTCCGCCTCGACCATCACGACCGCCCCACTCCGCTCCCCCGGCGGGACCTGCTGCGGCGGCTGCGCCGGGCCGAGGGGCTGCTGTGCCTGCTGAGCGAGCGGGTGGACGCCGAGCTCTTCGACGCCGCGCCCCGGCTGCGCATGGTAGCCACCTTCTCGGCGGGCCTGGACCACATCGATCTGCCCGAAGCCGAGCGCCGCGGCATCCTCGTCAGCCATACGCCGGGCGTCCTGGCCGAGACCTGCGCCGATTACACCTGGGCCCTGCTCCTCGCCGGCGCCCGGCGCGTGGTCGAAGGCGACCGACTCGTGCGCGCCGGCCGCTTCCGCGGCTGGGACCCGCTCCTGCTCCTGGGCGCCGACGTCCACGGCAAGACCCTCGGGCTCGTGGGCTTCGGCCGTATCGGACAGGCGGTGGCCCGGCGCGCGGCCGGGTTCCGCATGACCGTGCTCTATTGCAGCCCGCACCCGGCCCCCCGCGCCGTCGAGCGCCGCCTGGGCGCGGTCCGCGTCCCGCTCGCGGAGCTCCTGCGCCGCTCGGATTTCGTCACCCTCCATGCGGCCCTCTCCCCCGAAACGCGGTACCTCATCGACGCGCGGCGCCTGGCGCTCATGAAGCGCACGGCCTTCCTCATCAACGGGGCGCGCGGCCCCATCGTCGACGAGCGGGCCCTGCTCCGAGCCCTGCGCCGGAAACGGCTGGCCGGTGCCGCGCTGGACGTCTACGAAACCGAGCCCCGGCTCACCCCCGGGCTGCGCGGCCTCCCCAACGTCGTGCTCTCCCCGCATCTGGCCAGCGCGTCCCTGGAGACCCGCGCGGCCATGGGCCGGCTCGCGGCCGACAGCCTCGTCGAATACCTGATCTTCGGCCGCCGGCCCGGCAACGCGGTCCATGCGCGTCCTCATAGCTCCTAACGCCTTCAAGGGCTGCATCGGCGCGCGCCACGCCGCCCAGGCCATGGCGCGCGGCGTCCTGCGGGCCTGCCCCCGGGCCAAGCTCGACCTGATGCCGATTTCGGACGGAGGCGACGGGCTCCTCGACGCTCTCGGGGTCCGCCGCATAGGGCTGAAAGTGCGCGGCCCGTACGGCCGCCCGCGGAAGGCCTTTTACGGCCGGTTCGGGAACACGGCGGTCATCGAGTCGGCCCAGGCCTGCGGGCTCGCCGGGCTGACCCTGGACCGCCTGGATCCTCTGCGCGCCACCACCTTCGGCGCCGGAGAGCTGATAGCCGACGCCCTGCGCCGGGGGGCGCGGCGCGTCGTCGTGGGCCTGGGCGGCAGCGCGACCAACGACGGGGGCGCGGGCCTGGCCGCGGCGCTGGGAGTCCGCTTCCTCGATGCTCGCGGCAGGACCTTGCCGGCGGGCGGCGCGGCCCTTAAGCTCCTGGACCGGATCGACCTCTCCGGCCTGCGGCCTCTGCGGGGCGCGACGGTCACCGGGCTCTGCGACGTGCGCAATCCCCTGCTGGGGAGTCTGGGCGCCACCACTGTCTACGGCCCGCAGAAAGGGGCCGGACCGCGGGAACTGCGCCTGCTGGAAGCCGCGCTGACGAACTACGCCCGCGTCCTCAGGCGCGACCTGGGAGTGGACATCGCCGAGGTCCCGGGAGGCGGAGCCGCGGGCGGCATGGGAGCGGGTCTCATGGCCTTCCTGGGCGCCCGCATCGAACCGGGGGCGGACTGGGTGCTGCGGCGACTCGATGCCGGACGCCGCGCGGCGCGGGCCGATCTGGTGCTCACCGGCGAGGGCCGTCTGGACCGGCAGAGCTTCTTCGGCAAGGCTCCCGTAGCTCTGGCCCAGCTCGCCCGCAGGCGGGGCGTCCCGGTCCGTTTCCTGTGCGGGACCATCGCCCCCGAGGCCCTCCCCCTGCTCAGGCCGTGGGGCCCGACCGCGGCCCGCGCCCTGGCGGCGACCGAGGCCGATCGCCTTCCGGCGATGCGTCAGGTCCGCTCGCGCCTGCGCCGGGCGGCGGCGGAGTTAGGGCTCGCAATGAAATAAGTGGCACATTTCGCCGGAGGCGCTTTTTGAGGCGAGCCGAAGCGATGCGAGACGCGCAGGCCTTAAGGCCTGTAAGTCGAGCAGCGCGAAGGCGCAGCCCCTGCGGCGATAGCGCCGCAGGGACCTGCGGCAGGGAGTAACTCCTTTCCGCAGGCCCAAAAGCGCCCCGGGCCTCCGAAATGCGCCACTTATTTCATTGCGAGCCCTTAGTTCCATTTTTTAGTTGAGTGACAGGCACCGGAGAGGTCAGCGGAAGACGACGAAGTGATGGCGGGGCAGGGTCTCGGGAGCCTCGACGAACACGAAGCCTTCCCGCTCGATCTCGGCACGGATGTCGCGCAGGAACATGCGATGCGCCGCCTCCACGGGAAGGCTCCGGTCTTCCCGCCGGTATTCCGCGACGATGAGGCGGGCGCCGGGACGCAGGGCAGCCCGCAGGCCCTGCAGGAAAGGCGCGGGGCGGGCCAGTTCGTGATAGGTGTCCACGAGGAAGATGACGTCGCAGGACGCGGGCGGCAGTCGGGGGTCCGTCTCGCCGCCTTCCACCACCGAGATGTTCTTCGCGGAGCTCTCCGACGCGAGGCGGCGCAGGGCCGCCAGGAATCCGGGCTGGAGCTCGGTCGCGAACACGCGCCCTTTCGGCCCGACTGCGCGCGACAGAATCCCGGTCATGTACCCCGTGCCGGCGCCCACGTCCGCCACGCTCATGCCGGGAGCCAGCCGCATGAGCCGGACCATGGACTCGGGGTCCTCCTCCCGCGCCCGCTCCGGGCGGTCCAGCCAGGGCCCCTCGGACTCCGGCATGATCGCCGGTATGGAACGGGGCAGGGGGAGCCGCTCGCGCAGGACCGGAGCAAGGTCCAGGACCGCCGCGGTCGCGAGCCCCAGGCCGGCCAGAGCCCCGAGGGAGATCTTCGCGAGGCGCCTGCGGTCCATGATTTCAGCCGATCAGGCCGGGGACGACGACGCCGGAGACGCAGTCCGAGCTGCAGATGCCGCGGACCTCGTTGCGCAAGATGCCCCGCCGGTAGTCCTGCATGGCCGGGCTGTTCCAGGCGTCCCGCCAGGAGTCGGTGTAGAGGTTCCCCACCGAGGTCCGGCAGCCGCAGTCCGGGTAGAGTCCGCCGCCGCGCGAAGCATCGACCACCAGCCGCTCCCACGGCCGCCGGCAGGCGAAACGGCCGCCCGGGACCCCGGCCGCCGCGGGGAGGCCTGAGTCCTTCGACAGGGTGAAGGGCAGGAACCAGCGCAGCTCGATGCGGTACCGGGCCGCCTTCTCGGCAAGGACCGGCAGGGCGTCCCGGAGATAGGCCAAGGCCTCCGGGTTCCGGTGCAGGAAGATGTTCTCGGCGTCCGTCACACCCTTGACCGGGAGGTATTGCACGGAGTCGAAGTCGTGCTCCCGGGCGAACTCAAGGATGGGGTCGAGCTCCCGGTGGTTGGAGCGCATGACCACGGCGAGCAGGGTCAGGCGGATCCGGTTCGCGGACGCGGCCCGGGCCGCGTTGACGTGGTCCAGGGCCCGGCAAAGGTCCGCGAAGGCCGCGCCCTGCCGGATGCGTTCGTAGAGGCCCGGCTCGGCCGCGTCGATGGAGACGTTGAGCGAGACCCGGGCGCCCAGCAGGGCCCGCGCCCAGCCGGCGTCGATGGGGATGCCCGAAGTGGTCACGCTCTGGTCCACGTTGGGGAAGGCCCCCGCGGCCTCGAGCAGCTTCCGGGCGTAGGGCAGGAGGAAGACCTCCCCCCCCTGCCAATCGATGAAGCGCAGGGTGGGGAAGAGACCCGCCAGCTTGAAGGCCACGGCTTCCGGCAGGGTCCCGGCCTCGCGCCAGCGCGAGCACATGACGCAGCGCATCCCGCAGCCCGTGGTCAGGATCGCGAGCAGCTCGACGGGGTTGGACTCCAGGAGGACGCGGCCCTCCGAGAACTCGCGCCCGGAGAGCTCCAGGTTCCGGGCGTAGGCGCCGGGGTCCGCGTCCGCCACCGCGCTACCGGAGGTCCGCCGAGCGGTCGGCCGGGATATCGAAGCGCGTCAGGATGCCGACATTGGCCGCGGCGGCGGCCGCGGCGTCGAGGACGACGCGCGTCGCCGGCTCGTCGTAGTAGTTGGAGCGCGCGCCGCTGCCCGCATGGTTGTCGATCTCGATGACGTGCCGCGGGCCCTGCGGGTCCCCGAGCGCGTTGATCACGTCCGCCAGGCCGAAGACCGGACGCCCGTTCACGCGCTCCACGACCACCTGCTGGAGCTTGTGGTAGCCGATGTTCACGTCATGCGGCAGGACCTGGTTGATGATGACGACTTGGCGCCGCTCGGCGCTCGGCATCAGGTGGTCGGCATAGTGCCGGAAGCGCGCGCTCTGGTCCTTCCAATCCCAGATGTCCATGTAGTTGCGGTTGAGCGGCATGAACACGAGGCCCGCGTAGATGAAGTAGGTGGGACGCTGGTCGTAGTCGGGCCCCGGGACCAGCATCGCGTAGGGCTTGAGCTTCAAACGGAGCTGGTGCGGAGCGCCGTCCCGCAGGACCCCCAATACGGCCTCCTCGCCCATCTGATGCATGTTGGCGAGGTGCGAGAGTTCCAGGCGTTCGTCCTTGCGGAACAGGAAGGTCCCATCGCTCAGGACGGGGGTGCCGTCGAGGCTCTGGATGACGTCGCCCTCCCGCACGGTGCCCCACGCCGGCGAGCCGTACACCACGCGCGTCACCATCACGCCGTCCTGGCCCTTGGGGATGCGCAGGGTCTCGCGCAGGGCGGGGCTCTCGGTCTTCTGCCAGAAGACCCCCAGCGAGGGCACGCCGTCGTAGCGCCCGTCCTTGAGGTCGCCCAGGAATCGCTCGATCAGGGTGATCGGCACGATGTAGCCGATGTTCTCCGCGCCCGAGCCGCTGTAAGACTGGAAGGAGATGCCGATCAACCGCCCGTCCTGGAACACGGGCCCGCCGGAGTTGCCGGGATTGATGGCGGCGTCGGTCTGGATGAGGAGGAGGTTCTTGCCCGAGTGCGTGTAGCCGTTCACCTCGAGGCGGGACACCACCCCTTCGGTGATGGAGAGCTGGTCCCCTCCGATGGGGAAGCCGTAGGCCGCCACCTTGTCGCGCTGGAAGGGCAGGGACCCGAAGCGGGCCGGGGTGGTGCCCTTGAAGAACTCGGGGTCGTCCACCGTCACCACGGCGGTCTCGCAGTCGTGGGCGACGAACTCGACCTTGCCGGTGTATTTCTTCGCGTCCCCGCTCTTGCGCACCTGCACGAAGACCTGGTTGCTGACCACGTGCGCGTTGGTGAGGATGCGATTGCCCGCGATGATGACCCCCGAGCCGCCGGAGTTGTTCTGATAGCCCAGCTTCCAGGGCTCGTAGTAGTCGGGCTGCTTGATGACGGTGAAGAACTGCACGACGGAGCTCTTCACGGCGTCCTCGTCCGCCGCGGCCCGGACGGGGGCGGCGGATACGGCGACCAGAAGCGCGGCCAACCAATAGATCATCGGAGCTCCTTGAACAGCGGCGTCTTCACAACAGTCCCAGAAGCGCGGCGGCGTTCGCGCGGCGGTCCGTGCCCAGGGTCAGTTCGACCACGGGGGCCCGCGCCAAGAGGCCCGCCGCAGCCGAGGCGCGGCCCAGGGCCAGGCCGGCCAGGCCGGCCAGACCGGGGAGGTCCCGGCGCAGCATGAACTCCGTGAGCTGGGGCACGCCCCAGCCCACCACGAGCGACGAGAACAGGGCGGGCAGGGCCGCGGGGCGCCACAGGCGCCGGATCGCGGGCTCGGCGGCCCCGGAACGGCGTCCGACCACCACGAGGCCGGCCGGGACGGGTCCGGACAACGCGTGCTGGAACCAGGCGAGGTCCACGAGTATCTTGGTCCCGAACTCGCGGCGATGCATCACGCGCCGGAACTTCTCCGGGATGGCGGAGAGGTCCTCGTTCGGGGAAAGTCCCAGACGGAGCGGGAACGGGAGCAAAGACCCTCCCGGCCCGAGCAGGGGCGTGTCCTCGGAGAGGAGCTGCACCTGCCCGGAGCGCAGGAGGTCCAGTCCCAGGGCCGTCTTCCCGCCCCCCGAAGGCAAAAGCACGAGCGCGCCCTTCCCCTCCCGCGCCACGCCCAGGGCGTGGACCCGGTGCAGGCCGCGGCGGTCCAGTAGGAAGCCCGCGCGGGAGCAGATGAGCAGATACCCCAGCTCGTGGAGCAGGGCCCCGTCCTCGGAGAACACCTCGGCCGACTCGGAGCGGAAGTCCATGATGGCCAGCGCCCTGCCGTGATAGTCCACGGCGCGCACCGGACCGTTGTCATAGGCGACGTAGTGGGCCCCGCACAGGGAGGCGCGGCGCCGGGGGACGAGTTCCCGCGGGACGGCGTCGAGCCGCAGGGTGACGCGGAAGGAGGGGTCGCAGGACTTGGCGAGGAAGAACGCGAAATCCCGGCGCAGGTTCTCGGACACCAGCGGGTCGTCGCAGGCCACAGCCCCGCCCACACCGTGAAAATCCAGCCGGAGCTCTTCCATCGCCGCGTATAATATGGCAAATTTCGGGTGCCGCGGACCGCGGCGCAGATGCGGATCCTCATCATCAAGCGCGGGGCCCTGGGAGACGTCCTCCGCACGACCGCGCTCCTGGCCTCCCTAAAGAGCCGCTGGCCCGACTCCGAGCTCTGTTGGCTGACCTCCCCGGAGGCCCGGCCTCTCCTGGAGGGGAACCCCTATCTCGGGCGCCTCAGCTCCGAAGCGGACGGACTGCTGCTCGGCCGCTTCGACCGGGTGCTCTCCATGGAGGAGGACCCCGCCTTCGCCGCGCTCGAGAAGACCGTGCATCACGGGCTCTGGACCGGGGTGGTCCTGCGCGGCGGGCGCCTCGCCTACACCGCCGACAGCGCCGCCTACTACGACCTGAGCCTGCTCCATCTCGACCCGGACGGCGGCCACGCCTCCGCCGACGAGCTTAAGCAGACCAACACCCTGACCTATGAGCAGCTCTGGCTAAAGGCGCTGGACCTCCCCGATCCCCCCCAGCCCCCCCAGCCGGTGCTCCGGCTCACGGAGGAGGACGCCGCCCAGGCCGACTACCTCGCCCAACGGCTCGGCATCGCGGACCTGCCCCTGCGCATCGGCATCCACCCGGGCGCCGGAGCCCGCTGGCCGTCCAAGCGCATCCCGGAAGAGACGACCCTCGCGCTGGCCCGGGAGGTGCGACGACGCTGGGGGGTGCCCCTCATCCTCTTCGGAGGACCCGAAGAGGCGGCCGCCCACCCCAGACTGGCCGCCGCCGCCGGCGGGGACCTGCTCGACCTGGGGGCGGATTACGGGCTGCGCGTGTTCGCGGCGCTCCTCGCCCGCTGCGACGTGCTGGTGAGCTCGGATTCCCTGGCGCTCCACGCGGCGCGGGCCCTGTCCCGGCCCGTGGTCGCGGCCTTCGGTCCCACCTCGGCCGGCGAGGTGCGGCTCGCGCACGGGACGACCCTTCTGCCGCCCGGCGGCTGCGGCTGCTGGTACCGGTCCGGATGCAGTCGATCCAAGCCGTGCCTGGGAGAGATCCCCCTGGGGGCTTGGATCGACGCCATCGCCGGCCTGCTGCCCCCCTCCCAGCCCTCCCCCGCGAGCGGGGGAGGGTGAGGGTGGGGGATCAGAAGAGGACGCCTCCCGCCGTGCCGGAGTCGCCGCCGTCCCAGTAGCCCCCGCCGGAATCCCCGCGGTTGTTGCCGGGCCCGCCGTCCCACACGTCGTCCGGGCCGCCCCGCCCCCCGTCGCGGCGCGGGTTGCCCAGGTCGTCGAGGCCGTCCGTGCCGTCCGGCCCGCCGTTGTCGCGGCTGCCGCCCGTGTCCGGCGTCTTGCGGGAGCCTTTGCGGGACATGGACTTCAGCTCCGCGAAGGCGTTGCCGCCGCGGTCGTTGTCCGAGCCGTCCCAGACGTCATCGGGGCCGCCCCGGTTGTCGTCCCGCCGTGGGTTGCCGAGGTCGTCGAGGCCGTCGATGTCGTCCGGCCCGATCTCGCGGGTCGGGCTCTCCACCGGCATGCCGCCGCCGGTGCTCTTGCCCCGGCTCTTGCTCTTGGAAGCGAAGGACGGCGTCCCCTGGGACGCCGCCAGCGGGCTCACGGGCAGCAGCAAGGTGGGTGCCGCGGCGACCGTCTCCTTGGCCATGGCCGTGGGAAGGGAGGGCAGGGCGCCGAGGCTGGGCTGCACCAGATCGCTGCGCAAAGACACGTCCAGGTTGGAGACTCGGACCAGGCCTCCGCCGACCGCGGCGGCCATGGGGCCGGCGTAGCCGACCGGCAGCACCGTGCGCGTGATCACGCTCTGCGCGTGCAGGGCCGCGGGCAGCGCCAAGGCGAGCGCGCCGGCGGCTACGGGAATGCTGGTTCTGCTCATGACTGAGTCCTCCTGGGCCGGCGGATGAGCCGTCGGTCCGTCATGAGTATAGCGGGTCGGGGCACGGAGGTCCTGGGTCAAGCATCCCAGCCCCCGGCGGAAAAAGGACCCAGCCGGAACCGGGCCCTACCGGCTGCCGCCGAGTTCCTGCCGCGCCGCCCGGATGCGGTCCAGCATAGGGTCACCGCGGCCCTCTCCTGCCGCGCTGACGGCCTGGTCGTAGAGGGTCCGGGCCTCGTCCGCCTTCCCCTGGCCGACCAGGATGCCGCCCAGGCTGAGGACCGCCTCCCAGGAGCGCGGATCGAGGGCGACGGCCCGGCGCAGATCCGCGACCGCCCCGTCGGACTGCCCCAAGATGGATCTCAGCACTCCCCGGGCGCTCCAATGCCCCGACTGTGCCGGCTCGGCGGCGACCAGCCCGTCCAGAATCCGGATGGCCCCCGCGTGATCGCCCGATTCCTGCAGGAGTACCGCGAGCCGCTGACGCTCCGCGCTCGTAAGGGCATCCTGCCGGACGCGGGACAACGCCTGCGCGGCCAGACCCGCGTCGCCGGTGATGCGCGCCGCTGCGGCCGCTTCCAACCATAGCGCCGGATCCGGAGCGCCGATACTCCCATCCACTATGGGTCTCAGGAGCCCCGCGGCCTTCTTCGCCGCGCCGTTCTCCGCATAGAGCATGGCCGCGCGGATCCGCCCTCCGCAATCCCCCTCGGCCCAGGAAAGGCCATCCAGGATGCGCAGGAGGGATTCCTTATCGCCGATATCGCGCGCCGCATAGGCGACTTCCGGCCAGAGCAGAGACTCGACCGGACCGGATCTTCGGCGGAGGATCGGATGAGCGGCCGCCACCGCGCGACCAAGCTCCCGGGCCAACGCCAACGACCGCGCCGTCTCCGCCCGCAAAGGCGGGGCGGGGTCCCCGGCCAAGGCCCGCTCGTAGGACTCCAGCGCGGGACCGGCATCTCCGAGCCGCGCGCAGGCCTGCCCCAGGCGGAGCCAGAAACCCGCCGGCAGGGCGGAAGCCGGGGCCGTCAGCAGACTCCGTGGAACGGCCCCCGGGGCTTCCAGGAAGGCCTCAGCCAATCTGAGCAGGTCCCGCTTCTCCGCCTCATCCGGCCCCGCCGCTCCGGCCAGCCGCAGCAGAGCCGGCAGCGCTTCGCGCGATCCTGCCGCACGGGCGGCTTCGCAGACGTCGAGCCACCGTCTCGCCGGCACTCCCGCGGGAGGAGCCGAGATCAAGGAACGGAGACGCGCCTCCGCGCGCTGCCGCAATCCGATGCGAAGAAACATCTCCGCCTCCCGCAGGGGGTCCGGCCCTCCGGGATCCTTTCCAGCCGTCCGGGCCAGGGTCTCCCGCGCCAGGGCGGGATCGCCCGCCTGCATCGCCGCCTGCGCGGCGCGCAGCAGGTCTTGCCCCGACGCGTGCCGGTAGGGACGGCGCGCCATAGCCGTCAGCACGCCCCGGCCATCCCCGGCTTCCCGCTCCACGTAGCCCAGGAGCTCCGTCCATTGCTCGGCGGCCTCGGAGCGTTCCACGCCGCCGAGGCCGGCTTCCTCGGCGCGGCTCAAGGTTTCGGGGACCAGCTCGCGCGACCCGCCCGCGCTCAAGCTCCGGGCCAGTTCCAGCCAATCCCAGGAAAGGACGTCCTGCCGCGGCTCGGCAGCCATGAGGGCGATCGCCCGGGCCGCGAGCTCGCGGTTCCCGAGCCCGGCCTGTATCTTGGCGAGCATGCAGCGTTCCCGGGTCGTGAGCGCCGCCCACAAGGACTTCGGCTGGACGATCTTCCGGAGCAGACGCTCGCGATAGGCCGGAGCCAGAGGCCGGAACAGGTCCCGCAATTCCGGCGCCAGATCCTGGTCGGCGAGATGGAACCGTATCGCCGCGCGCACGGCTTCGGGCTCCAACGGCGCTCCCCGTCCCAGCTCGCGCGCCTCGCGCAGGGCCTCGGCCGCGTCCGGATGGTCCCTCAGCGCGCGGGATATCGCCGTAAGGAGATAGCCTCGCCTCTGAGCGGGGATGCCCTCCAAGGACGCCGGGTCGAGGCCGTCGTCGTCCGGCCCGCCCGCGACCAGGCGCGCGACGGCGCAGTCCAGGCGTCTGACGGAGCGCGGATCGAGCCGCTGGGCCTGGCAGAGGTCCTCCGAGGCGCCCCGCGCGTCGCCGGCCGCCAAACGACGCCGCCCTCTTTCCGCCCGGAGCCAGGCATCCTGGGGATGGCGCTCCAGCGCGAACGCGAGCCGGTCCCCGGTCGGATCGAGCCGCAGCGGGTACGCCATGGCCAGGGAGAGCGCCCCGCCCCCGACGAGTGCGGCCGGCAGGAGGAGGGCGAGGACGAACACGGGCCGCGCGTCGGGCTCCTCCGCCGGACGCAGGGCGTGCGCCGCCAGGCTCGCGCCCAGCACCAGGACGAGGGGCCAGATCGGCCAAAGATAGTAGGGCAGGCAGATCATGGCCGTGTGCAGGCCCAGCAGATAGGCCGCGAGGAGGACCAGCGCGGCATGTCCCGGCCGCCGGCGGAAGAACAGGGCCGCCAACGCCCCCAGGAGCAGCAGCCCGAGGTGCGGCGCGGCCGCCTCCCAAGCCCGGACCGCCCAGCCGCGCAGGAACACCCACGGATGCCGCAGGAGCTCCGCCGCGGCCCAGGACAGGACGTCTCCGCCCTGGGCGATCTTCTGGGGACTCAGCTCGTTGGTGATGGCCGAAGGGACGGTGAGGCCGAGAACCCCGCCGGCCACCTGGTCGTAGCCGCGACCGGCCTCGGATAGCCGAGGGACGCCGTCCAGGGACCAGTTCAGCCACATCCAGGGCCCCAGAACGAGCAGGGGGATCGCCCACAGGGGCAGGGCAGCCGCGAGCATCTCCCGGAGCGGAGCCGGGCGCCGCCGGACCCACAGGAACCCGGTCAGGAATATGGGGAAGAGCAGGAGCGGGGACCGCAGGAGCAGGCTGAGCGCCAGCGCCGCGCCCAGGGCGCAGCCCCGCGCCGGGGTCGGCGACCGGGCCCACCAGACGCAGAACTGCGCGACCCCGAGCAGGCCCAAGGTGTAGAGCTCGTACTCGAGTTCGATCAGGTGGTCCGGGAACCACGGTTCCAGCGCTCCGAAACCAAAGGCGGCAGCGGCAGCGAGCAGGCCGCAGAGCCGCGAATGGAGGAGGGTCCCGAGCGTGAAGACGAGGAGGACGAAGACGACCCACAGCGCGGCCCCGAGCCCGCGCCGGGCGTCCCGGGAAAGGTGGTCGTGGTAGACGGCGTCCGCGGCCGCGGTCAGGGGCATGGCGCAATTGACGCCCGCCGCCGGTCCCGCCAGCCCGTGCAATAGGAGCTCGCCGGCGGCCACGTGCTCGTCGCGGGGGACGAAGTCCGGTCGGCCCTGCCAACCCCAGCGGCTCCAGCCCCACAGGAGCAGCAGGACCAGCAGGCACGCCGCGGCGCGCGCGTCCGTGGCAAGGAAAGACCAGAGCCTGCGCCAACCCCCCGTCATGCCACAAGTATAGCGAATAGCCGCCGACTGACAAGCGGGCGCCCGACTTGCTATCCTAGGGTCTGGCGCGAGGAGCCGCTCATGGAAAGGACCTTGATCAAGGATGCGCTCAAGCAGACCCCCGGGACCCGCCTCACCGTGGCCGGCTGGGTCCGCACCCTGCGCTGCAGCAAGGGCGGCTTCAGCTTCATCACCCTCAACGACGGCTCCTGCATGGCCTCCATCCAGGTCGTGGCGGACGGCCAGCTCGCGAACTACGACTCCGAGGTCGTGCGCCTGACCGCCGGCTGCTCCCTGAGGATCCAGGGCGAACTGGTGCAGAGCCCGGGGAAAGGGCAGGCTGTCGAGCTCAAGGCGGCGGCGGTCTCCGTCCTGGGCACGGCGGACGCCCAGACCTACCCCATCCAACCCAAGCACCATACCCTGGAGTTCCTGCGCTCGGTCGCACACCTGCGCCCCCGCACCAACACCTTCGGCGCGGTCGCCCGGGTGCGCAACGCGGTGTGCTGGGCCATCCACGAGTTCTTCCAAAAGCGGGGGTTCCTCTACGTGCACACCCCCATCGTCACGGCCAGCGACTGCGAGGGCGCGGGGCAGATGTTCCGGGTCACGACCCTGGACCTGGAGAAGCTCCCCCGCGGCCCGGAAGGGAAGGTCGACTACGGCCAGGACTTCTTCGCCCGGCCCACCTTCCTCACGGTCTCGGGACAGCTCGAGGGCGAGGCCTACGCCTGCGCCCTGGGCGACATCTACACCTTCGGACCGACCTTCCGCTCCGAGGACTCCACCACGCCGCGCCACCTCTCCGAATTCTGGATGATCGAGCCCGAGATGGCCTTCTGCGACCTGAAAGGCGACGCGGACCTGGCCGAGGCCTTCCTCAAGCACATCTTCTCGGCCGTGCTCGAGCGCTGCAGCGAGGACATGGACTTCTTCTGCGCGAGGCAGGACAAGACCCTGCGCGACACCTTGAAGGGGATCATCGACAGCGAGTTCGTCCGGCTGGAATACACCGAGGCGGTCTCCATCCTGGAGCAGGCCGGGCGGAAATGGGAGTTCCCCATCCAGTGGGGCGTAGACCTGCAGACCGAGCACGAGCGCTACCTGAGCGAGGAGAAGTTCCAGAAGCCCGTCATCCTCCAGAACTATCCCGCCAAGATCAAGTCCTTCTACATGCGGCTCAACGACGACGCGGCCGAGCACGGCGGGGAGTCCACGGTGGCCGCGCTGGACGTGCTCGTCCCGAAGATCGGCGAGATCATCGGGGGCAGCCAGCGCGAGGAGCGTCTGGACCGCATCGCGGCGCGCATGGCCGGGCTGGACATGAAGCCCGAGGACTACTGGTGGTACCTGGACCTGCGCCGCTACGGCACCGTGCCGCACGCAGGCTTCGGCCTGGGCCTGGAGCGCACCGTGCAGTTCGTCACCGGCACGGCCAACATCCGCGACGTCATCCCCTTCCCCCGCGCGCCGCGCTCGGCGGAGTTCTGACATGGAACCCGATCCGCGCGAGCGGTATTGGCTCTTCGCCGGAGACCGGGTGACGGGACCCTTCGACCTCGACGCGCTCATGGAGCTCGACGAGTTCACCGCCGACGCCCCCCTCTGCCCCGAGGCCAAGCTCGGGACGGCGGAGGAGGAATGGCGGCCCGCGGTCGCCTACCCGGATTTCGCCCCTCTCTTCCCCTCGGCCGGCCGGGGCCAGGCGGCGCCCGCGGGGCACGACGTGGCCGCCATCGGGGCCATCGAAGGCCGCATGAGGCTGCTCGACCGCTCCCTGGCCGCGGCCCGCAAGCGCCTCTCCGCGCGCCAGGACGCCTTCGTCGGACTCAAGAACGAGCTGTCTCAGCGCCTGCGCGCGGCGCAGGAGATAGAGGAGCGCATCCAACAGGCGGTGGTCCGGATCCAAGGAGGCTTCCGCCCGAGCCCTGAGATGGAGCGGGCCAAGGCCGCCATGGCCATGCAGCAGAAACGGATCGAGGAGCTCCAGAAGGACCTCGCCCGGTTCCAGGCCCGGCAGGCCGCGCCCCGGCCGCCCGCGCCGGAGCCCGAGCCCGAAGCGGAGGAACCCGGGGCGCCCGCCGAAGCCCCGGAAGCCGCGCCCCGCTCCCGGACGCGCCGCCGCGCCCAACGCACCCCCGTGAAAGCGGCGGTCCGGCGGCGCAAGAAACCCCTCTCCGACCCCGGAGCCTCGGGCCTCCCGGACGCCGACTTCTCGGACGACATCCCCGGACTCTGATGCGGTCAGCGCAGGCGTCGTGGAGCCGCGGGGAAGCCGGCGCCCTCGCCGCACTCGCCGCCTTCTCGAGCCTGGTGCTGGCCTGGCCCATCGTCTCCTACGACGCGTGGTGGCATCTCGCGGCAGGCCGCGACATCGTGACCCAGCTCGCGATCCCCCGCGCGGACCCGTATTCCCACACCCTGCGCGGCTCCCCCTGGGTGGATTTCGAATGGCTCTCCCAGGTCCTGGCCTACCTAGCCTGGACCGTCACGGGATTCCGGGGCCTGATCTGGCTCAAGGCGCTCGTCGGAGCGTCCGCGGTCGTGATCACGGCCCGGAGCATCCTTCGCCAGGGGGCGGACCTGGCGACGGCCTGCGCGGGGGCGCTCTGCGCCCTCGCCATGGTGCGCACCCGCGGCTTCCTGGGCCCGGAGATCTTCTCGTTGGCGCTGTTCGCCTTCTTCCTCTACGCGCTGCTCCGGTTCCGTGATGCCGAGAGCGGCCGCAGCGGCCGCGCCTGGCTCGTCGCCCTCCCCCCCTTGACCGCGCTCTGGGCCAACCTGCACGGGGGCTTCGTCCTCGGCCACGGACTCATCGCCCTGTCCGCCGCGGGGGCCTTCCTGGAATCCCCGCGCGGCGCGGGCCGCCGGACGGCCAAGAGCCTGCTGCTGTGCCTGGCCGCCTGCCTGCTGGCATCCCTCGTCAACCCCTACGGCGCCGGGGTCTACGACGCCATCTGGATCCACCTGCGGGACCTGAACTCGCCGGGCGGGCTGGCGCTCATCGACGAATGGCGCCCCCTGCGCCTGGGGGAGCACCCCGTCTACTGGCTGACCCTGGCGGCCTCCCTGGCCCTCCTCGGCAAGGAGCTCGTGGGCAAGGACCGGAGGGCGCTCGCCTGGGCGCCGCTGCTCGTCGTCTTCGCGCTCTGGGGCTCGCGGGAAGCGCGCAACCCGGTGTACTTCATCCTCGCGGCCGCGCCCTATCTGTTCTCCGCCTTGGACCGGGGCAGCGTCGTCCTGGCCCGGCGGCCGGGACCCTTGAAAGCCGCGGCGATCCTGGCCCTTCTAGTTTGGCTCGGAGCCCCCGTGCGCCGCCGCGACTTCTCCCAGGCCGTGCGCTGGTCCCGACTGCCGGTCCGCGCCTGCGACTTCCTTGAACGGGAAGGGGTCGGGGGAGTCCTGCACAACGACTACGCCTTCGGCGGCTTCATCAACTGGCGCTTCGCCGGCCGACGCCCCGTGTTCATGGACGGCCGGTACCTGTTCTACCCGCTCCTGCTGGAGGACGCGTCCGCCGGGGGTCCCGAGGGCTTCCAGGGACTCTGGGACCGGCACGGCGTGACCTACGCGGTGGAGCGGCGGCGCTGGGACGGGGATCCCTCGCCGTGGCGGACCCGTTTCCCCGGAGACCGCTGGGCGCTGGTGTTCTGGGACGACGCGGCGCTGGTGTTCGTGCGCAGGATCCCCGCCTACGGCGCCCTGATCGGGCGCGGGGAATATCGCCGGGTGGACCCGGACGATGCCGAAGCGCTCCTGGAGGCGGTCCGGGACGGACGGACTCCCAAGGCAGCGGCGCTCGCGGAGCTGGACCGGCACCGCGCACGCTGCGGCGACACCGTCACCGGCGCCCTCCTGCGCCGGCAGATCGCGGCCCTCTAGCATAAGTCCAATCACATTCGTCACCCCGGCGAAGGCCGGGGTCCAGGCGCCAGACGTCACCCCGGCGAAAGCCGGGGTCCAGGCACCAGATGTCACCCCGGCGAAAGCCGGGGTCCAGGCAGCAAAACAGATCTCTTGAATCCGTTCCTCACGCTGGATACCGGCCTTCGCCGGCATACCGGCTTTTCAAATGTAAAGAAGCGTTGGCTAGTTGGGCCGTCTCTTGTCGAGCTCCCGCCGCATCTGCTTCTCGAGGTCGTCCAGCTCGCCTTTCGTGTTCCTCTTGGGCGCCGGGGGCTCCTCGGAGACGCTCTCCTTGCGGGGCTGGGGCCGGACCACGGGACCGGCCGCTGCGGAAGCCAGCTGTTCGTAGACCGAGCCCATCCGCCGATGCAGGTCCGCGGCCTGCGCCGCGCTCAAGCCCCCGCCGGCCAGCTTCTCATCCAGTTCATCCAGGGATTCCCGGAGGCCGCCGAACCCAGCCGAGACGTTGGTCCCGCCGCCGGCTATGCCGGCGACGCTCGCGGGCATGCAGCGCGGCAGGTGCTGGTTATGTCTGCGCGCCGACTCCTGCCGGGCCGCGCAAAGCGTGGGCGACTCGCCCAGGCGGCAGCTGGGGACGATTGTCGGCATCCAGGTCGGATCGACGGCCCAGACATATCCCTCCGGGCAGCGCAGCGGCGGCGGCGTCGTCTCCGCCGCCCCCTGGAGGCCCCACCGGTAGTCAGCGGCGACCTCGTCGGCGCTGCGCGCCACGTTCAGGACCCGAAGCTCATCGATGGCGCCGCGGAAATACCGGAGTCCGTTGTTGCCGGCGAAACGACCGATGTCCGTCTCGACCCCGGATTGGATGGCGGGCCCCATGTTGGGGTTGGTCGCGGCGAGACGCCCATCTATGTAGAGCTTTCCGACGCCGGATTCCAGGGTCCCGGCCAAGTGATGCCATTCCCCGATGGACAAAGGTTCCCTGGCGGAGTTCTCCATCCAGTTCGAACTGAGTATGGTGAGGTCGGGCCGCCCCGCCTTCAAGCGCAGGTCGATGAGGTCGTTATAGCTGCCTTCCCCGTAAACGAACTGATCGGGATGCGTGCCCGTCTCTCCTTCGTAATTGACCCAGGCCTCCACCGTGAACGCCCGGGCTCCTCCGAGGATGAGCCCCGCCTTGGCGCGCACGTACTGGTTCGAGCCGTTGAACCTCAGGGCCTTGCCGACACGGCCCGGCACCCACTCCGGCGAATTGACGATCAGCCCGTTGTTGGGGCCGGCCGAGTCCTGCAGGACCGTCCCGGAGCCTTCGTCGAAGTGCCACAAAGCCAGGGTGCCGGGGATGGCATCCAGCGGCAGGCCCCGGAGCGGCGGATCGACCGGCGCCGGTTCGACCGGGGTCGGAGCCGGAGCGGGGGTCGTGACGACGGACTGCGCGCGGCGCCGGCGATGCCGCCGCTGGTTGTCGTAGATGGCGTAGCCGATCCCGCCCATGGCAGCCACGCCCAGCAGGTTGGTGAACCAGCCGGTCTCCTGCAGGCTCTCGGGGTGGATGGCCAGCTGGTCGGCCGCCCCCTGAGAGACGCGCGCGTAGTCCGCGGATGCCAGGGCGCCCGCTTCGCGGTACTCCATGGCGGCCAGGGTCGAATAGGCCGAGCCGAGGGCGGAGCGGCGCGTGGCCAATCCGGGATGACCTACGGACTTGGCGGGGAGCTCCTTGAGCACGACCCGGTAATCCTCATCCGAGATCGAGCTCAGGATGTCCGCCAGGCTCTGGAGGCGCTCCTTCTCCCGGGCCGAGCGCTCTTCCGCGACCTCGGGTGCGCGGGCCGCGGAAGCCAGCTGCTCGTAGCCCCCGCCGCCCAAGGCCGCGCTCGCCAGTTCCGTCCCCGCGCCCTGCCGGGGCTGTTCCAAGGCCCCGGCCTTCCGCCCTCCTCCTCCCACGAGGTCCTGTCCCCCGCCCAGCCAATAATTGAGGACCGCGTTGCCCAGGAACTTGAGCGCGATGACCGCGACCAGACCCAGGGCCGCCTCCTGCTGTCCCCCGGCGGCGGAAGGGCCCGCCTCCGAATAGCTGGACCCGGCCTCCACCGTGGCCGGCGTCGCGGTCCGCCCCTTCTCTAGCGCGGCCAGGTCCTGGTAAGCGGAACTGAGCACCGTCCGGCGCGAGACGATCTGCGGGGGGATGGCCGCCTGGTCGGGCTGGCGGGCGAGCAGCTCTTTGTAGTCCTCGTCCGACATGGACTTCAGGAACCCGACGAGCTCCAGCAGGCGCTCCTGCTTCGCCTCCGGGGTCTTGGCGTCGACATCGGCGGGCGAGGAGGAGGCGGCCGCCAGCGCGGCCATCGGGGAAGGGAATACCAACGCCAGGACCAGGAGCAATCGGGGGATCATGGAAAGCCTCGCTTGGCGCGCCGACGACCGCGCACCAAAAGGAGTGTATCCCTGCGCCCCGCCCCCGTCAAGACTTCCGGGAGACTTCCGGGAGACCTCCGGGAGACCCGCAATGTAGTGTCTCCAACGCTTCTTTACATTCGAAAAGCCGTCATACCGGCGCCAGCCGGTATCCAGACGACAAACCACTGGACCCCGGCCTTTGCCGGGGTGACGGCAGGCCGCTGGACCCCG
>Ga0154315_1047_pt1 | contig 28144 bp, 23 predicted proteins | sample RifGroA2_FD_105609 | JGI IMG/M metagenome (GOLD analysis project Ga0154315, IMG submission 105609) | Elusimicrobia bacterium GWA2_69_24
CTATCTCAAAGGCGATTACGGCGCCGCGATCGGAATCTCGGCCGGCGCCATCGTAGGGACCTTCCTCGGCGGGCCCATCGGCGGCCTCATCGGCGGACTGGTGGGCGGCGTCATCGGCCACTTCATCGGCAAGCTCTTCGGCTGATCCCCCAACCCCGTTGCCGTCACCCCGGCGAAGGCCGGGGTCCAGTGGATTGTCGTGGATTCCGGCTTTCTCCGGAATGACGGAGTGATCAGTACCTGGAGAGGACGGCTTCTCGGCGGTATTTGCCGTGCTGGCGGCCGTGGTCGCGGGAGGGTTTGCCGTGGTGGTTGGAGCCCGGCCGGTAGGTGTATCCGTCCCGCTCGGAGGGCGCGTCTTCCCGGCCGGAGACCTCGGCGACTGAGGACGGCCCGCCTTCCCGGGTGCCGGGCCGGCGCAGGGCTTCGATCCCGATGCGTTCGGCGAGCGAGGGGTCGTCCACGAAGGGGTTGCGGTTCCCCTGGAAGGCTTCCACGAGGTTGTTGCGCCGGCGCTCGAACTCGGTCACCGGGTGCTCCTGGTTCCAGCGCAGGAGGACCTTGGTGGTCTCGTTCCAGAACTCCCGTCCGGTGGCGCTGAAGATCCGCCCGTCGTAGTAGCGGACGAAGAAGTACATGAGCGCCCGCGCCACGCGGCCCTTGGCCTCGTCCGGCGGCTCGAAGACGCGGCCGTCGGACCGGGCCCCGGCCTTGTTGTGGTATTCGCTGCCGTCGGCGGCGACGCCGAAGGGCAGGCGGCCGCGGATGCCGTTGGGCTGCTTGAAGGAGGCGGCGAGATGGTGCAGGTCGCTTTTCATGGGGAGGCGCTTCTCGAAATAGGACTGGGGCCAGAGGTGCTCGACGTTCATTCCCTCGGAGTCGTTGATGCCGTCGCCGTTGGCGTCGCCCGGCTCGCGGTAGTCGGGGCCGTTGTTGCTGGTGCCCGGGACGAAGACCCCGGAATAGATGTCCGCCACGCCGCGGCGGCCGTTGCGCGAGAAGTTGTCCGCGGTGCCGAAGAGGTAGTCCATGGCGTCGCGGTACTCATGGGCCTGGTGCCCCTGGCGCGCGATGTCGTGCAGGGCGAAGAAGAGCTGGGAGCCGGAGAGCCCCTCGGTCCCGCGCAGCTGCGCGGTCTTCGGGGAGGCGTTGACCGCGGGGACGTCGACCGCGGAGCGGCCCTGGGTCCCGTCGAAGATGCGGTCCAGGCGTTCGCGCTCGCGAGTCGTGCGGTCGGCGGCCGACTCCTGGGGCGAGACCGCGGTGACGTCGCGCAGCGTGTGGGCCAAGCCGGCGGGGGCGAAGGAGGCTTTCGGGGCCGCGCGCAGGGCGCTCGCGGGCGCCAGCGCGGAGGCGGCGGCCGCGCGGGGCGCGGCCACGGCCGGGATGAGCGGCACCGGCAAGAGGAGGGCGGGAAAGAGGCTCAGCCCGGACGCCGCGAGCGGGGAATTCCGGAGCCCGGCGGAGGGCGCGAGGCCGAAGTTCAGTCCGGTGACTGCGGGGACGACGGGCAGACCCTGGGGAAGGGTGCGAGGAGCGAGGAGGGTCTGCGCGCCTAGGCCCTGCGCCAGCAGGGCTGAAAGAAGGAAGGCCTGCGCTGTCGTCTTGATGTGGTTCACCGCCCTCAGTCTACCCTTCGACCTGGAAAAGCACATAGGTCCTTCTTCCCAAATATGCGAAGACAATCGGCCTATCGCCCTCCAGGGCTGGAGATTCACCCGGTCCCTACCCGGTCCCGGGGATTAAGTTATTGAAGTTGTTTAGACTGCCCGCCGATTCCGGCGGGAATAACTTAAGAAACTTAATCCCCGGGACGGATGAAGGGGCGGGTTAGAAGCCGTAGATCTCGGCGTATTTGGAGTTGAGGTAGTCGATGAAGGGCTTGTGGGTGAGCGGCTTTCCGGTGACCCGGGCGCAGAGGTCGCCGGAGCGGTAGCGCCGGCCGTGGCGGTGGATGTTGTCGCGCAGCCACTCGCGCAGGGGCGCGAACTCGCCGCGCTCGAAGTGGGAGTCCAGGTCCGGCATGTCCTTGCGGGCCTTCTGGAAGAGCTGGGCGGAGTAGAGGTTGCCCAGGGTGTAGGTGGGGAAGTAGCCGACCAGGCCCGCGGACCAATGCACGTCCTGCAGGCAGCCGTTGGAATCCTTGTCCACCTCGAGGCCGAGGTATTTCTTGAAGCGGGCGTTCCACTCGCCCGGGACGTCCGCGGGCTTGAGGTCGCCGAGGAGCAGGGCTCGCTCCAGCTCGAAGCGCAGGATGATGTGCAGGTTGTAGGTGCCCTCGTCCGCCTCCACTCTTATGTGGGAAGGCTTCACGTCGTTGACCGCGCCGTAGAAAGCGTCCAAAGACACCCCGCGCAGGGCGTCCTTGAACAGGCGCTGGGCCTGGGGGAAGAAGTACTTCCAGAAGGGCCGCGAACGGCCGACCAGGTTCTCCCACATGCGCGACTGCGACTCGTGGACGCCCAAGGAGGCGGCCTCGCCCATGGGGGCGCCGAAGTTGGCCTCCTTCTCGATGCCCATCTCGTAGAGGGCGTGCCCCGCCTCGTGCATGATGCCGAAGAAGGAGTCGCTCAGGCGGTTGGGGTTGTAGCGGGTGAGGATGCGCACGTCGTTGGGGCCGATCCCGGTGCAGAAGGGGTGGGTGGTCGTGTCCAGGCGTCCCCGGGTGAAGTCGAAGCCCATGGCCGCGGCCACCGATTCGCCGAACACCCTCTGCAGCTGGACGTCGTAGGGCCGTTCCACCACGCCGGCGTTGGGCCGCCGCGGGGCGTTGCGGATCTTCTCGAGCAGGACGCCCAGGTCCTGGCGCAGGGAGGCGAAGGTCTCCACGAGTTCGGCGGCGGAGGCCCCCGGCTCGTACTCGTCGAGGAGGGCGTCGTAGGGCTCGCTCTTGCAGCCGTAGGCCTGGGCCTTCCGGCGGCAAAGGTCCATCACCTTCTCCAGCCAGGGCAGGAAGCGCTTGAAATCGTTGTGCTTGCGCGCCCCCACCCACTCGTCCTGGGCCAGGGAGACGGTCCTGGCCCACTCGCTGACCAACTCGCCCGGGAGCTTGGTGGCCTTGTCGTACTGGTGCCGGAGCTCGCGCACATTGGCCGCCTCCGGGGTGTCCCCGGCGGCGCCGAGACCGGTGGCTTCCAGCTCGGAGAGGAGCTCGCCGATGCGGGGGTCGGTGAACTTCTTGTGGGAGAGGCCCGCGACGAGGGAGAGCTGGTCGGCGCGGAACTTCCCGGCCCCGGAAGGCATGTAGGACTGCTGGTCCCACTCCAGGAGGCCTCCCACGGAACTGAGCGTGGCGGCTTCCTTCACCTTCTGGATCAACTCGTCGTAAGCGGTCTGCGCGAGCATGGCGGCCTCCGGGCGTGACTCAAGTCTCATTATAGCGGTACGGCGCTATGTGGTAAAATGATTTCCCCATGCCAGCCGACGGCGCGACCCTGCATCCGGCCCTGAACCCCGAGCAGCTGCAGGCGGCGGAGTACCGCGGCGGCCCCTTGCTGGTCCTGGCGGGCGCCGGGACCGGCAAGACCCGGGTCATCGTGCACCGCGTGGCCTCCCTCCTGCGCTCGGGCGTGCAGCCGGGGCGGATCCTGGCGGTGACCTTCACCAACAAGGCGACCGAGGAGATGCGCACCCGCGTCGACGCCCTGGTCCCGGGGACCGGGGCCCGGGTCTGGGTATACACCTTCCACGCTTTCGCGGCGCGCATCCTGCGGCGGCACGCGGCCGCGCTGAAGCTCACCCCGTATTTCACGGTCTACGACGCCGACGACCAAAAGCGCCTCATCGTGGAGTCCATGAAGGAACTGGGGCTCGCCGAGGAGGAGCGCAGCAAGGCCGGGCTCTACGTCTCGATCATCTCCCGCGCCAAGGACGACCTGCTCGACGCCCAGTCCTACGAGATCCACGCCCTGGCCCAGGGCGACCCCTTCCGCCAGCGGGTGGCGTCGGTGTACAAGGCCTACCAGCGCAAGCTCGACGCGGCGGGCGGGCTTGATTTCGGCGACCTTCTGCTCAAGGCCTGCGGGCTCTTCCGCCACAACGAGGAGGTCCGCTCCTACTATCAGAAGCTGTTCGAGCACGTCCTTGTGGACGAGTACCAGGACACCAACCACGCCCAGTACGTGCTGACCAAGACGCTGGCGGCCCAGCACCGCAACCTCTGCGTGGTGGGCGACCCGGACCAGTCCATCTACGCCTTCCGCGGCGCCAGCATCCGCAACATCCTCGAGTTCGAGACCGACTTCTCGGACGCCCGCATAGTCAAGCTCGAGGAGAACTATCGCTCCACGCCCAATATCCTCGATGCGGCGCACGCGGTGATCCGCAACAACCGCCAGCGCCACGAGGGTAAGCTGTGGACCAAGCGCGAGAGGGGCGAACCCATCGAGGTGCAGGAGACCGCCGACGAGCGCGAGGAGGCCCGCTGGGCCGTCAAGCGCATCGTCCAGCTCCTGGATGGGGGGGCCTCTCCCAAGGACGTCGCGGTCTTCTACCGCACCAACGCGCAGAGCCGCTCCTTCGAAGAGGCGCTGAGCCTGTCCCAGGTCCCCTACCGCGTGATCGGGACCGTCCGGTTCTACGAGCGCCGGGAGATCAAGGACGTCCTGGCCTACATGCGGGCGGCCCTCAACCCCGCGGATTCGGTGTCCTTGGGGCGGATCCTGAACGTGCCCGCGCGTGCCATCGGCAAGACCGCGGAAAGCGTGCTCAAGGACTACGCTAAGAAGGAAGAGCTCTCCTTGCTCGAGACGCTCGGCCGGGCGGAGCGCATCCCCGAGCTCGCCCCCGCGGCGCGGCGGGGAGCGCTGGAACTCCATCACCTGCTGCAGCGCCTGGGCGAGGACCTGCGGGTCCTGCCGCCGAAGGACGGGGGCAACGCCGTGTTGTCGCGCACCGGGTACCTGGAGGCGGTGGAGCGCGAAACCGAGTCCGATCCCGACGCCGTGAACCGGCTGGGGAACCTGCAGGAGTTCATCAACGCCCTGCAGGAGTTCCAGGAGCGCGCGGCCGCCCAGGCGCTGGAGGGCGAGCCCTCCGACCCCGCGGACCCGGCCGGGAACGCCGCGGCGCCGCGGGCGCCGCTCGAGCGCTTCCTGGAGAACGTGGCCCTGCAGTCGGGCCAGGACGGCTACGACGCCCGGGCCGCGGCGGTGACGCTCATGACCGTGCACCTCGCCAAGGGCCTGGAGTTCCCCATCGTCTGCGTGACGGGGCTGGAGGAGGGGCTGTTCCCCATCTCGGCCGCCAACGCCTCGCCCACGGAGCTCGAGGAGGAGCGCCGTCTCTGCTACGTGGCCGTGACCCGCGCGAAGGAGCGGCTCATCCTCACCCACGCGGCGACCCGGAGGCTGTTCGGCCGGGTCTACGCCAACCTCCCTTCCCGCTTCATCCTCGAGGCCGAGCTGGCCGAGATCAAGGCTCCCGCGGCCCCCGCGGCGGAGGAAGCCCCGCCGCGCACGGTGCCGGTCCTGACCCGCATCCGGCCCAACATGCGCGTGCGGCACCCGGAGTTCGGTACGGGCCGGGTCACCGACCGCAGCGGCGCCGGCGAGGCCATGAAGGTGACCGTGGAGTTCGACAACGGGCTGACCAAGAAGCTCCTGGTCCGCTACGCGCCCCTCACTCCCCTCTGATGACCATCACGGAAGAGGACGTCGTCCGCATCGCCCGCCTGGCCCGGCTCGAGCTGGGGCCCGGGGAGAAGACCCTGTTCCAGGGCCAGCTCGGCAGGATCCTCGAGTACGTGGAGCAGTTGGAGGCTTCGGAGTCCGGCCCGGCGCCGGACGCTCCGGCGGCGGAAGGTTTCCTCCGCGAGGACGTCCCCGCCGCAACCCGGTCCGCGGAGGCCCTGCTGGCCAACGCCCCGGCGGCGGAAGGCGCCTACTTCAAGGTCCCCAAGGTGCTCGCGCTCGCGCTGGCGGCTGTATTGGCCCTTGCGGGCCCGGCCGCGGCCGCGGGGCGCAAGGGCGCGGCCCGGGGTAAGTCGGACCCGGAGGGGCTGGCCCTGATGCGCCGCGGCATCCAGGCCTACATGGAAGGCCGCTTCGACGAAGGAGTGGACGTCCTGACCCAATCCCTGGCCCGGAACCCGACCTGGAAGACCGCCTCGGGCTTCCGCGCCATCTGCCTCTGGACCACGGGGGACGTGGAGGGGGCGCGGCGCGACGCGAAGGTGGCCATGGCCATGAAGCCGCTGGACGCGGAGGCGCACGCGGCGCGCGGTTTCGCCCATTTCGTCTCCCGGCAGCTGTCGGCCGCGGCCGCGGATTTCGTGGCGTCGGCGCGGCTGAACAGAAAGTACGCCCCGGCCTACTTCGGCATGGGCAGCGTGCTGAGTTCGCAGGAGCGGCTCCAGGAGGCCCTGACCAACCTGGACCTCGCTCTGCAGCTCGACTCCAAGGCCGTGACCGCGAACATCGTCCGGGGGACGGTGCACGAGAAGCTCCGCGAATTCCGCAAGGCCGTGGACGACTACAACCGGGTGCTCAAGCTGGCGCCGGATTTCCACTGGGCGCGGCATTACCGGGGCCGCAGCTATCGCGAGATCAAGGAATACAAGAAGGCCATCGAGGACTTCACCGCCTTCCTCAAGTCCAATCCGGACAACGAGCAGGCCCTCTATCTCCGGAGCAACGCCTATTTCCTCACCGGGAAGTACGCCGAGGCCATCGCGGACCTGTCGCGGGTCGTGGCCATCAACCCGAAGAACGGGCTGGCCTACGCGAACCGCGGGCTGGCCTACGCGGAGACGGGGGAGAAGGACAGCGCCCTGGCGGACCTGCGCCGCGCCAAGCAGCTCAGCCCGGCGAAGGCGGACAAGATCCAGGCTCAGATGGATTACGTCGCCTCGAGCCAGCGGAAATCCGAGGATAAGAAGCCGGCGGAGGTCGAGATCACCGGCACCCCGGGCAAGGACCTGAGCGACGCGAAGCCGGGACAGGTCACCACGGGCATCGCGGCGGAGCCGGACCTCCCGGGGGAGGTGCCGCTGGAGCCCCTGCCCGCGGAGGAAGCCGCGCCGGCCAAGCCGCCGCCCGCGGACGATAAGGAGAAGGCCCCGACGCCGCCGGCGCAGCTGCCCATGGACATCGAGCCCTCGGGCTACGATGACCTGCTGATCCTTAGATAGTTCGACTCCGTTGATAGAACCCGACATCATCCATTCCCAGGCCGTGGACATCGCCCGCCGCGTGCGGGAGGGCGAACTGCGCGCCGAGGAGGCGGTCGGGGCCTTCCTGGAGCGGGCCCGGGCGCGCCGGGAGTGGGGCGCCTTCCTGAGCCTGCGCGAGGACGCGGCCCTGGCCGAGGCCCGAGCCGTGGACGAGAAGCGCCGCCGCGGCGGCCGGCTGGGGCGCCTGGCGGGGGTCGCGGTCGCGGTCAAGGACAACATCCTGGTCGCGGGGGCGCCGGCCACCTGCGGCTCGCGCATCCTGGAGGGCTACCGGGCCCCGTACAGCGCGACCGCGGTGGAGCGGGTCATGGCCGAGGACGGCGTCGTCCTCGGCAAGACCAACATGGACGAGTTCGGCATGGGCTCCTCCACGGAGAACTCCGCCTTCGGCCCCGCGCGCAACCCCTGGGATGCGGGCCGGGTCCCCGGCGGCTCGAGCGGGGGGTCCGCGGCCGCGGTCGCGGCGGGGCTGGCCCCGCTGGCCCTGGGCACGGACACCGGCGGCTCCATCCGTCAACCGGCCGCTTTCTGCGGCTTGGTCGGGCTCAAGCCTTCTTACGGGACCGTGTCCCGGTACGGGTTGACGGCCTACGCCTCTTCGCTCGACCAGGCGGGGCCGCTGGCGCGCTCGGCCGAGGATGCGGCGCTGTGCCTGAGCGTCATAGCCGGGCACGACCCCCGGGACGCGACTTCGCTGCGCGGGACGGCGCGGGACTATCTCGCGGAGAGCGCCGGGGGGCTGCCCGCCGGCCTGCGCCTCGCCCTGCCGCGGGAGTATTTCCAGGAAGGGCTCGACCCCGAGGTGGAGGCGGCGGTGCGCGGGGCCGCGGATGCCTTCGCGGAGCTCGGCGCGCGGCTCGGCGCGGCGTCCCTGCCCCACACGCGGCACGCCCTGAGCGCCTACTACCTGGTCGCGACCTGCGAGGCGAGCTCGAACCTGGCCCGCTTCGACGGGGTGCGCTTCGGGACGCGCGCGGCGGGGGAGGGGCCCCGAACCCTTCTTGGCATGTACGAGGCCAGCCGGGGGAGGGGATTGGGCCCCGAGGTCAAGCGCCGCATCATGCTGGGGACCTTCGCGCTGAGCGCGGGCTACTACGAGGCCTATTATCTGCGCGCGCAGAAGGCGCGGGCCCGGGTGCGCGCGGATTTCGCGGCGGCGTTCGCCCAGGCGGACCTCCTGCTCGCTCCGACGGCGCCCACGGCCGCCTTCGCCCTCGGGGAGAAGACGCAGGACCCCCTGCAGATGTACCTTTCCGACGTGTACACGGTCCCCTGCAGTCTCGCCGGGGGCGCGGCCGTCTCCATCCCCTGCGGCCGGACGCGGGCAGGGGGTCCCATCGGGCTGCAGCTCATGGCCCCGCCTGGCGGGGAGGGGCTGCTGCTCCGGGCCGCCCGGGCGTTCCTGGCGGCTCGGCCGTTCCCGGAATGCCCTGCCCTGAACGCAGCCGCAGGGCCCGCCCTCGGAGGCCTGCCGTGAGCGCGGAATTCGAGCCCGTGATCGGGCTGGAGGTGCACGTACAGCTCGCGACCGCGACCAAGCTCTTCTGCGCCTGCCCGGCGGACGGGGCCGGCAAGGCGGCCAACGCCAACATCTGTCCGGTCTGCACCGGTCAGCCCGGGGCGCTCCCGGTCCTCAACCGCCGCGCGGCCGAGCTCGCCTTCACCGCGGCCCTGGCCCTGGGCGGGAAGATCCCCGCCCGCTCGGTGTTCGCGCGCAAGAACTACTTCTACCCCGACCTGCCCAAGGGGTACCAGATATCCCAGTATGAGGAACCCTTCTGCGCGGGGGGCTCCGTGGCGCTGCCGGGAGGGCGCGCCGTGCGCCTGACCCGCATCCATCTAGAGGAGGACGCGGGGAAGCTCCTCCACGGGGTCGGGTCCGAGAAGCTGGCCCACTCCTTGGTGGACCTCAATCGCGCCGGGGTCCCGCTCATCGAGATCGTCACCGAGCCCGACCTGCGCTCGGCGGAGGAGGCGGCGGACTTCCTGGCCGCGCTCAAGGCGGTGCTCCAGTACTGCGGCGTGTCGCGCTGCGACATGGAGAAGGGCGAGCTCCGCTGCGACGCCAACATCTCCGTGCGCCCCGCCGGGTCCCGGACCCTGGGGACCCGCGCCGAGGTCAAGAACCTGAACTCCTTCCGTTTCGTGGGTGACGCCCTGGACTACGAGTTCCGCCGCCAATGCGCGGTCCTGGCGGAGGGCGGGCGCGTGGTCCAGGAGACGCGCCTGTGGGACGCGGACGCGGGGGTGACGGAGGGGATGCGCGGCAAGGAAGAGGCGCACGATTACCGGTACTTCCCGGACCCGGACCTGCCGCCCCTGGCCGCGGCGCCGGAGCTCCTGGAGAGGCTCCGGATCGGCCTGCCCGAGCTCCCCGCCGCCCGGCGGGCGAGATTCTCCGCCGCGCTCGGACTGTCCGACTACGACGCGCAGGTCCTGACCGCGGACCGGTCCCTGGCGGACTACTTCGAAGCGGCGCTGGAGAGCGCGGCGGGCGAGGCTCCGGAGGCGCCCCGGGCGGCCCTAGCGAAGGCCCTGTCGAATTGGGTACAGTCAGAGATGCTCGCCCGGGGCGGGGCGGAGGCTTGTCCGGTGCCTCCGGCGCGCCTGGCCGGGCTCATCGGGCTGATGCTGAAGGGCACGATTTCGGGGAGGATCGCGAAAGAGATCTTCCCCAGGATGTGGGACACCGGGAAGGCTCCCGCGGAGCTGGTCGCGGAGCTGGGCATGACGCAGGTCAGCGACGCCGAGCAGGTCGCGGCCTGGGTGGCGGAGGCCGCGGCCGAGAATCCGAAGGCCGCGGCCGACCTCCGGGCCGGCCTGGAAAAGGCGGCCGGCGCCCTCGTCGGAGCGGTCATGCGCAAATCCCAGGGCAGGGCCAATCCGGCCCTGGTGCAACGGCTCATCAAGGAGAGAATCAGATGAAACTCCGGAATATCGCTCTGCTGACCGTACTCGTCCTGTGCGCGGCCCGCGCCCAGGCCTACGACTTCATCGATTTCCTCAGCCCCGTCTCCACCGAGTTCGCCGCCTACGGCGCGGGCGTGGCCGCGGGGGCCGACCGGATCTACATGACCGACGAGAAGGGCGCCGCGCTGCTCATCTTCGACGGGGACGGCAAGCTTCTCAAGACGGCGTCGGGCGGCGGGCTCCTCACGGGACCCAAGGGCCTGGCCGTGGGCCCCGATGGGCAGGTCTACGTGGCGGACACCAAAGCCTCCCGCATCCAGGTGTTCGACGGCGCGGGGGGATTCTTGCGCACCATCGGGAGCCGGGGCTCGGAATCCGGCCGCCTGAGCGCCCCGCGGTCGGTGGCCGTGGGGCCGGACGGGCGCGTCTTCGTGGCGGACACGGGGAACAACCGCGTCCAGGTCTTCACCGCGGAGGGCGTGTTCCTCTTCGGCTTCGGGGCGGGCGGCAAGGAGGCCGGCCAGTTCGACGAGCCGACCCAGATCGTCGTGGACCCCGCCGACAACGTCTACGTGCTCGACTCGGGCAACGAGCGCGTGCAGAAGTTCGACCCGCAGACCAAGCACCTGCGCGATTTCACGCTCCACGGGCAGAGCTTCACGGTGGACGAGTATGGCTTTCTCTACATGGTGGACGGCAAGCGCGGCAAGGTCAAGGAGATCGGCCCGGACGGGATGGTCATCGGCGGCTTCGGCACCGCGGGCAAGGGGCGGGGGCAGTTCAACAATCCGCAGGGGATCGCGGCCGCGCCGGACGGGACGCTGCTCATCGCCGACACCGGCAACAAGCAGATCCAGCGGGTCCGCTTGACCAGCAAGCTGAAGACCGCCCGCCTCAAGCCGAACCTGGCGACCAAGCTCCTAGTGAGCGGACCGACCCGGGTGGTCCGCGCCGCGGCCAGCGTCGTGGCGGCGGGGACGGACTCCGTGTACGCCTGGGTGCCGCGGCCGGGCGAGGTCGAGGTCTTCGATAAGAACGGCAAGCTGGTCCGGAGCTTCGGGTCCGGGGGCAAGGATGCGGCCGCGATCGAGTCGGTGGGCGGCCTGGCCGTCAGCGAGAAGAACGGTGTCTTCGTGGCCGACTCCGGGGGCGACAAGGTCCTCGGCTTCAGCGCCGCGGGGGAGCATCGCGCCAATTTCGGCGAGACCACCGGCGTGTTCGCGAGCAAGAAGAAGGAGGGCCGCCTCAAGTCCCCGGCGGGTCTCGCGGTCAACGACCGGGCCGTCTACATCGCCGACACCGGGAACGTGCGCATCGACCAGTTCTCCCCGGACGGGACCTTCGTCCAGGGCTTCGGGCCGCTGCTGGGACCGCATGAACTGCAGGCCCCGGTGGGGGTGGCCTGGGACGAGGAGGGCTTCATCTACGTCCTCGACCGCGAGCTCAAGAAGGTCTTCAAATGCGAGCCCTCGGGCGGCTTCATCAAGGTCTGGGGCGGGCCCGGGCGTTCGGTAGGCCAGTTCGAGGACCCCGTCTCCATCGCCTACGACGGCCGCAGCTACGTCTACGTGCTGGACAAGGCGCTCAAGCGCGTCTCGGTGTTCACCCGGACCGGGGAGTGGGTGACGGACTTCTTCTCCGGCGGGACCGACGAGCGCAGCCTCAGCGAGCCGGCCTCGCTCGCCGTCCTGGGCTCGGAGCTGGTCATCGCCGACCCGGCCCGCGGACGCATCCAGTACTTCGCCCTGCACCCGCGCCTGGCGCCGCCGGCGTCCGTCTCCACCAAGACCGTGGACGGGGAGGTCCTCCTGCAGTGGGACGCTTTCGCGGATCCCTGGGTGAAGCAGTACCGGGTCCAGCGCTCGACCCGGCCGTTCGGACCCTTCGTGGACGCCGGGAAGTCCGAGAAGCCGACGTTCAAGGACCCCAAGGCGGAATCCTACGGGACCTATTTCTACCGGGTCGCGGTGCAGGCCCAGACCGGGGACTTGGGACCCTACTCCCGGCCGGTCGAGGTCTTCGTCCCAGGGGCCTTCAACCGGGCGCCCATCGAGATCTCGACGGTCACGATCGGCAACGTCTTCTCCGCCAACTACAAGTGGTACCTCAACAACGCGCTGGGGAAGCTGGTCGTGGTCAACAACGTCAACGTCGCTTTCCAGAACGTGAAGGTCTCCTTCCGGCTGAAGGACTTCATGGACTTCGCGACCGAGAAGGTCGTCGAACGGCTGGAGCCCAAGGGGACGGCGACGGTCCCGCTGATGGCGACGCTCAACAACCGGATCCTGGACGTGTCCGAGGACACCCCGATCCAGGCCGAGGTGACGGTGACCTACCACGAGAAGGGGGAGAAGCAGGAGGCGTCCCGGGCATTGCCGCTGAAGGTGTACTCGCGCAACGCCATCACCTGGGAGGACCCCAAGCGCATCGCGAACTTCATCACGCCCAAGGACCCGCCCGTGCTGGACCTCACCCGGGACATCCTGCGCGACGCTCCCGTCGGCCCGGCCGGGACGGAGTACCTCAATGAGAACGTAGTGGTCGCCATGCGCATCTGGTCGGCCCTGGGGGCCATGGGGGTCAAGTTCCTGGCCAGCCCGAACAACCCGTTCGAGAAGGTGTCGGAGGACCCTGCGTTCCCGGTGGACTACACCCAGTTCCCCCGCGATACCCTGCGGCGCAAGAGCGGCGAGTGCGACGACCTGACCACCCTGCTGGCCTCGATGTTCGAGGGGGGGACGGTCCGCGCGGTGGTCCTGGATTATCCGGGGCACATGGCCCTGGCCTTCGACACCGGGTCCAACGACCCGGAGGAGATCGGTCTCCCCGTGGGCAAGATGATCAAGTACCAGGACACCTTCTGGATCCCGCTCGAGGCGACCATGGTGGGTTCCCCGTTCGAGGAGGCGGCGGACAACGCCCTGCGCTCTTATAAAGAAATGGCGGCCAAGGGGAACGCCTCCATCACCGACCCGCGGGAGGCCTGGAAGGTCTACGAGCCGGCGACGCTGCCCAAGCCCGACCAGGAGACGCTCAAGGCGGACCGGGCGGAGTACGAGAAGCGCTTCAACGACTCGGCCGAGGAGTACGTGAGCGCGCGCTACGCCGCCCTCAACTCCCAGATCAAGACCCAGCTGGCGGCCGCTGCCGAGGATTCGGACAAGATGGACCTGCATATGCAGGCGGGCATCGTGGCGGCCCAGCACGGCAAGTTCGCCGAGGCGGAGAAGTCCTTCGGGCTCATCCTTCAGTCCCAGCCGGCCGATCCCGGCGCCCTCAACAACCTCGGCAACGTGAGCTTCCTCCAGGGGAAGTATGAGGATGCGTTCAAGAACTACCTCCAGGCCTCCATCCAGGACAGCGAGGACCCGTCGGTCTGGATGAATCTGGTGCGGTCCTCCCTCAAGCTCGGCAAGAAGGACGAGGCGGCGACCTTCGCCAAGAAGGCCGTGGCCCTGGACAAGTCTCAGGAAGCGGCGGTCGAAGCGCTGATGAAGGAGTGACGTAAGTCCTATGGCAGCACCCCGGATATCGGGCTACAATTCACTGTGAGGTAAGCATCATGGGAATAATCCTGGTCCTCTCGTCCGCGTTGGCGCTGGCCGTGCCGGGCCCGGCCCAGGCGGCGGACGCGCCGGCCGCGGCGGCCGCCCCCGCCCCCGCGAGCTCCCTGTCCTCGTGGTTCAAGCACTGGCAGCTGGCTCTCAAGAAGTCGGCCGTGGAAGCGCGCTACCGCAAGGTGCGGACGACTTCGGTGGCCGCGGTGCGCGGCGCCGGCCAGAAGGGCGAGGACCCCAAGAAGGTGGCCTGGAAAGGCGGCTGGTCCGAGAAGAAGGCCGCGGAGAGGATGAAGGAGCGGGAGGAGCTGTCCGCGGCGGTGGACCTGATCCTGAACGGGAAAACGGACGAGGCCCAGGCCGCGCTGGACGCCTTCGAGAAGAGCCATCCCCTGAGCGGCCTTCTGACCGACGTCCGCGAGGCCAAGGTCAAGCTGGCGGAGATGCGTGGGGCGGCGCCCACGCCCGCGGCGGCGGAGGTGAAGCCGGCCCAGCCGGCGGAGACCCCGGCGCCGGAGGCCAAGCCCGCCGAGGCCAAACCCGTGGAGACGAAGACCCCCGAGGCGAAGCCGGCGGAGTCATCCGGAAAATAACCCCTTAAGATCGCTGGATCCCGGCTTGCGCCGGGAAGACGACGGAAAGAAGAAGCCCCCCGGCCAAGGCCGAGGGGCTTCTTGCTTCCAGCACGATCCCTCTTACGGGCAGCCCGGCGCCGACGGCGACACCGCGGTGCAGGTCTCCTGGGTCGGGTTCGGCGGCGGCGGGAGTACGGTCGAGTCCGGGGGCGGTAGTTCGATCACGTCCGGCGGCGGCGGTTCGCTCCCGTCCGGCGGCGGCAGGGCCCCCGTCGGCGGAGGCGGGGTGCCCGTCGGCGGAGGCGGCGTGGCCCCCGGGGGAGGCGGCGGCGGAGCGGTCACGATGGCGGCGATCGCCTCGATCTGGGCGATCTGCTCCGCGACCATGGCCTGAGCCTCGGCGACCTTGACCTCGGTCTTGGCCAGGGCGACGTCGTTCTTGGCGAGCTCGGCCGTCTTGAAGGCGGCTTCGGTCTTGGCGGCCGCTCCTTCGGAGGCTTTCTTGAGGGCCAGCGCGGCCTGCTCGGCCTTGGAGGCTTCGGCCTTGGCCTGGTCGGTGGCGTCCTTCTCCGCCTTGCCCTTGAGCGCGAGGGCTTCCTTCTCGGCCTGCTTGGCTTCCTTCTCCACGGCCTTGGCCGCGTCCTTCGCGGCGGCGGCGTCCTTCTTGGCCAGCAGGGCCTTCTCTTCGGCGGCCTTGGCCTTCTGCACGGCGTCCTCGGCCTTGGCCTTGGCTTCCGCGGCTTTCGCCTCGGCGGCCGCCTTGTCCCCTACGGGCTCGGGGGAAGGTTGTACCGTGGGCGGGATGGTCTCGACCTTGGCTTGGGACACGCCCTGAGTCGGGTCCGAGACCAGGCGCTGGCCGGAGTCGATCTGCTGTTCGTTCCCCTGCGGGTCCGTGATCTGGAGGCCTCCGTTGAAGAGGTCCCAGGAGGTCTGGCCCGAGGTATCCACCTCGCAGCGGAGCTCGGTGCCGCGGACGGCGGCGACGGAGGAGGGGGTCTTGATCGCGAAGCGGCGGCCCTTGACTTTCTTCACCCAGGCTTCCAGGAGGCCGACGGCCATGCGGATGTCGATCTTCTTGGGGGAGCTGGACTGCAGGGCGAAGTCGGAGCGGGGGCTGAGCAGGACCTTCGTGCCGTCCAAGAACACCACCAGGGCTTTCCCGTCGTCTCCGGTCTTGAGCTCGTCGCCGGAGTTGAGGGCCTGCTGGGAGGACGCGGCCTGCCACGCGGGGGAGTTCTTGGCCTTGTACTGCACTCCGCCGAGCACGGTGCTGAGCACGGCTCCCACCGGTTCGGTAACGGCATGGCTGGGTGCGGACAGGACCAGCATTGCCGCCAAGAGCAGGGCGGCGGCGGTCCAGCGATTCGGTCGGAGGCTCTTCATGGATTCGTTTCTCCTGGATTCTATTCTTAGTGTAGATGAAAATCCACCATACTGACAATACCTCGCATCCCCCTCCCCACCTTCCCCCTTCGCGGGGGAGGTGCGGCGAAGCCGCGGAGGGGGATTTAGCCGAGCTTGCGGAGCAGTTCGGTGGTGGAGTAGCCCTTCTTGAAGGGGATGATGACGACGCGGCCGGCGTGGGTGCGGCCGGCGACCTGGTGGACCCGGTAATCGCCGCCTTTGACCAAAACGGCGGGCTTGAGCTCGGCCACCAGTTCCTCGGGAGTATCCTCCCCGAAGGCCACCACCGCGTCCACGAAGGCCATGGCGGCCAGGACCGAGCTGCGCTCGGCCAGGGTGTTGACGGGGCGGCTGGGGCCTTTCCCCAGGCGGCGGGCGGAGGAGTCGGTGTTGACCCCTACGATGAGGATGTCCCCCAGGGCGCGGGCGCTCTCCAGGATGTGCACGTGCCCGGGATGGACGATGTCGAACACCCCGTTGGTGAACACGACGCGCAGCCCCCGGCGGGCCCAGCGGCGCCGCAGGGGGAGCAGACGGCGCAAGGATAGGATCTTCGTCTTAGTGGGCTTTAGGCGCATCGGGGAACAGGGCCTCCTCGACCAGGTCGCAAAGGATGTGGATGGCGGCGATGTGGACTTCCTGGATCCGGGCCACCGTCTTGGATGGGGCGCGCAGGCAGTGCACGCACAGCGGGGCGAGCTTGCCGCCCTCCTCGCCTGTGAAGCCCAGGACCGCGGCGCCGAGTTCCTGGGCGGCCGCAGCCGCCTTGAGGACGTTCGCGGAGTTCCCGCTCGTGGAGATCGCCACGACCGCGTCGCCCGGGCGGGCCAGGGCCCGGACGGGGCGCTCGAAGACGGCGTCGTAGCCGAAGTCGTTGGAGATGGCGGTCAGGTCCGAGGTGTTGACCGTGAGCGCCAGGGCGGGAAGCGGCGCCCGGTTGCGCCGGAAGCGGGCCATCAACTCCGCCGCGAAATGCTGGGAATCGGCCGCGGAGCCGCCGTTGCCGAACACCAGGAGCTTGCCGCCGGCCCGGAACACGGCCGTCAGCCTGGCGGCCATGGCCGCGATGACCGGGGCCTGGGACTCCGCCCGGCGGAGCGTCTCCCCGGAATCGCGGAGATGGGCGAGGACCGCCCGTTCCAGGTCAGCCACGCTGGGCCCCGTCGCCGGACTTCGCCTGCGCGGCCCGCGCGGCGTCCTCGGCCAGCAGGTCGTCGACCAGGTGCGTGTCGAAATCCCCCGAGCCGAAGCGCGGGTCGCGCAGCACGCGCTGGTGGAACGCGGCGGTGGTCGAGATGCCCGAGATGCGCAGCTCCGAGAGCGCCCGCAGGGAGCGCGCCACGGCCGCCTTGCGGTCCTGGGCGCAGACGATGAGCTTGGCCAGGAGGCTGTCGTAATGCGGGGGCACGGTGTAGCCCTGGTAGAGGTGGGTGTCCACCCGGGTCCCGGGGCCGCAGGGCAGCTCCAGGGACTCGATCAGCCCCGGGCAGGGCGCGAAGCCGCGCTCCGGGTCCTCGGCGTTGATGCGGTGCTCGATCGCGTGGCAGTGGATCTCGGAGGCGTGGTCCTGGTCCTCGTGGAGGCGCTCGCCCTCCGCGATGCGGATCTGCTCGGCCACCAGGTCCAGGCCCGTGACTTCCTCGGTCACGGGGTGCTCGACCTGCAGGCGCGCGTTCACCTCGATGAAGTAGAACTTGCCGTCGGGGTCCAGGAGGAACTCCACGGTCCCGGCGCCGATGTAGCCGGACTTTTTGGCGAGCCGGATGGCCGCCTCCTGCATCTGGCGCCGGATCGCCGGCGTGACGGCCGGGGAGGGGGATTCCTCGATGAGCTTCTGGTGGCGCCGCTGGACCGAGCAGTCGCGTTCGACCGCCGCCACCACGCCGCCGTGCTGGTCGGCCAGGATCTGGATCTCGACGTGGCGCGGGCGGTGGACGAGCTTCTCGACGTAGAGGGTCCCGTCGCCGAAGGCGGCCTTGGCCTCCGCGGAGGCCCGCTCCATCGTGGCCGCCAGGCTGCCTTTCTCGCGCACCACGCGCAGGCCCTTGCCGCCGCCGCCGGCCGCGGCCTTGATGAGCACGGGGAAACCGAGCTTCTCGATGTGGTGGAGGTCGGCGGCGACCGCCTTGCCGACGGTGCCGGGCACCAGGGGGACACCGCAGCGCTGGGCGATCTCGCGCGCGGCGATCTTATCCCCGAAGTCGGAGAGGGACTGCGGCGAGGGCCCGATGAAGACGAGACCGCGCTCCGCGACTGCCCGCGCGAAGGCGGAGTTCTCGGCGAGGAAGCCGTAGCCGGGGTGGATGGCCTCCGCCCCGGTGGTCTTGGCGGCCGCCAGGATGCGGTCGATGCGCAGATAGCTCTGGGAGGAACTCGCCGGGCCGATGCAGACCGCCTCGTCGGCGAGCGCGACGTGCCGGGACTCCCGGTCGCCCTCCGAGTAGACGGCGACGGACTTCTTCCCCAGTTCGCGGCACGCGCGGATGACCCGCACGGCGATCTCGCCGCGGTTGGCGATCAGGATCTTATTGAGCATGGAGTTCCACCTTGACCTGGTACGTCCACAGGTCGACTTTGGCCGTCAGCAGCTCCGCGACGTCGTCGCGGACGGAAACGCCGTAGATCGCGCCCGACTCGAACCTGGGCGTCCAGGTCTCCTTCTCGACGGCCCCGGCCCTGGGGTTCTTGATGTTGAGCTTCTTGGAGAAGTCGGCGCGGGAGTTCTGGCGCCATTCCAGGAGCGTCTGGTCGGTGCCGGGCATGCGGTAGGTCTGCGCCGCGGCGACGGCCTCGGCGCCCGCCTCTCCCGAAAGGACGCGGATGCCCCGTTCGGCGTAGTCCCGGTCCACCGGGTCCGTGCAGGAGCCCTGGGCGGCCCGGAAATCCTCCAGGGCCTGGGGGTAGGCGGCGAGCTCGTAGCGCATGTCGCCCCGGGCGTTGAGGATGTCGCAGCGGTCGGCCCCCGAGAGCCCGGGGAAGGCCAGGGCCACGGCGAACTCGCGCTCGGCCTCCGCGGGCTTGCGAAAACTGCGCCGGTACATGTCCGCGAGCATGAGGTGGATCTGGAAGATCCCCTCGGGGCCCAGGCGCGCGGGGAACTTTTCGGAGGTCTTCAGGGCTTTCTGGCAGGCGGGTTCGGCCGTGGCGTAGTTCCCCAGCCGGAAGGAGACCTCGCAGGCGTAGGCGTTGGTCATGGGGTCGTAGGGGTCGAGCCCCAGGGCGTCGTTGGTGAGCCGGAGCGCCCGGGTGTAGTCCGCGGATTCGACGGCGGCCTCGATGTCGTCGGCCAGGTGCCCCCAGTAGGAGCGCCGCCACTGTCCGGCATCCCGGACGAAGAGGATCCCATCCTCCTCCATGGGCTGGGCGGAGACCAGCAGCTTGAAGCGGACGAAGGCCGCCCTGTCTGTGATCCAGTCGATGCGCACGTCGTCGAAGGTCCAGACCGAGGGGTCCTGCATCTCCTCGAAGCGGTTCGGGGAGACCGAGCGCTTGGATTCTTCCGAGAGCATGGCGTACGCCGCCGCGAAGTTCTTCTGCTTGAGGGCGAAGAGGTAGTCCCCGGCGGTCTTGAGGATGGTCTTGGCGGGGGTGTTGCGCGTGCGCTGGGTGTGCACGAAGAGGACGGTCCCCGACACCAGGAGGAAGAGCCCGAGCAAGGTGGAGAAAATGGGTTTGGACTGGATGCGGCGGAGGGTTTCGGCGCCGTAGTGCGTCTGCGGGGGCGGCTCCCGGCGCAGTTCGCGGCGGGGCTCCTCCCGCTGGTGCTCGTGGTGCTCCCGCGGCTTCTCCGCGCGGGCCGCCGGGGGCGGTTCCTTCTTGACCAGCTTCTGGAGCTCGGCGCGCTCACCCTCCAGGCGCCTGCGCAGGGCGTCGGCCCGGTCGTCTTCCGGTCCCCCTTTTCCGGAGGGGGGCTTGAGATGGATGGTGTCCTGGCGTTTGAGCGGCGCGCGCGGCTCCGGGAGCGGGGCCCGGGGCTCCGGCGGCGGTTCGCGCCGCTTCGGGGGCTCGGCGGCCGGGGGCGGGGCAGCCTCTTCGGGGAGCCGCCGCAGGACCGTGCGCGGCAGGTCGGCGAACGGGTCCTCGCGCTTCCCGGTGTCGGGGGTCGGTGGGGGTCGCTCCGGGGCGCGCAGTTCGAGCTTGACCGGCTTATCCGGGACCGGGGTCTTCTCGAGGGGGGGCTGCTCGATGGGGGCCTGCTGGATGGGGGGCAGGCGTTCTTCCCGCCGGGGCGGCTCCTCCCGGCGCGGGGGGGGCTCCTCCCGTCGCGGGGGCGGGTCCTTCTCCCGCTCCACTTGATCGGGACGGCGTTCGGGCATCGGGATCGCCTTGCGCGCCCCCCGCAGAGCCTCGCCGCAGACGTCGCAGAAGTTCTTGGCGGCGGCGTTGTGGAACTTGCAGTTGGGGCAGATGTGCACGACGCGTCCGCCGCACTTGGCGCACGTCATCGTTTCCACGGAGCCGGGTGCTCCGCACTTGGCGCAGACGATTCCAGCGGTATCCGCCACTCTTACTCCGGGCGCAGGAAGAACAGGGGTTGGCCGTATTCGACCGGCCTGCCGTCCTCGATCAGGACCGAGACCAGGCGTCCGGCGACCGGGGCCGTCAGCTTGTGCTGCTCGGCGCCCGTGTCGACGACCCCCAGCGAGTCGCCCTGGCGGACGACCGCGTCCTTCTCGGGGCGGCCGGCCTTGCCCACGCCGCCGGCGCGGTAGAGACCGACCTCGGGGGAGGCCACCGGCACCAAGGAGCAGGGCGGGAAGGAGGGGATCGCGGCGGACTCCTCAGTCTGGAGGGCGATCTCCTGGCTGCCGTCGCGGTAGGCGACCTCGGCGAGGTCGGTGGAGCGCATCCAGCGCGCGATCTCTTTCAGGGCTCGGGAATCTTTCATGGCATCTCCTCTATTTCTTCTTCGCGCTGCGCCGGCGAGGCTTCTTCTCCGGGGAACGCCGGCGTTGGAGCAGGTTCTGGGGGTTGGGGGGCAGGATTCCCGCCTCGAAGGGGTCGAAGGCCAAAGGCAGCATCTTGGCGACCTTGGTCCGGATGATGGTCTCGTGCCGGGCGTCCTGGCCCAGATCCACGATGAAGAGGTCGGTCTCCTTGGTGCTGAACTCCAGGAGCACCTGGCGGCAGGCGCCGCAGGGCCGGGGGGACTTCCCGACCACGCAGACGGCCTTGAGGCCGCGCTCGCCGTGCACGGCGGCGTTGAACACGGCGGAGCGCTCGGCGCAGATGCAGAGGCCGTAGGAGGCGTTCTCCACGTTGCAGCCGGCGAAGATGCGCCCCGATTCAGTCAGGACGGCCGCTCCCACGGGGAAGCGGGAGTACGGACAGTACGCCTTCTGGCGGGCGTGCTTGGCGGAGTCGATGAGGGCTCTCAGGCGGTTCTTCTTCATGGCGTCACCTCTTGGGAAACGTACTTCCCGATCAGGAGCTCCAGGCGGCGGACGGTCTTGGGGTCCATGGCCTTGGGCTGGGTGAAGATGGCGCCGCGCAGGGCGTGGGCGCAGCCGCAGCGCCGCTCGGCCGCAGCCAGCCGGGGCAGGGCCGCGGCGATGAGCCGGCGGGCGTTCGCCACGTTGGCAATCATGTGCGCCACGACCTTCCCGGCGCTGACCTCGTCCTCCTCCTTCCAGCAGTCGAAATCGGTCACCATGGCGACGGTGGAGTAGCAGATCTCGGCCTCGCGGGCCAGCTTGGCCTCGCCGAGCGCCGTCATCCCGATGATGGAATAGCCCAGCCGGCGGTGCATGTCGGACTCGGCCTTGGTGGAGAAGGCGGGGCCTTCCATGCAGATGTAGGTCCCGCCGCGGTGGACGGTCAGCCCGAGCTTCCCGGCCTCCGTGTGGAGCAGGTCGGAGACCTCCGCGCAGAAGGGGTGGGCGAAGGCCACGTGCGCCACGACGCCCTCGCCGAAAAATGTCTGCCGGCGGCCCCGCGTCTCGTCCACGAGCTGGTCCGGGAACACGAAGTGCCGGGGCGCCAGTTCCTCCCGGAGCGAGCCCACGGCGGTCATGGCCAGGATGCGTTGGACGCCGAGGGATTTCAGGGCCCAGATGTTGGCGCGGCTGTTCACCTCGGAGGGCAGCAGGACGTGGCCGCGGCCGTGCCGCGGGAGGAAGGCGCAGCGCACCCCGGCGATCGTGCCGAGCACGACGGCGCCGGAGGGGTCTCCGAAAGGTGTGCGGATGCGGTGCTCGGAGACGTCCGCGATCCCTTCCAGGTCGTATAGCCCCGAACCGCCGATGACCGCGAAGCGACAGGCTTGAGCGCTCTTCTTCATGGCTACTTCGTGAACCCCCCGTCGGGCAAAAGCTCCCGGATGGTCCGCTCGAGCGTCCCCACGTCGAACGGCTTCTTCAGGTACCGGATGCCGGGCAGGGTCAGCACCTCGCCGAGTACGGACTGTTCGATGGAGCCGCTCATGATGATGATGGGGATCTGGGAGGTCTCCCGGTATTCGCGCAGCCGCTTCGCCGCGGTGGAACCGTAGACCCCGGGCATGACCACGTCCATGATGATGAGGTGCGGCATCTCGGCCTCGGCCACCGTGAAGGCTTCGGCGCCGTCATCGGCTTCCAGGACGACATGGTGCTTGGAGACCAGGTAGTCCTTGAGGAAGCCCCGGAGCTCGGCGTTGTCGTCCGCGATGAGGATCTTCGCGATCAAGGGGCCACCCGCTCGGCGAGCATCCCGGGATAGAGGGGGAAGCGGCCGGTGAGCTTGCGGACCTTCTCCCGGATGGCGGCGAGGGCGGCGTCGTCGCCCTTGTGGTCGAGGGCGTCGACGATCAGCTCGGCCACCTCGTCCATCTCGCGCTCCCCCATCCCGCGGGTCGTGATCGCGGGGGTCCCGATGCGGACCCCGCTGGCGATCATGGGCTTCTGGGGGTCGTAGGGGATGGCGTTCTTGTTGACCGTGATGCCGGCCTTGTCGAGGGACTCCTCGGCTTCCTTCCCCGTGGCGTTCTTGGGGCGCAGGTCCACCGAGAAGAGATGGCAGTCGGTCCCGCCCGCGACGATGCGCAGGCCGCGGTCCTGGAGCGCCTTGGCCAGCCGGCGGGCGTTGGCGAGCACCCGGCCCTGGTACACCTTGAACTCGGGGCGCAGGGCCTCCCCGAAGCAGACGGCCTTGGCCGCGATGACGTGCATCAGGGGGCCGCCCTGGTTCCCGGGGAATACCGTCCGGTTGATGTCCGCCTTGAACTTCTCCCGGCAGAGGATCAGGCCGCCGCGGGGGCCCCGCAGGGTCTTGTGGGTGGTCGAGGTGGTGACGTCGGTGTGCGGGATCGACGAGGGATACAGGCCCGCGGCGATGAGCCCGGCGTAGTGGGCGATGTCGGCCGCGAAGAACGCGCCGGTGGAATCGGCCATGCGGCGGAAGCGCGCCCAATCGATCACCCGGGAATAGTTGGAGGCGCCGATGAACAGGAGCTTGGGCTTGTGCTCCTGGACCGAGCGCTCGGCTTCGTCGTAGTCGATGAGCTCGGACTCGCGCTGGACGTTCACCGGGACGATCTTGAAATATTTGCCCGAGAAGTTCAGCGGATGCCCGTGGGAGAGGTGTCCGCCGTGGGCGAGGTTGAGGCCCATCACGGTGTCCCCGGGCTGGATGAGGGAGAGGTACATCGCGATGTTGGCCTGGGTCCCGGAATGGGGCTGCACGTTGGCGTGCTCCGCCCCGAACAGGGTCTTGGCGCGCTCGATGGCGAGCCGCTCCACCACGTCCACGAACTCGCAGCCGCCGTAGTAGCGGCGCCCGGGATAGCCCTCGGCGTACTTGTTGGTGAGCACCGAGCCCTGCGCCTCCAGGACGGCCTCGGAGGCGTAATTCTCCGAGGCGATCAGCTCGAGGTTGTCGGCCTGGCGGCGCTCCTCGGCGGCCAGGGCGGCGTAGACTTCAGGATCCTGCGTTGCGATCTTTTTCAGCGGCATAGGCGTCGATGATCCTCCCCAGTCCCTGTTCGAGCTCGTCCCGGCAGCGCCGGTACACGGCGTCCGACTGCCCGATCGGGTCCGCCACGTCCCCCGCGCCCTTGCCCGCCAGCTCCAGGAAGAGCTTGATCTTGGAGCCGAACTCGGGGTACTGGTCCGTGAGATGGTCCCGGTGCGCGCGGGTCATGGGGACCACCAGGTCCGCCCAGGTCATCGCGTCGCGCCCCACCAGCTCCGGGGTATGGGCCACCTGGGCGATCCCCCGGTCCGCCAGGGCGGTCCGGACGCCGGAGGGGATCTTGAAATAGCCCTCGGCGGCCACCCCGTTGGAGCGGGCTTCCCAGCCGGCCAGGCCGCGGTCCGCGGCCAGCTTCCGCAGCAGGAACTCGGCCATGACGCTGCGGCAGGTGTTCCCGGTGCAGACGAAAAGGATCTTCATCGAGACGACAGCTCCTTCCGGGTCAGCGTCCCCGCGCGGAGCACGCACAGCCGCGCGCCGCGGATCGCCGCCACGGTGGACTCCGTGCCGCCGGTCCTGCCGGCGTCCACGATGACCTCCGCGAGACCGCGGAACTGCCTGACCGCCCCTGCTCCGTCGGCGACTGCCGGCGCCCCCGAACGGTTCGCGCTGGTGACCGCCCAAGGGAGCCCCGAGGCCGCCAGCAGCCGCAGAGCCACGGGATGCGCCGGGACCCGGACCGCGAGCGTGCGGGTTCCGGGGGCCAGCAGACACCGTCCCTGCGGCGTAGGCGGGAGCACCAAGGTCAGCGGTCCCGGCCAGTGCCTGCGGGCCAGGGCCAGCGCGGTGCTCCCCAGACGGACCCAGCGACGGGCCGCCTCGAGAGAATCTATCAAAATCGGCAGGGGTTTCCTAGGATGGCGCCCCTTGATGGCGTAGATGCGCGCGGAGGCCTCCGGCAGGAGGGCGCAGGCGCCGATCCCGTAGACCGTGTCGGTCGGGAACACCACGACCCCGCCCTTGCGGACGGCGGCGCAGACCGCCCGGACCGCGGCCGAGGGGAGAGGGCGGGAGCCCCGGGTCCGGAAGACGCGGGAGCGGGGCTTCATGGCTCGGGGGCGGGAGCCGGCGCGGGAGCGGGGCGCAAGAGCACCACGAACTCCCCCAGGAGCTCGGGGCGGGCGGCCAGTTTCTCGCGCAGGCCCCGGACGGTCCCGGTCAGCCACTCCTCGTGCAGCTTGGTCAGCTCCCGGCACACCGCCGCCGGGGTCTCCGGACCGAGGGTCTGGGCGGCGTTCTCCAGGAGGTCCAGCACCCGGAAGGGGGACTCGTAGACCACGATGGTCTTATCCAGCGCGGCCGCGGCGGCGAGCGCCCGCTTCTGCTTGGAGGCGGTGCGGGGCAGAAATCCCAGGAAGACGAAGGAATCCCCGGGAAAACCCGAGCCCGCCACGGCGGCCGCCACGGCGCAGGCCCCGGGGACCGAGCACACCGGGATGCCCTCGGCGCGGGCGCGGGACACGATGCGGAACCCCGGGTCGGAGATCACGGGGGTGCCGGAGTCCGAGGCCAGGGCCACGTCCTCGCCGGCCCGCAGGCGGGCGAGGAGCCCGTCCACGCAGCGCTCGTCGCGGTCCTGGTAGCGGATGAGGGTCGCGGAGATGCCGAAATGCGACAGGAGGATGCGCGTGCGGCGGGTGTCCTCGCAGTAAACGGCGCGGACTTCCTTGAGCAGGCGCAGGGCGCGGGCGGAAACGTCCTCGAGGTTCCCGATGGGGGTGGCGATGACGTAGAGCATGGGGGGGTCAGGCGGCTTTGGGGGAGCTTTCCAGCGCCTTCAGGAAGGCTTCCACCACCCGCGGGTCGAACTGCGTGCCGGCCCCCTTGCGGAGCTCCCCCATGGCGACCTCGCGGCTGAGGGCCTTGCGGTACGGGCGGTCGGCCATCATGGCCTCCCAGGCGTTGATGATCGCCACGATCCGCGAGCCCAGGGGAATCTCCTCCCCCTTCAGGCCTTGCGGGTAGCCCTTGCCGTTGAACCACTCCTGGTGGTAGAGGACCATGCGTGACACCGGGCCCAGGAACTTGACCCGGGCGAGTATGCGGTGGCCGATGGAGGTGTGCTTCTTGATCTGCTCGAACTCCTCGGGGGTGAGCTTGCCGGGCTTGGAGAGGATGGCCTGGTCGACCCCGATCTTGCCGATGCTGTGCAGCATGGTGGCGTACTCGACGTAGCGCGCCATCTGGTCCGGCAGCTCGAGCTCGCGGGACACGCTGCGGGCGAGTTCCCGGGAGCGTTCGGAATGGTCCTGGGTGTAGGAGTCCCGGGTGTCCACGGCGCGGGCCACCATCTGGACCATCTCCAGATAGAAGACCTGGAGGTCGTCGTACATCTTCTGATGGTGCAAAGTGATGGCCGCCTCGCCCGCCAGGAGGGTAAGGAACTTGAGCTTGGTGTCGTCGGGGACGGTGGTGCCGCCGGTGTCGTGGATGTTGAGGACACCGACCGGCGTGCCGCGCAGCATCATGGGTACCGAGAGGAAGGGCTCGCCCTCGCCCCAGTCCTCCTCGTTGCGCACGTAGCGGGAGTCGCGTGCCGGCTCCGAGATGTGAATGGGCCGCCCGGATTTGAACGCCTGGCCGGCCACGCCTTCCCCGGGCTTGAGCCGGAGGCTGGGCTTGCGGCCGAAGAAGGGACTCTTGGCGGCCACCACGGAGAGCGTGTCGTCGGACTCGTCGTGGAGCATGACGGTGCCGCGCTTGGAGTTCAGGAGGTGGCAGGCCTTGTCCAGGACCAAGGAGCAGAACTCTTCGTAGGAGACGTTCCCGGTGCGGGCGACCCCGTAGTCGTGCAGGGCCAAAAGCATGGTGAGGAGCTCGTCCAGCCGGTCGGCCGAGACGGGATGGCCGGGGCCGGACGGTCCCGGGCCGGGGCCGCGCAGGCGCAAGGTGTAGAGCTCCCCGAGGGCCCAGAAAAGGGCGGCCATCAGGAGGACGCACAGGGCGGCCAGGAGCCAGAAGCCCGTCATGAGCCTAAGTCTAGCAAAACCAGCGGGGGCAATCCTTCCACTAAATGGGAAGACGGCGCCGATCGCTTGATTCTGGCTACCCGGACAAAGGGTAATATTTCTGGTTGTTGGTACTTCTGTCGTGTTGTAATTGGCCTCATTTTATGCTATATTATGGTTGAAAAAGGGGTCAATAAATGAAGAGGCAGGATGAAAAACGCCTCACAGACTGGCTTTCCGGAGAGCATAGGAAGCCTCTCGTGTTGCGTGGCGCTAGGCAGGTCGGCAAATCCACCTTGGTGCGGCAGTTTGCCGCCCAGCAGGGGTTGGCGCTCAACGAAGTCAATCTGGAGCGCCACCTCGGATTGGACAAGGTATTCGCCACGCTGGACACTCACCGCATCCGCGCGGAGTTGGACGCGCTGGTGGGACGTTCGATCACCACTCCGAGATCCCTGCTCTTCCTTGACGAGATCCAGGCCACGCCCTGCGCACTGCAGGCCCTCCGTTATCTTCACGAAGATCTGCCCGCAGTCCCGGTGGTCGCGGCCGGGTCTCTGCTGGAGTTCACCCTCGCCCGGCACAGCTTCTCCATGCCCGTGGGCCGGATCGAATATCATCACCTGGGGCCGATGACTTTCCGGGAGTTCCTGACGGCGGTCGAGCCCGCCCTGGTCCGCTATCTCGACGAGCTCGGTCCGGACTCGGCGTTGCCCGGGTCGGCGCATCAGAGGCTGCTGCTGCGCCAACGCCAGTACCTGTTCGTCGGCGGCATGCCCGAGGCTGTGCAGGCCCTCGTGGAAAGCGGGTCGCTTGAAGAGTCGGCGGCCGTCCATCGGAGGATCGTCAGCACCTACGAAGACGACTTCGCCAAGTACGCCGGGCCGCGCGAGCGGGCATTGCTGCAGCAGGTGTTCCGCCAGATACCGCGCCTGGTGGGCCGGAAGATCAAGTACGTGAACGTGTCGCGCGAGGAGCGGTCCCGCGACGTCAAGGCGGCGATCGGGAAACTGTCCGGGGCGCGGGTCTGCCACCGCGTGTTCTCCAGCCCCTGTTCGGGCGTGCCGCTGCACGCGGATGCCGACGAGTCGGCTTTCAAGCTGCTGTTCCTGGACGTCGGGCTGATGAACCATGTCTGCGGGATGGACTGGCTCGCGTTGAGCCGGATGGACGACACGCGTCTCGTCAACGAAGGCGCCGTGGCCGAGCAGTTCGTGGGGCAGCATCTCGCGTATGCCGCTTCCGGCACGGAATCGCCCCGACTCGCTTACTGGCTGCGGGAGGGACGCGCCGCCAATGCGGAGGTGGACTACGTCGTGGCGCGCGGCCCCGAGATATTCCCGGTCGAGGTCAAGGCCGGCCGCAGCGGGACACTGCGTTCGCTGCAACAGTTCGCGGCGCATAAGCGGGCGCATGCGGCCGTCCGGTTCGACTTGAACCCGCCAAGCCGGCAGCGGGTCGTCAGCCGGCTGCAGCCTGTCCACGGACTCTCTCCAGTCGCCTTTGACCTCATCTCGCTGCCGCTGTATGCCGTCGGGGAGCTGGGACGGATCCTGGACGGCGTACGCGACGAATAGACGAATAATGTCGCGCGTTTTTTAATATGTCCTGTTTGAGCCGAGTAGA
>Ga0154315_1010_pt1 | contig 27572 bp, 21 predicted proteins | sample RifGroA2_FD_105609 | JGI IMG/M metagenome (GOLD analysis project Ga0154315, IMG submission 105609) | Elusimicrobia bacterium GWA2_69_24
TCAGTCGTATATGGAGGAATGGAATCCAAGGCCCCCCTGGTACCAATCAATGAGATTAGTAGACGGATATTCTTGGTCCGTGGTCGACGGGTAATGTTGGACTCGGACCTTGCTGCGATGTATGGGGAGACCACGGCGCGGTTGAATCAACAGGTCAGAAGGAACATCCGGCGTTTCCCTGAAGAGTTTATGTTCGAGTTGAGCCGAGAGGAGTACGCGGGTTTGATGTTGCAATCTGCAATATCAAAAAAAGGTAGTGGGGGACGAAGGAAATTGCCATTGGTCTTCACCCAGGAGGGTGTGGCCATGCTTTCTGGCGTCCTGCAGAGTCCCCGGGCCATCGAGGTCAATATCGCGATCATGAAGGCATTCATCCGCTTGAAGGAGATGGTGTCTTTGAACGCGGAGATGGAGGCCAAGTTCTCGGAGCTCGAGCGGCGGATCGGGAGGCATGATAAATACATCCGAGAACTTTTTGCGGCGATCCGGAAGCTCATGGCGCCGATCGACCCGCCGAAGCCTCCCATCGGGTTCCGGACCGAGGATTGACGGTATTTCTGGTTCCAGCTGACGGCCGACGAGATGCGCCTGATCATCCCCTCGGGCCGAGCCCGGCGATCCCCGGTCTACGCATTCCGGCCCGAAGCATTGCTGATGCTATGCCTCCTTCTCGAGAGTCCGGTGGCCATCCAGTTCAGTTTGGGCCTGCTCCGGAAGAGCCGTGGCCTGCCGATGACCGGTCTGTGGCCGGAGTGATCAAAGTCGTATAATCCACTTCAGGTCGTTTTGGAGGTGGGCATGAAGGCTATCCTCGCAGTCGTCCTATTTGCGTCCCTGCCGTCAGCCGCCCGGGCGGCGGACCTTCCGGACTTCGGCATCAAGGCCGAGAGCATGCCGCGCATCTTGGCCGAAAGCAAGGCGCGGCTCCTCTTCGCGCTGGGCGGCGTGACGGCCCGGCCCGCCGAGAATCGCACTTTCGACAATACGGTGGCGGCGGTGGAGAACGCGTTCTCGGATTACGCCGCGGTGATGGGACCGATCACCTTCCTCTCCCAGGTCTCGCCGGATCCGGCCGTGCGCGACCGGTCCCTCGAAATCGAGAAGATTTCGGATCAGCTCCTCATAGACCTCAAGGGCCGCGAGGACGTGTTCCGTGCGGTGAAGGAGTACGCGGCCAAGGGAGAGACGCTGACCGGTGAGGATCAGCGGCTCCTGGCCGACATGCTGCTCGAGTTCCGGCGCAACGGGCTGGACCTGCCGGCCGACAAGCAAAACGAGCTCAAGGCGCTCAAGAAGCGGCTTTCGGGCCTGGAACTCGACCTCGGAAACAACATCAAGGAAGACCAGGCGGCCCTGGATACGGCCAAGGAAGGGCTCGAAGGCGTCCCGGCGGACTTTTTGGCCGAGCTCGCGTCCGTGGGCGAGGGCAAGTTCAGCGTGCCGCTCGACTACCCGCATTACACAGTCCTCATGGAGACGGCCAAGCGGCCCGAAACCCGGCGCGAGGCGGAGTTCCGCTTCAACAACAAGGCCGCGGACAAGAACCTGCCGCTTCTGCGCGAGGCGCTCAAGGCGCGCCGCGACATGGCGGTGATGCTGGGCTACCCCTCCTACGCGGCTTACGAGCTGGACTACCGCCGCACGGCGAAGACGCCGCAGCGGGTCAACGACTTCCTGGGGCGGCTGCAGAAGCTCCTGGCCAAGCCCTCCAAGAGCGACCTAGCCGCGCTCCTGGCGCTCAAGCGCTTGGACGACCCCAAGGCCGATAAGGTCGAGAACTGGGACGTTACCGGGCTCGTGGGCCAGCAGCTGGGCTACTATCCCAAGAAGTACATGCAGTCCAAGTACGGGCTGGATTCCGACGAGGTGCGCTACTATTTCCCGGTGGACCGGGTGGTCAGCGAGACCCTCAAGCTGTATCAGGAGATGCTGGGCCTCGAGTTCAAGGAAGTGCAGCTGGCGACGTGGCACCCCGAGGTCAAGCTCTACGAGATCCGCGACGCGGCCACCATGCGCCTGATGGCGCATTTCTACCTGGACCTGTACCCGCGCGAGGGGAAGTACAACCACATGGCCGCCTTCGACATCGTGCTGGCCCGCGCCCTGCCCAACGGGGGCTACCGGCTGCCGGTCTCGGCCATGGTGGGGAACTTCACCAAGCCCACCGGCGACAAGCCGGCGCTCATGAGCCACGACGAAGTGGAGACCTTCTTCCATGAGTTCGGGCACATCGTGCATCAGACGCTGACCATCGCGAAGTATTCGCGCTTCTCGGGCTCCAACACGGCGCTGGATTTCGTGGAGTCGGTGTCGCAGATGATGGAGAACTTCGTCTGGACCCCGCAGGTCCTGGACCGGCTGTCGGGGCACTACAAGGACCCGGCGAAGAAGCTGCCCAAGAAGCTCCTGAAGAAGATGCTGGCGGCGCGCAACGCGCTGTCGGGACTGTCCTACCTGCGCCTGGTGACCCTGTCGAGTCTCGACATGGCGTACCACGACGAAAAAGTCCCCGAGGACACCACCGCGATCCTGAACAAAGTGTTCACGGACAGGGGCTACCTGACGCCCACGCCGGGCACGCACTTCGAAGCCCGGTTCGGGCACATCATGTCGGAGTACGCGGCGGGCTACTACGGCTACCTGTGGTCTTTGGTCTACGCGCAGGACATGTTCAGCCGCTTCGAGAAGGACGGGCTGCTGAACCCGGCGGTGGGGCTGGACTTCCGCCGGAAGATACTCGAGCGCGGCTCGAGCGTGGACGAGGACGTGTCCATGCGGGAGTTCCTGGGGAGGGAGCCGAGCGAGGCGTCCTTCATGAAGCGGCTCGGCATCCAGTAATCGACCCCCCACCCTAGCCCTCCCCCGCAAGGGGGGAGGGGAACGGTTCTCCTTCCCCCCTTGCGGGGGAAGGTCGGGATGGGGGGATTCTCCGGTAGCTAGAAGTGGGCTGAGGCGGCGATCGTTCGCAGGGCGTCTTCGCGGCTCTGGGAGCTGGGGATGAAGTGCACCGCGGCGCGCTTGAGAGTGAGGACGCGCACCTTGGTGCCCTTGCCGTTGGGGAGCACGGCCACGCTGACCTCGGTGCCGGGTTCCCCGATGAGCTTTTCAGCGACTTCCTTCGCGGTCAATTCCCGCATGCGGAGCTTGACGGGCTTGCCCTCGCTCAGAAGCGGGACGATCTGGTTGGCCTCGCCCAATTCGAGGATGCGGTCGCCGGGCCGGATGCCCGCCTGATAGGCCGGCCCGTTCTTGTAGACCTCCGAGACGATGGTCTCGCCGTGCTCGAAGAGCAGCTGGACGCCGGTGCCGCCGTACTCCTTCAGATTGCCCATCACGGGCTTGGGGATGTCGCCCGCGGTTCCCCAGCGTTCCTTGGCTTCCGCCGCCTTGGCTTCGGCGGCGAGGGCGTCCTCCCTGCGGCCGGCCTTCCGATAGAGACCGGCCAGCTTAGTCCAGCCGGTGTCCCAGACCGGGTCGAGCTGGGCCTGCCGTTCCAGGCGCTCGACGGCCTCGGGGATGCGGCCGAGTTTTTCGAGGGCCGAGCCTTCCTGGAAGTGGACTTGGACGTAGTCGGGGGCCAGGCCTCGGACCAGGCGGTATTGCGCCACGGCGGCTTCGAGGTCGCCGGGACCGCCGCGGTCGAGCAGCACGTTGCCCTTGAAGTACTGGGCCATGATGTAGGCCGGGGCGCCGGGGGGGATTCGGTCGAACTGCTCGAAGGCTTTGTCCCACTCCTTCTGCTTGGCCCAGAAGATGGCGATGTTGTGGCTGACGTCGGCGCGGAAATGCCGGACCGACTGCCAGCCGGCCCAGAGCCCGGCCGCGATGATGGCCACGGCGGCGAGGCGGCGCGGAGCCTCGAAGGGCACGGGGATGGCGATGACGGAGTCCTCCGGCCCGCGGCGGGCGAGCGCGGCGGTCAGGCCGACGGCGAAATACATGGACCAGCCGGGAGCGGCGAAGCGGGAGGAGATGGTGAAGAGCGACGCGGCCGCGGCGCCGGCCACGGCGGCCAAAAAGGCCGCGGCGTAGCCCGGGTCTTCGCGCAAGCTGCGCAGGCAAAGGCGGAGGGCGGAGGCGAAGAGCAGCATCCAGAGCACGGTCGACAGCATGCCGCCTTCCACCCAGTGCTCGAGGAACTCGTTCTCGGGGTGGTCGGTCTCGGTGTTATGCTGATGCTCCATGAGGATGATCTCGGGGCGGCGGAAGGCGGGGTAGCGGATCCAGAAGGAGCCGGGCCCCGAGCCCACGAAGGGCTGGTTCTTGATGAGCGATAGCGTTCCCTTCCAGGTCTCGACGCTGAACCCGGGGCCCCAGCGGTAGTTCGTCTGCTCCGCGGGGACCATGGCGCGGGTGATGATGAAGCCCGCGGCGCAGGCGCCGGCCAGGGTCAGAGCGGCCAGGCGTTTGTCTTCGGCCAGGAAACGGTAGGCGAAGAAGGCGAATATGCCCAGGATGGGGAGTATCAGGAGCGCGGTGCGGTGGGTGCCGGTCCAGCACAGCACGACGCAGGAAGAAAAGGCGACGATCGCGCAATTGGCCTGCGCCCAGCCGGGGATGGACTCGTCGCAGCACCAACCCAAGGCGAGCGGCGCGGCGATGAGGATGTAGGCGGTCAGGAAGGTGGGGTTGCCGAGGGTCGAGAACACGCGCTCGCCGAAAGCGCCCTTCCAGATGAAGGGGTCGAAACCGAAGTGCTGGAGCAGGGCGTAGAGCACGACCACGGTCCAACCGCCCACTACGGCGGCCACGGCCACGCGGAGGTCCTTTCTGGTGAACACGGCCGCGCCCAGGAAGGCGGCGAGCAGGAAGCAGAGCTGCTGGACGAAGTCGGTCAGGCGGGCCAGATGATAGGGATTCAGCACGAACAGGAGGGAGTGCCACAGGATGAGGGCCCCGGCCGGGAGCATGATGGTAAGTGCGGGCACGGGGAGCTCGAAACGGCCCTCCCGGAGGCTGCCCAGAAGCCACGCGCCGAAGGCGACGAGGGTCCCGAGCTCGAGTATGATGATCTTCACCGTGGCCGAGTCGTAGGTCCGCAGGTAGAAGGCCACGGACAGGGCCACGGCCATGAACAGGAGGCTCGTCTTGGTGACGGAACGCCAGCCGGGGATGTAGTCGCGGATCATGGCTTCTCCTGGTCCAGGGGGCAGACGGTGAGGCTCTGGTCCGAGCAGGACTGGCTGATGACGCCGGGACCGAAGAGGGAAAAAGACATCGAGAGCAGGAAGGCCGCCAGGCCGAAGGCCCAGGCCATGGAAGGCTGGGGGATGAGCACGGAGAAGTCGAAGGCCAGGGGCGGCTCGGGCGCGGTCTGCCTGTCCCGGCTGCGGAGGGAGGCTTTCAGGGCGGTCTTGAGCGCGGCCGGGGCCGGCGGGGCGGGCATGGCGCGCAGGCCGGAGAACAGCTTCTGCCAGACCTGGAGCTCCTTTTGACAGCCGGGGCAGCGGGCGATGTGATCCTTCATCCAGCGGGTCTGGAAGGGGGCGAGCCGGCCTTGGAGGTAGAGCTCCATGAGAGACTGGACGCACTTGCAGATCATACGCCCTCCTCCGACAATCGTTCGCGCAGGAGCCGGCGGGCGCGGTAGAGCCGGCCGGCCACGCTGCCCAAAGGCCAGCCCAGGATGCCCGCGGCCTCGTCATAGGCCCGGCCCTCGACGTCCACCAGGATCACGCAGGCGCGCAGGAGCTCGGGCAGGCTGTCCAGGGCTTGGGCGATGCTGCGCTGGAGTTCTGAGCGCTCGAGAGCGGCCTCGGGAGATTCGGAGCCGTCCTGCTCCGGCAGGTCGGCCGGGCCGGAGTCGTCGTCCGTGCGGGGCTCGAGCGGCACTTCCCGGCGCCGCTGGGCGCCGCGGCGGCGGTTGAGGTACACGCGGAAGAGGATGCGGTGCAGCCAGGGGCCGAAGGCGAAGGCGGGGTCGTAGAGCTCCGCCTTGGCCATGGCGCGCAGGAAAGCCTCCTGGACCAGGTCCGCGGCGTCGGCGGCATTCCCGGTCAGGCGGAAGGCGGCGGCGTAGGCAACGTCGGCATGTTCCTCTATGAGTCGGTCGGTGACGGGGGAGGGACGTTCGGGGGCAGCCACTGGGGTCACAGCTATTCTACACCACCCGCCTCCGATTAATTACCGGTGATTACCGGTGGCAGGGGTCAACTTAGTGGAATTATTAAACTAATTCCACTAAGTTGACCCCTGGCACCTAAAGTAGAATAGGTCGCCATGACAACCTCCAAGTTCGTGGGACTGCTGTTGATTATATTGGCCGGGGCGGACCTCGTGGTCGCGCAGGTGTTGGTGGGCTCCAAGATCAAGGACCCGGAGCTGGCCAAGCGGATGAAGCTGATCGTGTCCGCCGGTGCGGCGGTCATGGGGCTGCTCGGGCTGGCGTTCTTCTATGGGTTCATCCCGCTCTAAGACCAGGTTCTTCGACCGGCGCGCGGCGCATTGGGACGAGGACGCGCATGCGGCCGAGAAGGAGGCCCGTCTGGGCCGCATCGTCCGCGGGCTGCGGCTGAAGGCCGGCGCTGCCGTGCTCGACGTCGGCTGCGGCACGGGCGCGCTCGTCCCTTTCCTCCTGCGCGCGGTCGGCGGCCGCGGCTCGGTGATCGGGGTCGACCCGTCCGGGCCCATGCTCCGGAAAGCCCGGGGCAAGGGTTTCCCGGCGCGGGTACGTTTCTTGAAGGCCAAGGCCGAGAGGCTGCTCTTGCCGGACGGCGCCTGCGACGCCGCCATCTGCTTCGCATCCTTCCCGCATTTTGACCGCCATCCCGCCGCGCTTCTCGAGATCCGGCGCGTGCTGAAGCCGGGAGGGAGGATGTTCGTCCTCAATCTGCAGGGCTCGCGCGGTCTCAACCGATTCCACCGGGATTGCGGCGCGGCGGTGGCGCACGACCACATGCCCGGAGCCCGGAAGATGCGGCGGCTCCTGGAATATTGCGGTTATAGGCGGATCTCGGTGACGGACCGGGCGGACCTGTATCTGGCGAGAGCCCATGGCTGACGAGGAGAAGCCGGTAGAGGTCGGGTCCTTCCGCGTCGCGCGCGAGCGGATGCTGGAGATACTCAAGAACTACCAGTTGCCGGAACCCCGCTGGTTCGGGAAGTCGGTGCTGCGCGCCGCGTGCGTGGGAGGGGCGACCCGCTTCGACGTGAGCCAGGTCCGGGAGGAGGACGGCCTCTTCAAGTTCGTGCGGGGGGTGTGCGGGGTCGAGTTCCGCTTCGACGGGGAGCCCCTCTCTCCGGCCGAGCTCAAGGACCCCTTCGCGGCCCTGGTGCAGGAAGAGGACGGAGCGACGGCCCGGGGCCGGGAGCTGGCCTTCGGCCTCGTCAACGCCCTGCGGCTCGAGCCCAAGTCCATGACCCTCACCTCGGGGAGCGGGGCGGGCCGGGTCGAGGTCTCCATCCACAACGACCTCTCGCTGGAGAGCCGCCCGGCGCCGGGGACCGATACCGGCACGGTCCTGCGCCTGGTCTGGGGTTCCCTGTTCGACTTCGGCTGCAAGGACCTGTTGGGACCGGTCGCTCCCGCGTGCCGCTTCCCGGTGGTCGTCGATGGGACGCCCTGGGCCTACGCCACGGACCGGCCGGGCCTGCTGGGACGGGATTTCGAGAAAGGCGCGCTGCGCGGGCGGGTGCGCATCCCCGACGTGGTCGGCCGGCCGGGCCGCCTGGACCTCTTCGTGCACGGCGTGTTCGCGGAGAGCGTGACCATGGACGGCGCGCGCGTGTCCGTGGACGGCTTCGCGGATGCCCCCGGGCTGCGCCTCAACCTCTCGCAGGCGGCCGTGGTCCGGGACGCGGCGTTCGACGGTGCGCTGCGGCTGGCCGGCCGGGAGGGCGAGCTCCTGATGCTCGATGAGGCGGCTGAGCAGGGCCGCTGCATGAGCGGGATCGTGCGGGAGCTCTACGAGCCGGGCCTGCGGCGGGTCTGGAACGAGTCGCTGGGCGGGGCGGACGCCTGGATGGTGGTGGAGCGCGACGACCTCGGCTCGCGGGTGGAGCGTCTGTGGTCCAAGCTGCGGGAGTTGTCGGGGGACGATGCGCCCGCCGCGCGCAAACGCCGGCTTATCGCCGACGCGGCGCGCACGGCGTGGCTGCGCGAAGCGGCCGTGCGCCTGCTGGGCGATTTCGACGCGGACGCGGCGGACCCCCTGCTGGCGAAGTTGTGGGCCGCCCCCCTGCTGGCGGCCGCGGACGGCGGGACCGTGAAGCTGGAGGAGTTCTTCGCCCTGCAGCGCAAACACGGACGCATCCCGGTCACGCGCAAGCCCGGCAAGTCGGGGGGGGAGACGCGCGTCTGGCTGGCCTGCGAGGAGGACAGCCTGTTTTTGAGCCGCATGGCGGAAAAGGAACGCTGGACCTTCTCCGAATGAGGGCTATTCTGTGCTAGAATCCGCCTGATGATGCAGCTCCTTCTCGCCCTCCTTTTGATGCCCGCTGTCCTGAGCGCGGGCCCGGCCGGTTCGCCCAGCGGCCGCGCCGCGGCGACCTTCACCGCGGACGACGCCCTGGCCGTGGAGTGGACCCTCGAACTTCCGGAAGGGACTCCGGCCGTGTTCGCCGTGGATCTGGCCGGGGTGGAAGGGCTGGCCGATCTGCGGGTGGCGGCGTCCGGCAAGGACGGCGCGAAGGCGCTCGCGTTCGACGTGAACCGCGCCGGGGCCATCCGGTGGGTGCGCTGGACCGGGGGAGCGGGGCGCTACCTTATCGGCTACCGGCTGTCGGGAGTGCTGCGCCGCGGGCGGGATAGGGACACCTTGCGGTGGTCCGTGGTCCCCGAGGGCTTGCCTTACGGGTTCGCGGCCGTGAACGCCGAGCTCAAGATCGATGGCGCGCTCGCCAGCTGCTCGGACTGGGACGCGGTGCAGGTCATGAGCCCGGCCCAGGTCACGCGGCGGGCTTCCATGCCGGACGGGTTCTTGGTCGAGGCGCGCTCCCTGCCCGCCCGGGCCGGGCTGAGCCTGTCGGTGGGGATGCCCAAGGGGACGGTGCCGTCCACCTGGCGGCCGGTGGGGTTCATGAAGCGGCGCGGCGGCGCGCTCCTGCTCTTCGTCCTGCCTCTGCTCACCCTCTGCGCCCTGGCCTTCGTCTTCTGGACGCGGGGGCGCGACCCCTTGGTGTCCGGGGCATGGGAGGGCACGGCGGCGGCTTTGCCGGAGCAGGAAGTCTGGACTCCCGAGACCGCCGGGGTGGTGGCCGATGAGTCCGCGGACCACCGGGACGTGATCGCGGCCGCTCTGGACCTGGCCCGGGAGGGCGTTTTGGGTTTCGCGTTCACGCCGGCCCGCGGGGGGGTCCCCGCTTCCCTGCGCATCAGCGGCGCGAAACCGTTCGCTGCCCTGCCCCCGACGCGGCGCAAGATCGCGGAGTTCCTCTCCGGCGTGGACGCCATCACCGCTGAGGCCGGCTTATCGGCGCAGTCGGTCGGGGTGCTTCAAGACGCTCTTTATGAGGAAGCTTCGGCTTCCGGCTGTTTCCGGATGAATCCGGCCCGGGAGCGTTGGTACTACTACGCGGCCGGGGCGGTCCTGTTGGCGGCCGGCTTCGCGCTCGCGGTCTACGGGGGGACGCGGCTCGCGACGTCGGCGGGCGCGGCGGCGCTGTGGTTTTTGCCGGTGCTGGCCGCCCTGGGCGCCCTGCGCGCGAAGTGCCCCTGCCTGCAGAAAGGGCTGGCCGCGCTCGCGGGGGTCCTGCTCGTCCTGGCCGCGGCCTCCATCCAGCCCTATCTGGGCATGGGCGGCCTGGACTGGTACGCCATGGGCGGGCTCGGGCTGGTGTTCTCGTCCTTGTGCTTCTTCCTTTTCGCGCCGCTCATGCCCCAGCGCACGGCCAAGGGCTCGGCCATGAAGTCGCAATTGCTCGCCTTCGACGCCTGGCTGGGCGGGGCCGCTCCCGGGGCCGGCGGCCGGCCCGTGCAGGAGGAGTTCGAGCGGATGCTCCCCTACGCCGTGGTCTTCCGCCGCAAGAAGGAATGGGTCAACCGCGCCGCCGCGGCCGGGGCCCAGGTCCCCGCTTGGTGGACGCCGGCGGGCGCCGAAGCCGCGGCGGGAGCGCTGTCCGAGCACAAGGAGCCTTTCCTCGAGTCGCTGAGCCTGCTTTCCTCGGCCATCGGCGAACCCCCGGAGTCGGGCGGGGGAGGCTAGCATGGCGGGCCGCGGCCACGACGACAAGTGCCAGATCTCGCCCTACCGGGCGACCTTCGAGCTGGTCCGGAACGCGGCGGGCGAGTACGCCGACGTCCTGGCCACGCTGGAATTGCGCTACCACGTCTTCGACGAGCCCAAGGCCGAGGGCTTCAAGTTCGTCGGGAACCTGCCCATCAAGGACCTGAAGGTCACGGACGGGCAGGGCCAGCAGCTGCGCGCCGCCATCGAGCCGATGCGGGAGCTGCGCGTGGGCTGGAGGTTCGCCCCGCCCATACAGAACGGCGCCATCACGGTGTTCGTGAGGTTCCGCATCGAGGGCGCGGTGTCGGGGGACCTGGAGAGCAACGTCTTCGAGGCGCCCTGGGCCGGGAACTTCCGGGTCGGGATCAAGGATTCCAGCTATCGCTTCATCTTCCCGGCCGGCGTGCGGCTGGACAAGGCGGCGTCGAACTACAGCCAGGCCCAGCAGAAGACCCTCGAAGACGGGCGTGTGGCGGTGGAGGTCTCGTTTCCCGGGGTCCCGCCCGGGGGATTCTCGATGCGTTTCTCCCCCGGGGTGGTGCAGAGGCAGGCCTCGTCCGGATCCTCGGGCGGGGGCTCCCCGCGGGACTATTCGCGGCAGCTTTTCGGAGGCGGCCGCCGTCAGCCGCCCGGGACCGTCCATCCGGCCGTGGCTTTCGTCGTGATCGCGAGCGTGCTCGGCCTGCTCATGAAAGCCTGCGTGAGCTGCGCCAAGTCCGGCAACTGCTCCTCCGGCTCATCCGGGTCCTCTTCGTACGACAGCTCGAGTTCGAGCAGCTGCTCCAGCTGTTCCAGCTGTTCGAGCTGCTCCAGCTGTTCCAGCTGCGGCGGCTAGCGGGACGCCGTGTTCGACCCTTCCGAGCCGTTCTACCTGCAATGGCACATCACCGACCGGTGCAATCTCAAATGCCGGCATTGCTATAGGGACGCTCCCAAGCCCGAACTTCCGGCCGCGGACCTGGACCGCATCCTCGCAGGGTTCCTGGAATTGCGGCGGCGCATGCCGCAGGAGCATGCCCGGGTGCAGGTGGCGGGGGGGGAGCCCTTCCTGTCGGAACAGCTCTACCGCGTGCTCGAGAAAGCCTCGGCCGCGGGCCTGCAGACGCGCATCCTGACCAACGGGACGCTCATCGACCGCGCGGCCGCGGCCGCGGTCAAGAAGGCGGGCTGCCGCTTCGTGCAGATCAGCATCGAGGGCTCGCGGGCCGTGCACGAGGCCATCCGGGGGCCGGGCTCCTTCGACCAGGCGCTGGCCGGGGCGCGCCGGCTGCGCGAGGTGGGCGTGCCGGTGACCTTCGCCATGACCTTGTCCAAGCAGACCGCGCCCGAGCTCCCCGCGGTGCTGGCCCTGGCCAAGGAGCACGCGGACCGGGTAGGCTTCCATCGCCTGGTGCCCTGTGGGAAAGGGGAAGGAATGGCCGCGGAGCTCCTGAGCCCCGAGGAGCTGTGCGCGGCCTTCGTCCGCATACTCGAGTTCAAGCGCTCCGAGCCGGGCATCGAGGTCCCCCTGCGCGACCCCCTGTGGCGGCCCTTTTTGGACAAGTTGGAATTCAGTCCGGTCATGGCCGGCTGTTCCGCGGCCTTCGGGGGGGTCTGCGTGGAATCGGACGGCACGGTCTACGCCTGTCGGCGCATGCCCATGCCCGTGGGGAACGCGGCCCGGACCCCGCTCGCGGAACTGTGGGACTCCCCCGGTATGCGAGGACTGCGGGACCGCTCCGAGCTTAAGGGGCGCTGCGGCCGTTGCGCCATGCGCGGGCAATGCGGCGGATGCCGGGCCGTGGCCTGGGCCTGCACGGGCGACCCCATGGCCGAGGACCCGCAGTGCATGCGCCGGCCCACGGTGCTGGACCGGATGTATCTGTGGACGCTTGCGCGCGCCTTTCCGCACCGTGAAGAACCCGGTGGTGGAGGGTGATGCGGCAATTCGACCACTGGCACCCTGGCACCGTAACTGGACAAGGGCGGGTTTGCGTAATATAATCGGTACGGAAGTGAAAAAGTCCCTCTCAGTCATCGCGGGCATGGCGGCGCTGGCGGGTCTGCTGGCGTTCTCCGCCTGCAAACCCCCGGAGTACATCCGCTACAACTCGGATTTCGGCGATTTCACGGTCGAGGTGCCCTGGGGCTGGAACGTGTACCTGGATGGGACCGGGACGGCCGACTTTTACAACTACACCTTCGTGGGTCCCTTCGAACCCGACTTCCTCCACGGTGTGCCCAGCCTGAGCATCCGCTGGTACGGCAACAACGAGTTCCACCGCCTCCCGGATGGACGGCTCGAGCGCTACGCCTCGGCCGATGATTTCATCGTGCAGACCCTGCGCGACGTCTACGGGCCCGAGCACGTGCTCGTCACCCCCACCAAGGACGACCCCAAGGAGATCCAGCGCATCAGCGTCTCCGGCTGGGAGGGCAAGCATTTCATCGTGGTGGCGCCCGGCGACATCCCGGCGGACAACAAGTTCGGGACCCGGGTGGAGAAGGACGGGGCGCGCACCGCTGTCCTGCGCCAGCACGACTACGTGATCCTGCCCATGGACACCGGCTTCTACGTGCTGGTCTACCCCGCGACCAAGGAAGGCTACGATCGCTACCTTAAGCGCTTCGGCCGCATGGTCAAGACGTTCAAGGCGTTGAAGGACGGCCCGGTCGGGCCGAAGCTCTGACCATTCCGGAGGACTCGGTCCGGGCGCAGCGCCTCCCGGGACATGCGGCTGCCGTCTTCCTGGCGCTGTTCATCGTCTATCTGTCCACGGCGCCGCGCTCTCTGACCCTTGAGGACTCGGGGATATTCATCATGTCCTGCAAGGTCGCGGGCATCTCCCATCCTCCGGGCTACCCGATCCACGCCCTGCTGGGAAAACTCTTCACCGCGCTGCCGGTCGGCACGGTCGCCTTCCGCGTGAACCTGCTGAGCGCCGTCCTGGGCGCGGGCACTTGCTCGATCATATGGTGGATCATGCGTCTTCTGGCGGCCGGGCCGGCCTCGGCCTATGCCGCCGCCCTGGCCTACGGAGTCTCGCGGGTGTTCTGGTCGCAGGCCATCATCGCCGAGGTATACAGCCTCAACACCTTCCTCTTCTTCCTTCTGCTGGCCCTGTGTCTGCGGGCGAGGGACCGCGCCAGCCCGCGCCGCCTGGGCGCGCTGGGCCTCGTGTTCGGTCTGAGTCTGGCCAACCATTGGCCCCTGATCCTGCTCTCCGTCCCCGGGCTCCTGATCCTGCTGCGGAGCCGGCTCAAGGAGATCGCGAGGCACCTCCCGTTGATCCTCGCCGGAATGATCGTCGGTCTGCTGCCCTACGTCTGCATGGTTCTGCGGTCGTGGATGAGTCCCGAGATCAGCTTCCATGGACCGCTCGACAGTTGGACGCGCGTCCGCGAGTTCATCAGCCGGGCTAGTTACAGCGAGGCGGATTCGAGTCCGATCGCGGGCTGGAACGACAAGCTGCGCTTTCTCGGCTTCCTCGGCGGTCAGGCGGCGGGGCAATTCACCGCTCTGGGCGCCGCGGCGGCGGCGGGAGGCTGCCTTCTGCAATGGCGCCGCTGGCCGGCTGCGCTGGGCCTCGCGCTGACCTGGTGTCTGCTGGCGACCAGCGTCGGCCTCCTCCTCCTGCTGGACTGGGACTTCGAGTTCCTCACTCGCGCGACGTTCCAGGTCTATCCGCTCATCCCCTACGGGGTCATGGCGCTGTGGTTGGGGCTCGCCGTGGAGGAGACCGCGGAGTGGATCGGCCGGAAGACGCCGTGGCCGCGGGAGCGGGCCGGAGCCGTCCTCGCGTGCCTCTTCGTGGCGGCTGCGCTCTGGGCCAACCTCCCCGATAATCGGCGGGCCGGCTACACCTGGGCGCGGGACTACGCCGCCGCGGTGCTGGGGGCCCTCGACCGGGACGCGGTCCTTTTCGTCACGGGCGACGTGCCCACGGGGACCCTCGGCTACCTGCATCGGGTGGAGGGCGTCCGGCCGGACGTGACCCTCTACAACGATCGGGGTTTCGTGTTCGGGAACCGCCTCTTCCCTCCTTGGACTCCCGCCGCGGAGCGCGGCAGGATCCTCTCCGCTTTCATCGCCGGGACCGGCCGGCCCGTCTATTACATCGGGGAGATGCCGCATCCCTACGGCGTCATCGAATACGGACTGTTCCGCAAGGTCGACCGCAGCGCTCCGGGAGGCTCGCGGCCGGCCGCCGACGACCGGATGCTGTCTTTCTACGAGTACGCGGTCGCGGCCGCGCCGCGCGACCCTTGGACCCATCATCATCGCGAGAGCCTGCTGGGGGATTGCGGCTTCCTGCTGCCGTTCTGGCTGCACAATGAAAATGATCCAGTCAGGAAGGAGCGGCTGGCGGCTTTGTCCGAGGCGGTCCTGACGAGCTTCAGCGGGCTGCTCCGGCATGCTGAAGGCCTCCTGCTGCTCGGCCGCCTGGACGAGGCCTTGCGCTTGGCGCGGCGAGCGGAAGCGCGCGCGGGAGAGGCCTTGAGCAAGCAGCAGCGGGCCAGACTCTACGGGCTGACGGCGGAGATCCTGCACCGGAGCGGGAGGACGCAGGAGGCGGTCCCCTATCTGATGGACTCCATCGCAGCCCTGCCGTTCCCGGAGCGCAACCGCTCGGTCTTCCAGCTGCTGCAATACTACGCGGGGCACCGGCAAACGGCCGCCTACTCCGAGCTGCGCCAGCGCTTCTACTCCGCGGGCGCGGTGCCGCCGGAGGTCTCGGCGCTGGACGCGAGGGTCGGTTCCGACCCCGCGTCCCCCGCGAGCCGACCGCGATGAGATGTCCGGTCTGCCGGGACCGGGACTTGGCCGCCTTGGCGGTGCGCGGCAACTCCTCCGCGTCTTGGAGCGGTAGGGGTTACTTCTTCCCCGACTCTATTTCCAGCTGTTGGCTGGCTTTGAGGCGTTTGAGGTTCGCCTCGGCTTCGGGGGTGTCGGCGCCTTTGGAGGTGAGCATGCCCACGCGGTCGTTGCCGTCCGGGGGCACGCGGACGTCGGAGCCCACCTGCTTCATGCGCTTGAGCTCGAATAGGCCGGGGTCGCCCGCGTCGACCAGGGGGTTGCCGAACTTGAGCAGGGTCCCGGACCGCTCGGGGATGAGGAACTCGCCCTCGAGGTGGGTCAAAGGCTTGCGCGGCTTGTAGGGACGGCTGGGCACCCCGACCGCGGCCAGCAGGGCCTCCTCGGCCAGGTCCACCCCGTAGACCGCCTTCACCCAGTCGTGCACGTAGGTGCCGCCGATGCGGGCGTTCACCTCGATGACGCGCGGCCCCTCGGAGGTGAGTTTCATCTCGATGTGGAGCACGCCGTCGCCCAGCTTCATGGCCTGGGCGGTTTTGACCGCGAGGTCGGAGAGCTGGTCCTGGCCCTTCTGCGGGAGGTGGCTGGGGAGGCTCGAGCCCGTGGCCAGGAAGAAGGGGCGCCGGGTGGGCCAGTTGTCGGTGACCGAGGAGTAGACCGCCTTGCCCCCGCGCATGATGACGTCCACGTCCACCTCGTCGCCGTCCAGGAACTGCTCCATGACCACGCCGACCTGGGAGGAGAAGGCGCCGTCCGACTGCGCTTCCGCGGCGATGGCGTCGCTCATCTGCTTGAAGACGCGGCGGGCCTCCTCCTTGCTGCCCACCTCCTTGACGAACTTGGCCTCGGCCCCGGAGACGGGCTTGAGGATGGCGGGAAAGCCCACCTGGTCCATGGCCTTCTCGAGGTCCGCGGGGTTGTGGACGGTGGCGAAGCGCGGCGTGGGGAGGCCGGCCTCGGCCATGACCTTGCGGGTGAGGTTCTTCTCGCGGGCGATCCTGGCGGACTCGACCGGGAAGTAGGGCAGGCCGAGCTTTTCGGCCAGCGAGGAGGTGAGGGGGACGTCGTCCTCCCAGATGGTGGTGATGCCGTCGAGCGTGCCCAAAAGGCCCTTGGACTCGAGCAGGCCTACCGCGTCGCGCACGGCCGAGTCGGGCTTGAGCGTGTCCACGGGGATGAACTCGTCGACCAGGCCCGCGGCCCAGGAACCGGGTTTGTCCACCAGCACGACCTTCACGCCGAGCTTCTGGGCGCGCTCGAAGAAGTAGCGCTTGCCCGGGTAGCCGCCGCCCACGACCAAGACGCGCTTGCCCTTGAGCGCGTCGCGGCGGGCGCGGGCGAGCATGGTGGCCACCCAGCCGCGGGAGTGCTCCCCGGCGCGGTCGGGGTAGAAGCGGTCCATGTGCATCTGTCCGCCCGAGTCGTGGTCGTTGATCTCGATGACCATGGGGGTAAGACCCTTCTCGTCGGCCTGGAGCATCACGTCGAGGCCGATGTAGTCGGTCTGGGCCTGGCGCGGGTCGCCGGGCTCGCGGGCCATGGCGGCCTCGTTCTCGGAGAGGGCGGCCAGGGCGCGTTCGCCCAGTTCCTCCAGGCGCCGGGTGAAGGCCGCGACCTCGGCTTCGGTCTTGAGGAGGCCGTGCTGTTTTCGCAGCATGGCGAGGACGTCCTCGTACTTTACCACCACGGCCGCGTCCTCGGGGTCGCCCTTGCCGTCGGGCCCGCCCGGCTCGGCCACGGTGGGGATGCCCCAGGCGCCGGCGCGGATGAAGATGCCGCTGAGCTCGGCCCCGCCCCAGGGGGTGCGGCTGATGAGCACGCGCATGTTCCAGTCCTTCTTGGCCTTGCCTACGTCGGGGCGGAGGGACTCCTCGCGGGACAGGAAGCTGACCCCCACGTCGCCGTCCACGCGGATGCCCATCGAGTCGAAGGCGTCCTTGGCGTCGGGCAGGCCCAGGCCGTCGAGCCGGGTGCTGCGGAAGTAAAGAGCGGGGGGGGTTAGCCGACCGTCGATGAGCACGGCCCCGTCCGGCGTCATCTGAGAGTCGGCCGAGAGGGCCAGGACGTGGTCCACGATGGCGTCGACTTCCTTGGCGGAGAAGAACTTGACGCCCTTGCTCGAGTGCCACTGCGGGCCGGATGGCTTCACCACGACCTGGCCCTTGAGGCGGGCGGCGTTGGCCTTGAGATAGGCCTCCACGCTGCGCCGCAGCTCGGCCTTGCGGCTCGCGGCGGGGGGCATGGACTCGACCTGGATGCCGGCCTGGGGCTGGGAGTATTTCCCGGCCTGGGCGGCCAGGGGATGGGCGGCCATGAGGAAGGCCAGGGTGGCGGGCACCCCGACGCCCTTGGCGGCCAGAAGCAGGCGCGTGAAGAACTTGTCGTTGGTGACGGACTCGAGCTTGACCGAGTTGGACTGCGGCACGTCAAGGTCGCTCTCGAAGGGCACGCCGTCGTCGCGGTCGTTGGCGCCCAAAGTGAAGAAGTTGGCGAAGTAGCGGGCCGGGCGCGGCACGGCGTACTCGGCGAGCCAGGGAGTGCCTTCCGCGTCGAAGAAGAGGCCCTTGCGCAGGAGCACGCGGGTGCGGCCGTCGGGGAGCTTCTCCTGGATGAGCCAGGAGGGGTCGAGGGCCAGGTGCACGTCGCCCGGGGACTGCCGGCCGCCTTCGCGCACGATGGAGAGCTTGTAGAGTGAGGCGGGGGCGAGCACGGCCACGGTGGGGCGGTCCACGGACACGGCCTCGTCGATCTTCACCGTCTTCACCGGCTTGTAGCCCAGTTTTTTAAGGTTCGTATCGAGTTTTTGGAGCTCCTTGGCCTCGGCGCCCTTGGCGGACTTGAAGCGGGCCCAGGTCGGGATCTGGCCCTTGAGCATGGTGAGGCCGAGCACGTAGACCGCGGAGATGCCCATCAGGGCCATGGTGACGATCTTCATGGGCGCGCTGGCGCCCAGGAGGCCGAAGAGCAGGGTCCCGGGGCCCGCGTTCATGAAGATCCAGGAGAAGGCCAGGCCGCCGGCCCCGGCGGCCAGCACCTCCACGACGGTCATCAAGCTGAATATCTCCTGGGAATGCCCCTGGGCGGCCGGGTCGTTCTTGATCTCGACCTGCAGGAGGGCGCGCATGCGCGAGCGCAGGGGCTGGTAGGCCAGCTTCATGAGCGCCACCGCGGGCACGGCCCACAAGAGCGACGGCGCCAGCCACAGGCCGATGGAGGGGATGAAGGCCGTGGCCGCGGCCACGGTCAGGATGGCCAGGAAGTTGTAGGTGCCGATGCGGTTCTGGATGCGCTGGGCGTAGCGCACCAGGAAGGTGGAGGCCAGCAGACCCCCGAAGGTGACCGCGGAGAGGAGCAGGCCGTTGCCGGTGGCGCCCGCGCGCAGGATGTCGATGGCGAAGGAGGGGATGACCACGGCGAAGAGGGCGTCCTCGACGAAGTTCTCGGCCGTGGCCATGAACGAGCGCGACAGGATCTTCTTGTTGGCCAGGATGATCTTGGCGGTCCGCCAGGTGCGCTGGGGGGTCTCCTTGAGTATGCTCCAGCCCGTGGCGAGCAGGCCCCGGAGCTTCCGGAGCAGGCCCGCGGCCTGGGACGCGCCGAAGTCCTCACCGATGACCTTCACGTACTTGGCGTAGATGAAGGCGGCCACGCTCATCACCGCGGCGAAGGCCGAGAACCCGACGGCCGCGCCGATGCCGGGCCCGAAGGCGGCGTCGAGCCAGTCCATGGGGATGCCGATGAGGGGGGGGATGGCGAGCATCATCCCGTAGTAGATGAAGTCGTAGAGATAGCCCGCCTGCTCGATCTTCTTGTCGGAAGAGAACACCTTGCGCGCGCCGTCGGTGTCTATGTCCACCAGGTGGTTCATGGAGACGACGACGGCGTTGGCGCCCACCAGGAGCAGGAATCCGGTCCAGGGCAGGATGTTGGTGATGGCCAAGAGGCCGATGGTGCCGAACACGACGGCGCGGGTGAGGGCGGCGCCCACCAGAACGCGCTTCATGGGGGTGCGCTGGACGATGGAGCCGGAGAAGAGGGAGGCGCCCGCGAAGACCCAGTAGTGCACGGCGCGGGCCACGCCCGACATGGCCGCGTCGCCGGTCAGGGCCTGCACGAGGAGCGGCAGGGTCGCCAGGTAGATGCTGATGGCGAGCAGGAACACGGTCTGGCCTACGATGAAGGATTTCTCGCTCTTGTTGAAGCCGTCCATCGAGCCCTTGAGCTTGGCGATGACCCCTTTCGCCTGCTGGGGGGCGGCGGATTTCTTCTCGGCCGCGGCCTGGAGGAAATCGACGGAAGGGGTCTCCTTGGCGGCCTGCGCGGCGGCCTTGCCCAGACCCGCGCTCCGGTCCCCGAGGATGCCGGGGGCGGCCTGCTTCACGGGCCCGGAAACGTCGGCTCCGGCGCGGCTGCGGCCGCCGCTGAAGAGGGTGTCGAGGGCGGTGGGGACGTCCTTGCCGGTCTGGACGGCGCGCACGGCGCCCGCGTCGGCCACGGAGCGGACGGCGGCCGGGACCACGGCCTTGGGCGCGGCGGGAACGGGGACGGACAGGACGGGGATGGATTTCGCGGAAGAGGGGGCGGCCTTGTCAACGATGCCGGCGATCCCGGCAGGCGGACCGCGGGCCGCCACGCCTTGGGAGACGGCGGGCCCCTGGGCCGCGCTCAGGGCGGGGGCGATGCCCCCGCTCTGCACCGCCGGGTTGAGGGATACGGCGCTGGGGAGGGCCGCGTCGAGGCCGGGCTGAAGCATGGTGCCGGCGGGGTTGGAGATGCCGCCGGTCAAGGAGAGGTTCGCGGAGTTGGCGCCGGCCGAACCCACGCTCGGGGAGCCCACGTTCTGGGGGACTTCGACGCCGACCGTCCCGGCCAAAAGGCGGTACGGCTCCAGCCCGGGAGAGAGCGCGATGAGGCACAAGGACAGAGAAAGCGCGATGAGACGGCGCATGGACTATATATATGGAAGAAAACCCCGGTTTTTTCCAGGGGCTGGAGGGGAATTTGCTATCATCGTTTTCCCATGGCCCACCGCCGTCCCCCCGCCGCGGATATCCGGTTCGCCGCGTTCGTCAAGGCGAAGCCCGAGGACGTCTACCGCTCGCTGACCTCGGCGCGCGAGCTCTGCGTGTGGTGGCTGGACCGGGCGGAGACGGACGCCCGAAATACGGGCCGCGTGCGCATGGTCTGGCCCGCGCGCAAGGCGACCAAGGACGCGCGCCGCCAGCGCGGCCAGGAAGTGAGCGGCGTGTTCGTGGACCTCGACCCCGGGCGCAAGGTGGCCTGGATGCTCGATGAGGGCTCCCGCGCGGAAGGGGTGCCGCCCCTGGTGTCCTTGTTCATTGAGAAGGCGCCTCGCGGTTCCCAGGTGACCTTGATCCACGCGGGCTTCCCCGGCGCCGCGTCCAAGGCGAAGCTGCGCGACCGCTACCGCCAGAGCTGGGAGGACTGCGTCGCCAAGCTCAAGCTCTACCTCGATCAGGGCAAGCTCTGCAAAGAAGACGTCCTGACCCTCGCGGACGTCGAACTGCTCCGCCGGGCAGGACGCCGCCGGTGACCTCCGGACGCCGCGAACCCCCTCCCGAAGTCCTCATGCGCCCCGAAGAACGCATCCAGAAGCAGGTGGACGCGATCGAGAAGATCCTCGGGCTCAAGTCCCGGGCGCGGATCCTGGATTTCGGCTGCGGCCGCGGGAGCCAGACACTGGAGCTCGCCCGCCGGCGCTACCGCATCGTGGGGATGGACCGCGCGGCCTCGGCCTTCGCCGAAGCGCGCGAGCAGGCCCGGCGCGAGAAGTTGACCGCCCATTTCCTCGCCGACGACATGCGCAGCATCCCCTACGAGGGGGAGTTCAACGCGGCGCTCAACCTGCGCAACCCGTTGGGCTGCTACGAGAGCGAGCGCGACGACATCCGCTGTCTCCAGGGCGTGCGCCGCTCCCTGCGGCCGGGCGGGAAGGTTCTGCTCGACCTGCTCAACCGCGAGGCCGTGGTGCGCAGCCTGGCGGACGACGTGGGCGTCTTCGATCTGCGCACCGGCCGGCTCGACTGCCGGCATTTCCAGGTCCGGGGCGGGAGCGGCCTGAAGCGAGTGCCGAGCATGCGGCTCTACACGCTCACCGAGCTGGCCCGGATGCTCGAGGACGTCGGGTTGTCTTTGCTGAACGCCTGGGGCGACTACGAGCAGGCTCCTTACAACGTGGCTTCGCCGCGCCTCCTGGTGCTGGCCGAGGCCGGCCTCGTGCCGGCCAAGGCCGAGCCGAAGCCCGAAGACGCGGATCTCCCCCGCACCTTGCGCATCAAGGGCCGTCCGCGCTAGGCCGCTAGTTCCCCGCCGCCTCCACCTGACAGCCCTCCGGCCGCATCTGCAGCTTCGCCTTGGCCGCGGCCCGGAAGCTCTCCTTGAACTGCCGTTCCTTGCCCCGGTTCTGGGTCGAGAGACTGTTCAGGGTCCGCTGACGCGCCTGGACGTCCTTGTCGACGCTCCGGGCCTGCTGGCTGAGGACCTGGCGGATGCCCGAATGGCGGGCGGCAAAAGCCTGCTGGCGGAGCTGACGGCTCAGGCGCTGTTGCTGGACGATCTCGCTGCGCATGGTCTCCTCGACCCGGCGATTCTTGGCCGCCTGGCCGGTGTAGGCGACGGCCGAGCCCTGGTAGAAGCTGGAGAAGGCGGTGTTGAACTGGCCGCAGTCGCCGTATTTCGCGCCGCCGCCCGCGGGGGTGCGTTCCGTGTCGCCGCGCGGGGAGCAGACGTAGGGTTGGAGCGGGGTGTTGGTGCGGACGGGGTAGGCGCCCTCCGGGCAGCCTGCGTTGAGCGCAGTCGAAGCGCCCGCCCCGAGCGGAGTCGAAGCAGGCGCGCCGCTCGACTGGATGGAGCGGGCGATGGCGGAGGGTCCGCTGGGCGGCGCGGCGGGGATGTCGCTGTGCAGGGTCTGGCCGTCCGCCGGGCGGCGCGCGGCCACGCATTGCCAGCTGCCGCGCACGACGGCCACGGCGGAGCCGACCGGGCAGATGGCCCGGTTCGGGTCGCCGCCGCGGGCGTCGATCTGGGCGTCGGCGGAGCCCGGGACGCAGGCTAGAAGGACAGCCGATAGGACCATGAACGGCATGGGTCCACCCTCCTCACTCTATAGATAGCGGAAGGGCGTTTTAACGATGTTTCTGGAAGGTAAATCTAGGGTAAAGCGGAGGAACGGCGGAACTGGGTGCCCAGGAACCTGTTGATGCGGGTCTTGTCGAGGCGCAGGACCGCGGCGACCCGGTCCCCGGCGAACTCGGTGGAGACCAGTTCCGAGGAGCGGACGAGGTTCACCAGGGAGGTCTGGAGCGGGCCGGAGGCAGCGCAGCGCTCGCCGACCGTGCCGCCTTCCGGGAGGGGGAGGGATTCCAGGTAGCGCTGCAGCCGCTCCCACGCGTCCATGATGGCCGCGTCGCGGCCCTCGGCCCGGCGCTGGGTCTCGCCGGTCATACCCGGGGGCAATTTGGCTGTACCGCTCACCTGGAGGAAGGTCCCGACGTGCATGAAATGGCCGTCGGGCAGGGGGGGCCAGGAGGGGGCCGGGATCCGGAACGCCTCGACGCAGCCGGCCGCGAGCAGGGCCAGGAGCGGGAGGACGGCGCGAGCCGCGAAGCGCATAGCGGGATTGTACCACAGTTGGCCAACCCCGCCCCCGGCGTGGTACAATATGGGTATTCGGGGGCAGCGGAGGGTTACAAGAAATGGCCTACAAGATCAGTGATAAGTGCAACGCCTGCGGAACGTGCTTCGAGACGTGCCCGTCCGAGGCGATCGTGAAGGGCGAACCGCACTACGCCATCGATGCCGAGAAATGCATCGACTGCGCGGCGTGCGAAGCCTCCTGCCCCGAGACCGCGATCTCCCAATCCTGAGGCGCGCGGATAAAATTGGTATAGTATCCACCTTCCGGGGACGTGTGGCGCGTTCGTCTAGCGGCCTAGGACGCTGCCCTCTCAAGGCAGAGACCACGGGTTCAAATCCCGTACGCGCCACTCGTCCCCGGAAGCACACCATAACGCCGAGCCATGGAAATCGGGATAGTCGGTCTACCTAACGTCGGCAAATCCACGATATTCAATGCCCTGACTTCCGGGCACGCGGCGGCTTCCAACTACCCCTTCACGACCATCGAGCCGAACGTGGGCATCGTGTTCGTTCCCGACGAGCGGCTCCAGGTCCTGACCGGGATCTACAAGCCCGAGAAGACCACCCCCGCGGCCACCCGCTTCGTGGACATCGCCGGGCTGGTGAAGGGCGCCTCCAAGGGGGAGGGGCTGGGCAACAAGTTTCTCGCCAACATCCGGGAAGTGGACGCCATCCTGCACCTGGTGCGCCTGTTCCGGGACCCGGACGTGATCCATACCCTCGGCCCGGTGGACCCCCGGCGGGACATCGAGATCATCGAGACCGAGCTCATCCTGGCGGACCTCGACAGCATCGAGAAGCAGTTGGACAAGCTGAAGACCAAGGCGCGCACCGGGATGAAGGAAGCGGCCGAGAAGCTGGTCAAGCTCGAGAAGGTCAAGGGTGTGCTCGAGAAGGGCCAGCCCGCGCGCAGCGCCGGCATCCCGGAGTCCGAGCTCAAGGACGCCGGGCTCCTGACCTGCAAGTCCGTGCTCTTCGTCGGCAACACCGACGAGCAGCCGGACCCGGAGGTCGTGAAGACGTTCGAGGCCGCCGCGCGCGAACGCGGGGCGGGCTACCTGTCCTTCTGCGGCAAGCTGGAGGCTGAGATCATCCAGCTCCCCGAGGAGGAGCGCGGGGCGTTCCTCAAGGAGATGGGGCTGGAGATGACGGGACTCGAGCGCGTGATCGTCTCGGCGTACGACCTCCTCGGCCTGCAGAGCTTCTTCACCGGCGGGGCCGACGAGGTGCGGGCCTGGACCATCGCCAAGGGCACCCGGGCGCGCGAGGCGGCCGGGGCCATCCACACCGATATCGCGAAGGGATTCATCCGGGCCGAGGTCTTCTCTTTCGCCGAGCTGGTCCAGCACGGCTCGGAAGCCGCCCTGAGGGAGCGCGGGCTGGTGCGCTCCGAGGGTAAGGAGTATGAGGTAAAGTCCGGCGATGTCTGCTTCTTCAAGTTCTCCGTCTGAAGGCGCCCCGGCGGCGGCGTCCAAGGGGACGCCGTCCCCGGGGCGCGCCGTCCCTCCTTGCGCGGAGGGGGCGGCCCCCAAGCCCCCGGCCCGGGCCGTGGAGCCGCGCTGTCCCCATTTCGGCACCTGCGGCGGCTGCCGCCTGCAGGACATCCACTACGAGGACCAGCTCGCGCGCAAGCAGGCCGAGCTGAGCGAGCTTCTGGCCCGCATCGGGTGGGTGACGACGGTCCCCATGCACCCCTCGCCGCAGGAATGGTACTACCGCAACAAGATGGAGTTCTCCTTCCAGGACGTCTATCCGGCGCCCGCGGAAGGGGAGGACTACCTCCTGCTCGGGCAGAAGATCCGCAACCGCTGGGACCGGGTGATGAACATCAAGGAGTGCTACCTGCTCTCCCCCGAGGCCCCGCTGCTCCTGGCGGCGGTGCACGCCTGGGCGCTTAAGGAGAAGCTCCAGCCCTTCAACCTGCACAAGCGCACGGGCTTCCTCCGCCACCTCGTGGTGCGCGAGGCCAAGAACACCGACGAGCGGCTGGTCAACCTGGTCACCACTCCGGGCAAGCTCGACGCGGCGGGTTTCGTCAAGATGGTCCGCGCCGCTTATCCGGCGACCACGGTGCTCTGGGGGACGAACTCGGGCAAGTCCGACGTGGCGCAGGCGGAGAAGACCGAGGTGCTCTACGGCCCCGGCGTCATCTTCGAGTCCGTGCTGGGCAAGCGCCTGCGGGTGTCGCCCTACTCCTTCCTGCAGACCAATACGCGGGGGGCCGAGGCTCTCTACACGCGCATCCGCGAGTGCATCGCCGACGCCCGGCCGCAGAACCTGCTGGACCTCTACTGCGGCACGGGGGGCATCACCCTGTCGGTCGCCGACCTCTGCGAGCGGGTGATGGGGGTGGAGGTCATCGAGTCCGCCGTCGCGGACGCCCGCTTCAACGCCGAGCAGAACCAGGTGACGAACGTCGATTTCATGGCGGCGAAGGTGGAGGACCTGCTGCCCGGCCTGGCCGCGCAGAAGGTGGTGGACGTGGACGCGGTCATCGTCGATCCGCCGCGCTCCGGGCTCCACCCCACGGCGCTCGCCGCTCTCAAGGAACTCGCGCCCGCGAAGCTCATCTACGTCTCCTGCAACCCCAAGGCCATGGTCGAGGACATCCGCAAGATGAGCGGGTTGTACGACCTGCGCTTGGCCGAAGGGTTCGACCTGTTCCCCCACACCGACCACATGGAAGCCCTCGCCGTGCTCGGCCGCATCTACTAGAACACGGCGTACCTTGATATTACGCCGGGCGGCCCGAACCCGGGCGCCCGGGTTCGGGCCGCCCGGCGCCTAATAAAGAAAAAACTTTCGATTATGATGCGGCCGAAACTTAAATAACTTAATCCCCGGGACCGGCTGAGGCGGGTCAGGAGAGGCGGTCTAGGGCTTCTCGGAAGGATTGGGCGGAGGGGAAGCGGGCGTCGGGGCGGGGGGCCAAAGCGCGCTTCATGAAGGCGTCGAAGCCGTCGGGCAACTCCGGGCGGGCCCGGGTGGGGGGGATGAAGTCGCCCTTGGTCTTGGCCACGAACATGTTCCCCGGGCCGCCGCTGAAGGGCGGCTTGCCCACGACGAATTCGTAGAGGCAGACGGCGAGAGAATAGAGGTCGGACTGGGGGCGGATGTCGCCCTCCTCGGCCTCCGGGGCCATGTAGGCGGGGGTGCCCCAGATGGTGGTGGCGACGGTCTGGGTGGGCTCGGGAGCGTAGCGGGCCAGGCCGAAGTCCATGACCTTGAGCCGGCCCTCCTTGTCGAGCATGAGGTTCTCGGGTTTGAGGTCGCGGTGCACGACGCCCTTGGCGTGCGCGTACTCCAGGGCCGCGCAGGCGCCGCGCGTCACCTCCAGGCTGCGCGGCCAGGAGAGGCGCTTCTCGGCGCCGAGCAGCTCCTTGAGGGTACGGCCCTCCACGTACTCGAAGACCAGGTAGAGCTCGCGGCCCTCGTCCAGGATGGAGTGGATCTGCACGATGTTGGGGTGGCGCAGGGCGGCGGTGAGCCGCGCCTCGTCAAGGAAGCGGCCGCGCAGTTTGGGGTCGTCGCGGATCTCGCCGCGCATCTTCTTGATGGCCACGCGGCGGCCCAGCCCCGCGTCCACGGCCTCGTAGACCACGCCCATGCCGCCGGTCGCGATGACGCGGACGATGTCGTAGGAGGCGATGGGGCCCTGCGCCGCGGCGTCCTTGGCGCCCGCGGCCCCCGCCCGGCCGGGATGGGAGGCGCGGCCCAGGAGCCGGCCTACCGTGCGCGACACCCCCTCGCGCCAGCGCGCGGAGAGCACGTGCAGGAGGCCGAGGCCGATGAGGAGCCCGCCGGAGAGGCTGGAGATCAGCACCACGAAGAACTGGCGGCCGCGGCCGCGCTTGGCCTTGACGTCGGGAAGGCCGCCGTCCATGAGGCCCGCGAACAGGATCTCGGTGTCCTTGTTCCCGGGGAGCTGCACCGCGGCGTCGTGGAGGTTGCGGAAGCGCGGGTCGAGGGAGGCGGCGCGCTGGAGCGCGGCGAGCATCTCCTGGCGGCGGGAGAGCCCGCCCAGGGCGCGGCCCTCGTTGATCCAGCCGAAGGCGTTCGACGCGTCGAGGGTCGTGATGAGGCCGGCGTCGCCCAGCGCCTGGTCGAAGAGGCGCAGGCCGCTCAGGGACCAGGAGCGGGTGTTGAGGGCGGGGAAGCTCTCGGGCTCGATGGCCAGGGCCTTGTCGGCCGCGGCGACGGCGCCGGCGTGGTCGCCCTTCTTCTCGTGGGCCGTGGCCAGGAGGTTGAAGGCCTGGGCGTTCTTGGGGTTGAGCTCCGTCGCCCGCCGCGCCGCGGCCATGGCGGAGTCGTAGTCCTTGACCTGGAGGCTGCGCTGGGCGGACTGGGTGAGCGCGGCGGAGGCGCGCAGGGGGTCGGTCTCCGTGCTGCGCAGGTCCGGCGTGACGGTGGGGAGGCGGTCCCCGCCGGCGGCGACCGCGCCCGAGCCTTCGCCGGGGGCCCCGAAGGCGGAGACCTTGCCGGTCTCCGGGTCCACGCGGGACTTGGAGACTTGGTTCTCGGTGAGTTTGAAGAGGGAGTAGGCGTTCGGGTTCTGGGGGCTCATGCGCAGGGCCATGGCCGCGTCCTGGTTGGCGAGTTCGAGATCCCCCAGGCGCTCGGCGGCCATGCCGCGGCCGTAGAACACCTCGGGCTTGGCCGCGCCCAGGTCGATGGCCCGGGTGTAGGCCGCGACGGCGGTGTTGTAGTCCTGCTGGTCCAGGCTGTTCTTGCCCAGCCCGGTATAGCCGGCGGGGTCGTCGGCGCGGGCGCGGATGTACTGCTCCCAGAGGGCCCTTTCCGTGGCGGGGTCCCCCTGCCCGTAGCGGTTGGAGGTCGCGGCCAACTTCGAGATCCACTGGGCCGCGTCGCGCGCTTCCGGCGAGGAGAGGAACTGCTGCAGGACGGAGAAGATGTCCACCTTCTCGCCGCGCTGGACCCGGACCGTGTAGTCG
>Ga0154315_1131_pt1 | contig 26567 bp, 20 predicted proteins | sample RifGroA2_FD_105609 | JGI IMG/M metagenome (GOLD analysis project Ga0154315, IMG submission 105609) | Elusimicrobia bacterium GWA2_69_24
CGACCCGGAGGGCCGGCCCATCTCCGTCGCCCGCACGGATGCCGCGCGCCTCAGACAGCACCGCATCCTCACCGAAGGCTGGGGCCGGCCCGGGGACCGTCAGACCTGAGGTACGGGGGGCCGACTGCCGCGCCCGGCGGGCCCAGGGGACCCACGGGAACCGCACCCCCTCCCCGCTATAATGGTCTCATGCCGCGCCGCCTGACGCTCGCCGCTCCCCTGCTCCTGGCCGCGTCCCTATGCCGCGCCGCCGCGGTCGGCACCCAGGTCGCGCCGATCGCCCAGCCCGGACTGCCGATCCTGCCGACCGTATCCTTGAACCTGTCGCCGGTCCTGGGACAGTCCCTCCTGCCGCCGGCGCCCGGCTTGAGCGCCGCGCCGCTCCTCACCCTCTCCCCTTCCCTCTCATTGCCCGAAACCCGGCCGGTCTCCCTCGTCGCGGCTCCCCGGATGCCGGCCGCCCTCCCGGCGGCCGCGGTCCGGCCCATGCCGGCGGCCGTCTCCCTGTTCGCCATCGCCGCGGACCTGGGCGCCATGCGGAACGCCAACGCCGGGGACGACTCCCGCCGGGCCTCGGCCGGAGCCCGCTTCGACCTCGGACGCCCCGGCCGGATTGCGGGCGAGGCGGTCCCGGCCGTACAGCCGCTCTGGAAGGACCCTTCCCGGGCCGCGCGCCTGGGGAGTTCCAAGGTGCTCCAGGCCGTCGGATTGCGCAAGGCCGCGGCCTACGTCGCGCCCCCCGCGCCGGCCGGTGACCCGGTCGTCGACGCATTCGTCAAGGAACTGCTCGTCGTCCTGGTCCGCAGCGGCGGCGACCCGACCAAGGCGGAAACGGAACTCATCGACATCCTTGCCCGGGCGCACGCCGCGGGACAACTCGAGCCCGTCCTGCAGGCCCTGGTGGCCGATCCCCGCGTCGCCGCCTACCTCCCCCCCATCCCCGAGGCCAAGCGCAAGGAATACGCCGCCCAACTGGCCTTCATGATGGGCGCGGAACTGGAGGGCGCGGGGAAGATCCCCGGGGCCAAGCCCTTCGAGCCGTGGGACGAGATGGGCAAACGCCACATGGGTCTGGTCTACGGCTCGGCCTACGCGCCGCGGGGTCCGGGCGCGCCGTCCTTGTTCTCGGAGCCCGGCTTCGTCGAGGAGTTCGAGGCTCTGACCGGAGCCTCCTTCAGCGGCGGCAACCGGGCCATCCCGCTCATCGACGGCCCAGCTTCATTCAAAGTGCGCTTCGCCCTCATGCGCAAGGCCAAGAAGAGCATCCACATCCTCTCCTGGGCCTTCTACGACGACGTCACGGGTTCGGCCGCGGCGGACCTGCTTATCGAGAAGAAGCGCGCCGGGGTGGACGTGAAGGTGATGGTCGACGGCAAGACCTCCCGGGCCCACGGCGCGAAGGTGCTCGAGCGGATGCGGGCCGCGGGCATCGAGGTCGTGCTCTTCCAGGACCCGGCCCGGAAGTACGACGGCCTGCACACCAAGGTCCTGCTGGTGGACGGACGCTTCGCGGTCGCGGGCGGCATGAATTTCGGGGACGAATACTCCCACATGGGCCAGGGCCCCAAGTGGCGAGACACGGACATGCTGTATATGGGAAGCGCGCTCAAGGATACGGCGCGCTTCGCGCGCGAACTGTGGAACGCCCAGGTGCGCCTGCAGGGCCTCAAGCATGGGCTGATCGCGGAGTCGGCCATGGACCCGGCCAAGGGGACGGCACGGCTCTCGTTCGTGGCCCAGGACCCGGCGGGCGAGGCGACCATATTGCTGGCCTATCTGAAGGCCATCGCGGGGGCGAGCCGCGTCATCCGCATCGAGAACGCCTATTTCATCACGATGCCGGCCCTGCGGGTTGCGCTGTTGGACGCGCTCCAGCGCGGCGTGCGGGTGGATATCCTCACCAATTCGGCGGAGAGCGTGGACGAGCCCATCGTCAGCGCGCCCATACTGCAGAGCCTGCCCGAGCTCATCCGCGCGGGCGCCAAGGTCTACCTGAAGAAAGGGGACACACTGCACAGCAAGTTCATGACCGTGGACGGCGTCTTCGCCGTCCTAGGCTCGTTCAACCTGCATCCGCGCAGCGTGCGCTACGAGAAGGAGATGGTCCTCAACATCCTGGACGCGCGCTTCGTCTCGGACCTGGACCGGACCTTCAAGGCGGACACGGACCGGGCGACCGCCGTCACCGACCCCGACGGGCTCAAGGTCCCGGACTCCGCGCTGACCCGCCTGGTCCGGCGCTACCTCTTCAACCAGCTCTAGGCGGCTCCTAGGGCTTCGCGTTCTCTGCGACGAACTTCTTGATGTCCTCGAAGTGCTCGAGGACGAGCTTCGCCTTGCTGACCCCGAACTGGAAAGGGAACTTGTCGTCGGGCGTGCGCTTGAGCACGATCATCTTGTTGCCCTTGAACTCGCCGAATTCCACGATCGCCATGACCTGCCTCCTGTTTACACGGCAACGGCAACTGACAGTACCCTATTTCCCACTCCCTGAGATAGTCCCATAAGAAATATACTGGGTTACGCCATGGACGCGCCCCCCCTCCACCCCCGGAAGACGCCGCCGTACCGGGTCCATTGGAACTGGGAGATCTTCAAGGCCTGCAACTACCGCTGTCCCTACTGCCCCACCTACGACAACGCGGCGCCCAGCTTGCGCCTCCCCGTCTCCGAGTGGAAAACGGTCTGGGACCGCCTCTTCGTCCGGTACGGGAGCGGCGAGATCCGCTTCACGGGCGGGGAGCCCACGCTCTACCCGGATTTCCTGCCCCTGGTGGGGAGGCTCCAGGAGCGGCACACGGTCAACATCACCACCAACCTCAGCTTCGACGCGCAGGCCTGGATCGCGGCCGTGCGCCCGGAGAACGTGTTCCTCTCCGCGAGCCTGCACCTGGACCACGTAAGCGCGGAGGATTTCCTAGCCAAGCTGCTGCTCCTGTGGAAGCACCGCCATTACGCGACCGTGGCCTTCGTCGCCTACCCCCCCCACCTCCCCCGGCTCAAGGAACTCCAGCGCAGCTTCCAGGAGAACGGCATCATCTTCAAGATCATCCCCTTCAACGGCGAATACGGCGGCAAGCGCTACCCCGACGACTATTCGCCCGAGGAGCGCGCCCTCATGGATTCGGCCATCGCCTCCTCCGCCGAGCCCGGGACCCGCAAGATGAACCAGGCCCTGCAGGGCTTCGCCCTCAAGGAGGCCGCCGCGGAGGCTCCGCTCTGCCGCATGGGGGAGATGTACGCGAAGATCGAGCCCGACGGGACGGTGCGGCGCTGCTGTTCCATCGGCGTGGAGGCCCTCGGCCGCATCACAGACGAGGACCTGCGCCTCTACGACGACCCCAAGGCCTGCTCCGCGCCCTGCAAGTGCTGGAAGGCCATGGTGGTCGGCCGCTACGAAGCCCAGGCCAAGGACCTCTGGCACATGCCCGAGCACACCATCCACAAGCTGGGTCCCTCTTGAAGCCGCCCCTGCGCACGGCCCTGCTCGCGGCGGCCGCCCTCGCGGCGCTCGCCGCCATCCTCGAAACGGGTCTCCGCCTGCAAGAGCGGCGCGCCGTTCCGGCAGGCACGACTCCCACGGTGCTGTGCCTGGGCGACGACCTCGTCTCCGGCGAATCCGCCTATCCCGCCATGCTGCGCGCGGCGCTCAAAACTGGCCCCGGCGCGCGCCGTGAAGTGCTCGTGGAGAGCGATCCCGCCCTCGATTCCGCGGCCCTGCTCGACCGCGTCGACGCCCTGCTCCTGCGTCACCGTCCGGAAGTCGTGGTGGCGTCCGTCGGACCCGGGACGCGCTCCCCCGGAGCCCGCCTTCTGCGCGGTCTGGGGGAGCTGCGCCTGGTCCGGTTCTTCCGGCGTCCTCAGCGCGCGGCGCCGCCCGCGGTCGGAGCGGAAGCCTCGCCCTGGGAGTACTTCGAACTCGCCCGCGCCTACCTGGCCCAGCGCCGGCCCGAACGCGCGGAGACCGCCCTGCGCCAGCATCTCGTGCTCAGCCCCAAGGACGCCGCCGCGCGGACCCTGCTCGCCGAGACCCTGCGGGAACTCGGACGCCGCGGCGACTCCCAGCGCGCCCGGCAGGCGGCCGAGGAAGCGGATCGCGCATTCCACCTGGACCCCTCTTCGGCCCGCGCGCGCCGCCTGCGCCGCATCCTGCGCCGCGAACTGGGACTGGAACCCGCGGCGGAGACGGCAGCCCTCGAGCGGGGCATCGCCCGCGACCTGGCGGAACTGCTGCGCCGGGTCACGGCCCACGGCGCCCGCCTCGTCCTCATCCCCTATCCCGACGGGACCACACCCAGCCTGACCGGCATCTGCGCCAGCCCCGACTGTTCCCTGCTCGCCCTCAAAGGCGATGCGGACGCCCGCGTCATCGCCAAGCAAGTGCAGGATGCCGCTCAGCGGCACCAGTCGCCTTGATAGCGACAGCGTTCCCGTTCCGGCGGCTCAGGCCGATTCTGCACGGGAACTCCCGTGGATGAGTTCTGTCGCGAGGGAGGCGTTGCGACCGCGGGAGGGATCCGCGGAGCGGCCCTGGGGGGTGGCGGTGCCGCCACCGGATCGCCCCGCTTCACCTTCTCAGTCGCCTCATCATGGCGCTGCAATAGTGCCAGAAGCACGTTGGGGTCGGGGCATCGCTCGCCTTGCGCATGCAAACGGGCCAGCTTGCGGGGAAGCCAGACAGCACAGTCCCAATAACCCAAGAAGGGGTCCGGATCCGTCCCATAAGTCTCCGGACCCAATTCCACCCAAATCTGCTCCAACTCCTGCATGGGAACCATTACCCGCTCAAGGCCATCTCCATGACTGCAGACCTTGGCTGAGAACGCCGACAAACGATTGAAGGCCTGCTCCCGACGCCACTGCCCCTGGGCTTCCTTCCTGAATCGGTTCTCCTCGTCAAGACGGGTGTTGTATTCCCCGATGCGCTCCAACAAGTCGCTGGCCCGCCGGTCCCATGCCAAGGCGAAATCCATGCCCGCCTTGGTCTTTAGAATCTCCGCGGAGTAATCCTCTTCTGACCTCGGACGATCCGGGCCCTTGGAGTACACACGCCCCGCATAGTAGCCCGGATGAATCCCAATCCAATTATCCTTGTTTGGGATATGCTTCGGCGCATCCTCGTGGTGTATGATCTTATTGTCCAGACCGGTGATCTCGTCCGCCGACAGCACCGACCGGCCAGTACTGTCGTGGATACGTTGTACGAGCTCCTTCTCGGCCCGATAGGCGCGGACCTGTGTCTTGTGAGCCTCGTGAGTCCAAAACGGACCGCCGAAGGACTTCCGATCTACCCAATGAATGGTCTCATGCAATATAGTGGCCGCCAGTCGATCCGGGTCGCTTTGATTCCTCGCATTGACGACCTCGTAGGCTGAGTGAAAAATAGCGAGGCGCCCCCGATCGTCCAATTCACCCTTTGGGGGATATTTCGCTGAATCTCGTCGCCAGTGGCCGGTCTGAACATCAAGCACTTCCCTTTCACTGTAGCGGGGCTTCCATTCCACGGGGGGATCGTCTCGTCCGGCGCCAGATGAGCAGGCCGCGGGATGCAAGCCATAGGCAGCGATTGTTTCTTCGATCACTTTATTGATCGCGTAGTATGCCTCCATCTCCCGAGCACGCGCTTCAGTGGCGAGTTTGGAGTGCTTTTCTCTCTGCCTCCGGCATTCGGGTGCGTAATCCTTAAAAAAGGTCGAGCACGCCTTTTCGGCCTCCTTTTGGGCGCTTTGTGCACTCTTGCCTGCGACATTGGACTGCTCAACCAAGTTCGCAGCTGCGGCAAGATGCAATCCAAGTGCCCGCCAGAGGTCGTTCGGCGGGATCCGTGCACCCGGATACCCTTGCGCCACACAAGCAGATGTGTCTGGGACTGAATAATCGCAAGTCGCCGATGCGTCCCGCGCCACCATTCCCCAAACGACAGAGATGGCTATAGCAAGGGCGGTCACTCCTTGACCTCGAAATCAAGAATGGCTGATTCGGCGTGAATCCCGTACCATCTCGCATCACCGCTGAAGGGGAATCGATCGAAGATATCCAGGGAAATTCCCACGATGGACCGCGAAGGCTCAGGCCAAGATTCCAGCCAAGTGGGTTTAGGAGCAATCAACGCCTGCTCGTCATAGACCGCCTGGATCCGATAGGTCCCCGGTTTGTTGAAAAGGTACTCCATCAAAACACGATAACCCCGAGGTGGGGCAGGCAGGTTCATCCCCGCCACCACGCGACGCGTCCGCTCATCGCGTTCTCGAATCGCCTTCTTGTGGAACGCCTGGGATGAAGGATCGGGGAATCTCCGCAGCAAATCCTCCAGAGATTCGCCTCCTCGTTCGATCTCCGTAGGCGCGAAAATCGAGGGATTCGATAGGATCATTTCCCCGGACGCCAAGTCGGAGTATCCCCATCGGTCAAGTCCCTTAGCCAGTTTTTGATTCGCTTGCCTATCCTCACGATAGGCGATGATGCTTCCCACCGTGGGGTACGGGGTGGCGGGAACGACCAATCTCCCAGCAGGGTCCCACACCCTGAAGGAGAAGCCATTCTCGAACGGGGAATTCCCAACGAAGAACAGGAGTTTCGCCGCCACGCTCTGGCAGCAAATGTTCTTGATTCCTGCGCGGTACCATAGCGTGTAGCGCTGATTCACTCTGGCTTCTGGCTTGTCCAACTCCAGAGTCAACTCAATAGGACCGCATCGGGGCCTGTAAAATTCGGTGCGGCCGCCGGGACGGACAGCCGGAACAGTCAACTCCAACTCACTGCCCAAGTCTCGACAAGGCAGGACGCAGGCGGGCGGCCTGTCATGGATGTAGATTCCGACCTGAATCAGCAGGAAGACGGCTAGAACGCTCACCAACCAGAACAAGCCTGTCCGGAGCTTGAGCCAACGATGATTCATCGGGAGAAGTCTACTATAGCGCAGGACACGAAAGGACAGATGGGTCCAAGGGGAAATCCTCGGTCGGTGTTCGGCCTATCGGTGTTCAGGTCTTTATTCCCCGCGGAAGGCCGCTGGGCGTCCAGGATGCGCTTCCAGACATGATATAACATAGACCAAAAGAGGCCATCCCATGAAGCGAAACATCCCGATCCTGCTCGCTCTGCTCGCCGCTTGGCCCTGCCTGGCGGCGGCCAAGGGGACGGTCTCGGCCAAGGACCGGACCGAGCCGGCCCTGGAGGAGGACCAGGTCGCCGGGTCCGTGGTGCGCATCTTCACCTTCTTCCGCAAGTCCAACACCTATCAGCCCTGGCAGTTCAGCGCCGAGGAGGAGGCGGGCGGCGCGGGCTGCATCCTGGCCGACGGCCGCATCTTCACCAACGCCCACGTGGTCAGCGGCAGCGTGTTTTTGCAGGTGCGCAAGGCCGGAGACCCCAAGAAGTATCCCGCCAAGGTCGAGTTCACGGCCCATGACAGCGAACTCGCGGTGCTCCGGGTGGAGGACCCCGCGTTCTACCGGGGCACGACCCCGCTCTCGCTGGGGAGCCTGCCCCGCCAGAGGGACCGGGTGCTGGTCTACGGCTTCCCCGTGGGCGGCGACGACCTCTCGGTCACCGAAGGCATCGTCTCGCGCATCGAGGTCACCGACTACGCGCATTCGGGGCGCGGGCTCCTCACCGTGCAGACGGACGCGGCCATCAACCCGGGCAACAGCGGCGGGCCGGCGGTCCTCGACGGGAAGCTCATCGGCGTGGCCTTCCAGTACGACCAGGATTCGCAGAGCACCGGCTACCTGGTGCCCGCGCCCGTCATCGAACGCTTCCTCCGGGACATCGCCGACGGACGCTACGACGGGGTTCCGGAACTCGGGATCCGCTATCAGAGCCTGGAGAACGAAAGCCTGCGCCGCTATCGCGGCCTCGACTCCGAGGAGACCGGCATCCAGGTGTCTACCGTCGTCCACGGCTCGAGCGCGTGGGGCGTGCTCCAGCCCGGGGATATCCTGACCCGGGTCGACGGCGTCCCCATCGCGGACGACGGGACCGCTCCCCTGCGCGGCAGCGAGCGCGTCCTCTTCGCCCACCTCATCTCCCTGCGCCAGATCGGGGAGGCGCTGCGGCTTCAGGTCATCCGGGCCGGCCGGAGGCTGGAGCTCACGGCCCCCCTGCGCAACACCCCCGCCCTGGTGGGCAATTCATTCTACGGCGACCACCCCACCTATTTCGTCTTCGCGGGCCTCGTCTTCACCCCCCTCACCCGCGACTACCTGGGGGACTTCCGGGAGGGAGAGGCGATCCCCTCCGAGCTGAAGTACTACGCGGACTACGGGCTGCCCACGCCGGAACGGCGCCAGGTGATCCTGCTCAGCCACGTCCTGCCGCATCAGGTGAACCTGGGCTACCAGGGGGCGCGGGACGTCGTGGTGGAACGCGTCAACGGTCGCCCGGTCGCCGACATGCGGGAACTGGTATCGGCCTTCGCCCATCCGCAAGGCGGCTTCCACATCGTGGAGACGGACGGGCTGGCCTCCCCGGGGGAACTGCTGGCGCTGGACGCGGCCCAAGCCGCGAAAGCCCACCCGGCGATACTGGCCGACTACGGGATCGAGAAGGACCGCTCGGCGGACCTGAGATAGATGGGCTCCGCCCCCCATCCCGGCCTTCCCCCGCAAGGGGGGAAGGGGATCACTTAGGCCGGACTGCCTTCCGCGGGAGCGGAAGGCGGAGGAGGCGGCGGCGTTGCCGGCTCGGGCTGAAACTCGATGTCCACCCGGCAATTCAGGGTGCAGCCGCAGGTCTGCGGCAAACCCGGCGCCAGGGGTTCGGCGCAGACCGCCGACGACTCGATGAGGTTCTTCCGGACGGCCACCGCCTCGGTCACCAGCGCCTCGAAACTGAAATTCCCCACCCCGCAGCGTCCGGGACAGGCCGCGGCGAGGTCGAGCCCCTCGTCCGGCTGGACCACCCGCCGGACCTCGTCGAAGACCTGTCCCCGTTCGCCCGTGAAGCGGAGGGCCAGACTCACCCGCGCGACCTGCGGAAAGCGGGAGCGCAGGGTGTTCTGCCGCTCCGGCCGTCCGCGCATCACCTTGAGTTCGTTCTTGCTGGGTCCGGCCTGGCGTCGGCGCTTCCTGAATGATTGGGCCATGAATCATCGTAGCACTTTCGGAGGTCTGAGGAATGGTGTACTATCGGACACGCGGGAGGCGACGATGTCCGACATGCGCTTGCACCACATCACTCCGTCCGGGATGGTCCGCCTGGAGACCCTCGCCGAAGCCCTGGCCGCCCGCGCGCGGGGAGGCTACCTCTGGGTGGATTGCTTCCAGCCTTCCCGGGAGGAGCTCGCGGCCCTGAGCGGGCCCTTCGGGATCCATGCCATGTCCGTCGAGGACTGCCTGGACCAGGACCAGATCCCCAAGCTCGAGGATTTCCCGCGCTACAGCTTCATCCTGTTCAACGCCTTCTCCTACGACGGCCGCAAGCTCCTGGTCGACGAGGTGGACATCATCCTGTCCGAGGACTGCCTCATCACGGTCAGCGGCAACGGCCCCGGCAAGCGCCGCCTGCTGGAGGACGCGGAGCGCCCCAAGGAGCTGGAGCTGGCGGGGGTGCGGCGGGGACCGGCCTTCCTCATGCACGTCCTCCTGGACCACGTGGTGGACCGGAAATTCGCGGCCGTCGCGACGCTCGAGGAGCAGCTCAACCGCGCGGAGGAGTCCATGCTCGCGGAGCTGTCCCGCTTCAAGCCCGGGACGCTCCTGCGCCTGCGCCGCGACATCCTCACCCTGCGCAAGAGCCTGTTCCACGAGCGGGAGATCCTGGTCAAGATCTGCCGGAAGGACTCCCGCTTCATCGACGAACGCGCGATCTACCACTACCGCGACATCTACGACCATCTCGCCAAGTTCTTCGAGCTGACCGAATCGTACCGCGAGGTCGTCACGAGCCTCATGGAGATGTACCTCTCCATGGTCAACAACCAGATGGCGCGGCTCGCCAACGACACCAACGTCTCGGTCCGGCGCCTCACCCTCATCACCACCATCTTCATGCCCATGACCTTGATCGCCGGGATCGGCGGGATGTCTGAATGGTCCATGATGACCGGGCCATCCAACTGGCAGCTCGCCTACCCGGCCTTCCTGGCCGCCATGGCGCTGATGGGGGCCGTCAACTATTGGTTCCTGAAGCGGCTCGAGGCGAGGAACCGCTCGGGCTCCTGAGGGGGCCGCCCCGCCGATGGGACCAGGGCGCGCCGCATCCCGGACCGTCCGCTTCGGGACCAACGTCGGCTGGAACCTCCTGGGACAGATCGGCCTGCTGGCGCTGGGTTTCCTGCTGGTCCCCTTCCTCGTGCGCGGCCTGGGGCGGGAAGGCTACGCCCTCTACGGCCTCCTGGGCATACTCGCGGGCTACCTGAGCCTGCTCAGTCTCGGCGCCATGAGCGCGACCCAGAAGTTCGCGGCGGAGCACGCCGCGCGCGGGGAGAGCACGGCCCTGCGCGGGGTCCTGCGGGACTCCCTGTTCCTGCACACCGCCGGGGTCCTGCTGGGCGCGGCGCTCGTGTTCCTGTGCCGGGCCCCCCTCGCCCACGGCTTCCTCAACATCAGCCCGGATCTGCGGGAGACCGGGACCTTCGTCATCGCCTGCGGCGCGGCGGCGGCGGTGTTCTTCTCCTGGACCCAATGCGCCCTCGGGCTGCTGCAGGGCCTGCAGCGCTTCGGTCTCGCCAGCCTGGTCTCCCTGCTCCAGAACGGGGCGGTGCTGGTCGGGAGCGCGGCGCTCCTGGGCCTGGGCGCCGGCCTGCGGGACATCGCCCTGTACTTCGTCCTGGCCCAGCTCGCCGTCTCGCTGGCCGCCCTGACCGCGGCCTTCCGCCTGCTGCCCGTCCCGGAACGCATCCCGGGGGCGGCGCCCGACCCTGCGGCTCTGCGGCGCTTCGTCGGCTTCTCGCTCACCGTCTTCCTCGCCCAGCTGGCCTGGTCGGTCACCTTCCAGTGGGATAAGGCCATCATCGGCTACTTCTTCCCCCTCACCCAACTCGCCTATTACCTCATCCCCTCATTCCTCCTGCGCCGTTTCTGGATGCTGGCGAACTCGGTGATGACCACCGCCTTCCCGCTGATGAGCGAGCTCTCCGGTCTGGGGGAGCATCAGACCCTGCGCAAGGCCTACCGTCAATGCAGCCAACTCGCCCTGTGGCTGATCGTCCCCGGCTTCGCGCTGCTCTTCATCCTGGCCCCCCAGTTCCTGACCCTCTGGCTGGGCGGCGAGTTCTCCAGCCAGGGCGTCTGGCCCCTGCGCCTGCTCCTCGTGGCCTATCTTCTGCACCTGCTCGGCACGATGCCCCTCACCGCCTCCTGCGGCCTGGGCAAGCCCAGCTACGCCCTCGCCTGGCAGTCGCTCCAGGCCGCGCTCAGCCTGGGCTCCTGGTTCGTGCTCGTCCCGCGTTACGGCATCACCGGGGCGGCGCTCGGCCTGCTCCTGGCCCAGGCGCTGACCGCCGTTCCCTACGCGCTGCTGGTGAGCCGCTCGCTGTTCGCCATGGGGACCGCGGAATATTTCGGGGGGGTGGTCCTGCGGCCCCTGGCCGCGGGCGCCGTGTTCGCGCTCTTCCTCTGGCCCCTGCGGGACCGGGCCTGGGCCTGGACGCCGCTCATCGGCCTGGCCGCCGTCTCCACCGCGCTGTATTATGCGGTCGGCTTCCGGCTGCTGGGCGCGGAGGAGCGGGTCACGCTCGGGAAGCTGTGGACCGCGCTCCGCTCAAGGGCTCAATAGCGCCGGCAGGGACGCCGCGTCCGGCGACGCCAGTATGGCCAGCAGCACCGGCTCCGGCCCCGTCCGGGCCGTTTCCCATCCGGTGTCCGGCGGCACGACGACGTAGGCCCCCGGCTCGCACGCCTTCTTAACGGCCCCCGAGCGGATATCGGCCTTCCCTTTCAGGAGGACGAGGCGCAGAGCGGAGCGCCCGCTCTTGAGCGGACCCAGGGTCCCCGCCTGGGACCGGACGTAATACACGCCGAGCTCCGGCGAACGCTCAGCGACCCAAGCCTGCACCGGCCCGGGGAGCTCCAGGGCGGGCGGCCGCGACAGGAGCTCCTCGGCCGGCAGGAGCAGCCCGTCGGAGCCGGAGGACTCCCGGCCCGCCGGGGAACAAGCCCCGGCCCCCAGCGCCGCCAGGACCAGCAGGAGCGGGACGAAGCGGCGGCGCAGAGCTCCCGAAGCGAAACCCAGCGCGGACACCAGGCTCAGCCAGCCGTCGAGTCCCCACAGGTCGGAGGCCCCCCGCGGGGTCAGCCGCCCCCCAGTCGCGGCCTTCTGCCTGCCGCTGAAGAACGCTGTCCGGGAGATGCATCCCAACGCCGTCTTCGCGGCCGGGATGAGGTGCCGTACTACCGCCGCGGGCTCGAAGTAGACCGGCCGCTCCGCCGCGACCCGCCGGGAGAACTCGACGTCCTCGAACACCGCCGGTCCGCCCCACACAGGAGGATGGAAGCGATGCCCGGACTCGAAGATCTCCCTGCGGAAGGCGCAGTTCGTCCCGATCAGAAAATCCTGGGGGCGCTCCAGGCGGCGCCGGGCGCCTCCCAAGGTGAAGACGCCGAGATACGAGAGCGCCTTCGCCGAACCGGCGATCAGCGCCGGCGGCGCGGCCTCCCAGCGCGGCTCGGCGGGTCCGCCCGCTCCGGCGGCGCCGGTCTCTTCCAGGCAGGCCAGCAGCCGGTCCAGCCAGCGCGGGTCGGCCCGGGAATCGTCGTCTATGAAGGCGACGATCTCCCCTTTCGCTTCCGCGATCCCGCGGTTGCGCGCGTAGGCGACTCCGCGCTGCGGCTCCTGGAGGACGCGGACCCTCGTCCCGAAGACCGCGGCGAGCATGTCCGCGGAGCCGTCGGAAGACCCGTTATCCACGACCAGGACCTCGGCGGGCACCGCAGTCTGGGCCAGGACCGACTCCACGCACGCCTGGAGCTCTTCCCGGCGGTCCAAGGTGGGGATGACGACGGAAACGGTCACGGACTGGGACACGCCGATAGGATAACTTTCCCTCCGCCGCCCCGCAAGAGCGAGCGCCGGAGGCGCCGGTCAAGGCGTTCTGAACACCGCTTCTTTTAGTCCGGAAGGACCGGACCGAAGCAGCAGGGGCGGACGGCTCAGCCGGGGAATCGGCACGCGGCGCTTCACTTGCGCCAGAGCGCCGAGCGGCAGGCGCCAGCCTTGTTCCGGTTCTCCGGCGACGAGTTCCAAAGGCGCCGAGACCTTGGCGAGGTCTTGCAGGGACGCATAGGCGCCCGGAATGAGGCGCAGGACTCCGGCCCGAGTCCGGTCCCGCGCTCCGCAAAGCCCCCGGATCCCCTTCGCGTCGCGGAACTCCAGATTCTCCAGCAAGCCGCGTCCGTCAACGACGAGCGCGGCCCGCTTCACTTTCCGGTCGGGCGCCAGGCGCCAGCAGATATGGGGCGAAGATCCCGCGGCGAACTCCAAGGTCAGCCGATCCCCGCGCGACAACCTGGCCTCCAGCGTCCGCTCCGGGATCCGCACCCGGCCCAGGACGGGAGCCAGCATCTCGATGGGGCCGAGGGGGATGGAGAGCTCCTCTCCGCCCACGGAGAGCCGGATCCCCAGGGAACTCTTCGCGTGCAATCGGGAATCCAGGACGTAGAAGAGCGGCTGTTTCGCCTCCACGATCAGGAGGCTCGCCGCATCCGCCGACCGAGGGTCGAAGCCGTCCGTTTTCTTGGGCGAGACGGGCTGGAGTCGGAGGATCTCCCGCCCCCCCAGAGTCGTCCGGACGGGGCCGCAATCCCGAAGGGCGGCGCACGACGGCGGCGCCGGCTGGACGGCGCCCTTCGCGGGGGGAGCCCAGCGGTAAGACTCGAACTCCACGGACTCCGCTCCGGTCAGGACCGCGAAGAGCTCCCGGGCGATGTTGCGCTGCGTGACCGCGGAGATGTGCCCGTCGGAAGCGCGGAGCAGCGAGCGGACTCCCGCCCCGTTGCCCTCAGAGACCCCGAGGCTCGCGAGCCCGACCACGTTGGGCTCCTGCCCGGCGAGCGCCGTCCGCCGAAAATCCTCCCCCCAAGGACGGGGATCGTACCAGGCGACGACGGCCTTGCCGGAGCGCGAGAGGTCGCGCAGGATGAGACGATAGGTCTCAAGCGCCTCCGCCTCGAGGTCCCGGCCCCGGTCGTAGTAGAACGGGTTGCCGACCAACTGTCGTCGTTTCGGGAGCAGCCGGCGGATGAACAGCGGGGTCTGCCGGGAATACCGGGCATCGGTCCAGTTGGGGATCCAGCTCCAATATCGACGGACCGAAGCGAGCCGAGTCGGCCCCGGGATAGAGACCCGCCGCAAGCCGCCCTCCGCGACGACGTAGCGCGCGTGGAGCTCCTGGCTCCCCGTCTGCTGCTGGGACCAGGGCGCCAGGAAGGCGGTGTCCCTCTCGGGGAGGAAAGGCCAGAAGCAGAAGACGATGACATCCAACCCGTAATCCTGGGCCGCATACCGCCAGAGCATGTGAGCCTGGTGCGCCCCATAGCCGCCGACGGCGAAGCTGACCACCTGGACGTTGCGGATCCCCCGCGACCGGAACTCCGCCTCCAGCAGCGCCGGGAAGGCTTCGCCGTCGCCCACCCCGATCCCCGCCACATTCGACTCCCCGAAGACGCCGATACGTAGGACTCCCCGCGGCCGCGCAGTGCTCACCCGGACGAAAAAATCCGATTGCTCGTTCGCATGGAACCAACCGAGGTCCTTTTCCTGTTCCGGAGAGGGGAATGGCTCCGCGCCTGCCCCCGCCGGGAGGAGCACCCAGAGGAGCAGGAGCGCCGCCGCCCGGCCCCGGAGACTCACTTCGGGCGCCGGATGGGCTGGAGGCCCTCCGCCGGGGCGAAGTCGTCCTGGAATCCGCCGGGGACGCGCCGGCATCGGCCGAGGGGGACGCGCAGGCGCCGGCCGGACCCTGGCTCGAGGCTCAAGGACAGCGTCCCGCCGATCCCCCTCCCGCCCTCCCCCAGCAGCGCGGCCGGGGGATATATCTGCAGGAAACGGCCCACCGGCGGCCGCAGCGCGACGCGGTCGCTCCCTTTCGGCCGGGAGGCCAGGAGTATCCTGCGCCCTCCCAGATAGACGTCTCCCGGGAAGGCTTTCCGGAAAGGTCCGCGGGCGGGCGCGGCCGCCGCCTCATCGTCGAAGCCGGAGCGCTCGCTCCCGAAGACTTCCTTCAGGTCCACCACGCCAACGTTAAGGCCGGGACGGAGCAAGGACACCTTCCCCAGCAGGACCTCGGTGCCGGCCCGCGGGCCCCGCTGAGGGCGGACGGTCAGGGGCATCCCTTCTTCGAGATCCGCGGCCAGGGGGTAGAAGAGGGCCTGCGGCAGGTCTCGGTCCGGAAGCCTAAAGAGGATGAGCGCGTCGAGCCCGCGGGCTCTGAAGTAGTCCCCGGGGACCTCGCGGACCCGGTTCCCCTGCATGACCTCCACGAAGCGCCACGGCCTGCCGCCGTCCAGTCCGACGCTGATGCGCTCGTATGCGTCGAGTCCCCGCGCGGGCACGGGACCCTTGGGCGCCGGCCCGGGAGCGAGCGGCTCGAACTTCATGAGGGGGAGCCGCACCCCGCTCTTCCCGGTCAGCAGCGCGAAGTACTGCTCGGCCAGGAGCAGGTTGCCGGCGGGACCGTTGTGGGACCTGGCCGCCTGGTATGGGAAGCCTTCGGGCTGGGAGAGCCGCGTGGCATAGAAGTTGTCGCGCCGCACGCGTTCGCCGACCGACACGATGGCAGGCAGATAGTGGCCGAGGACGATGCGGGAGCCTCCGTCGGCCATGGCGGTGAGCAGCCGCTCATAAAGGGTGAGCGCCTCGGCTTCCGGGTCCGGCTGATAGTAGAACGGATTGCGCAGTTCCCGGCCCCGGGGCAGGAGGCAGGCCAAAAAAGCGGGCGGGCGGCTGTCGTAGCGGAGGTAGCGCCAATGCGGGACGAAGCTCAGATAGGCGGCGGCGCGCCGGGCGAAGTCGTCCCCGATGACCTCCAGCAGACGCAGTCCCTGGCCGTCCAGCACACGCCGGGCGTGATGGAAGTAGGGCGTGACCGCCGAGGCGTGGTTGAAGGTCGTGTCGCGGCCCGGGAAGAAGGCCATGGGCCCCAGCACGACGTAGTCCAGGCTGAAGCGCCGGGCGACCTCGTCATACAGGATGTAGACCTGCTGGAACCCGTACCAGCCCGAGCTGAAATTGAGCACCTCGACCTGGGGGTAGCCCCGCTCGCGAAACAGCTTCTGCAGGAGGCTGGGATAATCCTCGCCCGGACCGGCCTCGGCCCCGTAGGTGAAGGAATCCCCCAGACAGCCGATCCTGATGACGCCCGGCCGTTTGGCCTCCTCGAAACGGACGAAGGAGCTCTCCGATTCCGTATCGATCCAGCCCAGGCGCCGCAGGGTCTCTGGCGGGACATGGCGGACCGATTTCAGGAAGGGGCGGCGGGGCGGGCGGCGCTCCGCGGCCGCGCGCCAGCGGAGATAGCAGGCCCCGTCCGCGGCCAGCAGACACAGGAACAGGAAGAGGCCGCAGCCCGCGGCCCGGAGCGCCCGGGCGCCGCGGCTGCGCTTGGATCCAGTCATCGTTTCAGCCTGCGCCATTATAGATTATGCCCGGCGGTGAAATGATATATTCGCCTCGCACCTTCATGAAGCTCCTCCCGGCCTGTCTCGGAGCCGCTCTCGCCGCCCTGGCGCCTTCCTGGGGATGGACCGCGTCCGAGAACTACAACGTGATACTCGTGGGCTGGGACACGCTCCGGGCGGACCGGGTCGGCGCCCTGGGCTACCGGGGCGCGACCACGCCCAACCTGGACGCCCTGGCGGGCAAGGGCTGCCTGTTCCGGAAAGCCGTCAGCCCCTCCAACTGGACCCTGCCGTCGTTCATGTCCTGGTTCACCTCGCTCTATCCGCACCAGCATCTCATCACCAACAAGTTCCGGGTGAGCGCGGGCGAGCAGCCGGAACTCCAGTCCCACGCCCTGTCCCGGGACATCCAGACCCTCCCCGAGGTCCTCCGCGCCCACGGCTATCGGACCGCGGGCTTCACCGGGGGCGCGGGCGTGTCGGGCGAGTTCGGCTTCGCCCGGGGATTCGACGTCTACAAGGACAGCGGGAATTTCATGGGCTTCGGGACCACCGTGCCCCAGGCCCTGGAGTGGCTGCAGGCGAACTCCGCGAAGAAGTTCTTCCTCTTCGTCCACGGCTACGACTGCCACCCCCAGTTCGAGCTCCCCCGGGGCCGGGCCCTGGGCGCCGTCTCCGCGGCGGAGGTCGCCGAGTTCCAGGAGCGGCATCCCCGCTACCGCATGGCGGGGATCGAAGGCAAGCCCCTGGGCGCGCGGCCCCAGGACCCGGCGCTCTGGAGCCGCATCTACGACGAGAAGCTGCGCGCGGCCGACCGCGATTTCGGCCGGCTCCTGCGCGCGGTGGAAACCTCCCCCAGGCTAAAAGCGCGGACCATCCTTATCGTGGCCTCCGACCACGGGGAGGAGCTCTTCGACCACGGGCAGGTGGACCACGGCATGACCCTCTACGACGAGGTCATCCGCGTCCCGCTGCTGGTCTACGTTCCCGGCGCCGCCCCGCGGGTCGTGGACGAGCAGGTGCGCACCCTCGACCTGCTGCCCACGGTCCTGGACCTGCTGGGTCTGAAGCCATCGCCCAAGCTCCGGCGCCAGATGCAGGGGCGCAGTCTCGCCGCGCACCTGCGCGGCCACGGCGAGTCCCGGGAAGCCTTCTCGGAGACGGACTACCTGCTCCGGGTCCGCCTGCGCTCCCTGCGCCGGGCGGACGGGTGGAAGCTGGTCCTCAACCAGCTCGACGGCCTGCGCTCCCTCTTTGACTTGAAGGCGGACCCCGGCGAGAAGCGCGACCTCCTCGACGCCGAACCCCGGCGCGCCTACGAGCTGGAGAACCGGCTCGACCTCTGGGCCGAAGAGACCGGCACCAGGGACTGACTCCAATGTCCCCTTCCCCCTGAGTCCCCGTTCCCCTTCCCCCCTTGCGGGGGAAGGCCGGGATGGGGGGTTAATCAGCCTGGGGACAGGTGGACGACCTCGTTCGGAGCGAAGCAGCGCTCGGCGGGGCAGGGCGCGTCGGCCGCGGACAGGGGGACCTTACCGTCGCGCACATGGCCGAGGGGCTTGAGCCCCAGCTCGGTGGCGGCGCAGCAGCGATAGATGGTGCCGTCCGGCCAGATCCGGAAGTAGCGGCGCCCGGCCGCGCAGAGGCGTCCGCGGGGGCTCCGCTCGGCCAGCCGGACCGCCGGTTCCGCCGCGAAAGCATGGCGGCGTAGGAGCTCGACCTCCCCCATCGTATAGGACTGCGGATACCGCGCTCCCTCCCAGACCCCTTGGAAGGGGTTGAGATAGCAGCGGACCCCGGCGGACTCCAGGATGCCCAGCCACCCCGCAAGCTCGGGGAAATACGGCGGATAGGCGACGATGCTAGCCGCCGTCGGGAAGCCCGCGACCGCGAGTCGCCGCAGCTTCTCCGCCAAGACCTCGGCCGAGGCGAACTGGGGATGGAAGCTGACGCTGAAGCAGACCGTCTTCGGATCGAGGTGGTCCAGGATGAGCGCCGGCGCGACCGAGAGATTGGTCACGATGCGCACCGAATGCCGGCGCGCGATGCCCTGGACGATGGGGACCAGGTCCGGATGGCGGAACGGCTCCCCGCCCGCGATCTCGATCTGGAAGGAACCGGCGGCCTTATAGCAGAGGTCCCAGAAGCGGAGCCACTCCTCCTTGCTGACCACGAGATGCCGCGCGTTGGTCGCCTCGGCGTCCGTGGTCCAGGAAGGGATGAAGAAGCAGTAGGGACAGCGGTAATCGCAGGAGTGGATGATGTCCCAACCGGCGGAGTATGGGCCGTCCATGCGCTTGCCCGACATAGTATCATTATCCCAATCCATGAAGATCTCGGTCGTCATCCCCACGCGGGAACGGTGGGAGCTCCTCGCGGCCTGTCTCGATTCCGTCCTCGGACAGAGCCGCCCCCCGGACGAGGTCGTGGTCGTGGACAACGCGTCGCGCGACGGGGGCGGGGACGCGCTGCGCGCCCAGGGGCTCGCGCGTTTGCGGGTCGTGCGCGAGGAGCGCCCGGGCGTGGACCACGCGCGCAACCGCGGGGTTGCGGAAAGCGCGGGCGACATCGTGGCTTTCATCGACGACGACGCTTTGGCCGGCCGCGGCTGGCTGGAAGCCCTCGCCGAGGCCTTCGCCGACCCCGGCGTCATGGGGGCCGGAGGCCCGGTGCGCCTCCTCTTTCCCGAGGGCGCCGGCTCCCCCCTGCTCCGATCCCAGCGGGTGCTCCACTGCCTGGGCCTCGTCGACTACGGCCCCGAGACGCACCGCATCGACCCCCGCACCCAGAGCCTGTGCGGCACGAACCTCGCCTTCCGCCGCGACCTGCTCCTGCGGGAGCCCGGGTTCCGCGGCGCGCTCCCATTCCCGGGCATGGGGGTCTGCGGGGACGACTACGAACTATCCCGCCGGCTCGCGGCCGATAACGCCGTGCGCTACGAGCCCAAGGCCGTGGTCGAGCACCGCATCCCCGCCCACAAGCTCTCCGCCGCGTACCTCCTCAAGCGCATCGTCGTGTTCCATGCCGCGGGCGTCCTCATGGGCAACCGCTTCCGGCCGCAGCGCTCCCCGCGCCAGCTCGCGGGCGTCGAGGGGCTGGTCAGCGCGGCCTCCGCCCTCGGGCATCTGCTGGGCTGGCTGCTGGGACTGCGCCGGAAGCTCCCCGCGGCCGCGCTCCTCCTGGGCCTGGCCGCGCTCCCCTTGCGGGCCGCCCAGCCCGACATCATCCTGATCTCCCTCGACACCGTGCGCCCCGATCACGCGGGCTGCTACGGCTACCGCCGCCCCACCACGCCGAACCTGGACCGCTTCGCCCGCGACGCCGTGCTCTTCGAGGACGCGGTCTCGGCGGCCCCCTGGACCTTGCCCTCCCACATGTCCATGTTCACCTCGCTCTATCCTCACGAACACGGGATGCTCCAGCACCCCAAGGCGTTCAGCCTGCGCAAGAACCTGCGCATCGTGCGGGAGGTCTGGCAGCGGGAAGGCTGGCCCGGCCTAGTGGCGCGCTTCCTCAAAGAACCGCGCATCCAGCCGCGCAGTCTCAACCGCAAGGCCGTCACCCTCCCCGAGATCCTGCGGCAGGCGGGCTACCGCACCGCCGGCTTCGCCGCGGCGGAGACGCTGGACGGACGCTACGGCTTCGCCAAGGGCTGCGACGTCTACGACAACCTGCCTTTCCGCGCCGGTCCGGAGCAGAACGCCCTGGCCCTCGACTGGCTCAAGAAGGCGGGCGGACGGCCCTCCTTCCTGTTCCTGCACTACTATGACGCGCACGGCAATTTCGGCCGCAACATCGAAGACGGAAAGAAGATGGGCGCCTACCCCGTCTACGACGCCCCGCCCCCGCACGGGGGGATGTTCGACGACGGCCAGCGCGGCCGCTTCGACGGCACCATCCGCTCCCTCCTGCGGCTGCGCCGCAGCGGCTCCCACACGGCGACCGACCTGCGCACCCTCATCGCGCAGTACGACGGCGGGATCCACTACGCCGACCACAGCCTCGGGGAGTTCCTGCGGTCCCTGAAAGAGCTGGGACGCTACGACGGCGCGCTCATCCTGGTCACCTCCGACCACGGGGAAGAGCTTCTGGAGCGCGGGGAGGTAATCCACAACGACGGGCTCTCCAACACCCTCCTGCATGTCCTGTCGGTGCTCAAGCTCCCCGGGGCAGAGGCGAAGGGCCTGCGCGTCCGGCCCCTGGTGCGCACCGTCGACTATCTGCCGACCCTGCTCGCTGCGGCCGGGCTCCCCACAGGGCCCGCGTTACAGGCCCAGATGCGGGGCGTGTCCCTGCTGAGCCCGATCCGCGCCGGACGCTTCCCCGCGCTCACCGCCTATTCGGAAGTGGACATCCAGGGCTCCCCGGCGCCGCTGAAAGCCCTGCGCGACCCCGAAGGCTGGAAACTGCTCTACAACCCCTCCGACCACTCCGCCCGCCTCTACTTCCTGCCCAAGGATCCCTTCGAACGCGCGGACCTCTCGGAACGCGAGCCGAACCGCACCGGGATCATGCTGGAAGAACTGCTCAAGCTGAGCGGCACCCTCGAACACTAGCGCCGCTGCCGCTCCGTCATTCCGGCGCAGGCCGGAATCCAGACTGTCCGTGTTCCGTCATTCCGGCGCAGGCCGGAATCCAGAATGCGTCGTGTCTGTAGAAACCATCTGGATCCCGGCGTTCGCCGGGATGACGGCATAAGGGTGCCGGGATGACGGCATGAGGGTGCCGGGATGACGACATGTCGAGTATCAGTCCGAGCAGGAAACGGAGGAGGACTCGGCCAGGGCCGCGGCTTCGTCGAAGCCGGCGCCCGGCGCGAAGGTCTCCACCTGCAGGAGCACCTGCCGCTTCCCGCAATAGCGGAACCAGGACACGCCGCGGTTGACCGCGGTCTCCCGGCTCTTCACGAGGTAGCCGAGGTCCCGGTCGGACCAGAGGACGAAGACCGGGTCCCCGCTGCGCAGGAGCGTCTTGCGCGGATAGCGGACGGCCGGGTGGAGCTCTTCCGGGACGACCACCCGGCGCTGCGTGACGCCGAAGTAATCCGTGGTCGCGGGCCGGAACAAAGACCGGATGCGGATCCCCCAGTCGTCCTGGAGCCGCTGCGCGGCCTCGGGGCCGACGCGCGTGGTGATCTCCAGGCGCAGGGTCCGGGCGCCCGTCCGGGCGACCACGGTCCAGAACAGATGCTGTCGTCCCTCCCTCCGCACGCTCTTGATGACAGCCGCCTCGCGCCAGGCCGGAGCCGAGACCCCGATCTCGTCCAGGACCGGACCCAAGGTCTTGGGGGCGGCGAGGACCGCGGCCGCCGCGACGACGGCGGCCAGCGCGGCGATCGCGAGGGAATGGGCGTTCATCGGCAATCGTACCCCTGGAGCAGCGCCAGCGCCTCGTCGCGGGGGAACGAGTCCTTGGGGAAGAACAGCTCCACCTGGACCGAGACCCGCTCCTTGGGGCAATAGCGGAAGGAGAGCAGCGCACGATAGGCTACCAGGTCGGCGGCGCCCGCGCCGTAGGTCAGCCGCGGCGTGGCGTAAAGGATGAGCACCTCGGAACCCCGCGGCGATCCCGGGACCGAGACGGGCCGCAGGTCTTCCGCCACCTCGAAGCCCTGGGTGATGATGCCCGGATATTCCGCGGTGCCCTGGAACAGGCCCCGGACCACGGAGAGGCGCTCGCGCCGCCATAGCTCCGCTTCCTTGCGGTCCAGGTTGCGCACCGCGTCCAGGCGCACCTTGACCGGGCCGGTCGACGCCAGCACGGTCCAATACGACCGCTCCTTGCCTTCCCAATCGCCGCGGAGCTGGCTCCTCTCGACAGCCGGGCCGCAAGCCCCGGGGCAGTGCATGCCCATGGACTGGAGCGCGCCCCGCAAGGTCGCGGTGGAAGGCGCGGCGAGCGCCGAGGCCGGGAGGACGGCCGCTCCGGCCAGGAGCGCGAGGGCCCTAGGGAGCGATGATCTCCGCAACGACCCTCCCTTGCATGGTATCGGGGACCGCGAGGCCCATGAGGCGGAAAAGCGTGGGAGCCTGATCCGCGTTGTGGATGGGGTCCGGGATCCGGAACCCCTTCTTCACCCCGGGCCCCATGATGACGAAGGGCGCCCACATGCCGGGGATGTCGTCGGCGACCAGGGCCTGCTTGTACCCCGACCCGACCGGGGCGCGGAACAGCGCCAGGTCCTCAGACATCTCCTCGGTCAGATGGAAGCCCGGCCGCATCACGAGGAGCAGGTCCCCGACCCGGTCGGCCGGCTCGCGCAGCTTGGCGGCCTCCTCCCAGGGCAGGACGTCGCGGAAGACCTTCTCCCCTTCGTACTCGAGGCCTAGGAGCAGGGAGCGGACCTTCCGGCGCAGGGCCTCGTACTCCGGGCCGCTGCCGCGCTTCCAGTTGCCGGCCAACCCGTCGGGCCGGAGGTAGATCCCGTGCATCTTGAGGTGGATGGCCTGGGTGTTCGCCCAATCCACGATGGGCTCCCCGGTCTTCGCGTCCATCCGGAACTTGAGCAGACCCTCCCGGGCGAACAGGTCGTTGGGGAGCACGAGCCGCTTGATGGGGATGACCCCGTGGTCGGAGGTGAAGACGATGAGCGAGTCCGACCCGGCCCGCGCCATCGCCTCCCCCAGGATGTCGTCGAGCCCTTTGTAGAGGGCGTGCATCTCCTCCCACAGCCGGGCGCGCTCGTCCTCTCCGACCGAACCGTAGTCCGGACTGTCGGGGTCCAGGTAGCGCAGCCACCAGCGGCTCTCCAGCATCTGGTTGGGCGTGTAGACGTCGTGGATGAGCACGTCGGGACGCTGCTTCTCGTAGAGGTAGCGCACGATGCGGCGATGCCAGTCCAAGGACATCATGGCCTCGGAGAAGAACACGGCCTTCTCCTCGATGACGCGGTCGAGCTGGGCGGGCCAGTTGTCCACGAAGTCCACCATGGGCCCGACCGCTTCGTGGATGGCGTCGGCCAGCTCGGGCGGCTGGACCGTGGTGCGGTTGAGGAGGTCGTAGTACACGCGGAACTTGGCGGTCCCGGCGGGGTCCAGCTTGATGAGACAGGCCTTCAAAGATCCCGCGATGGCGATGTCCCCCCACTTCAAGGGCACCGGCTTCCAGGCGGTCCATGCCCCCGGCGTGCGCAGGTCCTCCAGGAGCGTCTTCTTGTCCAGGGAGAGGCGCACCGCGGAATAGTTCGTCTTCCCGTCGTCCGTCGTGTCGAAGAGATAGGCGAAGACCGCGGCGCCGTAGCCCTCCAGCGCCATCTCCAGCGGCGGGGAATAGGAGCGCGGCGCGCCGGTCCAGCCGGCCGCCGGGGCTACCGGAGCGAACTTGGTGAGCTCCTCGCCCAGGTAGAAGAGCCGCACACCCCGACCCTCGCGATACCTCTGCTTGGCATCGGTCAGGGACTCGAAGTTGACGGCGAAGAAATCGGAACCCCATTTCCCCCAGCGCCCGCGCAGGGTGATCCCTTCCTGCAGCTCCGGCGGCGTGGAGCCCGGCACGGAGACGACGGCCACCTTCTTGCCCGCCTCCTCGAAGAGGCTCCAGACGGGCTTGAGCTTCTTCGCCGAGGAGCGGAAGCCCATGAGCGACGGCTTCTCCAGCGGGTAGCCCTCGATGTGCATCGGCCCGTCGGCCACCCCGTGCCGCTCCGGGTAGGCGCCCGTCATCAGGGTCGCGAAATTAGTCGGCGTATGGGACGGATAGGTCGGGATCGTGTACCCGTAGGAGCCCTGCTCCATCATCTTCTTGATGTTGGGGTAGCGCCCTTCCCGCGCGAAGCGGAACACGTCGAACACCTTGGGGTCGGCCCGGGTCCCATCCGGGATGAACCAATAGAGCTTCTTAGCGGGAGGGGAGGACTCGGCGCCCGACGCCTGAGCCGGCAGGAGGGCGCCCGCGAGAGCCAATCCTCCGAGGAGCAGGACGGGGTTCACGCGCTCCGCTCCTCCGGCGCTCCCGGCGTCCGGGACAGCGTCTCAAGGTCGGTCCCGTACCCCATCGCCCAGGACATCTCCCGCATGCGGGGGTCCCGCGAGAGGGGAAGGAAGGCGGCGTGACGCAGCTTCCAGCGGGCGGCGTCCGGGGGCCGGGTGGCCTGGACCACCGGCAGATGCTCCAAGTCCGTCCCCTCCAGGGCGTTGAAATCCCCGCCCATGAAGCGGCAGACCTTGCGCAGGGCGCCGGAACGGGCCGCGATCCCGTCGGTCAGCTCCTCGAAGCGCAGGCCGACCGAGGGGATGGAGAAGGTCTTCAGCGCCTCCTGCACCGCGCGGTTCGCCGTCAGCCACTGAAAAGCGCAGACTTCCTCGAGCCGGCGGCCCGCGTAGTCCCGCCATCCTTCGGGCAGCTCGAAGTTCCACCACCAGCGGCCCCAGGGATGCCGGTCGGAGTAGCCCGCTATGCGCAGGCGCTTCTCGGGGCCCGCCTCGAGGACGGCGCGCAGCTGGTGCGAGAAGAAGCCGCGGTAGAGCCAGCCGTCGCACAGGCCGTTGATGGAGGCGAGGGGGTTCCGGGTCAGATAGACGGCGCGCAGGTCGGCGTTGGGGAAGAGGGACCGGATGTAGTCCACCCGGAAGGCGTTGACCGTGGATTTGAGCAGAAGCGTCCGGTCGTCGAGGTCTTGCGGAAGGATCTCGCGCCGGGGCTCGATGAGGATGAACGGCGGCTCTTCGATCGTCAGGACGTCGTTGGGCGGGCCTAAGGGTACGGGCAGTCCGGGAAACCGGCGCGCCACCGCCTCCGCCGGCAGGTCGTAGTAATAGGGGTCGATCTCGGGATGCTCTGTCCTCAGCCGGGACAGCAGCTCCAGATGGAAGGCTTCCTTGCGGAACATGGGCGAGTCCTTCCGGTGGGCCGCCAGAGCGTCCTGCGCCGCCCGCCGGATGCCCTCGTAGGTGAACCGGGTCCGCGGCCACTGCAGGGGGAGGCGGAGGGCGAGTTCGTCGATGAAACGCTCCCCCCAATCGGAACGGTCCTTCCCGGCGCCGGCGACCCCGCAATCGCTCAAGAGGTCCCGGGACAACCCTTTGCGCTGCGGCGCGCCCCGCTCCCCGCTCGGGATCGCGTCCGAGGGGAACAGGTCGGAGGCCAGGCCGTTCAGCTTGTAGAAAGGGACGCATTCGCCGCTCAGCGAATACACCTGGGGCAGCCTCTTGAGCAGGGCATAGAGCAGGCTCGAGCCGGAACGGGGCGCGGACAGGATGAGCACGACCTTCCTTACGTCGGCCAGGGTCTTCCGCTCCCAGATGCCGGCGCCGTCGCGGCGCTCCCGGCGCCGCAGGACGTGCTGCCGGAACTCCCGGACGCGCCGGACAGCCGACGCGGCGGTTTCAGGAGCGCTCATGCCCAGGACCGGGTGAGGCGGAGGTATTGCACGAACCAGAACTTCTTGCAGCGCTGCAGACTGCTCCGGTCGAGGAAGAGATAGCGCCACTGCACCCACAGCATGCGCAGGACCTCCTCCAGCCAGTAGCGCAGGCGGAACGGGATCCCCCGCGCCCGCAGGCTCTCGGATTCCTGGGCGGGGCGGCACAGTCCATAGCCGCAGCGGTCTAGCTCCGAGGAAGCGATGGCCTCGTACAGGGATATCTCCTCCGGGGTCAGAGCTTCCCGGAACCGGCCCGAGTTGCCCTCCAGGATGGGCTGGTCCGTGTTGCGCCAGGCGTCGCTCAGGGAAGCGCTCTTGCGCGCCTCGGAAGAGCCGTGCGCCTCCAGCATCCCGGGCGCGAAATCGACCCCCAGGAAGCGGCAGATGCCCGTGACCGTCCCCCGGGGGTCGCGCAGGAGGTCCTCGTAGCGGACCCGGTGGATCTCGTCGGGGGAAAGCTTGCCCAGCCAATACAGCCCGATGTCCTGCTCCTCTTTCCAGAGCCGCGCCGCGTAGTAGACGCTGTAGCGGTTGAAGATGGTCTCGCGGGCCGAGACCGCGACGTCCCGGCCGTCCCGGACCATGTACAGGAACTTCGCTCCGGGGCAGGCCTGCCGGATGAGCGCCACGTGCCGGATCATGTGCGTGCT
>Ga0154315_1111_pt1 | contig 26259 bp, 24 predicted proteins | sample RifGroA2_FD_105609 | JGI IMG/M metagenome (GOLD analysis project Ga0154315, IMG submission 105609) | Elusimicrobia bacterium GWA2_69_24
AGGCCGGAGAGCACGACGTCGTCCTGCTTCTTCATGTAGGAGGCGTAGTTGATGATGACGCCGAAGCCCACGGAGAGCGAGAAGAATATCTGTCCCGCGGCCGCCAGCCAGGTCTGCGCGTTCCCCAGGGCGCTGAAGTCGGGGTTCCACATGTAGCCCAGGCCGTTGAGCACGTTCTGCTCCGGGGCGCCCGGGTCCGGAGTGCCCAGGGTGAGGACCCGGATCAAGACGATGGTGGCGCAAACGGCCATGGCCGGCATGGCCCAGGAACAGAACTTCTCGATCCCTTTGGATATCCCGCGGAAGACCAGCCAGATGTTGACCGAGAATGTTATGAGCCAGAAGACGAAGGTCTGGTAAGAGCCGCCAGCCAGGACCCCGTTCTCCGCCCGGCCCGTGATGTCCGTGTAGAACCGCGTCGCCGCGGCCGTCTGCTCGGAGACCTGGGCGGCGGAATCGATTCCGATCCCCCCGCTCAGGTAATGCCAGGCGTAGGCCAGGCACCAGGATTCGATGTAGGTGTAGTAGAAGGCGACGGCCAGCGGCACCAGTACGCCGAGGATCCCCAGGTATCTCGCCGTCCGGCCCCGGCCCACGATCCCGAGGATGGCGGGGGCGGAATGCATCCCCTTCAGCCCGCCGTAGCGTCCCATGGTCCATTCCGCCCAGCCGATCGGGATACCGAGGAATATGAGGGCGCAGAAATAGGGGATCATGAAGGCGCCGCCGCCGTTCTGCGCGGCCTGCCCGGGGAAGCGGAGGAAGTTCCCCAGCCCCACCGCGGAACCCGCGACGGCCAGGATCACCCCGAACCGGGTTCCCCACTCTTCCTTCTGCGTCATGGAGGGGCCCGTCATCCGACGAGGATGCCGGCGATGGAGGCGGTGAGGCAGGAGACGATGGCCCCGCCGAACATCGCTTTGATGCCGAGTTTGGCCAGGTCGGCCCGCCGGCTGGGTTCGAGGGCGCTGATGCCGCCGATCTGGATGCCGACCGAGGAGAAGTTCGCGAAGCCGCAGAGCATGTAGGTGGCCATGATCCCGGCCTTCGGGGAGACGGCCCCGGCCTTGATCAGCTCGGAGAGCTGGGCGTAGGCCACGAACTCGTTGACCGCGAGCTTGGTGCCCAGGAGGCTCCCGACGTGGAAGAGGTCCTGGCGCGGCACGCCCATGAGCAAAACCACGGGAGAGAACACGGTCCCGAAGAAGGTCTTGAGGCTGCCGGGGAAGAACCCGCTGCACTCGTTGTTGGCCATGAGCGCTCCGCCCAGGAGGCTGCCGTCGATGAGGTGGTCGACCTTCAGGAGGACCTTGTCGGCCAGGGCGATGAGGGTGATGAAGGCGACGAGCATGGCGGCCACGTTGAGCGCCAGGCCGAGCCCGTCGGTGACGCCGCGCGAGGCCGCGTCGATGAGGTTGGTGCCCACGTCGAGCTTGGGGAGCTTCACGTCGCCGGCCGTCTGGGAGTGCTGGGTCTCGGGGCAGATGATCTTGGCGATCATCAGGCTCGCCGGAGCCGCCATGACCGAGGCCAGCAGGATGTGCTGGGCCGGGACGCCCATGCCGATGTAGCCGGCCATGACGCTGCCCGCGATGGTGCCGAAGCCGCCGACCATGATGGCGTTGAGCTCGGACATCGTGCAGTCCTTCAGGAAGGGGCGCACCAGCAGCGGCGCCTCGGTCTGGCCCAAAAAGACGTTGGCGGAGCAGGAGAGGGATTCCGACCCCGAGGTCTTCATGAGCCGGCTCATGACCATGGCGAAGACCTCGACCACCTTCTGCATGACGCCGAGATAGTAGAGGATCCCCATGAAGGAGGCGAAGAAGATGATGATGGGGAGGACCCGGAAGGCGAACTGGAAGCCGAACTGGCCGATGTAGGCGCTGTCCGCCAGATTCCCGAAGAGGAACTTGGTGCCGTTGTCGGCGAGGAACAGGAAGGCGGTCACCTTGCCCGCGAACCACTGCAGTCCCCGGGCGCCGGCTTCCCACTTCAGCAGGAGGACTCCGAGGAAGAACTGCAAGCCCAGTCCCACTCCGACCGTGCGCAGGTTGATCTTCTTCTTGTTATCGGACATCAGCCAGGCGATGCCGAGCAGGGCCAGGATGCCTAGAAAGCCGGTCAAGCGCGCCATGGTGTTCTCCTTAAGGCCTATTTCTTCGGGACGGTGCGGGGGAAGTGGGTGTAGCGGAACTGGAAGGTGCCCAGGGCGTCCCAGCCGCCCTTGAAGGTCAGTAGGGACACGTCGAAATTGAGCTTCAGGAAGTGGCCGATCTTGAAGTTGTAGAGGACGGGGTTCAGGATCATCCCGTTGGGCTTCACCACCTCGACGGCCAGGGGGAAGGAGGGGTTCGGGGCGTAGACCAGGCTGGCGAAGAAGGTGTCCTTGGACTTGGCCTGGGTCGTTATGCTCCCGGAGCCGGAGAGGAAGAAGAGGGCGTCGGGACGCAGGAACTCGGTCAGCATGGCCACGCGCTCGGCGGAGTTCCCCTCCGCGAAGCCGACGCTGGCGCGGATGCCCAGGAGCTTCTTGGTCATGACGCCGTAGACGTCCGAGAGCATCCGGGTGGTCTGCGGGGAGACCTTGGTCGTGACCTGCGGGTCGTTGATCGCGGGCTGGGGCGAATCGCGCAGGGTGAGGATGCCGTGGACGCCCACCGCCATGGCCGGGCGCCAGGTCGTCTCGGACTGGACCTGCATCTTGGCGTCGGCGGTGAGGAACCAGACCCCGAGGCGGTCGATGTAATTCGTCTTCTTCTCGGTGAGGGAGTTCTTCCCGTAGAGGCGTCCGATGAAGTACACGGCGTCGATGTCGAGCCCCAGGCCGGGGCGGTTGTACTGGTTGACCCCCCGGTACGCCGTGGGCGTCATGACCACCCCGCTCATGCTGACGGGGGGCCCGTCCTTGCCGTTCTTGGCGGAAGGGGGGGCGGCGGCCTGCGGGGACAGTCCGGGCAGGGCGCCGGCGTCCTCTTCCACGGTGTAGATGACCCGAACCATCATGGTGGAGACCGAGATGGACCGGTAGTTCTCCGGGACCGGCTGGTCCAGGATGCCGTAGAGGGCGGCGTCCGCCTTCAGGATGGAGGGTACCCGCCGCAGTTCGGCCAGGTCGCCTTCCAGGTCCGAGTTGGTGAACAGGACGCCCCGGCGGGCGCGGATGCGGTTGCGCAGGGCCACTTCGGAGACGCCGCGGTTGCCCCGGAACTGCGCGTCCCCGATGACCCAGGGCCCCGAGTCCGCGGTCAGGGGCATCCCGAGGAGGGCCATGGTCGAGAAGTTCACGGTGGAGCTGGAGAGGACCGGGGTCGATTGGGCGCGGCAGAGGGGCGCCCAGGAGAGGAGGAGCGCCGCGCTCAGGGCGGTCAGGTTCAGGGGTCTCATGCCATTATCCAGAGTCCGCAGCGCAGTGCCGCATTGGCGGCCAGCCCCGCGGCCACGTCGTCGAAAACCACGCCCATCCCGCCCGGGAGCCGCTCCAGCCTGCGCAACGGCCCCTTCCAGGCGTCCAGGATCCGGAACAAGACGAACGCGCCCAGCAGGACCGGGAAGGTCCTCGGGAGCCAGGCCGCCGCGGCCCAGAACCCGACCGTCTCGTCGATGACGATCCGGGTGTCGTCATGGACTCCGAAATACGCCTCGGCCCGGGCGCTCACCCAGCAGGCCAGCCCGATCGCGGCGATCAGGACCGGAGCCAGGGCGGCGCCTTCGGGGAGGGCGTAGAGGCCGCCCCAGCCCAGCAGCGTCCCGACGAACCCGGTCCCCGCCCAACGGCGGGTGCGGGACAGCTCCGTCCCCCGTGAAATCCAGAATGGAATATAACTTAAATACAGTCCCGTGGCAATCGCGACGCAGAGGCGGTCCACGCCCGCGCGGAGGTTCATGGCTGGGGCGGGGCGTTCCAGCTCTTGCGGATCATGTGGCGGGCGTTGTAGGCGTATTGCCCCCCGCTGAGCAGGCTCACGACCATGCTGAGGACCGTCAGCGGATAAGGCAGCCGGTCGAGCCAGGGCGCCGCCTCGGCGCCGCCCTGCGTGCGCCAGACCAGGAGCAGGATGATGAAGAGCACGGAGACGCTCTGGACCGCCATCTTCCATTTTCCCCCCCGGTCCGCGGCGATGACGACCCCCTGCAGGGCCGCCAGGGCCCGGATGCCGCCGATGAGGAGCTCGCGCACGATGATGATGAAGACCGCCCAGGAAGGGACGTCCACCAGCGGGTCGCGGACGAAGGCGATGAGCGCGCCGATGATGAGGATCTTGTCCGCGATGGGGTCGGCCAGGACCCCGAATGGGCTGACGGAATGGGTGCGCCGCGCGATCCAGCCGTCCACCCAGTCCGTGATCGCGGCCAGGGCGTAGAAGACCAGGGCGGCGGCGTAAAGGGCCGGGCTGCGGACCCAGAGACAGCCGAAGGTGAGCAGGGCCAGGACGACCCGGCCGAGCGTCAGCTTGTTGGCGAAGGTCATCGCCTCAGAAGGTAGTTGCCGTCAGGCTCCGCTTTCAGGTCCTGGAGCCCGACCGTGATCCCGTCGAGCTCCACCCGGAGGGCCTTCGGGTTGGAAGACTTGAGGAGGAAGCCCTTCTCGGCCGTCCAGCGCTGGACGCTGGCCAGGGGCATGCTGCCCTCGAAGCGCAGCACCCCGTCCGCGGTCAGGCGGATCCAGCTCTCCTGCAGGGCCGTCACGCTGAGCGTCATCCCGCGCGGGGCGGTCGGCGGTTCCGTCGGAGTCAGCGAGACCCGGGCCGGGTCCATCCTCGGCCGGACCGCCGGCGCGTCCGCCGCGGGCCCGGACTTCAGGGCCCAGAGGGCGAGCCCGACGACCGCCAGGACGGCGAAGAGGATGAAGGGGAGCAGGGTCGACTCCGTGAACGGCAGCAGGACGGCGCCCCCGCCGGACCGCTTGGCCGGGGCCTCTTCCGTCCCGGCGGCCGGAACCTCGGCGGCGGGCGCGGTTCCGGCCGGGGGCTGGGAGAGCTTCTTCCAGACCGGCTCGAAATCGACGTCGAGATGGTCGCAGTAGCTCTTCAGGAACCCGCGCAGGTACACGGGGGCGGGCAGGTCCTGGAAGCGGTTCTCCTCCAGAGCCTCCAGGAAGCGTTTGGGGATCCGGGTGTGCTGATGGATGGAGTCGAGGCTCTCGCCGCGCAGCGTGCGGCGTTTGCGCAGGGTCGCGCCGATGTCCTGGGGGACGTCTTTCTCGGTCGGTTCTTTCATGGCTGTATCTGCGGGGGCTTGAAATTCCGGAAGACGTCCGAGCCTTCCGGGGGCGTGAAGCGGAACGTCGCCGCCTCCAGGCGGGGGTTGAACACGATGCCGCTGAGGACGGTCTTGACCCGCAATCCGCCGACCTGGAGCCGGGTCTCATCGGGGAAAAGGGTCTCGGGATCGAGCCCGAGGCGCAGTTCGAGGGGCGCCGCGCCCTTCTCCTTGGGGACCAGGACCAGCTCCGGGCGGGCGCCGCCCGTGTCCACCGAGACCTCGTAGGACCGGAGCATCTTGGCGTAGCTGCCGAACTGCATCAGGTTGTTCAGCGTCGGGTCCGCCTTCTTCCAGTCCTCCAGGCTCGATTGGATGGCCTGGTGCGTCGCATGCCGGAAGATCCAGATGTCCTTGCCGTCCACGGCGACCGTCTGCCGCTCCGGCCGGAGATGCTCGATGCGCAGCTGCTCGGGTTTGCGGTAGGAGACGTCCCCCTCCACCGCGGAGCTCATCCCGGTCTGTTCCACGTTCAGCGATTGGACGAAATGGGCGCGGAGCGTGTCCAGGCGGCGGTCGAACTCCTCGAAGCGGGCCAGCACCGCCTGGGTCGTGAGGGCCGCGGTCGACACCGGAGCGAAGGTGATCGGGACCTCGACCACGGCCGCGGTGGAGACCTTCGGAGCCTTGGCGGCGGCCGCCGCCTTCTTGCCCGGGGCCTTGGCCGCGGGCTCCGCGCTCCAGGCCGCGACGGTCCACGCGGATCCCGCGAGGGAGAACGCCAGCACGACGGCGCGCGGCTTCATGCCGCTATTGTATCAGATTGGGAATATCCCCGGGGGAAGGCTAGATGCCGGGCTTGCTGAGGTCTACTTGCGGGTAGTTGCGCCGGAGGCAGTCCTCGATCTTTTCGAAGTGGATGTTCCACTTGTTGGAGCCCTCGGGCTTCTGGATGAAGCCCTTGATCTCCAGGAGGCTCAGGATGTTGGTCGCGCGCGCGGACGAGCCGAACTGGGACTTGAGCAGGTCCTGGCTCACGCGGCGGCGCTCCAGCACCAGCTTGAGGGCCTGCGTGAATTCCAGGGGCTCGACCCCGAACTCGCTGAGGTCCGCCTCCCCCTCCACCGAGGACACCGGGTCGAGGAGCGTGTACTCCGGGGCGCCCTGGGTCTTCAGATAGTCGACCAGGGCGCCGATCTCCTGAGTGGAGACGAAGCAGCCCTGGATGCGGGCGGGGTCCAGGCCCGGGGTCAGGTAGATGGCGTCGCCCTTCCCGAGCAGGGCCTCGGCCCCGTTGGTGTCGAGGACGACCTTGGAGTCGATCTTGGAAGCCACCCGCATCGCGATGCGCGACGGGAGGTTGGCCTTGATGACGCCGGTCAGGACGTCCACCGAGGGACGCTGGGTGGCGATGACCATGTGGATGCCCACCGCGCGGGCCATCTGGGTCAGGCGCTGGATGGAATCCTCCACCACGTCGCGGGCCACGACCATCAGGTCGGCGAGTTCGTCGATGACCACCACGATGAAGAACTCGGCCGGGTCGCCGCGCCGGGCCGCCTCCTCGTTGAATTGCTGGATGCTGCGCACGCGGTAGGCCTGGAACTTCTCGTAGCGGTCTTCCATGACCTTGACCAGGGCCTTGAGGGCCGCCGAGGCCTGCTTGGCGCCGGTGATCACCTGCACCTTGTTGGGCGGGATCTTGGGGTCGTAGAGATGCGGGATGCCGTCGTAGAGGGTCAATTCTATGCGCTTGGGGTCGATGAGGACGAGCTTGACCTGGTCCGGGGACTGCCGGAAGAGGAGAGAGGCGATGAGCGAGTGGACCATGACGCTCTTGCCGCTGTTCGTCGCCCCGGCGATGAGGACGTGGGGCATGGTCTGCAGGTCGGCGGTCAGCGGCGTCCCGTCCGAGGCGAGGCCCAGGGCGAAGGCCAGGGGCGATTCGCAGCCGGTCATCGCCTTGGACTCCAGCACGTCGCGCAGGGTCACCATCGCCGGCCGCTGGTTCGGGATCTCCATGCCGATGGCCGACTTCCCGGGCAGCAGCGTCATGCGCAGGGACTTGGCGCGGGTCGCCAGGGCGATGTCGTCGGCCCGGGCCAGGATGGTATTGACCTTCACTCCGGAGCCGGGGGTCACTTCGTAGCGCGTGATGACCGGCCCCGGGCGGATGCCGGAGACCGCGGCGTCGATCTCGAAGCTCTTGAAGGCGGTCTGCAGGCTGGTGACGGCCTCCTGCATCTCGGCGTCCGAGGGGCGGCCTCCGGGGGCGCCGGCGGGCTTGGCCTGCAGGAGGTCCATGGAGGGCAGGCGGAAGGCGGAGCCGCCCGCCGCGGCCTTGCGTTTCTTCTTCGCGCCCGCCGCGGCGGACTCCGCCGCGGGAGTCTCGACGATGGGCAAGGGGCCTTTCTTGCGGTCCGCCGCGGGCGGCGGAGCGTCCTCGGCGGGTCGCTGCGCGGCCGCCGGGATCGGCGCGATTCGGGGCTTGTCGGGGGCGGCGGCCGCGGCGGCGGCGGCGTTGCCGAGCAGGGACTTCATCTCCTTGCGGGCGTTCTGCCAGGCGTTGAAGTCGTCGCGCAGCAGGCGCGCCAAGGCGGACAGGAACCGCCCCCAAGAGATGTCGAAAAGGACCTGCAGCCCCAGGATGAGGGCCCCCAGGGAGACCAGGACCGTCCCGGCGCGCCCGAGGGCGGAGACCCCGCCGCGGGCGAGCCAGCCGCCTAGCGCCCCGCCCCAATCGGGCCTATCCCAGCCCAGTCCGACGGCCGCCAGCAAAGACGCCGCGGCCAGCAGGGAGAGCGCGCCGCCGAAGGAGAGGGTCAGGAGTCCCCGGAAGTCCTCCGTCCGGTAATAGAAGAACAGCGCGTAGAGCACCAGCAGGGGGACCAGGTACGCGGCGGGCCCCAGGCCGGCGAGCAGGGCGTCGTGGAGGGCCCGGCCCACCGCGCCCGAGGCCCCCGGCAAGAATAGCGCCCAGAAGAGCAGCGCGGCGCCGAGCCCCGCGGCCACCCAGCGCGCGGCCGAGAAAGCGAGCCCGGGCCCCGCCTTCTTGCGCCGCTTCCGGAGTTCAGCGCGGGTAAGCACTATTGCTGGGGAGCGGGCTGGGGCGACGGCTGGGGGGTCACGGCGTAGGTCAGCTTGTCGGGTCGCAGGGCCAGGGCGCCCCGCTCCATGAGCATCCCGAGCGCGAGGTGGAGCGTGGTGTGCGACACCTTGAGCTCCATCTTCAGCTCCCACACCGTCTTCTCGGCGCGGCCCGGCGCGAGGCGGCCCAGGGATTCCAGGATGCGGGCCGCCGTCGCGTCGACTTCCTTGCGGAATTCCGGATCGTTCATGCCGGGCTGCTCAGGCTGCCGCCTCGACCCACAGGATCTCCTGGCCGACCTTGACCGGCTTGCCGTTCTCGATCATGATGCGCACGACCTTCCCGGCCACGTCGGACTTCAGGTCGTTGAACACCTTCATGGCCTCGATGAGGGCGATGACGTCGCCCGGCTTCACGACGTCTCCTTCCCGGACGAAGGGCGGGCTCGACGGCGTCGGAGACCGGTAGAACACCCCCATCATGGGGGACTTGATCGCGACGGTGTTCGCGGGCATCGCCGCCGCGCCGGCGGGAGCCGCCGCCGCGGGCGCCGCCGCGGGCGCCCCGCCGGACGCCGCCGCGCCCGCGACGGGCACCGCGACCTGCGTCACGGCCTTGCCCTTGCGCACCATGCGCACCCGATGGTCCTTCCTGGAGAACTCCACGGAATGCAGGTTGTTCTCCAGCATGAACTGGTAGCAGTCCCGCAGCTCCTGCGGGACCGCTCCAGTAGACTCCGTCTCGGACTTGGCGTCTTCCTTCTTCTTGTTCACCATGGACACCCTCCGATGGACGGGCTCAGTTGTTGAAGCGCGGCCGGCCGCCGGGGCCGCCCCGGGAGCCGCCCCGGGAACCGCCGCGCGGTCCGTCGCGCCGGGGACCGGGCCCGGCGACCTCGTTCTCGGACCCGGGCTGGATCACGGCCCGCCGCGAGAGCCGGACCTTCCCTTCCTTGGTGACCTCGAGGACCTTGACCTCCACCTCGTCGCCTTCCTTCATGACGTCGGAGACGCGCTCGACGCGCTTGACGTCCATCTGGGAGATGTGGAGCAGCCCTTCGCGGCCGGGCATGATCTCCAAGAAGGCGCCGAACTCCACGCAGGAGACGACGCGCCCCTTGTAGATCTTCCCGATCTCGGGCTCGGCCGTGATGCCTTCGACTTCCGCGCGGGCGCGCGCGACCGCCGCGGCGTCCACGCCGCCGATGAACACGCTGCCGTCGTCCTCGACGTCCACTTCGACGCCGTAGGTCTCGATGATGCGCCGGATGTTCTTGCCTCCGGGACCGATGAGGGCCCCGATCTTGTCGATGGGGATCTGGATGCGGACGAGCCGCGGTGCGAAGGGCGACAGCTCCGCCCGGGGCTGGGCCAGGGCGGCTTCCATCTTGTCGAGGATCTCGAGCCGGCCCTTCTTGGCCTGCGCGAGGGCTTCGCGCATGATCTGGATCGAGATGCCGCCCACCTTGATGTCCATCTGGAGCGCGGTGATCCCGTTGCGCGTGCCGGCCACCTTGAAGTCCATGTCGCCGACGTGGTCCTCGAGGCCGGCGATGTCGGTCAGGATGGAGTATTTCCCGTCCTCCATGAACAGGCCCATCGCGATGCCGGCGCAGGCCGCGGTCAGCGGGACCCCGGCGTCGAACATCGCCAGCGAGCCGCCGCAGATCGTCGCCATCGACGAGGAGCCGTTGGACTCCAGGATCTCGGAGACGATGCGGATGGTGTAGGCGAAGTCCTCCTGCTCGGGCAGGAGGGGCTCCAGGGCGCGCCGCGCCAGGGTGCCGTGCCCGATGTCGCGCCGGGAGGGGCCGCGCTCGGGCTTCACTTCTCCGACCGAGTAGGCGGGGAAGTTGTAGTGGAGCATGAAGCGTTCCTTATAATCCCCCTCCAGCTCGTCCATGATCTGCTGGTCGCCCGGTGTGCCCAGGGTCGCCGTGACCAACGCCTGCGTCTCGCCGCGGGTGAACACGACCGAGCCGTGGGTCACGGGCAGGGCGGGGGTCTGGATGGTGATCCGGCGGATCTCATCGAGCCGGCGGCCGTCGGGCCGGACCTTCTCCCCGACGATCATCTTGCGGGCTTCCTCGCCTTCCAGTTCGTGCATGATCGACCAGACGTGGGCGTCCTGTCCGGTCCAGGCCGGGTCCGTGGCGGCCTTCTTCACGATCTCCTCGGCCAGCTTGTTGCCGTATTCCTTCAGGACGAGGTGCATCTCGTGCTTCCCTTTGTAGCCGACGCGGAGCTGCTTGCGGATCTCCTCTCGGGAGCGCTCGATGACGAAGGACTTGACCGGCTCCGGGAAGTCGGGCGCGACCACCTGGTACTTCTCGATCTTGCGGCCCGCCTTGATGGATTCCTCCACTAGGCGCTCCTGCAGGGCGCAGAGCTTGTTGATCTCCTTCTGCGCGATCTCCAGGGCCTGGAGGACGGTCTCCTCGCCCGCCTGCTGGGCGCCGCACTCCACCATCAGGATGGCATCCTGCTTCCCGGCCACGACCAATTCGAGGTCGAGGGTCTCGCGCTCCTCGAAGGTCGGGAAGAGCACGAACTCCTGGGTCTCCTTGACGCGTCCGATGCGCACGCCGGCGACCGGCGTCGTGAACGGGGCGTCCGAGAGCAGCAAAGACGCCGACGAGCCCGTCATGCTCAGCGGTCCCGCGTCGTTCTTCCCGTCCATGGAAACGAGGAGGGAGTAGACCATGGTCTCATGGTTCCAGCCCTTGGGGAAGAGCGGCCGGATCGGCCGGTCGGTCATGCGGGCGTTGAGGGTCTCCTTGTCGCGGGGACGGGCTTCGCGCTTGAAGAAGCCGCCCGGGATCTTGCCCGCGGCGTAGGTGCGCTCGCGGTACTCGACGGTCAAGGGGATGAAGCTCACGGGCTTGGTGTTCTCCGCGGCCGTCGCGGTCACCAGCAGGACGGTCCCGCCCAGATGGACCGTCACCGCGCCCCCGGCCTGCTTGGCCAAGGTCCCGGTCTGGAGGCAAATCTCTTTTCCGCCTATCGTCTCCGACAGGCAGATCTTCTGCAATGAGTTGGTCATGGTCACTTCCTGAGGTTGAGCTGCTTGATCAATGCTTCGTAGGCGGCTGCGTCGCTCTTCTTGAGGTAGGCGAGCAGGCTTTTGCGGCGGCTGACCATCCGGAGGAGTCCGACCTCGGAGTGATGGTCCTTCTTGTGGGCCCGCAGATGGTCCGAGACCTCGCGGATCCTCTCCGTCAGCAAAGCGACCTGGACCTGGCTGCTGCCGCAGTCCTTGGCTCCCTTCCGGAATTTCGTCACCAACTCTGTCTTCTTAGTCTTCGTCATTGTCATATCGGGGCATTAAACAAAATCCCGACGGCCTATTCAACTGGCATAGGCACAATGCCGTTCACTTCAGGTCTCCTTCCCCCCTTGTGGGGGCGCCCTCCGCAGAGCTTCGGGCACGCCGGCCGGCCAGAGGCCGGACAGCCCCGGCAGAGGTCGGGATGGGGGGAAGGATTCCTTCCGTCGAGACCCCCCGCCTCGATCCTCCCCCGCAAGGGGGGAGGAAGAACAGACGACGGCTTAAGTGAACGGCATTGGGCTTGGGCAGGATTCCCCCGTGCGGTCCGGACGACCGGGGCCACTGACACCCCCCATTCAGGAGAGGCGGGAGATGAGCTCGAATAGGGCGGCGGAGGCGGCGCGCTCACGGATCTGGCTGCGGTTCCCCGCGAATAACCGTCTGAGGACCGTCGTGCCGCCGGGCAGGCTGACCGCGATGAAGACCAGCCCCACCGGCTTCGCCCGCGTCCCGCCGTCCGGGCCGGCGATGCCGGTGAGCGCGACGGAGCAGTCGGCGTCGGCGCGCGCCCGGACGCCTTCGGCGAGTTCGCGGACCACGGGGGCGGAGACCGCGCCCCAGCGGCGCAGGGTCTCGCGGCGCACTCCCAGCAGGGACTCCTTCAGGCCGTCGTGATAGGCGACGACGCTCCCCAGGAAGTAGTCGGAGCTGCCCGGGACGCGGGTGAGGCGCTCTCCCAGGAGCCCGCCCGTGCAGGATTCCGCCGCGGCCAGGGTCCAGCCGCGCGCGCGCAGGCGGTCGCCCGCCACCGATTCGAGGCTGTCGCCGTCCGTCCCGAAGCAGCGGCGCCCGAGCGCGGCGCGGACCCGGCGCTCGATGCGCGCCAATTCGCCCTCCGCGCCGGCGGCGCGGCGCGCCGCGACCGAGACATGGAGGTCAACCAGGCCCAGGCAGGCGAGGATGGTGAACTCGACGCCCGGGGCCGGCCGCCGCAGGAGCCGGCCGAGCCGCTCATCGGCGGCCGACTCCGCGATGCCGTAGAAGCGGAACACCCGTTTGCGGGTGCGGAGCCCGCCGCAGAGCCTTCCCAGGCGGGGCAGGACCGCCTCCGCGAACATGGGCGCCATTTCCGCGAAAGGCCCGGGCAGGAGGACCAGCATCCGCCCGCCGGGCAGCTCCAGCAGCTGCCCCGGGGCCGAGCCGCGCCGGTTGTCCAGCTCGCGCGCGCCCTCCAGGAGCCAGGCCTGCCGGCGGTTGCTGGCCGGGACTTTCATGGCGTGCCGCCGGAAGCGCCGGAGGATCCGGGCGAAGATGTCGGGACGGTAGCGCAGGGCGCGTCCCACGGCCGCCGCGGCTCCTGCGCGCGTGATGTCGTCGAAAGTGGGGCCGAGGCCGCCGCAGACGATGACGAAACGCGCCCGGGAAAGGGCGCCGGAGACCGCGTCCCGGATCGCCGCGAGCTCGTCCGGGACGGTCCTCTCCCCGGTCAGTCGGATCCCGGCCTCGCGCAGCAGCCGCGACAGGTGCGGGACATGGGTGTTGGTCTTGCCGGAGAGGAGCTCGGTCCCCACGCAGATGACCTCGGCCCTGGGGCCGTGGCCCTCGGAGCGCGGCGTTCTTCCTTCCGCGAAGAGGGCCGAGGCCCTGGGGCCGTGGCCCTCGGAGCGCGGCGTTCTTCCTTCCGCGAAGAGGGCCGAGGCCCTGGGGTGAGCCATCTTCTATTGGTAGAAGTCCACCGGCTTGGAGCCTTCCTGGGGCGGTCGTCCCGCCTGGATCTCGCCGAAACGGGTTTCGAACTTGCGCAGATTGTCCTGCAGGGCCCACAGGAAGCGCTTGGCGTGGACCGGCGAGGTGATGATCCGGGTGTGGACCTTCGCCTTGCGGGGCTGGGGCTGGAGGAAGGTGAAGTCCAGGACGAATTCCGTCTCGGAATGGCTTATGAGGGCCAGGTTCGTGTAAAGCCCCTTGGCCGTGGGCTCGTCGATCTCGATCTGGATCTCGGGCGGTGGCGTGTCCATGGCCCCATGATAGCAAAATCCTCCCGGTCCCCCTCCCCCCAATCTGGCCCGCGTGCCTGACCAGCTTGGCCGCCCGGCATAGTGCAGTGATTCCAACACATCTTTACATTCAAAAAGCCGTCACACCGGCGAAAGCCGGTATCCAGCGTGTGGCACGGATTCAAGACAACCCGTTCTGGCGCCTGGACCCCGGCTTTCGCCGGGGTGACGAATGTAAATGGACTTATGACTCACTACAGTGCGTTGACCCGCCCCGGACGGCTGATCGTCATGTGCCCGAAGCGCCTCAGGAAATCGCCCAGGCTGTTCGGCGCGGGTAGCCCTTCCCACAACCAGCCCTGCAGCCCCGCGTCCTCGCGCAGAAGCCGCGTATCCTCCAGCCCTTCCCCTCAGCCGACTTTTCCACTTTCCAGCCATGCCCAAGCTGCGCCACGAGTGTGCCCGGGCACAGCTGCTTAGCCGAGGATCGGGGCCCTCCGTTCCTCCTTGCCGTATATGACGGTAATTTTGCTAAACTTTACAGCTAATCCACCAACGCATGCGCGCGGGTTTCCTGTTCATCATCTCTTCCCCCTCCGGAGGCGGGAAGTCGACCATCCTCCGGGAGCTCCTGAGGAGGGACCCTTCTCTGTATTATTCGATCTCCTGCACCACCCGTCCGCCGCGCGCCGGGGAAGAGGACGGGCGCCACTATTTCTTCCTTCCCGTGAGCGAGTTCCGGCGGAGGATCCGGCGCGGAGAACTCCTGGAGTGGGCCCTGGTCCACGGCAACTACTACGGCACGCCCAAGCGCTTCATCGACGAGAAGACCGCCGCCGGCCGCGTGGTCCTGCTGGACATCGACGTCCAGGGAGCGGCCAAGATCCGCCGCCGCCGCGCGGACGCGGTCTCGCTCTTCCTCCGGCCGCCTTCGCTGAAGGAGCTCGAAGCCCGCCTGCGCCGCCGGCGCGACACCCGGGGCTCCATCGGGACGCGGCTCAAGAACGCGCGCCGGGAGCTGGCGCGCGCCGGGGAATACGATTATTGCGTCGTCAACGATCGTCTGAAGCCGGCGGTAGCGCAGGCCGAGGCCATCGTCCTCGCGGAACTGCTGCGCGTCGGCCGCCGGTCCGGCAAGATCTGATCCAGTCCCATAGAGAGGCATCGATGACGGAAAAGGCGACGAAGAAGAAGGAAGCGAAAGCGGTCAAGGCCGTCGAACCGGCGCCGGTGAAGTCGGTGGAGGAGCTGGTCCTCGAGCGGCAGACGGGCAAGTACGAGATCATCGAGAAGATATCCTTCTGGGCGAAGCATCTCCGGGCCCAGGAATCGCTCCGGCACCTGAACCAGACCGAGATCCTCGACCTGGCCATGGTCGAGGTACTCAGCGACAAGGTCTCCATCGCCGAGATCGTCAAGAAGATGGCCGAAGGCGCCCCTGCGGCCGGCAAGAGCGACTCGGGCGACAAAGCGGACAAGAAATGAAGGTCGTGGTGGGCATCGGCGGCTCCGTCGCCGCCTACAAGGCCTGCATCCTCGTCCGACGCCTGGTGCGGGCGGGCTCCGAGGTCCGCTGCGTGCTGACGGAGAACGGGGCGAAGATGGTCTCCGCGACCGCCCTCGCGGCGCTCTCCCGCAATCCCGTCCTGACGGACCTGTTCGACTCCGGACAATGGGAGATGGCCCACCTCTCCCTGGCCTCCTGGGCGGAGCGGGTGGTGGTGGCCCCCGCGTCGGCCGACCTCCTGTCCCGGCTGGCCGCGGGGCGCGCCGGGGGTCCCGTCGAGTGCGTGGTGCTCTCGACCAAGGCCCCGGTGTTCGTGGCGCCGGCGATGGACACCGACATGTGGAGCCATCCCGCGACTCAGGCCAACGTGGAGCGCCTGCGGGCCTTCGGCTGCCGCATCCTCGGGCCGACCGAGGGGGAGCTGGCCAGCGGCCGCATCGGCATGGGACGGCTGCTGGAGCCGGAGGAGATCGCTCGGGCGGTGCTGGCTTGACTCTGAAGGGGCTCCGCGTCCTGATCACGACGGGGCCGACCCGGGAGCACCTCGACCCCATACGCTTCCTGACCAACGCCTCGAGCGGCGCCATGGGAGTCGCCCTGGCCCGAGAGGCGCGCCGCCGCGGCGCCCGGGTGGTCCTGGTGAGCGGGCCGCTCCCGGGAACGCGGCCCCGGGGACCCGGAATCCGGGTGATCCCGGTCACCACGGCCCTGCAGATGCTGCGGCGGACCTTGCCCGCGGCCCGGCGCTGCGACGTCGTGATCGGCGCCGCGGCCGTGGGGGATTGGCGCTTCGCGCGTCCCGCGCCGTCGAAGGTGAAGCGTACCCCCTCCCCCCTGCGCGTGACCCTGCTCCCCAACCCCGACATACTCGCGGAGCTCGGGCGGCGGCGGCGGGCCCGGGGCGGCGCGGGCCCCCTCCTCGTGGGCTTCGCTCTCGAGACCGAACGGGGGATCTCCAACGCCCGCGGCAAACTGCGGCGCAAGGGGCTCGACCTCATCGTGGCCAACGGCCCGGCCACCCTCTCCGGTTCGCGCATCCGCATGGCCCTCGTCGGGCCGGCCGGCCCCGCGCGCCGCTTCCCTCCCTTGACCAAGCCCCGCGCCGCCCGCGAGATACTGCGGGCCGTGGACTCTTTGCTGGGAGTGCGATGAGCGGCGCCGAGCTCTCCCGCCTGGTCCGGGAACTGCGCGCCCGGGCCGAGTCGACCGAGCCGCTGGATTGGGGTCCCAGCCCGGCCGCGGGGCCGGCTTCGGCCGCGGCAGACGCGCCGCCGGCGGCGGAAGCCCTGTCCCGGCTGAAGGCCCAGGTGGAAGCCTGCCGCCGCTGTCCCCTGGGCGCGACCCGCCTGCACCCCGCCTTCGGGGTGGGCTCTCCGAGCGCGGCCGTCCTGTTCATCGGCGAGGGTCCCGGCCGCGAGGAGGACCATCGCGGCGAGCCTTTCGTGGGCAAGGCCGGGCAGCTGCTCGACAAGATCCTGGAATCGGTCGGTCTCTCCCGCGAGACGGTCTACATCGCCAACATCGTGAAGTGCCACCCGATGGTCGACCCGTCGGACCCCGAGAAGCGCGGCAACGACCGGCCGCCGACCCCCGCCGAGACCCAGGCCTGCCGCGGCTGGCTGGAGGAGCAGATCCGCATCCTGCGTCCCCGCTGCATCGTCGCGCTGGGCGGGGTGTCCGCCAAATTCCTGCTGCAGACCCCGGAAGGGATCTCCCGCCTGCGCGGGCGCTGGGCGCGCTACGGGCCGGACGGCATCCCCCTGATGCCGACCTATCACCCCGCGGCGCTCCTGCGCGATCCCGGACTCAAGCGCGACGTGTGGAACGACATGAAGAGCGTCAAGAAGTCGTTGGAGGAAGGCGCGTGAGCGGCGTCTCCAGCCCCTTCACCTACGTCTCCGCCTTCCTGCGCGACAAGGCCGTGGCCTCGGTCTCGCCCTCCTCGCGGTACCTGGCGGCGCGGGTCGTGGACGCCATGGCCGCGGAGCGGGCGCGCACCGTCGTCGAGTACGGGCCGGCGGAGGGCGTCATCACCGAGCGCATCCTATCGCGCATGGCTCCGGACGCCGTCCTCGTGGCCGTGGAACGCAACGGGGGTTTCGCCCGGACCCTGCGCCGCCGCCGCGACCCCCGCCTGCGCGTCGTGCACGGGGACGCCTGGGAGATCGAGCCCATCCTCCGGCGCCTGGGGCTGGGCCCGGCCGACGTCATCGTCTCCGGGATCCCCTTCAGCCATTTCGACGCCGTGCGGCGCCACGAGCTCCTGCGCCGCACCCGCGCCCAGCTCGCCCCGCACGGACGTTTCGTGGCCTACCAGTGCACCACGCATCTGATCCCGGCGCTCGCCCGCCATTTCCGGAAGGTGGATACGGCCTTCGAGGTCCGCAACCTGCCTCCGCATTTCGTGTTCACCGCGTACCCATGAGCACGCCGTGCGCATCGCCGAGATAGCCATCCCGCGTCCGCTGGACCGGACCTTCGACTACGAGGTCCCTCCGGCGCTGGCGGGCGCCGTCATGCCGGGAGCGCGGGTCCGCGTCCCCTTCGGACCCCGGGCCGGGCTCACCGGCTTCGTCATGGCGGTGCGCGACGGCGAACCGGCCATGCCCCTCAAGTCCGTCGCCGCGGCGCCCGACCCGGCTCCGCTCCTCCTGCCGGAACAGGTGGAGCTCGCGCTCTGGCTCTCGCGGCGCTACTGCGCGCCTATAGGCGACTGCCTCAAGTCCATGGTGCCGGCGAACCTGCGCGAAGCCCGGCGCCCCCAGGTCGTGCCGGCGCCTGCCGCGGCGGCCGCGCCCGGCCCCCACCCGCCCTGCGCCTTCGAGCTGACCCCCGGGCAGAAGCAGGCGCTCGACACCCTGGGGCGCGCGCTGGAGGCCCGTACCTTCTCGGCCGCCCTGCTGTACGGCGTACCGGCCTCGGGCAAGACCGAAGTCTACGCCCGCCTCATCCGCCAGGCGGCGGCGGGCGGCGGGCAGGCCCTTTTCCTGGTCCCGGAGATATCCCTCACCGCTCCGTTCTTCGAGGAATTCGCGGCCACGGTCGGCCTCCCGGTGGCCCTGTGGCACAGCCGGATCGGCGCCAAGAGCCGGCGCGAGATCTGGCTCGGCCTGCGCTCCGGCGCCCTGCGCGTCATCGTGGGCGCGCGCTCGGCGGCCCTCCTGCCCTTCTGCGCCCTGCGCCTGGCGGTGCTCGACGAGGAGCAGGACGAGTCCTACAAGCAGGACGACCAGGCCCCGCACTACCACGCCCGGGACGTGGTGCTGCGGCGGGCCCGCGCCTGCGGCGCGGTCGTCCTCTTGGGCAGCGCGACCCCGTCCATCGAGACCTTCGCCATGGCGCAGTCCGGGGAGATCTCCCTGGTGCGCATGGACGAGCGCGTTTCGAAGACCACGGGCCGTCCCGCGGTGCGCATCCTGGAGCGCGCCGCCGGCGCGGGGCAGTGCATCAGCCCCGAACTCGTGCGGGGGATCCGGGAGCGCCTGGCCCTGCGGGAGCAGGTCATCCTGATCGTCAACCGCCGCGGCTTCTCCAATTTCCTGATCTGCCGCAAATGCGGCTGGGTGGCCCGCTGTCCGGAGTGCTCCGTCGCGTTCATCCATCACCGCCGGCAGCGCGCCGCCGGTCCGGCGGGCCTGTTCGACGACACGGGGGAATTCTACCTGCGCTGCCACCACTGCGGCCGGAGCTCCGAGGTGCCCGGCCAATGCGGGCGCTGCCGGGGCCTGGAGCTGCGCTTGGCCGGGATCGGGACGCAGAAGGTGGTCAGCGAACTCAAGATGCTCGTGCCCGAGGCGCGGGTCCTGCGGCTCGACGGCGACACCGTGGAGGAGGAGGCGAAGGCCGAGTCCTCCATCTACCGGCAGTTCCACGCGGGGAAGGCGGATGTGCTCGTGGGCACCAAGCTCGCGGCCAAGGGCTTCCACTTCCCGCGGGTGACCCTGGTGGGCATCGTGGATGCGGACACCATGCTGAGCATGCCGGACTTCCGGGCCGCGGAAAGGACGGTCCAGCTCCTGGTCCAGGCCGCCGGCCGCGCCGGCCGGGCGGACCGCCCCGGCACGGTCCTCCTGCAGACCGCCCAGCCCACCCATTACGCCATCCAGTCCGTGGCGCGCGGGGATTACGCGGCCTTCGCCCAGCGGGAGATCGCCATGCGCGGGGAGCTCCAATACCCCCCCGCATCGACCCTGGTGCGCCTCCTGTTCGTGGGCCGCAACGAGAGCGCCACGGCCAAGGCGGCCGCTGCGGGCGCGGAAGCCTTGCGCGCCGTCCTCGACGCTCGGGACGAAGTCCTGGGCCCGGCTCCCGGAGTGCACGTTCAGATGGGCGGGCTGTTCCGGCATCATCTGCTCATGAAGATCATGGACGCTTCCCGGGTGGAAGGCGCCATCGCCGCGGTCCGCGCGCTGGAGCTCCCGTCGACGGTCCGGGTCAAGGTCAACGTGGACCCCTATGACTTCTTCTGAGTCTTGCGGGGGCGCCCTTCGCGGAGCTTCGGGCACGCCGGCCGGCCAGAGGCCGGACGAAATCCGGCAGAGGCCGGGATGGGGGGATAGGCGGCCGGCAGTCCTTTTCATCGCGCTGAGCGCCGCCTGTTTCTGCGTCTATCTCTTCGGACTGTACCCCACGCTCTCCCCGTACCGGGACTCCGGCGACCTCGCGGCTTCCGCCTGGACCCTGGGAGTCGCGCATCCTCCCGGCTATCCGCTCTACCTCCTGCTCGGCCGCCTCTGGCTGGGCCTCCTGCCGTTGGGCACCGTCGGCTACCGCCTCAATGTCTTGAGCGCGCTCGCGGGCGCCTGCGCCTGCGGTCTGCTGGCCCTGTGCGTGCTGAGGGGCTCGGCCGCCCCGGCGCCGGGGCGGCGGCCGCTGCTCGCCGGCGCCGCTGCCGGGATCCTGCTGGGACTGGCCCCGGCCTTCTGGCGGCTGTCCTCGGTCAGCGAGATGTACAGCTGCAACGCCCTCGTCGGCGCGGCCCTTCTGTGGCTGGCCATCCCGGAGCGGAACGAGCCCGGGGGGCGGCCGCGGGCGCTCTTCCTGTCGGCCCTTCTGCTGGGCCTGGGCTTGGGGAACCATCAGACCCTGGCCGCGGCGGTGCCCGGCCTCCTCTGGATGGCCCGCCCTTCCCTGCGCCGCCGCACGGCGGTACTCATGGGGGGGTTCTTCGCCCTGGGCCTGGCGCTCTACCTGTACCTGCCGGTCCGTTCTCACGCCGGGCCGGTCCTGGATTGGGGCGAGCCGGAGACGCTGCGCAACTTCCTGCGCATGCTGGCCCGCGCGGATTACGGCGGGGTGCGCCTGCATCCGGACCGTCCCACCGGGCTCTGGCCTCCCGGGGCCTGGGGCGCCGGACTCCTCCTTTCCGGGAAGGCCATGGTCCGGGAACTCGGCTGGGCGGGGCTCCTCCTCGGGCTGTGGGGCGTATGGACCGGGCGCTCCCGCCGGATGGTCCAGGGCTCCCTGTTGGCCTTCCTCCTTTCGGGTCCGCTCTTCATCCTGTGGGCGAACCTCGATCCGTCGCGGCCCGAAACCTCCGCCATCCTCGAGCCCCACCTCATCCTGCCGCTGGTGTTCGCGGCGGCCCTGGCCGGCTGGGGCGCGGCGGACCTCCTCGGCCGAAGCCCGGGACGGGGCAGGACCGCGGGGGCGCTCGCGCTGCTGGCCGCCGCCTGGTTCCTGCCGCGGCGCGACGCTTTGGCCGCCGGCTTCGGGCCTCGCGGCGACTTCTCGGCCTGGGATTACGGCCTCGGACTCCAGGCCAGCCTGCCCCGCGGCGCCCTGCTCCTCGACCCCGACGACCCGACCGCGTTCACGATGAGCTACCTGGCCCTCGCCCACGGCCGGCGCCGGGACGTCGTCCCCCTGATGTACTTCCGGACCCGCTGGGGCTACGAACAGCTCCGACGCGTCCACCCCGGGCTGCTGCCGTCCGGCGAGCTGCGCAACTCCCAGGAGCTGCTCGACGCGCTCCTGCGGCATAATCTCGCGGCCGGCCGCCCCATCTTCCTGGACCTCCCGCAGAAGACCCCGGGCGGCTGCCGCACCTTCCCCGTCGGCCTGGCCTACCGCCTTTCTCCCGACGGGGCGGCCGTCGACGGCCGCGCCCTGCTCGCCCGCGCGCAGGCGCTCTGGGAACTGTCCCGGGTGCGTCCGGTCCCGCCGGACTCCGACTTCTTCTCGCGCCATACCCTGGCCTATTGGGCCAGCGCCCTCAACAACCTGGGCATCGAGGCCCAGCGTCTCGGCGACCCCCGGCTCGCGCAGGCCCTGTACCGGCGGAGCCTGGTCCTCGTGCCGGAGCTGGCCGAGGCCTGGAACAACATGGGCAACGCCGCCGTGGACCTGAAGGACTACGGAGCGGCCGAAGGGTGCTACCTGGCCTCGCTCCGGCTCAAGCCCGCGCCGCAGGGGACCTACAATCTGGGCCGGGCCTACCTGCTCGCCGGGCGCTTCGCCGAGGCGGAGCGGGCCTTCGCTCAGGCCGCCGACGCGGGCTCCCTGGAGGCGCTCAACGACCTCGGTCTCGTCCTCATGCGGACCGGACGCACGGAGGAGGCCGTCGAGAAGTGGCTCTCCATCCTGCGCCGCCAGGAGGACTACCTCCTGGCCTACTACAACCTGGGGATCGCCTACGAGGCCTTGGGCCGCCGGGACCGCGCGGCGGCCGCGGTGCGCGTCTACGCCCGCCTGGCCGGAGACCCCGACGAGCGGCGCGCGGCCGGCGCCTGGCTCCAGCGGCTGGAGAATTGATATCATGAGCTCAGTGCACATGGACCGCATCCGCCGCGGCTGCGTCGAGCTGGTCGGCGAGTCGGAATTGGCGTCCCGGCTGGCCTCGGGGCGCAAGCTCCGCGTCAAGCTGGGCGTGGACCCGACCTCCCCGGACCTGCACCTCGGCCACACCGTGGTCCTGCGCAAGCTCCGGCTCTTCCAGGACCTCGGCCACACCGCGGTGCTCATCATCGGCGACTTCACCGCGAGCGTCGGCGACCCCTCCGGCCGCGACGACACCCGGCCGGTGCTCACGACCGAGCAGATCCGCGCCAACGCCCGCACCTACGAGGCGCAGGCTTTCAAGGTCCTCGACCCCGCGCGCACGGAGCTGCGCTTCAATTCCGAGTGGCTGCAGCCGTTCATGGAGCGCGACCTGCTGGGGACCCTGCGCCGCTGCACCGTGCAGCAGCTGCTCGCCCGCGAGGACTTCCAGAAGCGTCTGAAGAACGAGGACCCCATCAGCCTGCTGGAGATACTCTATCCCCTCCTCCAGGGGCAGGACTCCGTGGCCGTGCGCGCCGACGTCGAGCTCGGGGGCAACGACCAGCTCTTCAACCTCCTCATGGGCCGCCAGATGCAGAAGGACGCCGGGCAGGACCCGCAAGTCATCCTGACCACGCCCCTGCTGGTGGGTCTCGACGGCGTCAAGAAGATGTCCAAGTCCTACGGCAACTCCATCGCCCTGGCCGACGCGCCGCGCGAGATGTTCGGCCGCGTCATGAAGCTATCCGACGACGCCATGGCGTCGTACTACGAGCTCCTGACCGACGAGGACCGTGCCGCCGTCGCCGCCCTGCACCCCATGGAGGCGAAGAAACGGCTGGCGGGACTCCTCACCGGGCGCTTTCACGGAGAGGAAGCCGGAGCTGCGGAGCGGCGGTTCTTCGACGAGACCTTCTCCCAGAAGAAGCTCCCCGAGAACGTCGAGAGCGTGTCCTTCCCGGCCGGAGACCCCTCTCCCGTGAGCGCGGCCCTCGCCGCCCTCGGGCTCGTCAAGTCGCGCAAGGAGGCCCAGCGCCTCCTGGCCCAGGGCGCCGTCTCCGCGGACGGGGTCAAGCTGGAGGGCGATCCCCCCTTCGCCTCCCTGCTCGGCAAGACGGTGAAGATCGGCAAGCATCGCTTCATCCGGCCCACGGCGGGCGGCGCGTGAGCGGCGCGCGGGCCGGCCTCGCCGCGCTCGCCCTGCTGGCCGCCGCGCTGCTGCGGGTTCCCTCCGCCTCGGCCGCCGAAGCGGATTGGGACACGCGCCTCGCCGCCGTCCAGGGGGAGGTGTTCGTGGTCCCCGCCGGGGGCGGGGAAGCCATGGCCGCCGAGGCCGGCATGCCGCTGGAGGCCGGGGACGAGGTCCGCACCGGCTCCGACGGGAAGGCGGAGGTGGCGGTGTCGGCCGACAGCCTCCTCGAGCTCGGTCCCGAGTCCGAGTTCCGGGTGGATTCCGCCGCGCGGAGCGCGGGCTCCTTCACCCTGTCCTTGGGGCGCCTCGTCGCCAAGCTGCGTTCCCTCACCCTGGTCCGCGAGCGCCTCTCCTTCCGCACCCCCACCGCCGTGGCCGCGGTGCGCGGCACCGAGTTCGCCCTGGAAGTCCAGGACGACGGCGGGACCGCGCTGGGCGTCTTCGACGAGGGGAAGGTGGCGGTCAAGTCCATGGCCGACCCGGCGGTGGAAGAGACGGTGGTCGAGAGCTCTCAGGAGGTCGTCCTCCCCCCCCGCGGTCAGGAGGTCCGTTCCCGTCTCCGCGGGGGCAAACGCTATCTGCAGGTCGACGCCCTGGCCCGCCTGAAGGCCTGGAAGACCGGTCTGGCCAAGCTGAAAGCGCGCCGCGACGCCGTGCGCCGCGCCTGGAGCGCCCTCAGCCGGGAGGAGCGCCTCGAGCGGCGGCGCAAGGCCATGCGCGCCTTCCGGGGCAAGCTGCAGCTCCTTTCGCCCGAGCGCCGGGAGCGGATCCAGCGCTTCCTGCAGGCCACGCCGGAGGAGCGCCGGCGCCTGCGCCAGGAATTGCGCGAGAAGATCCAGCAGAAGCGCCGGGAGCGGGGCGCGGGCCGCAAAGGCCGGGGCCGGCAGGAACAGAGCCAGTGAATGCTATAATCACGGTCCATGCCGATGCATAAGGCTCCGGAGAGGCCCCGGACCCCGGCCGTGTCCGATGCGGAGGCGGGACCGACGACGCTGTCCGGAATCCCCGTCCGGCGAGAGTACGGCCCCGAGGACGTCGCGGAGCTCGACCCGGAGCGAGACCTGGGCACGCCGGGCGACTACCCCTACACCCGCGGGCTGAAGTCCTCGGGCTTCCGGACCAGCCGCTGGACCATGCGCCAATTCGCCGGGCACAAGACCGCCAAGGACACCAACGAGCGCTTCAAGTACCTCGTCGCACACGGCCAGACCGGTCTCTCGGTCGCTTTCGACCTCCCTACGCTCATGGGCATCGACTCCGACGACCCCCTGGCCGAGGGCGAGGTCGGCCGCGAAGGGGTGGCCGTCTCCTCCCTGCGCGACATGGAAGCCCTGTTCGACGGCATCGACCTCGGGAAGGCCTCCACCTCGATGACCATCAACCTGCCCGCGGCCGCGCTCTTGGCCATGTATCTGGCCGTGGCCGACAAGCAGGGAGTGCCCTACAAGCGCCTGCGCGGCACGCTCCAGCTCGACATCCTGAAGGAGTACATCGCCCAGAACGAGTACCTCTATCCGCCCGAGCAGTCCATGCGCCTGGTCTTGGACACGATCGAGTACTGCGTCAAGGAGGTCCCGCGCTACTACCCCATCTCCATCTCGGGCTACCACATCCGGGAGGCCGGGGCGGACGCGGTGCAGGAGCTGGCCTTCACGCTGGCCGACGGCACGGACTACGTCCGGCGCCTGGCCGCGCGCGGCCTGGCGGTGGACGACTTCGCCCGCAACCTCTCCTTCTTCTTCGACGTGCACAACGATTTCTTCGAGGAGATCGCCAAGCTCCGCGCCGGCCGCCGCATCTGGGCGCGCTTCATGAAGGAGACCATGGGGGCCAAGCACCCGCTGTCCTGGATGCTCCCCATGCACTGCCAGACCGCCGGGGTCTCTTTGACCGCCCAGCAGCCCCTCAACAACCTCCCCCGGGTCACCTTCCAGGCCCTGGCCGGGGTCCTGGGCGGCACGCAGAGCCTGCACACCAACTCCTTCGACGAGGCCCTGGCCCTGCCCAGCGAAGAGGCCGTGATGCTCGCCCTGCGCACCCAGCAGATCATCGCGGAGGAATCGGGCGTCACGGACACGGTGGACCCCTTCGGCGGCTCCTACTACCTGGAATCGCTCACCGACGAGGTCGAGCGCCGCGCCGTCGCGCTCATGAAGCGCATCGAAGAATTGGGCGGGGTCGTCCCCGCCCTGGAGAAGGGCTTCTTCCACAAGGAGATCGCCGAGACCGCCTATCGCTACGACCGGGACCTCGGCCGCGGCCGCCGGAAGGTCGTGGGGGTCAACGCGTTCGAGGGCGGCTCACGGAAGGTGGAAGTCCTCCAGATCCATTCCCATGTCGAGAAGCGGCAGATCGCGGCCCTCAAGAAGCTGCGCCGGCAGCGGGACAACGCCGCGGTCGCGGCCGGCCTCGCCCGCCTGCGCGAGGCGGCCCGGGGCCCCGCGAACCTCCTCCCCCCCATCCTCGAGTGCGTGAAGGCCTACGCCACGGTCGGCGAGGTGACGAAGACGCTGCAAGAGGTCTTCGGGGAGTACCCGGTCAACCGGTCATGATCATCGCCATCGTCGGAGAGGATTCCAAGTTCTGCCTGCAGATGCAGAACCTCCTGCAGACGCAGGGCCACGACGTCATCCTCCTGTCCGACACCCCCAAGGCCTTCGCCCGGCTCTCGGCCGACCCGGTCCACCTGGTGGTGGTGGATGGGATGCCTTCCAAGGACGCGGCCCTCGAGCTCATCCGCACGCTGCGCGCCCACGCCGCCACCAAGCACATCTCCATCCTGGGCGTGAACCCCCGCGGCGGGAGCGTCGAGGTCGTCGACTATCTGGACTCGGGCTCCGACGACTACCTCGCCAAGCCCTTCAACGCCGACATCTTCCTGGCGCGCGTGCGCACCCTCCTGCGGCGGCAGATCTGGTCGGGCGCGGTCAAAGACGACACCGTGACGCGCCTCGACGCCGGGGAGATCAGCATCCACCTGGTCGAGCGGGTGGTGCGGGTGGACGGCGAAGAGCGCATCCTGACGCGCCTCGAGTTCGACCTGGTGACCTACCTGGTGCGCAACAAGGACAAGGCCCTGACCCGGGCCGAGATCCTGGACGCGGTCTGGAAATACCCGCAGGACGTCGAGACCCGCACCCTGGACAAGCATGTCGAGACCCTGCGCCGCAAGCTCAACCCCGCGGGCGCCCGCATCCGCACGGTGCACGGCGTCGGCTACCGCTTCCTCGACCCCTCCGAGAAAGTCCCC